>Ga0224558_1004378_pt1 | contig 11017 bp, 10 predicted proteins | sample 714S32024metaG_FD_180682 | JGI IMG/M metagenome (GOLD analysis project Ga0224558, IMG submission 180682) | Peat soil microbial communities from Stordalen Mire, Sweden - 717 S3 20-24 | ecosystem: Environmental > Terrestrial > Soil > Wetlands > Peat | place: Sweden: Norrbotten County, Stordalen... | reverse complement strand
TCCACCTCATCGCGAACCACCTCGGCCAGCACCAGTTTGCAGACTTTGGCGGCGCAGAGCGACAGCGTGGCTTTGTCCAGGCCCCAGGGAGAGACAATCCCTCCGGTCAGGACATTCGAGTCCAGGAACAGTCGGATTCTGCGTTGGCTGGTCACTTCCTGGGTGTCCCACTCACTCGCGTTCTTTGCGAATGAGCGGGCGAACTGCTGCGACGACGCGAAATGTTCTCCGCAGGCCCCTTGCCGTAGCGGCGGGCGTGTACGCGATTGCGGGCCTCAGGGAGGGTCGCGAGAATGTCCTCTGACGTCAGCCCGGCAGCCGTAAGCCTCGCGCCCACCCGTTCGCAAAGCTGCTCAAAGCGCCGCTGCTCCGGTAGGAGAATGAGGCCGTCACCCAAACGCAGAACGGCAAAGGGCGCGCCAATCCCCAACCCGAGGTCCTCGCGGAACTGCTTCGGGACCGTGAGCTGTCCCTTTTCGCCGATCTTGGTCGTCGTCATGTATTCGAGGAGCGTGTTATGGGTTGACATGGCCGGTATGAAAATCCTACCACAGAACCGATTGCGGCATTGAGTCATTGAAAACCTGAAACCCGCGAGCCTTTGAATTTCAATGATTCAATGTCTCAATCGCTCAATGGCTCAATAATCTAGCCCAGTTGGGACCTGGATCTGAACCGGGGCCGGTCGGCTGCGGCGGCGCAACCGGTGGAATGGTAGAACGGTTTGCGGGATTGGTGTCCGGCATCTCTTCTCCGGGACGCCGCAGCGTCGGCGCGTTCGCCGGGCGTTCCTCCTGCTTCTTGGCAACGGTTGGCGCGCCCACCTCAACTTCCTTTTCGACGCGCACAATTTTCTGGCCATCCACCTTCATGGTTTCGACCCGCACCACTTCATCGCCAACGAAGCGCACAAAATCCACGTCCTCGGGAGGCGTGCCGTAGATCCATTCTTCGTACTCAACCTCGTTGGTAGTCTCGCGCACTTTCCTGGGCGGACGTCCCTTGGCATAGATCACCATGTCGCGGTTCATTCCGACCAGCACGTGATGATTCTTGATGGCCTCTTTGACTTGCGGTGAAACCGTTTCCAGGTAGGCATCGAGCGCCGACTTGGCATCGAAATCAAACACCGGGCGCAGCAACTGCTTCAGCTCTGGCCCGGTTATCTCCGGAACATATTTGTCGAAGTAGAGATCCACAAAAGAGCCGCGGGCGTTAGCGGACGAATCCGAGGGCGCAACCGGAACCGATGCGTTCGCACCTGAAATCTGGATGCGCTGGTACCACTTCTGCTTCTTGATGGGACCGCCGTTGATCTCAAAACGGATGTGGTCTTCCTTGATGACGACGTCGCTGATACGGGCCCGGTCGCCGGGTTTCGCGGCTGGTCCCCAGAGCGCCATCAAACGTTGCAGTTCCAAGCCGCTGGGGGTTACGGTTCCGTTCTTGAGTTTCAGTCCAGTCGTCCCCATCGGAAAATTCGTGTGGATATAGACCAGCTCTGCATTGAAGGCGTGGATAATTTCTTCGCGGGTTTCCTTGGAAATCCTGGGTGGCGGAGTATTCCCGGCGACCATGAGCGCGGAAGATACCAGAAGGATCGCCAAGAGCCGATAACAAACGGAGCAAATGTGGAAGGACCGCATTGCAGCACCCCGGGCCGACTGACTTGATTATAAACCGGCGCCAAAAGCAGTTCCCAGTTCTCGGTATCCCGTCCCGGCGCTTCTCACTGAGAACTGAGAACTGGGAACTGAGAACCACCAGGTAGTCACCGGCGGCGTGAGTACTTCGGTAACGGTGAGCTGTACTTTAAGCACCTGAGGTCACCAGCGCATACCAACTTAGAATGAATGCAGAACGGACGAGCTCATCCCCGCGCTTGGGCCGACAGGACTGCCTTTTGCCGTTGAAGCTTCCCATTCCCGCGCGCATTCCGCTCCTCTACGTCATCCTTGGCGTGCTGTTGGCCATCAGTGTTCTCCCCATGTACTTCTACTCGGCGCAGATCGAGAACATGAACCGGGAGCGCCTCAAGACCAACGAAATGCTGCTGCAAAACACGGTCACCCGTTCGCTGGCCGATGACATTTCCCAGCACCAGGAAGCGCTGCATATGATGCTGGCCAATTTGTCGTCGTCGATTCAGGTGATGATGCTGGCCAATCCGAGCGGGAACGATCTCAATGCGCAAAAACTTCTGACCCCAGAGTTGCGGGCGATGGTCGAGAATTTTGTTTCGTCGTCGAACGACATTGCCTATGCCACGCTGCTGAATGGCGATGCCAAGGGAATTTCCGCCGGCCGCATCGAGCCCGACGCTTTTCTGCAACGGGAACTGGAGCGAGCCTATCAGGCCGCCCGCGAAGGCCGCGTCTACAGCGGGCAGCCGTTGATGGTGGGCGGCGGAAAATCCGCGCGCACGGTCATGTTGGTGAGCTCGCCGATTATGTATGGCGGACGCTTTCTGGGGATGATCGGGTCGGTGGTCGATATGGACTATCTGATCCGCCGGTTGCAGCAAGTCAGTCTGACTGGATTGATGCCCTACGTCGTGGACAGCCAGGGCAGGCTGGTGGCGGCGGCAACTGCGCAATACGCTACCGGGCAGGACATGAGCCACTTCGAGATCGTCCGCAGTTTTGTGGATGAGGGCTCGAAAGCCCAGTTGGCGGCCACCCGCGAATTCACGATTAGTGACGGCAAAGACACGACCGAGATGCTGGGAACGTACAGTCCCGTAACCTCACTGGACTGGGCGGTCGTGGTGCAGAAGCCGCGCGAAGATGCCTACCGTGGCATCTACGAGATGCAGCGCACCGGGCGCTTGCTCGCGTGGCTGGCGGTGTTTGTGAGTGTGGGTCTGAGCATTTTCTCGGCGCGGCGGATCACCAGCCCGCTGCAGGTGCTGGCGCAGTCCAGCCGAGCCATTGCGCGTGGTGATTTCTCCCAGCGCGTGCATCTGAAAACGCGCACCGAAATCGGCGAACTGGCGACGACCTTCAACACCATGTCGGAGGAACTGGAACAGTTCGTCGAGGATCTGAGGCGCGCCGCCGATGAAAACAAGAACCTGTTCATGGGGTCGATCCAGATGCTGGCCGGCGCGGTCGACGAAAAAGACCCGTACACCCGCGGTCATTCTGACCGGGTTACGAAATACTCGATGATGATCGCGAAAGAGATGGGCCTCGATCCGGGATTTCTGGAGATCCTGCGCGTCTCGGCGCAGTTGCACGATGTCGGCAAAATCGGCATCGAAGACCGCATCCTGAAAAAACCGGGCGCTCTGACTCCGGAAGAATTCGAGATCATGAAGACGCACACCACCAAGGGCGCGAACATCCTGCGTCCGGTGCCGCAGTTGCGCGAGATGCTGCCCGGAATCGAATTGCATCACGAGGCGCTCAACGGGCGCGGATATCCTTACGGTCTGAAAGGCGACGATATTCCTCTGCTGCCGCGGGTGATTGCGGTCGCCGACACCTTCGACGCTCTGACCACGAACCGTCCTTACCAGCGGGCGCACGATCCGGTGGAAGCTCTGCGCATCATTCAGAATCTCTCGGGACAGCGCCTTGACCCCAAGGCCGTAGCCGCGCTGCTGGCGGTGTTCGAGCGCGGGGAAATTCGCATTCATCGGCAACTGACGCAAACCATCCCGCTCGAAGCGCCCGCTCCGGCGCCGCTCCCATCCCCGCTCCAACCGAGCGATCCTCTCACCGTCGAAATCACCCGCACCTGACAATTGGTAATTGGGTAATCGGGTAAATTGGTAATTGAAACCCAATTGGCTTTGGGTTTGAAATTACCAAATTACAAATTACACAATTACAAAATCTCTTTCCCGTCGATTCTCTTATAATCATGGTTGGACACCTCATGATTCAAACCCTTTTTGGCAGTCTGGACGAAGAACAAAAACCAAGTTTTATCGAGCGCATGAAGGAGGCCGTTTCGCGCACGCGCGAGAACCTGGCCGAACGCATCGAAGATGTCGTCTCCATCGGCAAAGAGATCGACCGCTCCACGCTGGACGATCTGGAAGCCACGCTGATTGGCGCCGACCTCGGCACCACGACCACCCATGAGGTACTGCAGAAGCTGCGCGACAAAGCCGACCGGAAGCAGATCAAGGACGTAAATGAACTCAAACGACTGCTGAAAGAGGAACTGCTGGCGATCCTGACGTCGGCCAGTGCACAGCCCGTGACCAAGGTGGACGGCACGCCGGAGGTGATCATCGTAGTGGGCGTGAACGGCACTGGCAAGACGACCACCATCGGAAAATTAGCGCAGGTGTTTCGTGCGCAAGGCAAGACGGTGCTGCTGTGCGCGGCGGATACATTCCGCGCGGCGGCGATCGAGCAACTCGAAATTTGGGGACAACGCACAGGAACCGAAGTGATCAAAACGAAAGCCGGAGGCGATCCGTCGGCGGTGCTGTTTGACGCGCTGCAGTCGGCAACGGCGCGCAAGACCGATTACGTGATCGTCGATACGGCCGGGCGGCTGCACACCAAGCAGAACCTGATGCTCGAACTAGAAAAAATGAGGCGCACGGCGCAACGCATCGTGCCCGGCGCGCCGCACGAGACGCTGCTCGTGATGGACGCCACCACTGGCCAGAATGGCTTGCAACAGGCGCGGCAGTTCACGCAATCGTCCGGAGTCACGGGAATTGTGCTGACCAAGCTCGACGGCACGGCCAAAGGCGGAGTCGTGGTCGCAATTTCGCGCGAGTTGGGACTGCCGGTACGTTATGTAGGCGTCGGCGAAAAGGTGGGGGATCTGCTGCCGTTTGATCCCAAAGAATTTGTGGAATCGCTGTTTGCGTAAAGTCCGCTTTTAGCTTTTAGCTAAAGGCTAACAGCTAAGAGCCAACCGCGTCTTATGACCATCGACGAACAACAAATGCGCAGAGCGCTCGATCTGGCGCGGGCGGGCGTTGGGCTCGTGTCGCCCAATCCCGCCGTGGGCGCGGTTGTGGTGGACGCCTCGGGCCGCGAAGTTGGCTCCGGCACGCACACCTATGATGGCGTGAAGCACGCGGAAGTTCTCGCCCTGGAGCAAGCGGGCGATAAAGCGCGTGGCGGAACTCTCTACCTGAATCTGGAGCCGTGCTCCCATCAGGGCCGGACCGGCCCGTGTGCCGATGCCGTGATCGCCGCCGGAATCAGCCGCGTCGTCTGCTCCATGGAAGATCCGAATCCACGAGTCGCGGGTCAGGGATTTGCCAGGCTCCGCGCATCCGGGATCACCGTGCAGGCCGGCTTATTCCAGGCGGAAGCCAGGAAGCTGAATGAAAGTTTTGCCAAGTACATCCGGGTGGGCAAGCCGCTGGTCACGCTGAAATCGGCGATGACTCTGGATGGGAAGATCGCTGACGCCACGAAACCGGGCACCGAGCCTGGCTCGCCTACGCCTGCGACCGAAGGCGCGCGCAGCGGATACCACTGGATTACAGGCGAGGTAGCGCGCGCGCATGTACAGCAACTCCGCCATCAGAGTGATGCGATCCTGGCTGGAGTCGGGACGGTGATGGCGGACGATCCGCTGCTCACCGATCGGAGCGGTCGTCCGCGGCGGCGCAAGCTGCTGCGCGTGATCCTGGATTCTTACCTGCGCATTCCGCCGGCGTCGCGCGTGATCCAGACCGCTGAGAACGATGTTCTCGTGCTCTATTCCACGGCGGAGCAAGAGACCAGGCATGCGCTCGAGGCGAAGGGGATTCGCGTGCAACAAATAGCGGCGACCGCGGACGGACGGCCCGACTTCCGAGCGATTGTCCAGAGCCTGGGAGAACTGGAAATCACCAGTCTGCTTATAGAAGGTGGAGCGCTGGTGAACGGAGCGGCCCTGGCCTCGGGCGAAGTGGACAAGGTGTTCCTCTACTACGCGCCCAAGATTTTTGGCGAGGGCGCAGTTTCCTTCCTCGCCGGTGAAAGTTTGCACGGGAAGGCGCAGTGCGTGCAGCGCTTCGAGTTGCACCGCTTCGGCGAAGACTTCGCGCTGGAAGGCTATCTCCGCGACCCGTACTCGGGACAAGCATGAATTCTCAACAGCCCGTGGCGCAAGTGGGGTTCGTATCAGGGCACGCCTTCAGGCGTGCCGTATGTGCTCCGTTTTGAAAGCGCCTTTAGGCGCTGGGGTCGGAGATTGGAGTTTCACGCAGACCGTGAATGGACGCTGGCATCTTGCATCTTTAAAGAGAGAGACTGAGGAATACATCCTAAATGTTTACCGGAATAATCGAGGAAGTAGGCAAGGTCGTAAAGATCGAGCAACACGGTGAAAATCGCCGCATCACCATCGCGGCTGCGAATACCCCGAAAGAATTGGGAACCGGCAACAGCATCGCGGTGAGCGGCGTTTGCCTGACGGCGCTTGACATCAAAGCAAAATCATTCTGCGCCGACCTGGCGCCGGAAACGTGGGTGCGAACTTCGTTTTCGCGGATACACGAGGGCGCGCTGGTGAACCTGGAGTTGCCGATGAAGGCCGACGGCCGCTTCGATGGCCACATCGTTCAGGGGCACGTGGATGGCGTCGGCAAGGTGATCGAGTTTGAGCGCATCGTTGACTCGGACGGCCGGGATTCCGAGAACTGGTGGCTGCATATTGAAATTCCGCCAGAGATCGAGAAGTACACGGTGTACAAGGGATCGATTTCGATCGAAGGCATCAGCCTTACGGTCGCCAAACTCGAAGGGAACCGCTGCACCATCGCCATCATTCCGCATACCGTGGAGCTGACAAATCTCGGTTCGCTAAAGCCGGGAGACCCGGTGAACCTGGAAGCCGACGTAATCGCGAAGTACGTCGAGAAGATGATGAAGTGCGCGCCGGCGCAGAGTTCGATCACGGTAGAGGAATTGATGCAGCAGGGATTTTAGAGACAGTGGTCAGTGGCCAGTGGGCAGTGGTCAGCGCTTGGCAATCAAACTGCGGGACCTCAGGCTTTCACTGGCCACCGACCACTGACCACTGGCCACTGCCCTTACGCTTCCAGCTTCAACTCGTCCAGTTCCAGAAACTCCTTAATGATGGGCTCGGTCGATTTCTCCATGTCCTTGTAGGGCCCAAAGAAGATCGCGCGGCCTTCGTGGAGGAAGACGATGCGGTCGGCCAGTTTCTTCGCCAGGCGCATATCGTGCGTAACGACGACCGAGGTCAGGTGCAATTGCAGTTTGAGCCGGGCGATGAGATCGCCGAGCAGATTGCCCATCAGCGGATCCACCATGGTGGTGGGCTCGTCGTAGAGCACGCACTCGGGTTGCGCGGCCAGCGCTCGCGCAATGGCGACGGAACGTTTCATGCCGGTCGAAAGGTCGGAAGGCAACAGCTCGCGCATCTCCTTGACCCCAACCATTTCGAGCAGGCCGTCGACAACCTGGTAAATCTGCTCTTCTGAGAGCTCTCTCTTTTCGCGCAAGGGGAAGGCAACGTTTTCACCGACGGTTAAGGAATCGAACAGGGCGCCGTTCTGGAACACCATGGTGACTTTCTTGTGGATCTCTTCAAGTTGTACTTCGTTGTAGTCGGTGATGTCCTGACTGGCAACAATCACCCGGCCTGAATCCGGCTTGAGGAAGCCCATGATGTTGTGGAGCGCCACCGATTTTCCGACGCCGCTACGGCCGAGAATGCAGACCATCTCACCCGGCAACACGTCGAAGCTGACGTCCTGGAGAACCACCCGATCGCCAAATGCCTTGGAGACGTCTTTGAACTCGATGTAGGGAGCTAGTGTGTCGGCGGCAGCCATCGCCTATCAGCATGGCATGAGATGCCGGTAGGGCTCAAGCGAAAGCGTAAGCGCCCGCCAACCGTGGAGCTGCCACTAGGAAGATCGGCCCTCGCCGGCCAGGCGGTCTTGCGGGGTGTTCACGTTGAAAAAACTCTGCTCGGAAACGCCGGCTGCGGCCAGCTCGGCCTCTTCAATCACGCGCATGGACGAGCCGGAAAACGCCGCGTCGATCTTGTACTTCCCTGCCCGCAGAGCCTGCTCGGCGGCCATCGAGAACTCGCGTCGATACACCGCACACAGCGGCTGAAAGCCCTGGCTGGTGCGAGGCACGGTAATGATGGCGTGGTTCTCTTCCTGTTCGGCTGCCGCGAAAAGAAACGCGAGAAGCTCCCGGGAGACGAAGGGCATGTCCACGGCGAGCATCAGGTTCAACTCGGCAGGTGAATGCACCAGCGCGGCGTGAATGCCGCCAAGGGGACCGCATCCGGGGAAAATGTCGGCCACGACTAATCCGTATTCTGAAGATCCATAGTTCGCAAACCTGGCCGGGTCGCCGACGATCGTCACCCGGTCGCAGACCTCGCTCATCACGGTGAGCGCACGATCGAGCAGGGTCTGGCCGCCAAACTCCAGAAAGGCTTTGTCGACGCCCGTGCCCATGCGGGAACTCTTGCCTCCTGCAAGGACGAAGCCCACGCGCGACGGTTTGGCTCGTGCCATATGGAAAAGCATAAGGCCTAAGCCGCGATACACGAAAGTAACCTATTCAGAACGGCCCAGCCGTCGGAAGATGGATGTGTCCAACTGGCACGGGGGACGAGTCGTCATCATGCCGCAAAAACTCATGGATGTTCTTATGCTGGGACGCTGTTCGCACGAGTTTTCCTGGCCGCGCCGCGCGGCTACCGGAGAGTACTACCAAGTCTGCATGGTGTGCGCGACCGCTTTCCAGTACGACTGGAAGACCATGCGTCGCGGAAATCGGGTTGACCAGTCGACGGCCGAGACCACGACCGTCCGACGCCGCTCCGGTCAAAAGCAAACGACCTGGATGCCCCGGGCACGGCGCCTGCGGTCGCACCTTCCAGTTCGTTACCGCGGAAAAAATCTTAGTACCTGGTACGAAGGCGTGATGCAGAACATCAGCCAGTCGGGCGTAATGTTTCACGGACCGCAGCAACTGCCGGCGAATGCGCTGGTGGAACTGATCTTCGAAATGCCCGAGGAAATCTCCGGACAAAAGAACAGCAATGTGCTTTGCCAGGGAAGGCTGATTCGCGTCAAGGACGCGGTTGACAATACCGAAGACGCATACGGGCTGGCGGCCTCCATCCTCGACTACAAGTTTCTCCACAAGGACTGACCCGCGACCGGACAGAAAATGAGCGGTCCGCAACTGGAGAAGGCCGTCCAGGCGGCGAAAACCCTGGTATCCAGTCAGTGTGGGCTCACTCTAAGAAACACGAGCGCACCGATCGGGTGTGATCCGTAAACCGGCCGAAGCACATCCGGTACCCCATACCACATCAATTGTCCACCGATCGCCGGCGACAAATGGGGAATGAATCCCACGTCGCGGTCATAACCCGCTGTATATGCTTGTACACGTGTGAAGTAGCGTTCGATGAAACCAGGCGGTAAAGGATTTTCACCCAGCAAAAGTTCATTCGTGCGGTCGACATTTTCGATGCGAGTCCAAGCGTGGTTCTTTCTGAGGAACTGAAGCGTGGACTCGAATAAGTAGCCGTTGCCGACGTTCCCGTCGGCGAGACTCTGATTGCGGCCCCAGAGAACAATGGAAGCCCAATTTCCATTTCGTATCGGACGGTTATACATCAGCGATGCCGTCATACGCCGAAGGTCTTCGTTGGGAGCCAGTGCTTCCGGGCTATGGAGTTGACCGATCGAATATTGGAAGCTCCAATTCTGGCCTGGATTCACGGTCATGCGCGTAGACCAGGAATCAATTCTGCCGGAATCAATATCCCACCGGTGTTCGTCCGGTTCGCGTCCATGAAATCCGGATGCTTCCAACCTGACCATGCGGTGGGTAAAGCCAACGGTGATCACATCAGCCGCAATGTGCGTGGAGTCTTGCAGGTGATGCCCGAGTGCGGCGATGGGGTCTTCCGATGCAGACGCCCGGTGGGGATAAGCGATTGGCCCCATTGCAGGATCGCCCATTGGCGCGCCGTAGAACGAGAGCATTGTGTTCTCGCTCAGCTTGTAGTCGTACAACGCTGCCAGTTCCATGAAGAAGTTATGGGGATGCTGACCATCCACGATGGGAAGTCCGAACGCAGTTTCGCCCTGCTGGAACAGTTCCGGGTAACGTCTTTGGGAGATTGTTGCTGGTTCAAAGCTCAGCATGGTGCGTAGGGTGAGCGTTCCGTTCCCGAGCTTCCGTTGAGCCATCGGCATGAACCAATTTGTGGAGAACAGTTTGTCCCCGCCACGCGGGCCGGATTGCTGGATGTCGTTGAGAAATGCTTCCCCATGGAACATGAACGTCCAACTATTCTTGGTCGTCATCAGCATTTCAAAGGGCGTAGAGTTTGGCTCCGCGTCCGTTCCAGAGGTTGCGTGCTGTTCCAACGATTCAATTAGAGAGTGGGATTCCTTGCTCATCTGTTGCCCGTGCATCCGGCTCATTCCGGGCATCTGGCAAGCGTCTTGTGCGATCGACGGCCGTACCTCACCTCCGGCAAGGACAAGTAACAATAATATGATTCGCACCACGGTTGTTTTTTTGCAAAGACCCTGCATCGATTGTAGCCCACGTGTGGTGGTCCTCGATCTGAAAACGAAGAAACTCGTGATGGCATTCAGCGTATCGGCCTCGGCGGATTGCTATCGGCCGGTTGCGGGCGGTTGCCGCGCGCCCCCGCTGCTGCTAGAGTTTTCTCAGGACATCGAGAGCTGTCCTTGCCCGCCCTGGTCTAACACCACTGAGTCCGCTGGATGGAGCCGGCAACATTTCAAGACATGTCTGGAATTGGGGCCAATCTGAAGCGTTGGATCGCGCGGAATCGGTACGCGGCACTGGCGCAATACGGAGGAGCTGCGCTCGCGGTGTGGGTGGCTCTCAGCCTCTGGACTTTTTCGCCGGTGCTGCATCGCCATCTTTTTGCACTTTTGCTGGCAGCGGTGCTGTTCACCGCTCGTTTCCTGGGCTTTGGCCCCGCGGTCTTCTGCTCGCTGGTTTCGACCGCTTGTCTGGATTTCTTCTTGGTTCCGCCTTACTTCAGCTTTAGCATCCACTCCGGC
>Ga0224558_1004376_pt1 | contig 11019 bp, 7 predicted proteins | sample 714S32024metaG_FD_180682 | JGI IMG/M metagenome (GOLD analysis project Ga0224558, IMG submission 180682) | Peat soil microbial communities from Stordalen Mire, Sweden - 717 S3 20-24 | ecosystem: Environmental > Terrestrial > Soil > Wetlands > Peat | place: Sweden: Norrbotten County, Stordalen... | reverse complement strand
GTGAGGGCGCCTGGCGGCACCGCCGTGTGGCCGATTCCGGCGTTGTCGAACGTGATCACCCGGTGCCGCCTTGCCAGCGCGTTCACGAGGCCGGGTGACCAGGTGTCCTGGCTGCCCGAGAAGCCCATGATGAGAACGAGCGGTGGTCCGCTGCCGTCGCTGCGGTAGCTGACGGTCCCGTCGGAGGTCTGGGCCACTCGGATCGCGACGCCGGTGATGGAGAGCGAGGCGGCCGAAGCGACCGGGGCGGTGCCGGCGCAGGCCACGAGGGAAAGCCCGAATGCCGTGGCGAACGCTGCCAGCAATCGCCCGCTCATGCGCATCGCAACCTGACAGGACGGCGTGGCAGGGCTCGAACCAGCGATATCACCACGCGCCAAGGCTCCGGTGCCCCCCCGGCCACCGGAGCCCTTAGCGACGCTTGGTCTTTTTTCAGGTGGTCGCGTCCGCGTAGTACTCGGGCGATCCCACGATCAAAGAGATGACGGACTCGTTCGAGGCACCGCCTGCGAGCTGGCCCACCCAGTACGAGAGGCCGCCGGAGTCGGCGCCACGGCCTAGGAGGACCTGGTAGAGGGTCTCGACGAAGTCGCTTCGGTACTCGGTCGAAGAGAGGATCCCGGCTGCGACCGCGCTTTGGGTCGTCCCCGAGGAGAGCTCGCTCTCCCAGTACGCGAGCCCACCTGAGTCAGGTCCACGCCCGAGAAGATCTGTGTACAAGGCGGCGACGAAGCCACCTGGTGTGCCACCGGAGTCGGTGTAGAACTCGCTTGAGCCCAAGAATCCTTCGGCGACCGTTTGGTCGGTTGTTCCACCTGTGAGCTGCGCGACCCAGTATGAGAGGCCGCCCGGGTCAGAGGTCCGTCCCAAGTACGCCTCGTAGTAGCCGTTCACGAGGTCGCCTCTGTACTCGGGGGAGGTGGCGATGTCGTAGGCGACGGTGCTTCGGCTCGTGCCGCCAGTTAGCAGCGCGTTCCAGTAAGCGAGGCCCGCTGAGTCCGGAGCTCTACCGAGCAGGTCCACGTATACCGAGCACAGGAAAGCGCTGTTTCCTGTGTCCGAGGCGCACGGGTTGCTCGAAGGTGGCGGGGGCGGGGGCGGAGGCGTGGTCGAAGCCGCAGGAGTGGCCGAGGCCTCGTTCGAGGCCGCCGAGTTACCGACACCGTTCACCGCTTCCACCTTGAAGTAGTAGGTGGTGCCGTTCGTGAGCCCGGTCACCGTGTCGGTGGTGGCAAAGATGAGCGAGGCATTTACAGCGGTGGTGCCCTCAGCGCCTGCGCTCGTGCCCTCGTAGACGTCGTAGCCGGTGATGGCCGAGCCTCCGTCCGAGGAGGGCACGGTCCAGGTGAGTGACACCTTGGCGTCGCCGGCTGTGGCGGTCAGATCCGTCGGGGCGCTCGCAGTGGTGGGCGGGGTGCCGCCACCCGAACTCCCAGCCAGGGAGATGACTATCGACAGGCTGACCGACGTCGCGGTCTCATGTGTCGGTGTGGTCGAGTCGGTTGCGGTGAACTCGAGTCCCGACGTGGTGCCCGCGGCGGTCGGCAGGCCGGTGATAGCCCCGGTCGTGCTGTTCAACGTTGCCCACGATGGCAGGGTCCCGCTGGTCAGCGCCCAGGTGTAGGGGGTGGTCCCGCCGGTGGCGGCCACGGTGGTCGCGTAGGAGCTGCCCACGTTGCCTCCGTTAAGGGAGGTGGTCGTGACCGAGAAGGGGGCCAGGGAGATGACTATCGACAGGCTGACCGACGTCGCGGTCTGATGTGTCGGCGTGGACGAGTCGGTCGCGGTGAACTCGAGTCCCGACGTGGTGCCCGCAGCGGTCGGCGTGCCGGTGATCGCCCCGGTCGCGCTGTTCAACGTTGCCCACGACGGCAGGGTCCCGCTGGTCAGCGCCCAGGTGTAGGGGGTGGTCCCGCCGGTGGCGGCCAGGGTGGGCGAGTAGGAGCTGCCCACGGTGCCTGCGGGGAGGGAGGTCGTGGTGACCGAGAGGGGGCCGGCGAGGGCGTTCGTGCCCGTGGCAATCGCACCAACTGGGCTCGGGTCAGCGTTGGGTGCCCCAGGGATCGGGCACGACGTTGACGTCAACCCCGTGACCGTGCCGGTAGCGGTGCACGCGTTCGTCACCGTGTCGTACGCCGCCGCCGTCGTTGTGTCGTTGTACGGAGCGACGCTCGGCTCGACCACCACGAAGTGCAGCGCCCCTGGCACAAAAGCGGTAGCCCCACCTGCACCCATGTCTGCCAGACCGCCGGTGGGAATGGTCTCTGTCAAACCGGTCAACACCCCTCCGGTGAGTGTTCCCCCACCGTGAATATTGAAGCCGTACCCGTTGGGCTGGTACACGTCGATCCCGATGGCCTCGGGGGACTGAGTGTTGGCGGTGAGCGTGCTGATGGTGCCAGCCGAGTCATACACCTCGACAGTGAGCGGCTCGGTCAGGGTGCCGTCCGGGTCGGCCCAGAAGATCCCGCAACCCGCGGGGAGACTCGCTCCGGTGCAGGAGGCAGCGGGCAAGCTGCTCAGGGTAACCGTGCCGCCAGCCGAGACCGTGGACGGGCTGACGAGCAAGTTAGGAGGATTGGTGTAGCCGAACTCGGATCCAACTCCCGTAGGGACAGAGGTGCTTGCCGGCCAGGGAGGCTGGGCAGCGTAGTTCACGTACCCGAAGCCGTACTCGTTACCGGTCCCGTCGGCGACAGCCATCGCGCAGTTGGGCAGACCCATCGCCACTTGCGCCGCGCTCGGCGGGCAGACGGCGTCAGTGTCCGAAGCTCCTGAAGTCGGGACGGTGTAGACGTAATTGGTCAGATCTCCCGATGCGTCAGCGGTCGGTTCGTCCGGACCCGTTCCATCGCTCGAGCCCATGAACTCGTTCAACGCGAAAGTGGCAGGCGTCGCGGCAGAGTTGAACCCTGCGATCGGGCTGGCTATGCCTATGAGCAAGCCCAAGCTCGGCGCCAACCCGGTGCAGTTGATGGTGAACGTCGTGGTCCCCGGGGTGATCACCGCTCCGCCGTTCAGCATGAACGGCACCAGCACGGTTGGTGAGCCTTGCAGTTGGTTCGACAGTGCCGAGTGCCCAGTACTAGCAAACGTGCAGTTGGCCGTCTGCGTCTTGGCGGCGGCCGGCGATGAGGTGGACAGCACGCTGATCGCGGTAGCGCCGGCGAGCATCCCCGTGCCAAGTGCCATGGTCGCAACCGCGTGTACAAACCGCCGCGACGCGGCACTGTGCCTCAGTCTCAACATGACTCTCCTCCATCTCCCGGCCCGCGCGTCAGGCGCCAACCGTCCCACACAGCATCCTAGTAACATCCACCGCGGTTATTCCAGTGCCATTTGACCCAACATTTGGACCAAGGATATGCCCGCTAATCTCAACAACGACCCGACTGAGATCCCGCAGAGCACCTTCCGATCACTCACCGGGGGCTGACAAGAAAAAGGCCTTGAGCTGACTAAGCGGCCGGCGCAACCTGCGGCTGTTAGGCGGTCGAACCAGCTCCCGTGGTGAGCGGCGAGGTAGTACACGTAAGTACAGCACGTAAGTACACGTAGTTACTGCACGTAAGTACAGCCAGGGCCGCGATCGTGAGAAGCTCACCGATGAGCTCTTCGAAGTCGCTAAGGACCACCAGAGCGCACCGTCGCTTTCACGGGAGGAGGGCGCAGATGGACTACTCCGACTACGAGCAGCTGACCTTCGAGCGTCGCGAGCACGGTGTCTTGCTCATCACGTTGAACCGGCCAGAGAAGTACAACGCCGCTGACGAGACCATGCATCGTGAGCTTGCGAGGGTCTTCGTGGACGTCTCGCGCGACCCCGAGGCGCGCGTCGCCCTCGTCACAGGAGCCGGCAAGGCCTTCTCTGCGGGGGGCGACCTTGCGATGGTCGAGCGTTTGGCTGGCAACCACGACCGGGTTGCCCACATGCTCTCGGAGATGAGCGACCTCGTCTACCACGTGATCGACTGCGAGAAGCCAATCGTGTCAGCCATCAACGGCGTCGCCATCGGCGCCGGGCTCGTGGTGGCCCTGCTCGCCGACATCTCGATCTGTGCCGAGGACGCCCTCCTCGGCGACGGTCACGTGCGACTCGGCGTCGCCGCCGGCGACCACGCGGCGATCCTCTGGCCGCTGCTGGCAGGCATGGCGAAGGCCCGTTACTACCTGCTCACCGGAGAGATGCTCACTGGCAAGGAGGCCGAGCGCATAGGAATGGTCACGATGGCTGTACCTAAGGAGCGGGTGCTCGACGAAGCGATGGCGGTAGCAGGCAGGCTCGGGAACGGCTCGCAGCTAGCCATCAGGTGGACGAAGCGGGCGCTCAACAACTGGCTTAGGGCCGCCGGACCGATCTTCGACCAGTCAGCCGCTTACGAGATGCTGTGCTTCATGGGGCCTGACGTGCTCGAGGGGGTCGCTGCCTTGCTAGAGAAGCGCCCACCGCGCTTTCCTTCGGCTACCGATGTCCCCTGACCGCCCTGGCACGCTGACTCCTTGGCGGTTCTGATTGGCACTGTGGTGGGCGCCGGTTGAAGTGAAGGGCGCATACCAACCCCGCGAAATGTCGGAGTGCATCGGTTGCAACCCTACGAGCTTTCTCGCATGATGACACGGGCAGTCCAGGAGATCGAGAAGGAGATCCATCGATGAGCGTCTACAAAGTGATTGAGATCATCGGTACAAGCAACCAATCCTGGGAGGACGCCGCGTCCGCAGCGGTCAAGACTGCGCGCGAAACTCTCCGTGACCTCCGTGTCGCCGAGGTCGTCGAACAGGACATCGACCTCGGCGATGGCGACGCGATCACGTTCCGGACGAAGCTTCGAGTCTCGTTCAAGTACCAAACCGAGTGACATCCCCGCTCCTGCCTCGAGCACGCGGCCAATGACAGGCGCAACGCCACCGACGTAGAACCGCCAAGACAGCGAGGTCGACGACTCCCCTACAGTGCGGAGGATGCCGGATCGGCGGTTCCGCGGGCAGGGTGTGGTGCCATCGGTGTGGCGTTTTCTGATCGGACCGCCGCTACGAGTGCGAGAGGCGTCCAAGGAACAGATCACGCCGGTAGAGGGGCTGTCTGCGCTGTCACTCGACGCGTTGACGTCGGTCGCGTATGGACCAGAGGCGATCATCGTCGTTCTCGCGGTGGCAGGTGCCGGTGCGCTTCATCTGATACTCCCCATCACGGTCACGATCGTGGCGCTCTTGGCCATCTTGGTGTTCTCCTACCGTCAGGTAATCGATGCTTACCCGGGCGGCGGTGGCGCGTACGCCGTGTCTCGGGCCAATTTCGGCGCCGGCGTCAGCCTCCTAGCCGCCGCCGCACTCGTCGTCGACTACACGCTCACCGTGGCCGTCTCCATCACTGCCGGCGTCGGAGCGTTGACATCGGCCTTCCCGGGCTTGAGCTCAGCCACGGTTCCGATCTGCTTGGGAATTCTCGCCGTCGTCACGGTGCTCAACCTGCGAGGCCTGGGCGAGACGGCCCGCGCCTTCCTTCTGCCGACGATGGTGTTCATCGTCGGGTTGCTTGCCATCATCTGCACAGGCCTGGTCCACCCGCTGGCCTTGCACGCCCCGCAGCCTGGTCGGCCGCTACTGGCCACCCGCGCGTTGGAGACCGTGAGCGTGCTGCTGGTACTGAAGGCGTTTTCGGCCGGATGCAGCGCGCTTACCGGCGTCGAGGCGATCGCCAACGGGGTGCCGCTGTTCCGCCAGCCGCGGACGGTCCGAGCCAAACGGACCGAGCTGATGCTCGGGGGGATCCTCGGCACGATGCTGCTCGGCCTGGCAGTACTGGCCCGCCGGTGGAACATCGGACCTCGCTCCGGACAGACTGCCCTGAGTCAAATCATGGCCATCGCCGTCGGCCGGCACTGGGCTTACTACTTGGTGTCACTCACCATCACCCTCGTCCTGGCACTGGCTGCTAACACGTCGTTCGGCGGACTGCCGGTGTTGGCCAGCCTGTTGGCGAGGGACAATTATCTGCCGCATCTTTTCTCCCTGCGCGGCGATCGGCAGGTGTTCGCCAACGGCATCTGGGCATTGGCCATCCTGTCTGGGGCTCTGCTCGTTGCTGTGGGCGGGAACACCCTCTCGCTTATCCCCCTGTTCGCCATCGGCGTGTTTACCGGCTTTACGCTCTCCCAGGCTGGGCTGGTCGTGCATTGGTGGCGGGCTCGGCCGCCGCGTTGGCGGCATCGAGCTGCCATCAACGGCCTTGGCGCAATCGTCACCGCCGTGGCCACCGCTGTCTTCTTGGCCACCAAGTTCACCGAGGGCGCCTGGGTAGTCGTACTGGCCGTACCCGCCTTCATCGCCCTGTTCGTCCGGATCCACGCCTACTACGACCGGTCGGCGCGTGCCATCGAGCTGGGCCATGTGCCGGGCAAGCCACAAACCAAACGCACCGTGGTGGTCATCCCCGTGACGGGACTGTCCCGTCTGACTCAGTACGCGATCGGTGAGGCACTCTCGATCAGCCAGGAGGTGGTGGCCGTCAACGTGGTGCTCGACGACGCCGACCAGAGCGCCGAGCAGGCCGGCGATCTGCAGGAGCAGTGGGCTCGATGGAACCCCGGAGTTCCACTACGGGTTCTGAGTACCGAGTTCTCCTCGGTGGCTGGGCCGATCGCGAGGTTCATCGACGAGCTTCGCGAGCGTTACGACGGGCAGATTGTCGTGCTGATCCCCGTGGTTCTGCCCGACCGGCTGCGCTACAGCTTCCTGCACAACCACCTCGACCTGGTTCTCACCTCCGCTCTGCGGACTCGGGCCGACGTCGTCGTCGCCCGCGTCCCGATGCCGATACAGCTCGAGAGCGGTTGAGGTCGGGCGAGCACCACGCCGGCGCCACAAACCGCCGGCGCCACGTGTTCTCCGCCAGCACCTCTGATCATCCGAGTTCCTGTTTACCAAACGTTCACCCTTTGTTCGCGTTCCGTTCACCTTCAAATTGGCTGCAAATTACCTGACCCTGAAAAGCTTTGGATGAAGCTGGAACGCGGTCAGGGAGGTCAGGTGGAGGGCCCGGATGTTATTGGATCCCTAGGAGCCCCCGAAGGCATCGCAGCAAGCCTGGAAGTACCGCCAACTGGCCTGGTGGCTGCGGCAACAGTCAGCGATCTACTCAACGACGCGCCCCGCAGCAGATTCCACCGTCGCGCTGTCGTGATCTCCGGCATGGGTTTCTTCACCGATGCCTACGACCTGTTCGTGATCAGCACCGTGGCTGTTCTCGTAAAGACGCAGTGGCACCTCTCGACCACCCAAACCAGTTGGGTGCCCGGCTCAGCAATCCTGGCCGCTTTCATCGGGGCGTTCGTCTTTGGCCGGATTGCTGACGTGTTCGGGCGAAAGAGCGTCTACGCCGTGGTTGCGGCCATCATGATCGTCGGGGCTCTTGCTTCCGCGTTGGCTACCGATTTCGTGTGGTTGGTCGTCGCCCGATTCGTGCTCGGTCTGGGCATCGGCGGTGACTACCCGGTGTCGGCGGTCCTTATGAGTGAATATGCCAATCGAGATGACCGGGGTCGGCTGGTTGGCTTGGTCTTTTCCATGCAGGCCCTCGGTCTGATCGTGGGACCACTCGTAGGGCTCGTCCTCTTGTCCTCGGGCGTAAATCATGATCTCACCTGGCGCTTGATGCTGGGCCTGGGTGCCGTTCCCGCAGCCGCCGTCGTCTATCTCCGGGCGAAGATGCCTGAGTCGCCGCGCTTCCAGGCCCGGGTACAGGGGAAGCCCGACCATGCAGCTACCCAACTCTCCCTTTTCTCAGAGGGGGTCGTCGGCGCGTCAAATATCGCATCTCATGAAGGGCTTCATCGGATGCGACTGGTTCAGTTCCTTACGAACCGACACATGCTTCTGCTGCTAGCCGGCACGGCGGGGACGTGGTTCCTCTTTGACTACACCTACTACGGCAACACGTTGTCGCTGCCGGCCATCTTGAAAGCCGTGGATCCTCATGCGACGTTGATCGCAAAGCTCGCGTGGACTCTGGGCATCTTCATGCTCTTCGCCCTGCCCGGATACTTCCTCGCATTCTCGAAAATGGACCGGATCGGCCACCGTCGCCTCCAGTTGATCGGCTTTGGGATCACGGCCGCTGCGTTTCTTGCTCTGGGCGCGATCCCCGTCCTCACGACCGCGGTGGTGCCGTTCCTCCTCATCTTCGGGCTGAGCTACTTCTTCATCGAATTCGGACCGAATACCACAACCTTCGTTCTGCCGTCGGAGCTGTTCCCCGTGAGTATGCGCACGACCGGTCACGGAATCGCTGCTGGCATCGGCAAGCTCGGTGCGTTCATCGGCGTGTTCTTGGTACCAGAGCTCCAGAAGGACATCGGACTTCGGGGCATGCTTCTGGTCGCGGGCGCGTGCGCAGCCCTGGGCCATCTCCTCACCCGGGTGCTTCCTGAGCCTTCTCGCCGCAATCTGGAAGACATCTCCGGAGAGGATCATCAGTTCCCTCTTGCACTCGAACATGGATCCGTCGCTGTTGGCGAAGTAGTGCTAGGAACAGTCGAGCCGCGCACTGCACCGGCAATCCCGGAAGCAGTCTTGTAGCACCCTGTCCATAATCGCGACGTGCGTCCACCGCTCCGTCAGGTTCTCGAGTGCCCCCCGGGGAGGTTGGCTCGCCCTCAGTGTGGGCCAGCGAAGGCGAAAACTACCCGTGAGAATTGATCTTCTTCAGGAACGGCACCAGGTGATCGAAGAAGACGTTATGCGGGTAGGCACCGGCAGGGTCGTTGTGAGAGTACGTGCTCTGGCGGTTGACCAGCGTCAGGTTGCTCAGAGGTATGTGTGACTGTTCGGCCAGGATTCGCGCGTCCTCGAGTACGCTCGCCCCGCCTAGGCGCGCTCCAAAGGCGTAGATGAGCAGGCTCCTCGGGAGATCACGTCCCATGGTCGCGTCGACATCGAGCACGCTCTGGGCTGGATTTGCGTTCCCGTTGTCCACCGCCCCCGTGTCGTCGGTCAAGCGCTGCGGGAAGTACCACTCGGTGCCGTCGACGTTCTCCATCGGATACCCCGAGAACATCGTCGCGAAGCGCTTGATGGGGGTGAGAGCCCCTGTGCTGTCCCAGCCATGGACCGGGCCGCGCGCGGTGATGCCCTTGCCGAGATGCGCCTGGGCCGCGAGCAAACTTGACGGCGAGGTCGCCGCGTTGAGCGCGTAGCCATACTGGGCGAGGTTGGTGGCCGGCACCGAGGGCACAATGTCAGACGGCAGAATTCCCGAGGATTGACCCAGCGCAATCTCGTTCGGATAGAGCAGCGCAGTCAAAGATCCTGTGGCGTTGAACAGTCCCGAGTAGGGAGCCACGATCCCGCCGAAGGCCAGCCAAGGGTTAGCACCCGGGGCCTCGAGCGACTGCAGCTCCTGGGTCGCCTGCTGCGCGCTCAGCGCGCTCGGGAGGCTCCCACCATCGATGTAGACCAGGCCCGCCAGGTCATCAGCCCCCGCGCGGCCGTTGAAGTCCCAGGTCGCGTATGCCGTGACCACTGATCCACCGAGCGAGTGACCACCTAGCACGACCTTGCCGCCGAGCTTCTTCGCGGCCTCGATCACCCGGTGCAGGTCCTCGACCGCAACGTTCATTCCCCACTGGTTCGCGAACTCGACGCTCGAGTTCGAGATGAGTTGGAAGTGATGCTTGACGCTCGGGTTCTTGAGGTACCCGAGGTAGTAGTCGAACACCTGTGTCGCGGTGGCCTTACCCTCCTTGGCCAGGTTCAGCTCCGATTGGTCCTCGAGCAGGTTCTCTCGGCGCTCCACCGACCAGACTTGCCAGCCGCTGGTCTTCGAGACGATCCACTTGGCGAGTGGCACGAAGTAGGCGCTTCCCGCAGAGGTGCCCGGCTCCAGCACGAGTACGTTCTTCGCGTTGCTCGGCCCGACCCTGATCACACCAACCTTGTCGTACTTGGCTGGCGTGCCCGGAGCGGCGAAGCCGCGCATCCAGTTGACACCCAGAGGCGTCGCGGGAGAGCTTGCAGACGTCCCGCAGCCCGAGACGAGCGCCATCATGCTCCCGATCGCGAACGCAACCAGCAGACTTTGCCGTATTCGGATTCGTCTCATGTGAAATCCTCCCCTGTGCAACGACACCGAGTCATGTGTTCTTCACCATCGAACGGCGATGCCCATGAACTGAATTGAGTGCTCACGAACGTCGATCGCGAGTGACCGGAGTTACTGACCCGGAAGGTGGACGGCGAGCCAGCTGGTCCCCCGTGTGGTCTGGACGAGCCGATGCGATGTTCGTCGCGGCAGGAGGACCCAGTCGCCGGGTTTCAAGGAGAGCCTCTCGCCGTTCACCTCGAGTTCGGCAGCGCCTCTCAGCACTACGACCCATTCGTCGTGGTCCTGGTCATATTCGAACGGCTCATCGAGCTCGCCGCTCAGGATCTGTTCGATGACCGTTTCGCCCACGTGGACGATTTGCTCGACCCGTTCGCCCCTCATAGGAGCGTCCGAGCCGCTCGAAAGCCGACCACGTGAAGGAGAACACATCGATGAAGTTTACGTCGCGGCCCTAGGAGCGTCCTCAGGATGGGGAGACGGCACGGATCGACCGGGCCACGCGACCAGCACCTGATATCGCGATGACCAGACCGGCCAGCATCAAGAGACCGACAATGATCATGGCCAGTGGAGCCGTTGAGCCGATGGCTCCGAACACGTCCGCAGAGAAAAAACGGGGCGCGTCGGTCGCAACGGCACCCCACCAGACCAGCGTACCGCCGATGATCGCGATAATTGCCAACGTCACAAGCAGCGCCAGCAGACCTTCAAGGCGCAGGACTCGAGGTGAGAGCTGGAGACGACGCGCAGCGGCGACGGCTGCAGCAGTGCAGCTCCCGATGGCGGCTGCGATCACTAGAGCCCATAAGACGAGCACCCCATGTGGCCACCATCCGCCGTTGTGCTGCTGAGACCCGATGTGGTGTGCCCACGCGATCACGCCGATGCTCATGAGAAACGCCGTCGAGGAGACGACC
>Ga0224558_1004372_pt1 | contig 11026 bp, 12 predicted proteins | sample 714S32024metaG_FD_180682 | JGI IMG/M metagenome (GOLD analysis project Ga0224558, IMG submission 180682) | Peat soil microbial communities from Stordalen Mire, Sweden - 717 S3 20-24 | ecosystem: Environmental > Terrestrial > Soil > Wetlands > Peat | place: Sweden: Norrbotten County, Stordalen... | reverse complement strand
CCACCACCAACACCGTGATCCAGCTCAGTGTCGCCGACGGCATGCGCGGTCGCGTCATGGGCATCTGGGCGCTGGTGTTCGGCGGCATGATGCCGGTGGGCGGTATGGAGGCTGGCGTCCTGTCGCACTGGCTCGGCGTGCCCTGGGCGGTTGCCATCGGCGCGGTTGTGTGCGGTGCCGCGGCGCTGGTGACGTGGTTGTTTGCGCGCAGGAACCCGCCGACGCCGGCATGAAATTCAGCGCCCCCGCATGAACACCGTTATTCAAGTTCAGGACATCCACAAGACCTATCACACCGGCGACGTGGATGTGCAGGCCGTGCGCGGCGTGTCGCTGGAGGTCTCCAAAGGCGAGTTTGTCGCCCTGATGGGGGCGAGCGGTTCGGGCAAGTCCACCATGATGAACATCATCGGCTGCCTAGACCGCCCGACCCGGGGGACGTATCTGCTGGATGGCATTGACGTCTCGCAGCTCAGCCGGGACGAACTGGCCGACATCCGCAACCAGAAACTCGGCTTCGTTTTCCAGGGCTTCAACCTGCTCGCGCGCACCTCCGCCCTGGAGAATGTCGAACTGCCGATGCTTTACACCCGCCAGCGCCTGGCCGCACATAGCCAGCGCGAGCGGGCCTTGAAGGCGTTGGACACGGTCGGATTGGCCGATCGCGCTGACCACAAGCCGAATCAGCTTTCCGGCGGCCAGCAGCAGCGCGTGGCGATCGCCCGCGCGCTCTCCAACCAGCCCTCCCTGCTGCTCGCCGATGAGCCGACCGGCAACCTCGACACCCGCACGAGCGCGGACATCATGGGCGTGTTCCAGAAGCTCAACGACCTGGGCATGACCATTGTCATGGTGACCCATGAGCTGGACGTTGCCCAGTACACCAAGCGGATGGTCGTCATGCGCGATGGCCAAGTAGTCAGTGATATGCCCGTGGCCAAACGCTTGATCGCCGAAACCGAATTGCGCCGTCTGCAAGAGGAGCAGAAGGCGGCACTGCTGAATGATGAAGGATGAAGGATGAAGGATGAAAAGGACCTGAGACCGCGCACGAAGACGTTCGCGCAGCGGATCATAAGGCTCTATGCCGCTTTACCCAAAGCGGACGTGGTGGCTCAGGTCTTGGGCAAGCAGGTGTTGCGTTCCGGCACGTCAGTGGGGGCTAACTACCGTGAAGCCTACCGCGCCCGCTCCAAAGCCGAGTTCATCTCGAAGATTGGGGATTGCCTTAAGGAAGCCGATGAAACCCTTTACTGGCTTGACCTTATCCTTGACGAATCCTTCCTCCCCTCCCACCGCCTCCAACCCCTCCTCGAGGAAGCCGACGAACTAGTAGCCATCTTCACCACCATTTCCAAACACTCCCGAGGCATCACCTAGTTGCCTTCATCATTCATAATTCATCATTCATCCTTCTTCATTCCCCGACCTATGCGCTACTTCATCATCTTCAAAGCCGCTTTCCGCGCGCTGCGCCGGAACAAGCTGCGGACGGCGCTGACCATGCTGGGAATCATCATCGGCGTGGGCGCGGTCATCGCCATGGTCGGAATTGGCAACGGCGCCAAGGCCCAGGTCCAAGCCCGCATCGCCGCCCTAGGCCAAAACGTCATTCAGGTCTTCTCCGGCAGCATCAACCGCGCCGGGGTCCGCTCCGGTTTTGGGGGCGCCGGTACGTTGACGGTCGAAGACGCCCTGGCCATGGGAAAGGAAGTGCCCGGTGTGGTGGGCGTCAGCCCGGAGGTCCGCACCAGCCAGCAAACCATGTTCGGCAACAACAATTGGTTCACGTCGGTCATGGGCGAGAGTGTTGATTACCTCACGATTCGCCAATGGGACCTGGCGGATGGCGGGATGTTCTCCGACTCTGACACCCGTTCCGCTGCCAAGGTCTGCGTTCTCGGCAAAACGGTTGCCGATAACCTGTTCCCAGAAGATGACCCGATTGGCAAAATCATCCGCATTCGCAATGTGCCCACCAAAGTCCTCGGCGTCCTCAGACCCAAGGGCGCTTCCATGTTCGGCTCGGATCAGGACGACGTCATCCTTGTGCCTTACACCACTGGCATGAAGCGCTTTGCCGGGGTGACGATGCTCCGCTCCATCAACGTTCAGGCGGCGACCGCGGAGGAAATGGCTGACGCCCAGAAAGGCATCGGCGATTTGCTTCGGCAGCGGCACCGCATCCAGCCGGGCGCGGATGATGATTTCATCCTGCGCAACCAGCAGGAAATCGCCGAAGCCATGAGCGCCACCACCGATGTGATGACCGCCTTGCTGGCGGCCATCGCCAGCGTGTCGCTGCTGGTGGGCGGCATCGGCATCATGAACATAATGCTCGTCAGCGTGACCGAGCGAACGCGGGAAATCGGCATCCGCATGGCCGTCGGCGCGCGCGCCCGCGACATCCTCCTGCAATTCCTGATTGAAGCCGTCGTGCTCAGTTCCACCGGCGGCATCGTGGGGATATTATGCGGTATCGGCGGCGCCAAGCTCATCACCGTGATCAAGCAATGGCCCACGCTGGTCTCCACCAACTCCATCGTCATCGCTTTCGTCTTCAGCGCCGCCGTTGGTGTGTTCTTCGGCTTTTATCCGGCCCGCAAGGCATCGCAGCTTGATCCCATTGACGCGTTACGCTACGAATGAGGCGGGCCGGGTGTTAATACGGCCTCGCGGTGTGGTCGCCTAGGGCGGATCGCAAAGCAATATATATGTGCATGTCACTGGTCTTTGATCAGCATCCCGGAGGGATGGTTGAGAATAGCCCAGCGTTTCAACGCTGGGTGCGCCCGGCCCACCAAGTTAGTCCCGAAGGGACGGCTGAGATATCAATGTTCAATCGTCCCTTCGGGACTTGGCGCCCCCGGCTTTCGGTCCCAGCGTTGAAACGCTGGGCTATTCTAATTTGTCCCTCCGGGACAGATGCAGAACCGCGCGTTTTCGATAGTGACTATCGCCCAACCAGATCGTTCCAATTATGACTATGAAAAACCAACAGACCTCCAGCACCGGCCTGAGCCGGCGCCAATTCCTCGGCCGCACCGCAACCGCAGTGGCGGCGTTCAGTGTGGTTCCCCGTCATGTGCTTGGCGGCACGAAATTCGTTGCGCCCAGCGAGAAGGTCAACATTGCCATCATTGGCTGCGGCGGCCAGGGCCGAACGAATGTCCGCACCCTGTTCAATGAGCCCTCGGCGCAGATCATCGCGGTGGCGGACCCCATCGAGTCTGAGAATCTGGATGCCTTCTATTACAAGGGCAACGGGGGCCGCCTGCCGGTCAAGGCCGAGATCGAAAAGCACTACGCGGAGAAGACGCCGAACTTCAAGGTGGCCGATTACGAGGACTTCCGCGTCATGCTGGAGAAGGAGAAGGCCATTGATGCCATCCTCTGCGCCACGCCCGATCATCAGCACGCTTACGTTTGCGCGACCGTGATGCGCCAGGGCAAACACGTCTATTGCGAAAAGCCGCTCACGCACAACGTCTGGGAGGCGCGGCTGGTAGCCCGGGTAGCCAAGGAAACTGGCGTCGCCACCCAGTTGGGCAACCAGGGGCACTCTGGCGACTTCATCCGGCAGACCTGTGAAATGATCTGGGACGGAGCGATTGGCGATGTGCGCGAAGTCCATGCCTGGACCAACGCCAGCCGCTGGAATACGAAGATCCTCAGTGGTCGGCCCCAGGCGGAGGCGGTCCCGAAGGGGGTTAACTGGGATCTATGGCTGGGACCGCGGAGAGCCGGCCCTATAGTCCAGCTTACACGCCAGTCACTTGGCGGGACTTCTGGGATTTTGGCACCGCGCCCATAGGCGACTTCTTCTGCCATAACTTTGACCCCGCCTGTTGGGCGCTCGACCTGCGCGAACCCCTCAGCATCGAAGCCTCCGCTGCGGGTGGGGTGGACTCTTATATCGCGCCGCCAGGCGGGCTTTACACTTACCACTTCGGTCCACGCGCCAAGATGCCTGCGGTCAAGTTCATGTGGTACGAGGGCGGGCTGATGCCGCCGCGTCCGGAGGGACTGGAGGAAGACGACCAGCTCGGCGCCAATGGCAACGGCATCCTGTTCATCGGCGACAAAGGCATGATCACCTGTGGCGGCTGGGCAGGCAGGCCATCCCTCTTACCCGGTTCCAAAGACGAGGCTTACAAGCGTCCGGCGAAGACGTTGCCGCGGTCCAAGGGTCACCATCGCGATTGGCTCGATGCCTGCAAAGGCGGCACGCCGGCCAGCGGCAACTTCGCATACGGCGCCGCGCTTACCGAGGTCGGCCTGCTCGGCCTGGTGGCGCTGCGGGTAGGCAAGAAGATTAACTGGGATGCGAGGGCCATGAAAGCCACGAATGCTCCGGCGGCAGATCACTTCATCAAAGAGAGCTACCGCCCCGGGTGGGAGCCGGCCTGAAGCGTTCGGTCGTCCTTCCAGGACTTCAGCTTGACTGGCGCGCCCGTAGAGGGGTGAGCGAAATAGTGCAATCTCATTAACTTTACGACTGACTTGTACTAAGGTTTGAATGCTATCTTCTCGCGTTTAAGCTTCAAAATCAGCGGGCCATCTTTCGTCCAGAGTGGCAACCCCTTTGCTTTGGCGACGGCGACATATCCGGCATCGTATGCCGACACGTTCAGCGTTTCCGCCAGCAACCACGTGGAACACCCTGCCATCGGATTAACGGGGATCGCCTCAAGATCGTAGCTGTCAACCACCGTCAAAAAGGCGTTCACGTCAGAATCCGAAGTGCGGCCCTCACGCACGGCGCGCCGCAAAGCTTCCATAACTTCCTGGCAGAAGTTTGGCGCGGTAAAAGCCTTTTCTCCCCGGCTCAAACGCTCCTCCAATGCGGCAAAGGGGGCCGCCTCATCTTCAAAGTGCAAGGCGACCATGGCGCTGGCGTCAACGACCACACTCATTTTCGCCCCTCCTCAATGAGGGCGGCAATCGTGGTGTGTTTCAAGCCGGGGCGGTTCAACCGGATTCCCTTCCTGCGCGCCCGCCACTCTTCCGTCAACCGAAGGGAACTCCTTTCCACCGGGACCACCTTGGCGGTCGGGCGAGAATTCTTTGTGATGATGGTTTCCTTGCCCGTCCCAGCCAGCCGGATGATCTCACAAAACTGTTGTTTTGCCTCAGCAATGCTTGTGCTCATCTGGAAATGGTCATACACTATGGCCATCATTTCAAGCAAAGAATGAATAGTTTCAGTTGCATGAAATCTCACTCAGCGGAGCGGCACATTCTTGTTCGCTTCCTGCGTCGCACAATGACCTGCCGGGCCGACAAGAAACTGGTCGAGTAGAGCGGAGGCGCGCCCAGTTTAGACCAGCGACTTCCGTCGTATCTGCTCTTTCGAGCATCGTGGCAAATGGCCGCCAAGCCATGCTGACGTTTCCTCCACCCCCTCTATTCATTCCGTAAGGCGGGTCTTCCCCGTTACGGTTGGAAGCGCGGCCTTGCCACCCTGCGCCCTTCCGCAGCCGTTCCGGCTGCGTTTGACACAGGGCCTGCGGTTCTTTCGTACCTGGCTCTGTGTCCAGGCGTCTCGAACCACGGCTGCGCCCACAGGCCCTTGGCTCAGCGCGGTTTATCATGTCCGCGCCTGCAAACGCTACTACGGCCTGAGGCGCCGGTCTGACGAACTCCGTCCAGCTTGGGCCTGTTCGGCTTACTCTGGGCGGTCTTTGCCCTCGCGGGCCGCTCGCCTCACCTTCCCTTCTTTGGCTGTCGTTTACGGCAGAGCTTGCCCCGGTCGGGGTCTCCCCCAGCCAGGGTCTGCTATCACTACTCGGCCCAACCATCCATTGCCGAGGCAGGTCTTGCACCTGCAAGTATGTCAAAGGTTGAAGGCTGCACATAAGAATTTGCTTTTTGCGCGCCCTCCTGTACTCAGCGCTGCGCGGGTGAAAAATGACCCAAGCTATGGCTGACCCGTTTCTCGACCCTCAATCGCTCACTGGGGCGAACAGCATCCGGTGGAAACCTGACACTCTAATGGACTGACAATCCCTTTCCGGGAGCCAATTGAGTCTTGAGTCTCTGCCGGGATCATGTAGTTTTTGACTATGAGCACCGTGGATGTAGCAACGTTAAAGGCGCGCGCGGAAGAGTTTGTCGCCAAGGCTATCGCAGGCGAAGCGACGCTGATTGAACAGAACGGCAAACGGGCGGTGCTGTTGCCCTGCCAAGGCATGGCGCCTGATTTCGAACTGGACCCTGAGATGGACCGGTTGTTGCGCCAACGGATGGAAGCTTCAGGACGCGAACCGACAACGGCGGATTGGGAGGCCCTACGGCGTAATGTTTGCCGGCAATGAATTTGATCGTCAAGTCGCCGGTCTGGGACGACTTGCGCGAGATCGGGCTGCGCATCGCCTCAGAGGTTGGAATAGATGAAATGAGCGCTTCTGACCGCTTCTCGGCGCATCCCCGTCCGGAAACCCGTCCGCGAGCCCAACCGTTGCAATCTGGCGCCCCTTAAGCCAGAAACGCCAAGAATAACACCATACCTTGGGCTCGCCCAAGGACGACTGGCCCTATAGGTAGTGTGGCCTGGGTCTGGCTCATTTCCGATTGCCGGTACGGCCCCCGAAATCACCTTCCCGGCCGGCACGCGAGTACCCCGGCAGGCCGTGCGGGGGCGGTCTGGTAGGTGGAACGTGCCAGACGGCAAGGCGGCGCAGGATTGTCCCCACCAGGGCGTAGGCCTAGTTGATGAGGTCGCTAAGGGTGCGCCCCAGGTTCAAGGTTTCGGTGGCGAGGGCGCAGGCGAGCTCGATGGAGCGGGTGTACTCGGCGCGCAACGCCTGAAGGCCAACGGTGGATTAGTGTCAATAGTGAGCATCCCACGCGCGGAGCGGATGGAAGGGGGAAATGACTTGCGTTGGCGCTTGTTCGAGCGACTGTTCTGTGTCGTGCCATTTCGGCGGAAGCTAAAGCCGACAGTTCAGTGGTGCGGGTCAAACCAGCCCGTAAGTGAGCATGGTTCCTCCGGTTAGCCGATGAAGGCGTTGGTGATGAGTTGCGGCCCACTGCCGCACTCAATCCCGTTTGGAAGAATGTATTGTTCCTGTGCCCGGAGGCCGACCGGAGTGGTGCGTTTAATGCAGCGCAACCAAAAATCCCAGCCATGAAGACTGCTCCCAGTTCGCTCCCGGCCAAACGTCGTGCCCGCAATGCGCGCAAACTCAAGCAACAGGCCAAAACCGCCACGATCGCCACTCCCGTGCGCTCGTTGGATGAGTTGACGCCGGTGCATCGGCGTGCGGCGGGAATCGATGTGGGCAGCGCGGAGAACTATGCCGCCATTCCCGCCGAGGGGTTGGCGGCGGGCGAGTCACCGGTGCGGGTTTTTGGGGTGTTCAGCCAAGAGCAGGACGCCCTGGTCGAGTGGTTGCGCGCGCACCAGATCACCACCGTGGCCATGGAGGCCACGGGCATTTACTGGCTGACCCTCTATGACAAGCTGGAGGCCGCCGGCATCGAAGTGTATCTGGTGGACCCGCACGGGGTCAGAGCGGTGCCGGGCCGCAAGAGCGACTGGCTGGATTGCCAGTGGCTGCAGAAGCTCCACACCTACGGGCTGCTGCAGCGGGCGTTTCGCCCGGACCCGCCGATCCGGCGGCTGCGCACGCTGACGCGCCAGCGGGCCGAGTTGGTGATCTGTGGCGGAGTCCATTTGCAGCATATGGGCAAGGTGCTGACCGCGATGAATCTACATCTACACCTGGTGGTCAGTGACCTTCACGGAGAGACGGCGCTGCGCATCATCGAGGCGATCCTGGCCGGCGAACGCGATCCCAAAACGCTGGTCAAGTTGCGCGACCCGCGTTGCCACAAGAGCACACTGGCGGAGATGGAGGCGGGCTTGAAAGGCGCCTATGACGACGAGAACTTGTTCGTGCTGGAGCAGAGTTACCAGGGCTGGAAGTTTTATCAGCAGCAACTGACGCACTGCGACAAGCGCATTGAGAAGGTGCTCGCGGTGCTGCCCACCGCCAAAGCGGTGACGCTGGAAGCTCCGCCCAAGCCGGTGGTGACCCCCAGCGCCCCCAAACGGGGACGCAAGAAGCAAATCAACCGCGGTCCCAATGCGGCGGCGGTGGATTTCAGCCAGGCGCTGAAACGCATTTCCGGGGTGGACCTGATTCAGGTCTGCGGGTTGAACCTGTTGACCGTGTTGATGTTGCTGGGCGAGATCGGCACCGACATGAGCCGCTGGCGCAACGCGCGGGCGTTCGCCTCGTGGCTGGGGCTGTGTCCCGGTGCCAAGATCAGCGGCGGCAAAGTTCTCAGCCGGCGCACGCGCAAGGTCAACAACCGGGCCAGCACACTGCTCCGGCTCGCGGCGTGGGGGGCGGGCAAAACCGACACCTGGCTGGGCCGCTTCTACCGGCGCATCCGGGCGCGCCGGGGCGCGCCCAAAGCGGTGACCGCCACGGCGCGCAAACTAGCCTGCGTGATCTACCACATGATGAAACATGGCGACGAATTCGTCTTCCTCGACACGACCCAATACGAGGCGCGCGCCCGCGATCATCGGCTACATCGTCTTCGCAAGGAGGCCCAAAAGCTCGGATTTCAACTCACTGAACTGCAACAAGTTGCGTAAGTGTCATTTGGAAGGACTGACACTTGCTCCAAAGAGAGTTACCGCCCCGGGTGGGAGCCGGCCTGAAACGCTCAGTCGTCGTTCCAGGACTTCCCTCTGATTGGCGCGCCCGTAGAGGGGTGAGCGAAATAGCGCAATCTCATTAACTTTAGGAGTGCGCCTTTGCTGAGCCGATCAGGCCTGCGCTGTCCTCCTGCCCCTGAGAGTCATTTGTGACATGGAAAACCTGCCCGGGGGGCAAAGGGACCGCCCTCACCCCATAGAAGCGCCTCCTGGGGGCAGCGGGCGCGAATTTGGGCCGGTCAAGTGTCCGTTCTCATCCCAGTCGAGCCGCCTCATTTCTTCCGTCACAATTCGCTCGGCTTTCTGCAGGGCCTTTCATGGTGCCGGCACGGTGGTGTGGGCGAACATCCATTGAATATCCACGCTGCCAGGGTCCTGGACGGGCGTTCTGCAAAAACCGACGGTCGGGCAGGTCGTCGGCGACCGCCACTTGTGCATCTCGTTGTGGCCGTCAGCAAAGTTAAAGACGCAGGCGCCCCTGTGGTAGCTCCCCGGCATATCATCCCACTGGTTTGGGTTGGCCATCGCGGTGATGAGCCAGCCGTCGTTTATGGTGTCGGCATTTTCGTCCGCAAAAACCCAGAGTTGCGACGGCGTCGGGGCGGTCAAGTCGCTCTCCTTCGCATAAGCGGCAAATCCCGGAACCCAGTACTGGCCAGGGAGGGCGCTGCCTTTAAGGAATGCGTTCATCGAGACGCTGCGTACGCGTTCAGTGAATCCGGCGCTGGATTGCGCTGGCGACAAGTACCTGTCGGCCGGGCATTTGTAGAGCTTGAGTGCTTTGGTGTAGGGAAAGAGCAACCCGTTGGCAATGAGTTGAGAGTTGGTGATATCAGGAGACGAAGACCACTCGAGCAGCCCATAAACCCAATTGGGCCTTTCGATAGACAGGGGGGTCTGCGAGCCTTGGTAAACTGCCCAGCCATTGAAAACCCCATTGTTGACCAGACTCCCCGAATTGTCGTCGCTGTAGAGATGCCAAGCCAACCCCAACTGCCTCGAATTGCTCATGCAGGCGGTTCCCAAGGCGTACGCCTTGGCCCTGCTTAAGGTCGGCAGCAAGAGCGCCGCCAAAATGGCAATGACGGCGATTACCACCAGGAGCTCAATCAAAGTGAATGCGCTTCGTCTGTGCTTTGGTGACGGTTTCACGCGTGTCCGTTACGTGTTGCCGAGCGATTCAGCTCACCGATAGCGGGCCCTCCGGGACTTCAAAATTGCCGGCTGGCGTCGCGGGGCCGTCATTCGGCGGAGCGCCGGGTTCGGCGGGATTCCTGTTCTTTGGCTCCCTGGCCGTGAACTCAAAGATGCTCTCCCGCGCCAACCACGGAGCCGATGATGCGAATATGCCGGCAAACATCATCGCGCACATACCCGTCGCAATCACAATGCTGAAGCGAGTAATTCTCATAGCGGATACAAGTTACTTAACAGTGCTGCTTCAAATCATCCACCCTAACCTCAGTTGGTACCACCGGAGCCAACGTCACAAGATCCCCCGCTCTCGATGCGACTCCGCCTCGATCCACCGCTTGGTCGTACATACAAGGACTTGTATGGTCACCTAGCCCTCATGTACTGCCTGGCTAAATGGAAGGCAAGCGCGACGAACTGCAATGCCTTATATGACATTCTCATTAACTGACCCCTTTACGGTACTGCATGCGTATCTTCCGAGCCATGCTCCGAGATTACTGGCGCTACTGCTCGGGAGTCAAGTAAACCATACAACCTCATTAACTGACTCGTTTACGAATTCCAATCTGCGGTTTTGATAAAGTCTTGCTTTCGCAGGTTTCTGGCGGGAAGTTCCCGCTATATGACGGCCATTGCTGACAGCAAACATCGGGTGACTCTGCGGCAAGCCAGACCCCGAGACCGCTTTGATGTGGAGATTCTGGAAGAGGGCAAGTACGTCCTGACCAGATTGGAACCCACCAAGCCGCAGCCCAGCCGAGTCAGATTTGAGAAGCGAAACGGATACACCGTTGGCATTTCTGATCAGCCGGTCAGCGAACAGGCGATCCGCGCCGCCTTGGACGAATTCCCATGCTTGCGGACTTGGCGGCAAAGCACGGGTTCAAGTTCGGCACTCTCGACGGGGGAATTAAGCACCCCACGGCGGAGTTGATTGGCTAGAACCCTTTGTCGGCTCTGCCGGGGAATTTGGGCCTGGAACACCAGTTCGCGGTGTATCACGGACTCGGGAAGGGGTGGCGCCTGGCGTCTCCACGGCTTCCGCCGCTCCCGGGTGGCAGGGCCGGCCCGCTTTTGGGGTTTCCCGTTGCCAAACGGGTGAAATCTGGCGCATCCAAAAGTGTCAATAGTGGGAACTGACACTTGCTCGGCTTG
>Ga0224558_1004371_pt1 | contig 11026 bp, 5 predicted proteins | sample 714S32024metaG_FD_180682 | JGI IMG/M metagenome (GOLD analysis project Ga0224558, IMG submission 180682) | Peat soil microbial communities from Stordalen Mire, Sweden - 717 S3 20-24 | ecosystem: Environmental > Terrestrial > Soil > Wetlands > Peat | place: Sweden: Norrbotten County, Stordalen... | reverse complement strand
TGTGGTGGCGGAGGGGACCGATGCGACGCTGGGGCTGACTAATATTGGGTGGGAGCAAGGAGGGAGTTACACGGTGGTGATCAGCAACGGGTATGGGAGCGTGACGAGCAGTGCGGCGGTGGTGACGGTGGAGGTGCCGGCGAGGATAGTGAGCAATCCGGTGGATGTGGTGGTGACCAACGGGGACACGGTGACGCTGGCGGTGGCGGCGGAGGGAACGGGGCTGTTGTATTATCAATGGTATTTCAATGAGACGAATGTGGTGGTGGAGGGGACCAACGCCGTATTGGAGTTGAGCGATGTGAGTATGGCTCAAGCGGGCAGTTACCAGGTGGTGGTGAGCAACGCGTATGGGAGCGTGACCAGCGCGCCGGCAACGCTCACCGTTTTTGGCCCGCCCGCCATTGTCTCACAGCCGCAGCCTCAGACGGTTACCGTCGGTGGCGTGGCGGTGTTTGCAGTATCGGCAACCGGAAACCCTCCGCCCTTCTATCAATGGTTGCTAGATGGCACCAACGGCTTGGAGGGGGCGAATGGCTCCATGTTGACGCTCAGCAACGTCCAGGACACGCAGGCCGGTCGATACTCGGTTGTCGTCAGCAATGCGATGGGGAGTATTACTAGTGTGCCGGTTGTTTTGACGGTCCTGGACGCGCCGGCGATTGCAGTGCAACCACTGAACATAACCGCGCTGGAAGGGGGAACAGTGGTGTTTAGTGTGACGGCATTGGGCAAGGCACCGTTGGCGTATCAGTGGTACGCGGACTGCACGAGACCGATCGCGGGATCCACCCTCTCGTCGTTGAGACTCAAGGAAGTGACTCCGGCGTATAGCGGGAATTATTGTGTCGCGATTTCTAACATTTACGGCAGTGCGTTTAGCCAATCGGCAACGCTCCGTGTGTTGGTCCGGCCTGCCTTCGTCTCCCTAACCCAAAGTCCGGAAGGCTTCTTACTCACGTTCTCGACGGTCACGAATTTGCTCTACACCGTGTACGCCCGCGATGGACTGGGGACGAATGGGTGGACGCTCCTACCGGGCGTTTTCCAAACGCGAGGCAATGGCGCTCCGATGACCGTACTGGACCCTGATTCGCCGCAGCGACTTCGTTATTACAAAATAATGGTCGAGTAGATCTTTGGGAAATGCTCGTAACGGCTTCTCGAGTCAAGCCATTGTTTCCTGTTCGTAACCCAACTGTTACCCCTCAGTTTGATTGCCCGTTCGACGCGTGCTATTATCCAGGCCTCCAAACGAGACCAAAGGACATTTATGAACATTAGAACAAAAGCGAATCGAACGAATCGAATGAAGAGGCAAGCCGGAAATGGCGTGAATAGGATGCAAACGTTAGAGGGAACTCTGCTTGGCAATCAACTGTCCGAGGCCGCAGGAACGCAGGCGGGAACAAAAGCATCGCCCATCGAAGGCCAACGCAATGAAACCCAGTCGCCCACCGGACAGATGACCGTGGTACAGGCCAAGATTGACGTTGGATTCGGGAATTCGATATTCGTTCGCGGTCAGGGTGACGGATTGAGTTGGGATAAGGGGCTTCCGTTAAGCTGCATTGATGGATCGGCCTGGGTTTGGTCGACGAAGCAGGCCGAAGGCAAACTGGTGTTCAAGCTCTTGCTGAACGATCAAGTGTGGGCGAAGGGGGAAGATGTGGTCGTCGAAGCTGGCAAGAAGATTGAGATTACCCCTGCTTTTTAGCGGAGCGGGTTCTCGCTGAGCATCGAGGGGTCGGTTCGCCTGGAGATAATCCTCAGGCGAATTTGACATTGTGCAAAACTGGGCGATGTTGATTTGGCTGACATGGACGCAGTAGTTGACAGAAGTTAGTTGCAGAAGTTCATGTCGGCCCTTTTTGCTGTGAAGGTCGCGGGTAGGGAGGCGCCCGTCTATGTCGCCAGAGTCCGGTGGCGTCGTTTAAATCAGACGCTTACTGCTGTCCTTCTTTAAGCTCGACCAACCAGACATTGCGGTAGCGGACGCGGTTGCCGTGATCCTGCAACTGTAGCGGGCCGGTGGCGGCGTTCGCCGGCGGCTTGCCGGGCTCGTGGCCGGCGGTCGCCCCTTCGATCGGGATATTGTCCTGCACCTTGATGCCGTTGTGCTCCACCGTGACGCGGGCCTTCTCCTTGACCGAGCCGTTGGGGTTCATGCGCGGGGCACGGAAGTTGATGTCGTAAGTCTGCCATTGTTCGGGGGGCAGGCTGGCGTTGACCTTGGGTCGAGTCTGGCTGTAAATCGCGGCGCAATCACCCGTCGACGGCACCAAGCCGAAGGAGTCGAGCACCTGGATTTCATAGATGTTATTGATAATCACACCGCTGTTGGCCCGCCCCTGGCCGAAGCTGTCAGCCATCAATGGCAGCCAGAACTCCACGTGCAGCTTTATGTCGCCGAAGCTCCGCTTGGTCGTGATCGAGCCCTTGCTCGGGTCGCATTGCAGGCTCCCGTCGTCTTGCGGCTTCCACGGGCCGCCGTTCCAGGCCGAGATGTCAGGCGCCTTGCCCGGCGAGAAGGGTAGCAATACCGCGGCCTCAGCCGGCGGCTGAGCGCCTTCGCTAGGCGACTTGCGCATCGTTTTCCTCAATTCCACGCCCATGCCGTAGTAACCCGGGTCGGCCACTAACTTGTCGCCAGCGATTGTGCCGTGCCAGTGAACGGCATTGGCCCGGCCGAACAGGTTGACTTTCGTGCCTTGCTGGACGCCGTAGATCTCGAATTGGGCGGTCGGCTCGCCAGGTGCCAGCGGCTCAGCCTGGATGACCACGCGATAATAGCCGGGACCCTCGGCGATCACCTTGGCCATAGCCTTGGTGGTCTGCGACTGGTCAGCCTGGTAAGTACCCTCATACGCGCCCATAAAGGGATCCTGTGCCCAACTCGGCCCGGGCATAACCGCCCCAAGGGCGATGAATATCCACGTCAACTTGTATGGCCTCATCATAGATTCTTCTCTCCTGGTCTTGTTCCCCAAACAACCGATGGTGTGGGTCGCACCGCTTCGGGCGGCGGCAAATCGGTGTTCCCGCAGGTTCATATTCGTCATGCTAGGGCTTCTCAGTTTTGCGTCAATGGCATTTGCGAGGAGGCTGCTGTAAAGGTGGAGGGGTAGTTACCTCATTTCTTGACGCGGTCTTTCGGACCAACACCGACCACAAAATCGAACCTCTCGCCGTAACGGTTCCCATCGAGCGTGACATCCAGCGCGATGAGGCGCACCCCGGGTCGCGCCTCAGGCGCGACTTTGACACGAATCGGGAACGCACGGCGAGACTCGGCTGGGAGCCGACCTTCCAAGACCGCGGGTTCGACCCTCAAACCGGCCGGCGTGTGGATTTCGATGCGATGGCTCTGTTTGCGAGTGCGGAAATTACGCACCTGCACCTTCACCATTGCGGTTTCGCCGGGCTGCACCGCGACGCGATAGGGTTCCGCTCGCACCCAAAACGGATCAAACCAGTAGCGGTAGTCGGGATCGGAACTGAGCGCTTGGAAGGCGTCCCGCATTTCATAAGCCCATTGGCGGTAGCGCTCGATGAATGCCGCCGGGTGGTCCATAACAAAAGAATGGCCGCCGATGAGCAGGTCGGGCTTGACGCGCGTGAGGAATTCCGCGCCGTAAATATAGCCTTCCTCCAGGATGGCGCTGTTGTGGGCGACCATGGCTTCGTGGCCGGTCTGGCTAGGGTTGTCCGGATCGCCGAAGATGTTGTCTCCGGTAAAAGCGACATGGCGGCCGTCAATCTGGCCGTGCAGGCAGAGGGCAAACTCGGTTTGACCGGGCATCCAGTCCACCGTGAATCGGTAGCCTTCCCAGTTGAACGTCGTGCCCGGTTTGAAAGCGCGATCAACGCATACACCCCTGACCCGCGAGCCATCGGAAGCCGTTTTCCCGTAGGCTTGTATGGGCGCGGAATAATCGAAGCGCTCCGGGTGCTCCATTTTGTCCACCATGTCGTCCAAAGCCCAAATCTTGGTGCCCCATTTCTCCCTCAGGTGCGGCGCTTCGAGGAAATGGTCCCCATGCATGTGCGAGATGATCACGGCGTCGATGGCTTTCAAGCCCAAGTGCTCGCGCATTCCCTGGAGGGCGGTGTCGAGGAAGTTCTCGTCCAGCAGGCCGCAGTCCACCGCCAGGGCACGACCGCTGTCGGCCAGAATCAGTCCGAAATTCGGCCAGAAGTTCGGCCGCTTAAACTTGAACAGGTGCGGAGAGACCTGGACCACGTTGGACACGACGGTGGGCTTGGATACCTTGTCCTGGTAAGCCACTGAGCCCCCTTCGACATCGTAGCCGCGCAGGTAAAGCCGTTCCAAGTGCTCAAGTTTCTTCTGATAAGCTTCGAGCTGATGCTTGGGCTGAAGGATGACGGGACCATGCGCGGGTAGCAACGCGGACAAGTCCAGAGCCGTCAAATTAGTCACGGTTTGCCGCAGCGCGCGGATCCCCGCGGCAAAACCGTAGTCCCACTCAGTGTCGAACCAGGTGTGCATCGTCGCGCCGTCGAGGATCACGTCCCCGCTGAAAGCCAGCCGGCCGTTGTCCCCTTGGAGGAGGTAGGACATGCCGCCAGGACTGTTGCCGCGCGTCTCGATGCACGCCAGCTTGCGTCCGTGCCAGGTTAAGGTGTCGTTGGTTTTGAACCCGCGGTCGAGCCCAATGGGTTGGATGGGCGGGCGCACATAGCTCGCGCCGTGGATCGTGTAGTTATCGCCCAGGGTGACCTCCATTTTGCGGAACTCCGCGGGGGACTCGAACAACGCGCGCTCCGCTTCCGGCCCCGCCACTTTGGCGCCCGCGCTCCGCAACCGCAGGGCGCCCTGGCACTGCTCCCGATGGTGATGCGTAAAGAGAACCCATTCGACCCGGCGCACACCGATTTCCGAGAGGTGGTCGAGCACGCTGCCATCGCCCAGGTCGATGAGGAGCGCTGCATCCCGGTCCCGGATGACGTACACATTGCAGGTGTCACTCCAGACGAACACGTTCGGGTCAAACGGCAGGGCTACAGGTTGCAGTCTTGAGGCGGAGCCGTGCTCGCTATGCGGCCCAGCGGCTGCCGCCCCGGTCCCATTCATGCCGGCGATCAGGAGCAACCACAAGCCGGCCAACATCTCCATTCGGATCCCGGGCCAGGGCTGCCTTGCGCGCGGCATCAAGAGGGCTCTCATTTGGTCAGTTTACCACAGGCGCGCGGGTCGAAGCAATCTCCCGAGAGAGCGCACCGAGATCAAAATCTCGCCATGTAAGCTAAGAAAGAACTACCATGGGTCGTCCCGATGTTGGCACTCTCAAGTAATAAGATATGAAGCATCAGATATTGAAAACGAATCGGTGCGCCCAGGAATCCAAAGGGGCGTTGAATCGCCGGCAATTCATCGGTGGAGCTTTGACGGCCGCGGCATCCGGGTCAGCGTTGATCGCTCTATCGAACCTGGCCGCTCAGGATTCACCACCTGATTCAAAGCCGGCCGACTTTCAACGAAAGATCAAGCTGGGTGTGGTCGGCAACGGTGGGCGTGGCGCCTGGATTGCAAAGCTCTTCCAAAAGCACGGCGGCTACGAAATGCATGCTGTGGCTGATTACTTCCAGGAAGTTGCCGACAAATGCGGCGATGAGTTGGGCGTGGACAAGGCGCGGCGGTTCTCGACTTTGTCGGGCTACAAGAAGCTGATGGAAAGTGGCGTCGAGGCAGTGGCGCTTGAGACGCCGCCTTATTTCTTCCCGGAGCATGCGCGCGCCGCGGTGGAGGCCGGGCTTCACGTCTACATGGCGAAGCCGGTGGCGGTGGATGTCCCCGGGGCGCTGGCAATCCTGGCGGCTGGAAAACGCGCCTCGGAGAAGCGACGGTGTTTTCTGGTGGACTACCAACTGCCCACCGATCCACACAACATCGAGATCGCCAAACAAATCAAAACGGGGGAAATCGGCAAACCAGCGGTCGTCACCAGCCGGTATTTTGGAGGCGGCTGGCCGGACCCGTCGCGGACGGCGACGGAGGAAAGCCGTTTCCAGCAACTGATCTGGTGTAATGATATCGTCCTGGGCGGCAGCCATCACGTCAACGCCTGCATTCACACGATTGACGCCGTGCTTTGGGTATTGGGCAAAAGGCCTGTGACCGCGGCGGGTTTCTCGCGGATTGCCCGTGATAATCCCCACAGCGACAGCCACGATGTTCTTGCCATCAGTTACACTTTCGCTGAGGGAACGGTGTGGGATCATTGCGGACGGCACCTCAACAACCTCTACCCCTTCGAGTGCGGAGCCTTGATCCACGGGACCACGGGTTACGCTCAAGTGTCCTACGGCGGTCAGGTTCGGCTCAAAGGCCCCGAGACCGCGTATTCGGGCGAGGTTACTAACTTGTACGAGGCGGGCGCGGTTCGGAATATCGCGGATTTCTATCGCCGGATTACCGAAGGAGACTTCGAAAACGCGACGATTTCGCGCGCCGTGGATGGTGTATTGACAACCATCCTCAGCCGTGAGGCTACGATGCGCCGTGTCCAGCTCACCATGGACGAGATCTTCGCGGAGAACCGGCGGCTGGAGCTGAACCTGAAGGGTCTGAAGACATAAGATCGCGAGGCAAATCAGAGCGGCGGTCATTCTGTCGAACCACAAGCCTCATGGGTTGTCCTTCTCGGCAATGACTCCCGGCGCGTCCGGCGCGAGATCGTACGTAGTGAAGACCGTCAAGCTGCGCCCCGGAAGAGCGTGAGTAAACTCGGGCTGACGGGCCGAAACGATTTGCCGAGCTTGCGTCGCCAGTTTGAATCCAGGCTGCTTGAGTTTGTCTTCGGTTACTTCGTAGCGGTGGAACGTCGTTTTGCGAGCCAGTCCTTCCCACCGGATACGGGTTTCGAGGGCTGCGCTCTCCCGGTTGTCCAGGATGAGCGTCAGATGTCCTTGAGGACTGCGCAATGCCGCGGCGAAGACACGCGGCGTATTAGTTTCTTTGCTTTGGAACTGAAACTCGCATGGAAGAACCTGGGAATGCTTTGCCGTAAACCGCGTCAGCATGGCATACCCGTAAAACGGCACGGGCTCCGGCTCGGCATGTTCGAGGTAGCGCTTGGCGGCCATATCCCAGGTGCGGACCAATTGCCATTGGCCGTCCTGGTCGCCACGATTGAGAAAACTCCAGCGGTTGAAACCGTCCACACCGGCTTCGAGACCGCGCAGGATTTTCTCGGCCACCGATAGCACCGCTTCATAGCTTTTCGGGCCGGCGTTGGTGTTTCCCCAGCCCAGGCTCATATCGCCCAGTTCGGTGAGGAAGAAAGGCTTGCCTTGTTGATGCGCCCACCGGGCCCAGTCTCCCAGGATGCGCGAGAGGTTCGCGTCGGGCGCGCCATAGGAGTGGATGTCAAACGCGCCCACATACGGCGCGAAGTCGATTTTGGCCGGGTCCAGCTCGGGCAGGTCAGTCCAGTCCGGGCCGCAAAGAGGCAAGGCCAGCCCACGGCGGTCCAAGGCCGCGCGCACCGCCTTGAATGCCGGCGAAAAGGGAGCATTGTCTGCTCCCCGCCTCCACCAGTAACCCCAGGTGCCCCCCGGCGGTTCATTGGCGAAGCAGAGCCATCGGACGCAGGTGTAGTGCTTCTGCCGAACCAGATGGTCGGCCAGCATGGCCAGACCCTCGGCGAAGTCTTCCAAGGAGTTTGGCGCGCTCACGAGCGGATGCACCTCGGGAAAAGCCAGCCAATCCACATCCCGCCACATTTCAGTCAGAAACACATCCGCGCCATTGCGCTGGCACCAGTCGAGGATGCGATAAAGGGTGCGCATCTCTTGACTCTCCCAGTCAAATCGGCCTTTTTGAGGTTCATACATTCGCCGGTCCATCTCGACCCGAAGCCAATCCAAGCCCAGCCATTCACCCAATCGCTCGATGTCTTTCCAGCCTGCGGAGTCGAGCGGCAGGTTGGCGCCCACCGCGCTGCCCTGGGGACAGGACTCGCGGACGTCGTACCGGTAGCGGACTGTGCTATTGGACCGGTACTCCACCCGAATTGAGTGCCAGGAAGCTCCGATACCGCCGACCATCTGGTGCAAAGGGCGGTTGGCTTTCACGCTCAGGACGGCGTGCGGTTCGGCGCGCAACGCGGCATCGACATCGCCCGCGGCCCCGAGTGACACCCGAACAAGGCCAAACGCCACCATGCTGGCAATGAACGGGGTGAACCACCAGCTCGTGCGATTCTTAAGCCTCGGAGGGATTCTCATTACGGCGATCAGGGATAGGCATCTTGTTCATCCTGTCAAAATAACCTGGACGGCCTCCTATCTTGAAAATCCCAATCTGAGCAGACTAATTGAATAGGCGGGAAAGAGGTAATTGAAATTAACGCCCGCAACAAATGTGCCTGCAGACGGGACCACACGGTTTGGGTTGGCCAACGAATTCCCCGCATCCAGAGCGCCGGTTAAAACGGTGAAATGCCCGACCGGATGAACATCACCGGCACCGCTGAGAGTTACACGGACAGACTCGGAGGTGCTCGATTTGTTCACGACTTTTAGGAGCACGTCATTCTTGCCAGCTTCAGTATCAATAGATGCGGAGCAGTAGCAGTTGGTTGTGTTTTGGGTGAAAGGCAATACCTGGGTTCCCGCATTATCAGTGAAAAGCATTTTCTGCATGTAGTATGATGGGGTGGCAAAGTTGGTGACGGCGTCATTCCAGACGATGCAGGGTCCAAAATTGCCGTGACCTAAAAGGCCGGCATAATTGCCGTATCCGGTCCACCACATTCTTTCGGAATTCCTTTCGCATCCCAACATGAAGACCGCGTCACCCAGCGCGTCTCCGAAGTTCCCTATAACATCTCCTCCGTTGCCGTGGATGGAGGACGCGTACTCCGCGACGCATATTGTTTTACAGGCCGGGTTGATGCGGTCGTATTTGTCATACAAGTGCGAAAGGTCCTTTTCATAAAAATGGTCATCGGCAAAATCCAGAAACTTCTCCGGTGCGACCGGAGGCACACCGGTCGCGTTGAACATTATCTTCATATCAGGATATTGGGCCAGTATGGCGTCATGAATCATTGAATAACGTGGAATATACTCTTTCACTGTTTGCCACCCATTTTCATTGCCGATTTCAATGTATTTGAGGTGATAGGGCATCGGATGGCCGTTGGCAGCGCGTCTAGCGCCCCATTTCGTCGAGGTGGGTCCGTTGCAGTACTCGAGTAGGTCCATTATATCGGTTATAATTGGCTGCATCTGATCGAGCGGGCAAATGCCAAACCACTCCTTCTCCTCTGCGTTTTCACTAATTCCGGACGAAGTAACATAAACCGGCTCGGCCCCCAGGTCTTCACACAATTGCAGATACTCATCCAAACCAAAGTAAAGGTCGTTCTTATAGCCCCACCTGTTTCTGGTGGACCCGGTCCTCTCTTCCAAAGGACCGATGGAATTCTTCCAGTTCCAACAAACTTCCATGCCGGCGGACTCAGCGGTGCAACCGCCCGGGAACTGTATATACTTCAGCCTCAAGGCCGCCAACTTCTGGGCTAAATCCAGCCGCAGACCGTTGGGACGGTTCTTCCAGGTCGGCGGCATGAGTGTGACCACGTCAAAATAGAGCTCGCCGGTAGTTGAGGCATAAATGACAAAGCGGTTGGCCCCGGTAAGACCAGAAATGCCACTTGTAGTAAGGTCGCAAGCAAAACGCTGCCAGGTTATCGTCGGTTCAAAATCTGCCGAGTGAGCGTACACGGTGCCGTCATTGCTTTCTAACGCAGCTTTTATAGTACCGCTGAAATGCGGGCCTTTCTTGGCCCAAAAAGAAACCCTGTAAGTAGTATCGTTTCTCAAGCCAATTCCCCAGTAACCCCCGTTCGCCAGCCCCACACCTCCGGAAGCCACCGAGGTAACCTCCAGTTTGGCGCAATGCTGTTGACGGTTGTTGAGCAGGCTGGTTTCGGCCGAAGTCTGTCCATATAAATCGCCGTGCGATGATCCTGGTTTTACCAAAATCCAGCCTGCAAGGGGGTTTTTCAGCTCCTCAAATGAAGGATTGTTAATCAACTGGGCATACAACCCTCCCTCAAACTGGTAATTGAATTCTTCAAGTTGCTGTCCCCTGCAAATAGGGGCCACAGCCGCTCCCGGCCTGGAAACCTCGACCGTACAACTTGCGGTGGCGGCGTGGGCGACGGGCGCGGGCCCATCCGAGGGGTTCGTGAAAACCGACATGTCCCATTTGTCCCGCCATGTGAGCGTAAACGTGCCGTCGGGTTGGAGAATGAGCGGCAGCCAGACATAACGTGAATCGCTTAGCTGGCGCGGCTTCCACAGATCGAACATGGCAATGTAGCTTCCGGGTTTGCCCGCCACGGGCAGCACGAAGGTGCTTTGCGTCCCGAAGGTCTTCTCCGCGTTCGTGCCGACGCACGGATTGCCCTTCGATTCATAGGGGCCCAGCATGTTGTCCGCAACCGCATAATCCGCCGCGTTAGGATTCCAGCCGGTGCAAGCCGAAGTGATCAAGTAATAACGGTCTTTGTATTTGAACGGCGCTGGCGCCTCGCGCATCTTGCGAACGAGGATTCGTCCCCAGGTCTTGTTGAGCACTGCTGGTATCTCGGGACCGGTGAAGTCCTCGTTAAGCCGCACAACGTACATGGTCCAGTTGCCCTCTGATGCGTAAAACGCGTAAGCCTTGCCGTCGTCATCCAGGAACAGGTTCATGTCGCGGTACGTGCCGCCCAATTCCTTCTGTCGATCGGCGTTGCCTGCCTCATAACCGAAGTCCTCCTCAATGGGCCGGATCGCCTCCTTGAAGCGGAATGGTCCGCTCGGGCTGTCACTCGTGGCAATGCCCGCGCGCGAATAGGTGTAGCCGCCGCGCTGCCCCAGGTGCATCCACATGACGTATTTGCGGGTGTGTGGATTAAAGATGACCTTGGGCCGCTCGATGACCGCAGCATGAACCTCACTGGCTGTCAGTACCACCCCCTCGTGCTTCCAGTCGTAGAGATTGGAGGAA
>Ga0224558_1004363_pt1 | contig 11040 bp, 11 predicted proteins | sample 714S32024metaG_FD_180682 | JGI IMG/M metagenome (GOLD analysis project Ga0224558, IMG submission 180682) | Peat soil microbial communities from Stordalen Mire, Sweden - 717 S3 20-24 | ecosystem: Environmental > Terrestrial > Soil > Wetlands > Peat | place: Sweden: Norrbotten County, Stordalen... | reverse complement strand
GATAGAGGACAAACCAGGGGTGGCCTTGATGCGTTCGAGCAGCATCCGTCCGTCCATCCCGGGCATATACAGGTCCGTGATGATCATGTCCACTCTCATATGCTGCAGTATCTGCCAGGCCTCCTCGCCATTGCGGGCTTCGATGAAAGCCCGGTCCCGGAAGCCCGCGATTTCGATACACTGTTTGATAATCATCCTGGCAGTGCCGGAGTCATCTACTAGTAAAAATATATCTATCTCCTTGCGATCCGTCACAGCTCCCAGCCTCCGTTTCCCGGCGATGTAATAATAATTTTACCGGTATCCACGTCAACAGTCATGGTGCGGCTGATGCTACTGCCGACATCTTCGGCGACAGGCCCGAGTTTATATCTCCATAAGTGTTTTTTCACAGCAAGAGTATTTTTGCTTCCAATCTTGAATGTATTCTGGGTGTCCATGATGTTGGAAGCACCGGCAATCTTGACAATCAGATCTGTATATCGGCAGCCGCAATTAAGCATTTTCTTTACTAAAATGGGGATGCCGGTATCGGCAAAATAACCGGGCCTCTCCGTGGCCAGCTTCAGGTTGATGCTGGAATCAGGCAGGGCAATATGCAGCAGGCCGGCGGCCTTCAGGCGCGGCGCCACGAGCGCCACTCCGACACAGGACCCCAGCGCAAAGGTCCTGAGCACACTGCCTGGCATATTGGTCACCTGTAGTTCTCCAATGCCGATTATAATTTGGTTCATATCTTTGGGGCGCTCAAATAACTCATCACTGCGGCGGGAATGGCGTCCAGGGGCAGAAGGCGCTCGGCGCCTCCTCGCTCGTAGGCAACTTTGGGCATCCCAAAGACCACCGATGTCCCCTCATCCTGGGCGATCGTCCTGGCGCCAGCCTTGCGCATGGCCACCATGCCGTCCGCTCCGTCGGCGCCCATGCCGGTGAGCATGATGCCGATGGCATTGGCGGCAACATACTTGGCCACCGATTCGAAAAGCACATCCACCGACGGGCAATGACCATTGAAATTCTCACCCGGATCACACATTACCTGATAAATGCCCCCTGACCTGACAACAGTCATCTGCAGGCCTCCGGGAGCGATCAGAACCCGGCCGGCCAGCACCCTGTCGCCTGTTTTGGCCTCCAGCACCTCCATGGCGCAGGTATCGTTCAGGCTATCGGCAAAGTGCTTGGTAAAGCCGGCAGGCATATGCTGAACCACAACCACGCCGGGGGTGGTCGAAGGCAATGACCGCAGCAAGCGGCGAATGGCCTCCGTTCCGCCGGTGGAGGCGCCGATGGCGATCACCTTGTCCGTCGACTCTTTCAAGGCATGGCTGTTTACCGTCAGGGGCTGGGCAGTAGAGGAGCGCGCCGTTTTCCAGGCGTTCACGTTGGTGGAGGCCGCTATTTTTATCTTGGCCCTCAGGTCAGAGAGCATCTCGTTCAGCCCGCGGGCGACGTTGACGCTGGGTTTGGCAACCACGTCCACAGCGCCCGCCTCAATGGCATCCATGGTAATAGCAGCTCCCTTTTTAGTGAGGGCGCTGACCACCACCACCGGCACTGGGTACTGTGGCATCAAGCGGCGTAGAAACTCCACCCCATCCATTCTAGGCATCTCCACATCCAGAATCAGCACGTCAGGCTTCAGTTCAACAATCTTGTCCCTGGCAGAGTAAGAATCCGCTGCGGTTCCCACGACCTCTATCGCCGGGTCCTGGGCCAGCCCCCTGGAGAGGATCTCCCTCACCAGGGCGGAGTCATCTACAATAAGCACTTTGATTGTTTTCAATTGCATCCCCCTTTTTCAAGGTTCGAGGTAACTGCCCGGAGTCAGGTTCATCGCCAAGGCTTTCTGCAGTGTAAGAAGGGGATGAAAATCCCATTGACATAATCATCAATAATTACTCTTCACTCATCACTTCATTTTTTGATATACAGCCGGTTTGACATACTTGAACAGTCCGGAGGAGTTGCCCAGCGACTCTGAATGCCCCACGAAGAGGTACCCCTCCGGCTCCAAGCATTTGTGAAACTTTTCTAACAGTGCATTCCTCGTCGGTACGTCAAAATAGATCATCACGTTCCGGCAAAATATAACATGAAACTTGTTTCTAAACGGATAGACCTGGCGCATCAGGTTCAACCGCCGGAAGAGGATCATCTTCTTCAGGTGCTCTTGCACAGCCCACATCCCGTCTGCCACCTTCGCAAAGTAACGCAGCTTCACTCCAGGCGGCAACTGCGCCGTCTCGGAACTGGCATAGACTCCCTGGGAGGCTTTCGACAGGGCAGTGACAGAGATATCGGTTGCCAGGATACTCGGAACAAGGTTGATGGATCCTGGCCCTAAAAAATCACTGACAGTCATCGCCAGGGAGTAGGCCTCTTCACCCGAAGAGCATCCTGCCGACCAGAACCTGAGATTCTGTCCGCCACCCGGCAGCTTTTGCAACATCCTCGGCAGGACCTCGGCAGTGAGCAGTTCAAAATGGTCCTGCTCCCTGAAAAAGAAGGTATGATTGGTGGAGATCCTGTCGATCATGGTGAGCAACGCCTGCCCGGTGGCCTCCCGCGTCACATAGTCATAGTAGTCTTTAAAATTTGAGAATCCTCCCCGGCGCAGCTCTTTCTGCAATCGCTCGATCACCAAGGTGCGCTTCTGTTCTCCGAGATTGATCCCGAATTTCTGGTGCACCAGGCTGCTGATCAGCCGCAATTCCTCTGCGGTCAAATTGAACCCGGACAGATCAAAACCATTCAACTCTGCCCACCTCGTGTTATGCTGTATGACGCTTAATTCGATATAAAACTACTATATCCTGCAAGATTTGACTAAATATGATCACAAAAGAAGGTCCTGCAGGTAGGACTATCCTCATCGCCTATAGAGTTATCGATCTTTTGGTCACTTCCTTTAATAATTCTTTAACTAGAAGCCATCTTCAACCACATCCTCCGCGCCAGGCCTTGAGCCGGCGTTCATCCGTATCCAGGTCTCCGGCCAGGTTGCGGATACGCATGCAGAGTGCGCGACTTCTGATTCCTGACTACTAAACATTCAAAGATTCCTCCTGATCTCTTGTAATCTGCCGGCTAGTCTGCTACCTTGTTAGGCGGAAGGAAGACCTGATACCGTGTTGATCAGAGGAGATATTTAATGTTTAAGAGGCGTGTCCCTCTTCTGCTTCTCCTATGCCTGGCGTTGACTGTCTCCTGCGGGTGCTCTTCCCGTCAGAAGCCGGCTCAGACACCTGAAACAACTGGGCCGAAGCAAGCCGCTCCGGCGCCGGGGCGGCTTGGTGTTGCCGTTCCGGTGCTGTACTATCATTTGATCGACGACAACCTCTACGGGCCGTACACGTCAATGTTCGTGTCGCCCAAAGAGTTTGACAAACAGATGAACTACCTTAAAAGCAGCGGCTACACGGTGATCCCCCTGGACCAGATCGAAAATGCCGGCCAGTACACCAGGCCGGCGATCATCACCTTTGACGACGGGTATGAGGACAACTATACCAACGCCTACCCGATCCTGGAAAAGTACCACTTTCCGGCCACCGTCTTCATGATTTCCAGCCTGATCGGCAAGCCCGGCTATCTCACCAATGACCAGATAATCGAGATGGGCGACCTGGTCAGCTTTCAGGATCACACCGTCACCCACCGCCCGCTGGCCACGCTGAACCCCCAGGTTCAGGATTACGAAATGAGTGCATCCCAAAAGGCCATTGAAGCCATCACCGGACATCTCGTGTTCGCGATAGCCTATCCCAATGGATCTTACAATCAGACAACCATCACCATCGCCAAACGCTACTTCAAGTATGCCTTCATCATGACTCCGGGCGGTATCTATCACACCGGCGACGACCCATATACGATCAGACGCCTCAATATCCCCAGGGGTCTGAATCTGGACGGCTTTATCAAAAAGATCCAGGGGCTGCCGGAATAAAATTTAAAATCCTATCTACAGGACCATAATCCCACGACTGTTTTCCCAAAACCCACAAATTAAACACTAATCCGTATTATTTTTTCTAAAATAGCTCGGAAGGTTACCAAAATATTAGACATTCAGGAAGGAATTGACCATATTTTATAGAAATTATGATTGTTATATAATCTGTCATGCCGGGAGAGGTGACAACACTGTGAGTCAAGAACTAAAACGTATGATCAAACAAAATCCTGAATTGAAGCAGAAAAAGGTATCTTCGCGAGTCACCATCTACACCGACCACCACGTAATCAAGGCTGATGCCCATGGCTTCCCCAAGATGCGGCTCACCGACCTGCTTAACAACTCCGATAATTTCATTCCGCTCACGAACGCCATTATCTACGATTTAACCAGCCAAGACGAAATGACTCGCACCTCGTTTGTCTCCATCAATAAAAGTGTTATTACCATGGTGTTTGAAGAATAGTACTCTGACTCCGGCTCATAGGCCAGGGCGAGATCTCTTTACCCCTTGATAACTCCGATAGTTTTCAATCTTTTAACAGGCTTCACCAAATCCTGCTCCTGCACAATTACATCCTCGATGTCGTTGTATGCCCAACGACACTCCTCAGCAACATCATCCAGGTTAATTTTCCCCAGCGTGATGTCATCTTGCTTCAAGTCCTTCATGATCGACGGAACCGGATACTTCTCCACGGCCCTTTTCCTGGAATATCTCCGTCCAGCGCCGTTAGAGCAGGATTCGAATGAATCAGGATTTCCCAGCCCCTCAACAATGTAGGAGTAACTGCCCATACACCCGGGGAGAATTGCTGAATCGCCCTTTTTTGCCCTGATGGCGCCCCTGCGGTGAACCCAGACATCTTGGCCGTAATGATTCTCCAATGCCACAAAGTTATGGTGACAATCTATCATTTTGCCCTTTTCGCTCCCGAAAAAATCCGCATACTTCCTAACATGATTCAAGAGGATGTCTTTTACCCGCGCCATCATCTTTTCTCGATTCTCGGCAGCAAAATCCACGGCCAGTTTCATCCAATGAAGATATGACTGCCCTGCACTAGTTTTTTCCGGGAAGAACGCCAGATCGTACTCTTTAGGAATAGAAGAATACCATTGTGCATTTAATGTTTTGGCCATTTCGTTGAAATAGCTGTATATTTTGGGACCCAAGTTTCTGCTGCCTGAATGAATCATGATCCCCACCAGTCCGGTTTCTTCTTCCTCCTGGATCTCGATGAAGTGGCCTTCGCCGCCCAGCGAGGCAACCTGGTAAAATCCAAGCTTGATCTCATGATCTAGCTCAGGTATCCGGTGTTCTGAAGACAAATAATCATGTACCCTGCTCAGGGTGTGGCAGACTTGTTTTTCCTGATGCTGGGCAAGTCCTGTCGGGACATTTCGCATGATACAGTCGACAATAGCCAAGATTAAAGGTGTTTGCCCGACTTCAATTTTCAATACGTGAGCAGGAATATCGGTCTGTACAAAGCATACTCCGCACCCGATATCCTGACCCACAGCATTGGGTACGATCACGCCCTCGGTGGCCATAACCCCTCCAACGGGCAACCCAGAACTTTCTTGACAATTCGACATCAGGGCAGGCCACTTGTAGATAAAAGGCAGATTAGTAAGATTAGCAGACTTTTCTAGGCATCCGGATCCAACTTGTTCAACGCTATTAAGCCAAATCTTAATTGGTTTTTTTTGGACTGTGGCAGAATAAACAAACACTACTATCCCCCCTGCTTTAGTTTTAGCCTTATTTTCTAAACCCCTCAAGGCGCTTGATTAGAGGGCCTTTAAGTCTGCAGCTACTAGACCGTGTTGAAAACTGGAGGGTTTATTCCGGATATTTAACCTAAGCATTGTATCCCGGGTGCCGCTTTGCCGTGTGGCAGGCTTTTCTCTCTTTCCTATAGCTTCTATCGTCAGGCAAACAATATTATTGATACTATAATGTCAATATATATCGAAAAAGTCAATATGTATCTAAAACTTTAGTATCATTTAAGACAGTATGTCATAAAACTATAAGTTTTAATAAACAACTAACACTTGTATCGGACCTTCATGACAAGGCCTGCTGCTTACAAGTTTACCTCAATAACTGCCCCATAATTGATAGAAACCTTGCTCCGACGTAAGGGCTTTCTGGTACAAGTCAGGCAGATGAAGCCTCCCAGATTCCTTGCCTTATGCAAACGCAGCGCCGCGGGATTTGTACCAGTCAGGTGCCGTTTGCGTAGCAAACATATGGCACGGCAATATAATAATATAACATAAAATCCAACCAATGGGGGGCGAGGAGATGGCTAGTGTCTGCAGCGATATCGCCTGCGTGGTGACGAGATGGGTGGAGCAGAATGCTCCATATGCGATCAGTGCCATGGCCAATCTCACCTATAAAGCTGTACGAGCTGGGTGTGGTTTGACCAGGAAGGCTGCGGTGGTGGCGGATGACCTTATCAATACGGCATTAGGCCGGATCAAAAACCAGTTGTAAAAGAACCGGTAGCCGTGCGACACCATCCATGCGATCTCGTGTGGCCATCTCGTGTGGCCATCTTGTGGCTTGACAGGAAGCAGGATATGACTATAATTTAGATGTGAACAAACTGCGGGATGGTGTAATGGTAGCACGGGTGACTCTGGATCACTTAGCCTAGGTTCGAGTCCTAGTCCCGCAGCCATAAGAGGCGCTATCGTCTAGTGGCCCAGGACACCGCCCTCTCAAGGCGGAGACACGAGTTCGACTCTCGTTAGCGCTACCAGAAACAGATAGGCTCCCAGGGATCGGGAGCCTTTTGATTTTTATTGGCTTTTAGGGGCGGTTTCCGGGGCAGCTATGCTTGTGCCCAGTTGCTGGTCTCTGATGAACTGCACCGCCCGGTCAAGCCGCTGCAGCGTCCTTTTCTTGCCAAGGACCGCCATCAGTTCAAACAACCCGGGCCCCATGGTCCTCCCGGACAAAGCCAGCCGCGTCGGGTGAATGATCTCCCCGGTGCTGACGCCGAGTTCGGCGCTCAGGTCCCGGTAGGCATCTTCAAGCACCTGAACCTCGTATGACTCCAAGGTCTCGAGCTGCCTCCCGGCCGCTGACAGCAGCCTGTCCACCCCGGGCATAGAGAAGTGCTTGCGCACCCCCTTCTCCTCGTATGCAAAATCGTCGCTGAAGAAGTAATCGGAGGCATCCGCAACCTCTACCAGGGTCTTGACCCGCGTGCGGACGATCTCCACCACCCTTGTGATGTATGCATACTGCTCCGGCAAGATTGTGTCCGGCACCAGCCCTTTTTGCTGCAGGAAGGGGACTGCCTGGTCCACCACGCTGTCGAGAGGCGCCTCACTCAGGTAGTGTCCGTTCATCCAGGTGAGCTTCTTGGTATCGTAAATGGCGGCTGTCTTCCCCACCCGCTCGAGAGAAAACTGGCGCACCATTTCCGGCAGGGTCATGATCTCCTCCTCGCCCTCGGGCGACCAGCCCAGCAGGGCCAGGTAGTTCAGCAGCGCTTCGGGGAGAAAACCCTGTTCGGTGAACTCCTGCACCGAGGTCGCCCCGTGCCGCTTGCTCAGCTTGCTGCGGTCCGGCGCCAGGATCATCGGCAGGTGCACAAAAATGGGCAACGGCTCGCCCAGTGCCTGGTAGAGCAGGATCTGGCGCGGCGTGTTGGAAAGGTGCTCCTCAGCCCGCAGAACGTGGCTGATCTTCATGGAGGAATCATCCACCACGCAGGCAAAGTTGTAGGCCGGAAGTCCGTTCGATTTCATGATAATAAAGTCGTCGAGCACCTCATGAGCGAAGGCCACCTCCCCCCTGATCACGTCGCTGACTACAGTGACGCCTGACGCTGGGATATGGAAGCGCAGGGCGGGGCGCCGCCCCTCCTGCTCCAGCCTGATCCGCTCCTCACTCGACAGGGTGCGGCACCGCCCGTCATAACGCGGCGCCTTGCCGGCCTTCATGGCCTGCTGCCGCCGCTGCGCCAGTTCCTCCTGGGTGCAATAGCAGTAATAGGCCAGACCCTGCTCCAGCAGCTTGTTGACGGCTTCAGTATAGAGGCGCAGCCGCTGGGACTGAAAGTAGGGGCCGTAGGGGCCCCCGATCTCCGGGCCCTCATCCCAGTCCAGGCCCAGCCACCTGAGGGCCGAGACAATACCGCGGGCCGATTCACCGGTGGAACGCTCGAGGTCTGTATCCTCAATCCTCAGGACAAAGGCGCCGCCGCCAGAGCGGGCAAAAAGCCAGTTGAACAGAGCTGTCCGGGCGCCTCCTATGTGCAGGCTGCCAGTCGGACTCGGTGCAAAACGGACACGCAGATCGCTCATCGTGAATCCCCTTTCCTGTCTCAAGCTGCTGCTATAACTTCGCTTAGATCTCCCCCACGCCTACCTCAATCCCTTTTAACAGGAAACTTTGGGATAAATTGCTATTGCTTCGCATGCTGCGCATACGAAGCAATGAGTGCTGGAGAGGCACATGGCTAATTCCTCCGCATCCGGACTACGTCCGGCCTTGTACTCCGCATTCCGTTCGGGCCAGCCCGAAGGGTACAAAACTTCGCTTCGTTTCGCTTGAATACTCGTCTGAAAGTATACCACAGCCGCTGGGAAAAAAGTACTTTTCAACACCGGGCAATTAGTTGACGCCTGCTGCCCGCCGTGCATAATATGAAAGTAGAAAGGACAAGGAGGGAGACAAAATGGTGAATGAGAAAACGAAAAATGCCCCCGGTTTTTTTGATCTCCTGACGTCTTTCAAACTATCAACTATCTTTGGTAACATTTTCGGAAAAAAGGAACCGGAGGAGGAGGCTGGTTGGCCGTTGGCTGATGCCAAGCACGACTGGGCCGAAGCCCTGGAGTTGTTTCAGGCCTGCCATTACGATCAGGCCACTCCGATCTTTCGCAGGGCGGTGGAAAACTTGTTAAAAGCCAATTGCCCAGGCGGCTGGAGTATGAAAGCCACTTCCAGCGATCTGCTGGTGCTGGCCAAAAAAGCTCTTGGCGAACCTCCGGCCGAAATAGACGAAGCGCTCATCTTTCTCAATCCCCATTGCACCCTGGTAAAAAGCGTCTATAACTATGATTTCGCCAGCGAGGTGAGGGACAGATCCCGCCTGGTGATCAAGTGGATCTCCGTGCGACGCCCCGCCTACAGCACTTTCGACCCCGATGCCGCCCCGGTACGCAAGCCTGCCGGGCTTAATAAAACAAATGCATAATTTGTCTGCGCCCGCAAATCCTAAAACCAACTAGTCCTTGACGGGACTGCTGTTATCGCAGATGACAACCCGCTCCTCCGCATCCAAACCTCCGGTTTGGCCTGAAGAATGCGGAGTACATAATTCACCCGCTTCGCTAACGCGGTTGAATAAGAGCGGCTAGTCACTGCATTAACCGGCTCTAAGCTTCAGTGGGGAAAAAGAACCCCGCTGAAGCCAAGACCCAGTTGAATAGGGGGGCAAGTTATGTATACGCACAGGAGAAGATATTGCGCTTTGTTGATCTGCCTGTTGTTAATGGCTTCCGCCTGTGGTTGCCACGGGGGGTTGCAAAAGCCGATGTTCCAGGCAAGGCCGCAAGTGGACGCCTACTACATGAACAATCCGGGTGGGTCCGACGACTCTTTTCCGTCCCTGCAGGCCCATACAGATGTGTTGAATGAGATCTCCCCGCTCTGGTATCACGTCAAAACCGACGGCTCCCTGGACAAGGAAGTCAATTCCCAGGCGCTGGCGCTGGCCAAGCAGAACGGCGTCAAGGTAATGCCACTGGTGAACCTGGTACCCAGCCAGGACGCCATCCTCCACAATACGGCGGCAGAAGACCGGGCGATCTCCAATCTGACCCAGGAAGTCAAGAACAACAATTATGACGGGCTCGATATCGATTTTGAGTTCATTCCGGATTCCGCTCATAAGGATTTCAGCGTCGACCGCAACGAGTTGACCGTCTTTGTCAAAAAGATCTATACAGCGATGAGCAACATGAAAAAAGAGCTCCATATGGCGGTGCTGCCACACGTCGGAGTGCCACAGACGATGTCCGGCGTCTACGATTATGGGGGGCTGGCCCCATTCCTGACCAGGGTGACGCTCATGACCTACGACCACAGGGAGGCATCGAGCCCTCCCGGCCCCGTGGCGCCCTTTTCCTGGGTGGAGCAGAACATCACCACAGCCATCAAGCAGGGGTTCAAACCGGAGCAGATCTGCCTGGGGGTTGCCACGTACGGCTATGACTGGCCGGCCGGAGAGTCGGGCGGATTTTCCAAGCCGACCAAGGAGATCATGACTCAAGTTTCTAAAAATGGCTACGACGTCAAATGGAGCAACCAATACCAGGAGCCTTATTACACCTATACCGGCCAGGGCGGCCCCAGGGAAGTCTGGTTTGAGAATGCAGCCACACTCAAGACCAAAATGGACTTGGTAAAAAAATATAACCTCGCAGGGATAGACATCTGGAGGCTGGGTTTTGAGGACCAGAACTTCTGGAATCAAATTGCCAGCGTCTGGGGTAAAAAATAGTGTCGAGTGAATCCGCACCTGGGTTGTGGTTCAACTGGGTCTTGGCTTCATTTACTCCGCATTCCTCCTCCGCATCCTCCGCATCTGAGCTTCGCTCAGCCCTGACGGAATGCGGAGTGCATTAGCTCCGCTCAGCCTGAACGGAATGCAGGGTGCAAGAGCGGGCGTTAGCACGGATGCGGAGGATGGGGATTGCTCTCCCCCGCTGAAGCTGCTCTGAAAATAGTCATTCTATAATAGAACTAATTTTCATTCTCTGATGGCGCCGCCGCGGCAGCGTGGTGGTTTAGAAACCAATCATATGAATACTCTCAGGGGGATTGCTGCGGGCTTGATGAGTCCGAGTCAGGCCCATCTGGAAAGGTATCGGTTTGCCAACCAGTGTTGCGACCTTTCCCGGTTCTACTCACTTTTTGCCGCTGGTTTTTGCTGCCTGGAACCCGCCCGCTGCCTGGAACCCGCCCGCTGCCTGGAACCCGCCCGCTGCCTGGAACCTGACCGCTGCCTGCAACCTGACCGCTGCCTGCAACCTGACCGCTG
>Ga0224558_1004362_pt1 | contig 11050 bp, 13 predicted proteins | sample 714S32024metaG_FD_180682 | JGI IMG/M metagenome (GOLD analysis project Ga0224558, IMG submission 180682) | Peat soil microbial communities from Stordalen Mire, Sweden - 717 S3 20-24 | ecosystem: Environmental > Terrestrial > Soil > Wetlands > Peat | place: Sweden: Norrbotten County, Stordalen... | reverse complement strand
CTCGATTCTGAACTCCAGGGTGAACTTCCTTCTGGTTGCTCCCACGGTGACATCCTTCCAGCCGGCTCTCGAGTCGGCTTGTCTGGTGTCTACTTTCCGTGGGGAACCTCAATCCGCAACAACTACTGAGCGTCCCATTGTTTCCTGACACTCTTCGCTCGCCAGTGCTTGTGTGATGCCTGCCCAGTATTTCGTCGAAGTGTTTCATTCAGATCGAGATGATTGGGCGACTGAGCTTGCAGACTCGATCGCCAGCGAGGTTATCGCTCTCGGTGTCCATAAGTCCGTTCTGGTAGATGTGACGAATACCTCCAGTGTGGGAGGTCCGGCTGTAGGCGTTTACCTCGGTAGCCCGGCCTCCGTAACCGACCCCAGGATATTGGCGGAGCTTGGGAATGCACTTTCCCTCGGAAGAACGATCATCCCCGTCGTTGAGTCTCTGGCGAACTTCGCAGCTCTTGTCCCACCGGATCTAGCCCCGCTCAACGGATGGGAGTGGAGCGGTTCTGGACCGGCCATTCGGCTCGCAAGGAGACTCCTCGAAGAGCTTGGCGTAGAGGATCGAAGGCGACGAGTCTTCATCGGTCACAAGCGTGAGGACGGACTCGTCGCAGCCCAGCAGTTGCATGACTTCTTGTCTCATAACGGCTTTGAACCTTTCATCGATCGGTTTGGCATCGGTATCGGACTCGATGTTCAGAATGAGATAGCCGATGCGCTCGAAGACTGCGCCTTCTTGCTACTCGTCGAGACACCCCTTGCACACACTTCTGACTGGGTATTTGACGAAGTGGAATACGCGCTGTCTCATCAGATGGGAATGCACATCGTCACGTGGCCCGGCACAGTTTCGGAAATCCCAGCAACGAACCGCTTGCCGAGGCAGGTGCTTGATTCGAGCGATTTGACGAACGAAAAGGGATATGACGTCTTTACTGACGATTCTCTAGAAGCAATTCTGGCCGAGGTTGAAGCCGCCCATGCCAACGCCATCGTGCGACGCCGTCGCTACCTCCTTCGCAGCGCAGAGGACGCCGCTCGAGCCGCCGGATTCGAATGCACCCCAATGGAAGGATGGCGGCTTCTAGTCGAAGCGCCAGCCGGCCAAAGCCTCGTGCAGGTATCTGCCCGACTGCCAACTGTCGAAGATCTCCACGGACTCGACAACGCCAGATTGATCGGTGGCGCAGTCGACATGCCAGGTGTGCTCGTCCATTCCGCCCGAGTTCTTGATGAAGAACGAAGGTCTGAGCTGGACTGGGCTGTAGGGACGAGGGACCTTACGTTGATTCCTGAGAACGCCATAGGGGGGTACTGGACCTGATGCCGCTCCGAGCCCGTGCGATGACACAATCCCAACGCCTTTCGGGAAGAACAGTCTTCCTTTCCGCGAGCATCCCCGACCCAACACGGTGGAGTGGCTCATACGATGCCCGCGAGATCACAGACGCCGTTGTTGCTGCGTCGAGGGCAGTTCTAACTGCCGGAGGCACCCTTGTAACGGCAGCTCACCCCACAATCGCACCATTGCTCCTGTACGTCGCTGCGGAGTTCCCACGCACTGAAGACCAACCGGTCAGCGTTGTCACCTATCAGTCTTCATTGTTCGAGGACGTCTTGCCTGAGGCAACCCGCCGCTTCCAGGCTTCCGGAATCGGCGAGTTTCGGTTCGTTCCGGCTGTCCAAGGCGAAGAGCCCATCCCAGGGAGATCTAGCCAAAGTTTGCTCGTGATGCGACAGCAGATGTTCGATGAGACTGAACCAGCGGCTGCGATTTTTGTCGGCGGAATGGATGGCATCCGGGACGAGTTCGAACTACTCAGCGGCCGGGACCCACAGCCCTTTGCCTATCCCGTCGGCGCACCTGGTGGCGAGGCTGCCCGGCTATCCCCCACGGTCGACTCGGAATTGACCAGCCTTCTTGCATCGGGAGAGGTCTACCCGTCGGTGTTTCGCGCTGTTATCGCAGACCTACTGGCGCGCCTCGAATGACAATCGTTATTGGACAGTGACTGGCTTTGCAGTCTTGCGAATTGTCAAGTGTTGGGGTGAGCTAGAGATCCCTCTGCCGTGGGTCTTCAGTTGAAGGCCGCTGTCAGCGAGCTTGGTGACTGTCGTTTGGCCGACAGGCCGCTCCGGCGCCTTGCCAACAGCCCTCCACTTATTGCTCAGGGCTGTTTTCCTGCAGTCGTCGAGAGACTTCAGCTAATGACTCAGCCAGCCACTCAGCCGGGATGTCTTCCTTTAGAGCCGAGAGCCTCGTAGCAAACTCCCTCAGCATGGCGACCCGAGCGTCCATTGGTAAGACGTCATCGCTGAGAGCGTCGATCTGCTGCAGCAGGCTCTCTACCTGCAATCGGACCGGGTAATCCATCTCGTCGATCCACCCGCCCGCTCCGGCGTCGAGACGTCGCCGGAGTCGGCCTAGTTCGTAGAAGCTGTGCCACACCCCAAGGGCTTCGGGGATTGTCATCTGGTCGTCGGGCGGCACGCGTTTGGCGAACATGGAAAACCGCATTCGGTCGATTTCGAGCTGGACATAGGCCATCACGAGATGATCGAACAAGTCCTGGTCCAGTGTGTCCACGAGCCGGGACCGATATTCCTGCCACCCCTTTGTCGGTAGGTAAGCATCTACGTCGTCGAAGGGCGGCCAAGTCTTGGTTTCCGCAATGCTGCGAAGGATCAGCTGAGCCTGAAGTAGCTCCCCGGCGACCAGCCTCTTGGCTCGGTTGGCCTGGCTCCTCTCCCGCCTTGAGTCCAAGAAGACCTGGCCCCCCGTGGTCGTTACGGCACCAACGATCACCCCTCCAAGTGCGAACAGACCCGTGGCCAGCGCGGAATCCATGGTGGCATTGTACGTATCCATTCTCCGGGAGCGTTCAAGGCCACCGGTCGGGTGACAGGCGTGCGGCTAGCGGCGGGCGCCGCCTCTTGGCCAGTCGGTTGAGCCTCTTACGACTGGGGCTCCCGGTCCGATCGGAGTCGCCCGTCGCGAGGGTATCCATGCCGAGCAGAACGAGCATGCAAGTTCTTCCGCAGCCAGGTGGCGTGCCGCGCCCGACTCGGCGACCTCGCGGCTCCGACCGACTACAGAACAATGCGCCAGAACGACGGGTCGTCGCCACCGTGACCGCAGCGCAGAACGGCACCTCGGGAGCGCGCGGCCCCCGGGCGACCATTCCGAGGCTCACGCTCGTTCGGTCACCGTCCGACCCGGGGTGCTCGCTACCGGATCCATCGTTCGGCGCCTCTCGTTATCATCCAGGAAACGGCATTCGCGGTGGACGTTCTGCCCGAACCCGCCTTCAATCGACACCTCTGACAGCGTGGGATACGGGCGAGCTTCTGAGGCAGCTCAGTCGTTGCCGTAATCGTCCCATTCATGCTCCGCTTCGCGGTCGATGTCGAACTGTTCCGGTACTCCTGCCGCGACGAGTGCCCCGGACCCTTGAAGATGAAGGCCGCAGTACGGGCAGGCGAACTCTTCGGCGTACACGACAAGGCGTTCGGTCGGGTACCCGTCCTCGGAGTCGTAGTCGATGTCGCTGGATCCTACGTAGTCGCCCAAGAGCAGGCCTGGGGACTTGCAGGCCGGGCACTCGGCCTCGTGCTCAAACTCGTACTCGCCAGACGCAGCAGGGACGGTCGGCCTCAGCGTGCCTCCGCCTGCGGCGGATAGCAGCTGCTCGAAGTGCTGTTGTCCGCGTTCGATCGATGCGGCGACTCGACGTTGGATGTTCTCGACGTTCCTCGCCAGGTAGCCCTCAACCTCCTGTGCACGTTGCGAACCCACAAGCGCTTCGACTGCTTTTCCCTGGGCGGCAACCAATACCGCTGCCTGTGCCCAGTAGCGCTCCCACCACGAATCCTCGTGCAGCTCTTGGAACGGAGTTGTACCCGAATGAAGCTCCTCATTGCGATTGCCGGCAATCAGCCCAGCCTCCCGTTCGTTGAATGACGGGAAGGCACGAGCGCAGCGGCTGAAAACGGTCTTCGCCTGAATGGTCTTGAACCCCTGAGCGTCCTTGGACACACCAGCTGCAATCAGCAAGCTCTTGCCATCATCGCTCGGATCGGCGATGAGGAGCGGGCTGATTGTACTTAGGGCAGCTTTGCCGAGTAGCTCCAAGGCTGACGCTGCCCATACGCCAGCTTCGTCGAAAGCGCCATTATCCTTCGCGGCGAGCGCGCGGTTAATGAAGACTTTGCCCTTTAGCCAAAGAGCGTCAGGGTCGACTGCTTCGTTCACCTAACCGGCCATCTAAGCATGAGGCGCCGGAGGCGCCGCCTGGTGTGCTGAGGTGCAGGCTCGCGTGCATGGGCCACCGAGGTGTTGTCGAGAACGAGGACCTTTCCGACCGATTCCCAGGTGTAACGAGTCGCGGCGTCGAGCGAGCGTTCGAAGAACCGATGTACCGAGCGGGACGCCGGATCGAGCGGGCGCATGCACCCCGGGTCAAACCGGAGCCTCTCCTCCGTCCGGGCGAGGCCAAGGTACCTGTCTCGTCCGCGGCCGATGCGAAACACCCCTTGATGCATCACCTCCCAAACGTCTTCGCCAACCGTGGACCTACGTACGGGGAAGAGCAGTGTGGCGACACCCTGGGCGTCAGCTCCCGACTCGATCTCTAAGAAGGTTACGTCCGGGGGTCGGCGAAGGTGCGCCCCGTCCGTATGGAGCGGAAAGGCCCCGAGCCCATATGTGGCGCTAAGTGAAGCTCGTTGGGATGACTCCTGGGCAACGGGACGAAGCAATCCGATTGCGGGATCGCCAGGCCGGGTGGGCACGATCTCCGCGCCGAGACCTACGGCCGTCACCACTAGGCCATCGAGCGTCCCATCGAGCTCAGCCCATCCCTGGTGGCGCGCCCCGGCAACCGCCTGCCTGAGCTGAGCCACCCCGAGATCTGTCACAAGTGTTATCGCAGCACCATAGTGCTGATGAGGCCGTCACCATTGTGGTAGCGACCGTTTCCAGGGAGCCGAAGCGGTTGAGTGGCTTGCCTGAAGATGCCGGATCGTCGCCCTCAGATCCTGTCCGAGTTGTCCGTCTTCAATGCCCAGAACAGTCAGCTGAACTGAGGTCGCCTCGCGCCCTCGGACGCCGGGTAGGAGCCGCACAAAAACAACGGCGAGCAGTCCCCCCGACGGCGCGCCCGATTCGGCGTTCACGGGCACCCGACCGAGCACCGAACGCAGCGCTAGAACGACGGGCGCCGCCTCCCGAACCTCAGTGCAGAACGGCACGTTGGGCGTGCTCGCGGACGGCAAGCATGCTCGGCGCTCGGCGACTTTGCCGCCGCCGCGAACCGGCAGGGCCCACCTTCACGGGTGTGTGGCTCAATCGGCCGCCGTGGCACGAGGATGACAACATCCCCTTGGCGAGCGGTAATCAGCAGTCGGTCCTAGCCGACATGCGCGAGATGTTCACTTGGAAGGGTGCGCCAGTAGTTGTGGCTTATCCGGAGACTGAGGCAGGTTCCCTTAGCGTCATTATCCGGTCGCATTTCTATGGTGCGGCTACCGTTCGACACGCCGCCGGGATCGTTAGCATTTCGGGCGCTGGCTACAGCGGGATTCCGTGACCCTCTGAGGGATCGAAGGAACTCCGGACGCGCTGACTACGGGGAATTGTTGCCGCGTCCGTGATCTTCGTTGCAGTGCATGGCGCGCAGGGAGATCCTGCGATTGCGTACTTGCCGCAATGAAACACACTGCAACGATCAATCGCACGGTTGCGAGGCTTCCCTTTCTGGCCAGCAGTCCTGCGCTGCTCCGGTGTGCTTTGCTCCGCACGCCGTTTGAGCCAAGGAGAGTGCGCCGTTGATGAATAGCCCAACGGCGCGCTCTTTCGCGTCCAGGGTAGAATATGCGAGCACTTCAAAGGAAGTTGGGCGTATGACACTCCACGGTTTAACGCTGCAGTAGGAAGTGGCTGGGTACTGGTGCGTTCCCAACCGGATTGACTTAGTAGCCGGTGAGCAGGCCGATGGTCGACTGACTATCTCCGATGTTGACCGAAACCTGAATCGGCCCAAGCGGGCCCGTGAAGGTCTTTTGATTGTTCACGCCGTTCCCATTAGCTGCGGCGGTCACCTGTTGACTCAGCCACTGCACCGCTGGCGCGCCAACGTCCTGACCGACAAGGGTCGTGGTGAAGAGGGTCTCTTCTTGGGCATCGGCATGGGTTACGGCTGAAGGGTTGGTCGGTAGTCCGCAAGAAAAGACAATGTTGTCGGCCAGATTTGACGCTTCGCCTTCGCTATTCGTGATAGTAATCTGGCAGAAGCCGTCCTTGGTATTGCCCTCCCAGTCACCATTCGACTTGTTGTAGTACCAGCCCAGGCTGTCGCCAAAACCGGCGGCAATGTCGGAGAGTGTCGACTCGGTCCCAGCGATACTGAAGTATGGCTCGGGCGGTGGCGGAGAAGTCGTGGTGGGCGGCGGAACCGTAGTTGGAGCAGCCGTCGTGGGTGTCGTAGTAGCCGCACCCTGGCCACGGAGTGCAGTCACCACTGAGTTCCAGGTCGCTACGTCTGCGTTCATTGTGGCCTCGTCGCTAGTCTGCGTAGCAAGGTAAGTCGAAGTCGGGTCTGTTGCCACCAATAGGCACGCAGTGCCGAATATCTGCGTCGCTATCACCATCTGCTCCCACGCAGACTCCAATGAGGAAATCGGTGCCTCAGGGATTTTCAAGGCGTTTCCCGCGTCGGCTGCGATCTTCTGGCAGGCTGCTCTGTATTCCGCCATATACGCGGTGGGATTATTGCCGGCGTCAATAGGAATCGCGTCCACGTCGGCATTCATGATGCGGTTCCAGGGTTCGGCCTGAGTGTTGAGCCATACCAGAGCAGGACTCGTTGATTGTGGACTCGGTGACGTACTAGACGCAGATTGGGTCGCCGTTGTGGCGGGATGTTTCGTGGACGACGGAGTGCTCCCCACCGAACAACCAGCCAGCCCGACTGAAATCGCCAGAGCGATTCCGAAACGTATCCGCCGCATGTTTCCTCCGGTCACGGGTGCTGTGCTGGCATCGCCACCAGTAAGCGAGCCATTTTGCTCATCCGGTTATCAGCGAATCAACTGGGTTGGTGGTGGCGGCGCGTGGTTCATCGATGACACGCTCCCGCCTTTGCCGGTCAGCCAACATGGGCGCAAGTGATTGTGTGGAACGCTGCAAGCGTTCTTTGTTGGCGCTCTCCGACTCCCACGATCACATGCTATCCGGAAACGCACGCTGACAGCCTTAGCGTAAATCTGCGAGCGGTCCAGTATTTGGCCGCAATCGCTAAGTTCAGCAGTGGCGTGGCCACAATTTCTGGTGCTGGCTATGCCTCACTGAATTAGTCCTGAGGGACTCCGGCACAAGGGTGATGGGGATTTCCCTTGTGCCGAGATTCAACCGGCAGGGCTCGTTTGGTGGCGACCCTGCCGGTTGTATCGCACGGTTGTGCAGGTTCCTTTCCCTGACAACCCTGCGCTGCTCCGGTGCGCTTGGTCCCGCAAACCGTTGAGCCATAAGAACCGGAGCAGTCCTTACCAGCTGCACCAGTTTCTTCGCGTGTGAGGTCAAGGTAAGACGGCTGACGAAGCTGCTAAGGAAGCAGTCGAGTCGCTGAAGAAGAATGGTGTTCAGTTCATAACTTTGCAAAGTTGATTCGTGAAATGGAAACGACCGGCCCGTAGGCGATCATTCCGATCACCACGAGAAAACCCGTACCCACGGCGAAGTAATCGGACCGACGTGACATGGCAGTGAGCCTACGGCTGCCAATCCTCCTGGATAGAAAGACCATTCAATCGACTGATGATCCCTTCCAGGTGCTGAAGACGAATCGTGTGTCCATGATTCAGGCCCCACTCGTACTCTGATCCCGGTAGTGGGGTCCAGGAATATGCAAACAGGGTGGCTTCTGCCGGGCCAAGAGATTCCTCGATGAGGTTGAATGTCTCTTTGCTCCAAGCCTGGGCATCCTCCGCAAAACCCATCTCGCGAGGCAATAGCAAGAGTCTCTGCCCCTTTTGGTATGCGAGATTGAGTTTCGCTCGGAGTCGATCCCGGCGATCGGGCGGCGGCGGTGCCTGAACGACGATAGGGGATGCCTGACTGTCCTCTTCGGTCTTGACGCCAGGTGTATCAGCGGTCCCCACTGCCATGCCGGCCTTCGGAGTAACAACTGCCTCTTGTTGACCATCGGCCCAAGTCGTTACCTTGGAATTCTCGGTCTCCCGAACTACCCCTCGGCGTTCGCCCGTCCGCTTTCGACGCCTCCAGTCCCCGAAGAAGGGGGCGATGAACAAAAGGAGGCCGATAACGACCAGGATTGCCCCAACGGCGATCCCTGCCAATTCCCACCAAGGGGTTTGCTTCGGATACAGGCTGGCCGAAAGAGAGGGGATGCCCAGCAGCAAACAGAGTCCCACGCCTATGCATGGCCATCGGTGCTCGACCTTCCGTTTCCCGCCAAGGGTGCCGAGACACCACGCCAAGAGACCGTGGAGCCTCATCCTCCACCGTCGCCTACACCCATGTCCTGAGCCTAGATGTTTCGCCCGACGACCCTGGTGGGGGCCTCTGGCGGACGTTCAACGGTGGGCTGAGGCTAACGATCGAACTTGGGACGACGCGGACTGACGTAGCATGGCGGGTGCGCGACAACCTCACACCCGAGGCCGTGCGACGCGTCCGGGACGTGCTCCTGGCCCTACTGTTCGCAGCGGTCGTTGGCTTGGTAACCCGTTGGGCTGGCGTAGACACGCCAATCGTTTTGGTGATCGCGGTGGTTTTGTTACTCCCCGCCTATGTCGTGGCTGGCCGAATCGAAAACAGACTGGTGGTGCAGTGGGCCGCTCAAGATGGGAGGATCGCTCTCTCGCAACAGCTTCTGAATTGCTTCTCCAAACTGTTCAAAGAAGGCGTGACGATGCGAAAGGAAATTGGGCGCTTCCGGGAATTCAGTGGGTTTGAGGGTAGAGAGCCAGACCGCCGAGATGGAAGTAGATGGCGGTCTTGAAGTGCTCCCGGTTTCGGTAGCCACGTGCGGAAACGCGAATGGCTTGTATCCGTGAGTTGAGGCCCTCCGCCCCGGCGTTCGTGATGGAATGGGCGAAGTAGCTGAGCAGCCCGGCCTCGTGACGCTTGAGCGTGCGGGCCGCCTCGATGACCGGCTGGAGCCGGGAGTGGGTGGCCCAGAAGTACCAGCTCTTCCAGTGGCGCTCCGCCCATCCTCTGCGCTTGTACTCCCAGAAGTGACGCAGGCTCTCCTTGATCGCCCACGCCCTGGCCGTCTTGAGGTCGGTGTCCCGGAGGGCAGCGAAGCGTCCACGGTGACGTGTGGGCAGGTTCTCCTGGGAGTACAGCCACAGGTACTTGGAACCGGCGAGGGACTTGTCCCCCTCGGCCATGAGAGCCCGGTTCTCCTGTTTGCGCACTGTGTCGACGGCCTTGCCCAGGTAGGTCATGAGGTGGAACCGGTCGAAGACGATCTTGTCGTCCGCATCGGCCAGATGGGCCCGCACCGAGTTGGCGTAGGGCTCCCACATGTCCATGGCCACCGCCTCGATGCCCGCCAGGTGCTCGGGGGCGAGGGTGTCGAAATAGCTGTCCAGGCTGGCCTGGCGCCGTTCGTCGGCGATGTGGCACACCGTGCCCTTGTCAAGGTCGCTCACGATGGTGATGTAGTCCTGGCCCCGGCCGGCTGACTTCTCGTCCACGCCGAGGTGGGCGGGGGCACCGGCATCCTTGACGCTGAGGCCTCGGGCCACGGCCCGCTCCATGAGATGCCAGGTCTCGTCCCAGCTGGTGCGTAACAGGCCGCTGGCACCCGACACGTCGCACTCGGCCAGCACATCGACCGCCAACCGCTCGAAGAGGATGGTGAACCGGGACATCGGCTCGGCCCAGGGAAGGCGGACCTGGAGTACGCCGTGCTCGGCGCAGTTGATCCTCGGCGGTCTGGCGTGGAGGTAGGTGAGGAACTGGCAGGAATCGAGGTGACGCCACTCCCGTTCCTCAGCGTGGTCGTAGACCGAAAGGTCGGTCTCGCACTCGGGGCACGGGAACCGGATCCGCTTCGGGTGGTCGACCCACACGTCGATCCGGCCTCCCTCAGCGGACAGCTCGACTCGGCTCACCTCCCACGGTGACTCGAGACCCAACAGGTGGCGGTAGAGCTCGGTGTCGCGCATGACCAAATCATGCCGCTCCGGGCGGGATCCGGGCTGGAGCTACCCACGGAGAACCCGGAAGCGCCGGAAATTGTGACCTCACGCCAACCAGCACACGAATTTCCAGACTGGGAATCGAAGGCACAAGGCGAAATAGAACAGGCCGATGACTCGGGGCAAAGCCTTTCAGCAAAGTTTCTTGATGCCGGACACCACGTACACGAGCGGCAGCCGCCTCATGGTCTCAGCCCGGAAGCGATGGACAGCTGGCAAGAGGTAGACGTAAAGGCGCGGTGGCTCCGTTGGCAACTTGAGAACCCACGGCGGTAGTCGTTTGGACGCTCCTTGCGGGCGTCACGGAGGCTCGGGTTCGTCAACCCGCACAGCATTCCCTCATCCCGAAGGGTCGTAAATGGCGCGTCTGGTGGACGTTCAGCGGTGGGCACGAGCGAACGGGCGGCGGGGCCTACGCGCTTAGCCGGCCCGACCAGCTGACGCTACCGGGGTCCATTGCTGATCTGTGGCGGAGGCGGAGGCGACAGCGGTACTCCTGTCTGTACTTGAGGGGTGAACTGTTGATTCGCGGGCTGCTGTTGGCCTGCCATCTGCTGCAGCATGGCTTGCTGCGTAGCGAGGGTCGTCTGTTGCACATGCAGCGCCTTCCGCTGGCTGCGACGGACAAGGCGATAAGGAATCATGAAGATTCCGAAGAGGACAAAGACTATGAAGTACCAGATCACCAGGAAGGACCACATAAACAAGAACGCAAAGGCTGCAGCCACCCATACGACGACCATCATCGAGGGGCTTCGTTCGCTCGTCTTCTTCGCCCATGCCAAGATGCGGCGAGTACTACCGATGTAGCTCATGGGCGACG
>Ga0224558_1004359_pt1 | contig 11059 bp, 9 predicted proteins | sample 714S32024metaG_FD_180682 | JGI IMG/M metagenome (GOLD analysis project Ga0224558, IMG submission 180682) | Peat soil microbial communities from Stordalen Mire, Sweden - 717 S3 20-24 | ecosystem: Environmental > Terrestrial > Soil > Wetlands > Peat | place: Sweden: Norrbotten County, Stordalen... | reverse complement strand
ACCGGGCACCCTCCAAGTGATCGTGCCCGCGGGTGAGCAGGCCAAGGCCATGACCGTCCTCGACCACTCCCCCGGAGTGGCAGGGGCCGTGCCGGGGCCGACGAACGCCGGGTGGAGGCTCGACCAGGTGGTCCCGACCACCGGGCCGTCGACGACCCAGACGGGCGCGACGATCGATCACCTCCGCCAGGTGCTGCCGGCCGGGACGCTGATCGGCGGGGCGGCGGCCGAGAACCACGACCTCCAGGTGTCGTTGGCGTCCCATACCCCGATCGTCCTCGCCATCCTCGCCATCCTCGGGTTCCTGCTGCTCCTGATTGCCCTCGGTGCCCCGCTGATCGCCGCCATGGGGGTGCTGATCACCGCACTGTCGGTGGCCGGGGCGTTCGGCATCGGCCGGCTCATTTTCCAGAACGGATTCCTGTCCGGTCCGCTCAACTTCCAACCCCAGGGCTTCATCGACGCCTGGGCCCCGCTGTTCTTCGGCGCGATGGTCTTCGGCGTGGCCATGGACTACACGCTGTTCATGCTGTCGGCGGCCAAGGAGCGCTACGAGACCCATCCCGACCCCGAGCACGCCATGATCGGCTCGATGCGCACCTCGGGGCGCGTGGTGCTGTCCGCCGCCGCCGTCATGATCGCGGTGTTCCTGACATTCGCCCTGTCCGGGCCGCTGGCGCCGAAGGAGATGGGCGTCATCCTGGCCATCGCCGTGGCCCTCGACGCCCTGGTGGTGAGGCTGGTGGTGCTCCCGGTCATCCTCCGGCTCGGTGGGCACAGCGCCTGGCACCAGCCGAAGTGGCTGGGGCGGATCCTGCCGACAGTGACGTTCTCGCACTGACCAGGCGAGCAAGGGAGCGAGGCCGGCCATGACGATGAAGGAGGAGTGACCATGGAGCTTCCCGACGAGGTGGTGAAGGACCTGAGCCTGCGGTTGCGTCGGGCCGAGGGCCAGGTCCACGCCGTGGAGACAATGCTGTCCGAGGGACGCGAGTGCCGCGACATCGTCACCCAGTTGAGCGCGGCGACGAAGGCACTTGAGCAGGTCGGCTTCCGACTCATCGCCAGCGGGCTCACCTATTGTGTCCAACACCCCGAGGAAGCGGCCGAGTCCGGCTACCCCCTCGACGAGGTCCAGCGGCTGTTCACCAAGCTGGCGTGAGCAGCGGGCCCGACACCGATGACACACCGAGAAGAGAAGGAGCAGGAACGATGGGATTCTCCAAGCTCATGGCATCGACGGCAGGCCGGGCCGTCCGGATTATCGCCGGTGTGGCGCTGATCGTGGTCGGTGGATTGCTGGGCGGAGGATGGTGGGCACTCGCTGTCGTCGGCCTCGTCCCGCTGGCCGCCGGCGCCCTCGACGTCTGTCTGTTCAACGTGCTGTTCGGACAGCCGCTGACCGGCAAGGCCGTCCGGGCGAGCTGACAGACCACCGCGCAGGTGCGACCGGGCCTGATCGTCGGGCCCGTCGCCCCTCGTCGATTCGAGAGGTGACGACATGAGTAGGACCACGGGCCCGATCATCGAGGTCTTCGCCGACATCTGGTGCCCCTTCGCCCATGTCGGCCTGCGGGCGGTCGAGGAGCAGCGCGCACGTGCCGGCCGAAGCGACGTGGCGATCCGGGTGCGGGCGTGGCCGCTCGAGTTGGTGAACGGGGCGCCGTTGGACCCTGCCGTGACTAAGGATCACGCCGACGACCTGCGGACCCAGGTGGCTCCGGACCTGTTCTCGGACCTCGACGTCGACCGGTTCCCGACCTCGACCCTCGAGGCCCTCGCACTGGCCAACCGTGCCTACCGGACGGACTTCGGACTGGGTGAGCGGGTCAGCTTCGCCCTCCGGGACGCCTTGTTCGAGGAAGGCCGGGACATCTCGGACCTGGCGACGCTCGAGTACCTTGCCCACGACCTCGGTGTCGTCATGCCCGACGAGTCCGACAATGCTGCGGTGCTGGCCGACTGGGACGAGGGTCGGCGCCGGGGCGTCCGGGGTTCGCCGCACTTCTTCTGCGGCGACACCGACGTGTTCTGCCCGACGCTGGACATCTCCAAGGACCCTGTCGAGGGGTTGTCGGTCGTCCGGGACGTTTCGCGATTGACGGCGTTCGTGGACCGGTGCCTCGCCCGAATCGGGCCGGAATGAACCGTCGACCCGAGTTCGAGGTTGATACCCCAGGGGGTATATGTTATGCTTGGTCCAGTAAGAGCGATGGAGGAGTGACATGGCACGAGTCGTAGTCCTGGGCGGAGGGATCGCCGGCCACACGGCGGCACTCCATCTTTCGCGGATGCTGAAGCGGTCCGACGAGGTAGTGGTTGTCACCCCGAACTCGACCTGGAACTGGATCCCGTCGAACATCTGGGTCGGGGTGGGCAAGATGAAGACCGACCAGGTGACCTTCAAGCTCGGTCCGATCTACAAGCGCAAGGGGATCGGCTACGAGCAGGCGCTCGCCACCGCCATCCACCCCGAGGGCGACGCGACACACGACTCGCCTTACGTGGAGGTGACCTACACCGACCCGGCTCGCTCGGGCGAACACGGCGTGCTTGAGTACGACTACTTGATCAATGCCACCGGCCCGAAGCTCAACTTCGGGGCCACGCCGGGCCTGGGTCCCGACGGCCACTCGTACTCGGTCTGCACTTCGGGCCACGCCGTGGAGGCATCCGCCGCACTCCTGGCATCGATCGCCAAGATGAAGCAGGGCGAACACCAGGTGCTCGTCGTCGGCATGGGGCACGGGACGTGCACGTGCGAGGGCGCCGCCTTCGAGTACGCGTTCAACGTCGAACACGAGGTGCGCCAAGCCGGGGTGCGCGAGCTGGCCGACATCGTCTACCTGACCAATGAGTACGAGCTCGGTGACTTCGGGGTGGGCGGGCTGACCTTCACCCAGCAGGGGTTCCAGACCACGTCGAAGCTGTGGACCGAGTCACTCTTCAGGGAGCGGGGGATCCGGGCGATCACCGGGGCCCACGTGACCGGCGTCGAAGAGGGCATCGTCCACTACGAACAGCTGGATGGCACCAGCAATGCACTGGCATTCGACTTCGCCATGCTCCTGCCTCCCTTCCGCGGGGTCGAACTTCACGCGTTCGACAAGGACGGCGAGGACATCAGCACCGAGCTCTTCGCCCCCAACGGGTTCATGAAGGTCGATGCCGACTACACCGCCAAGCCCTTCGAGGAGTGGCGGGCCGAGGACTGGCCCCGCACCTACCAGGTGCCCCGGTTCCCCAACGTCTTCGCGGTGGGGATCGCCTTCGCCCCGCCCCACCAGATCTCGCGGCCACGGACCTCACCCCACGGCACGGTGATCGCCCCGTCGCCACCGCGTACGGGTATGCCCTCGGGGATCATGGGCAAGCTGGCCGCGACGAACATCGTCGCCATGATCGAGAAGGGCGACGCGGTCCAGGTCAAGTCGGGCTCGATGGCCGATATGGCGGCAGCGTGTGTGGCCTCGGCCGGGTCGGGCCTGCGCCACGGGAGTGCGGCCTCGATGACCATGTACCCGGTCGTGCCCGACCTCCAGAAGTACCCGGGCACGGGGCGCAGCCTCAAGGACACCTTCGGCGAGATCGGCCTGGCCGGGCACTGGATCAAGCTGGCACTCCACTACATGTTCATCTACAAGGCCAAGGCCCGCCCGGGCTGGCACCTGATTCCCGAGTAGGAGAGGAGAGGACGATGGACCACACCGCTGACGACATCGCCAGTGCACCGCTCCCGACGGCCAAGACCCTTCGGGCCCGCACGAGCCTGCTCGTCCAGTTCGAACGGTTCCTCGCCATCAATCTGAAGATGGCGAAGATCATCCGCGAGGAACACCACTGAGCGCTTCGGCACCCGTGTCGACGAAAGGAACGAACGATGTGTGCAGCTGTGACATGCAAGCAGTGCGGACGCCCATCCTGGAAGGGGTGCGGCATGCACGTCGAGCAGGTGCTGGGCCACGTCGACCCGGCGGACCGGTGCCAGGGCCACCCTCGCACGGCAACGAAGGGACGACGCTGGTTCGGCCGATGAGCACGAACTCGAGGGACCGGTGGGAGCCGTTGCCATCAGCCGCCGACGACGGGACCTCGGCCTCGGCGCGGGGTGGGCCAGGGTTGCCTTCCGTGGTCTCCGAGCAACGAAGGGCGTGACCATGGACAGCCGGCAGTGGGACGAGCGCTACAGCGGCGACGAGCTGGTGTGGACGAGCACGCCCAATCAGTTCCTGGTCGCCGAGGCCGTCGGCCTGCCGGCCGGGCGGGCGGTGGACCTCGCCTGCGGCGAAGGGCGGAACTCGATCTGGCTCGCGGAACAGGGCTGGAAGGTGACCGGTGTGGACTTCTCGCCGGTCGGTTTGGCGAAGGCCAAACGGTTCGCGGACCTCTGGGGCGTCGAGGTCACCTGGGTCGAGTCAGACGTGGAGCATTGGACGCCACCTCCGGAGGGATTCGACCTCGTTGCCATGCTCTACCTGCAGCTCCCGCAGCCTGCCCGCTCGGCGGCCCTTGCCATCGCAGCGTCAGCCGTGGCCCCTGGTGGCACTCTGCTTGTGGTCGCTCACGATGTCGACAACCCGACCCGGGGGTATGGGGGCCCTCCGAACCTCGACGTGCTCTACCGCGTCAGTGACGTGACAGAGGCGGCGGTCGAGGCCGGCCTGACAGCCGAACGAGCGGAGCAGGCAACTCGGGTTGTGGACACGGACGATGGCCCGAGGGATGCGATAGACACCGTCGTCCGTGCCGTCAACGTTCGGCAGCGGTTTCTCTGAGCTGACGCAGGAGCCTGGCGGCCGCTGGCATCAGTGGCCGTTCGCTCGACCAGATCGCACGGATCAGGCGTTCGAGCCGGATGCCTGATGTCGGTACGACGACAATCCGACCGTCGGCCACCTCTGGTTCGACGGCCAAACGGCTGAGCACGCCAGGCCCGGTTCCTGCGGCAACAGAGGCTTTGATGGCCGTCGTTGATGCCAGCTCGACGAGGGGCGAGGGCTCCAACCCGGATGCGCCGAGGGCGCGCTCGAGCACTTCCCGAGTTCCCGATCCCGCTTCGCGCAGTACGAGCGGCGTTGTTGCGAGGTCGGCAGCGGACAGTGGTCGGCGTCGGCGCGCCCACGGATGCGACGGCGCCACCACTACCACGAGGTCGTCGGCGGACACGACGCGGGTGTGCAGATCAGGCGGATCATCCGGGCCTTCGATGAACCCGATGTCAGCCCCGCCACGCAGCATGACCTCGGCAACGTGCTCGGAGTTCCCCATCTCCAAGGAGACGGCGACGCCCGGGTCGGAACCGCGCAGGCGGTTCAGCCATCCCGGGACGAGGTACTCGGCCACGGTCATGCTGGCGGCGATGCGGAGGGTGTCCCGACCCTCCGACCGCACTGCTGCAGTCCCGAGGAGCAGGTCCCGCATGCTCTCGAGGACCGCTTCGCTCCACTGCACGACCGCCAGCCCGGCGGCGGTGAGGCGCGCCCGACCTGTCGACCGGTCCAGGAGCTCGAGGTCGAGCGTCCGTTCCAGCGAGCGGAGCCGCATGCTCGCCGCCGGCTGACTGATGTGGTGCGCGCCGGCGGCCTGTCGGATCGAACCCAGCTCCGCCACGCTCCGGAGCAAGTCGAGCGAGCGGATGTCGGGAACCGGTTCTGCGAGTGGCATAAGGCAACCTTATAGGACTGCGCCGAGATCCGGTCTATCGGGAGGCGTCCACCGGACGGAAGGTGGTCACATGAACGTACGGCAGCCTGCTGGTCCCTCGAGTGCACCAGCGGAAGTGGAGGCCGACCCGAGCAGGTCCCGGCTGGCGCGAGCAAGGGCACTCCTGCCCGGGTTGGTACCGGTCGTGGTCCTCACCGCCGTGGCCACGGTCCTCGGCCGCCTGGCCCCCGTGGTCGGGGCCCCGGTGTTCGCCATCGTCGGAGGGATCGCGATCGCGCTCGTCCGACCGCCGGGGGTGCAGGCGCGCCCGGGACTCGACTTCGCTGCCAAGACCGTCCTCAAGGCGTCGATCGTGGTTCTGGGCACCGGGCTCTCGTTCCACGAGGTGCTCACCATCGGGGTCGCGTCGTTGCCGGTTCTCCTCGGCACGCTGGCGGTGGCGCTGCTCGGAGCCATCGTGGTCGGACGGGCGTTGGGGGTGGCCAGGGATCTGAGGACACTGATCGGCGTGGGGACCGGGATCTGCGGAGCATCGGCCGTTGCCGCCACCGACGCGGTCATCTCCGCCTCGGATGCCGACGTCTCCTACGCCATCGCCACCATCTTCACCTTCAACGTGGCTGCCGTCCTCACCTTTCCGAGCATCGGCCATGGGCTCGGCCTCTCGCCCCACGCGTTTGGACTGTGGTCCGGTACGGCGATCAACGACCTCTCGTCGGTGGTGGCCGCCTCGACGATCTTCGGCCACGGGGCGACGTCCTATGCGGTGGTGGTGAAGTTGACCCGCACGCTCATGATCGTCCCGATCGCCGTCGGATTGTCGGCGTGGCGCGCCCGTGCGATCCGTCCGCGTGCGACCGCGGACGGACCCGGGGCACTCAGAGGGATGCGCCATGTCGTACCGGTGTTCATCGGGTGGTTCCTGGTCGCCGTGGCACTCAACACGATCGGCCTGGTGCCGACGAGTTGGCATTCGGCCCTGTCGGCCACAGCCGCGGGGATGATCACGATGGCGCTAGGTGCCATCGGCCTCTCCACTCAGCCACGAGACATCTGCCACGCGGGTTTCCGACCCCTGGTCCTCGGTGCGATCCTGTGGGTCCTGGTGGCTGCGACCAGCTTGGCTCTTCAGGCGCTGACCGGGACTCGTGTGTGAGTTCGAGGGGCGCTGGGTGGATCAGTTTCGCCGACGTTGGGGAAGGCCTCGCTGCGCGTCGGAGTGGGTCAACTCCAGGGCAGTGGAGGTCGGAAGGTCGCGGCACTGGCCCGATTCGGACCGCAGGAAGTGGGAGTCGGTTCGATGATCGGCAGATCATCACAAGCTCGAAGTTGCCGCGCCTGCTCACCTTGATCGTGGTTCGAGCCACCCAACGGGTCCCCTGAACCGACGGCTCGTGTCGCGGATGAGGGCGCCCTGCTTGCGCATCGTCGAGTGCGGGACGCATATCACCTCAACGTTTACCCTACTTTTTACCCTACAACTCGGGATCCAGTACCTTCCGGTTGTTTCCACACGAAACCTTCTGAGCTGGGAAAACGTCTGATTCGTTCCGGTTGGATACCACCATTTCCGGCCATTTTTCGGACTCCTAATGCGTAGGTCAGGAGTTCGATTCTCCTCCCAGGCTCCACGGTGGGGACCGGACGCCTGGTCCTGTTGGACGTGTGCTCCGGAGGGGCCCGAGGGCCGGCACCGGTCGGGGGCGTCGGCCCGCTGACGGCGCCCACCCGTGCGGAACCACGTCGGAAGCCCGACGTCGGACCGCGATGGTGCTTTCCCGACGTCGCAGCCGGTGACTTCTGGCGCGGGAGTAGGCAACCGTGTCAGAGGCCACGCCCTCACCTCAGCGTGGGGCACGGCGTGGTACCGGCCGTCGGCAAAGCGGCGCGGCGGTCGTCGCCCAGCCCTGGGTACCCGGTATCGATCGCCATCTCCCATGACGAAGCGTCGCGGCGTCCGACGTCCAGACGATGGGCGCCGCACGCGACGACGCCGCCGCGGTGTGAGGTACGGAGCACTCAAGCGTCATGCGTGTCATCGGCAATTGCGTGTGAGATTCACGCTCGACATCCGCCGGTCGTTCACAGATTTCGAGCTGTCGTTCGTGAGCAGCGTGAACGGAACATGCCCGTTGATCAGCGGTCATGCACGCCTAAAAAAAAACTTTGACTTTTGACGCGCACCGCCTCCATTATTGAAACCGGGCAGGAGCATTGACCCCTGGGACTTCTTTGGTCGCCCGTCCCAGGGTGAGCGAATGGCGAAACCGACGCCCGTTCGGACCGTAATTCACCAAAGGGGCGTCAGTCGATGAAGCAGTTCTTCGTCGGATATCGAGGATCGGGCACAGCCCTTTTCGTCGACGCGCGCACCGGAGGTTCCGTTCGGTTCGAACGCAGTGCGGCGGACCTGGATCCTTCATCAGGTCCGCCAACCCCCAGCCACCCACTGTCGGGTGATTCCGTTGGGGGATCTGTATCGGGGTCGCGTCGGGATCAGTCCCGTCGTGACCTTGAGGTACGGGACCCGCAGGGGTTCCTAGTAGGGGCGACGTGTCGATCCACAGGCCGTAGAACCTGGTCGCCTGGCCTGTGGGGAGCAAGTGGCGAACCCACCGCCTTCGTCAATCAATTATTCAACTCGACGAAGGAGCATCACCATGAGGGGCACTCATTTCAAGGGCATGTTCAGCACCAAGAAGCGGATCGCAGCCGTTGCGCTGTCCGGCGCCGTCATCCTCGGGGCCGGTGGCATCGCCGCCGCGTACTTCACCTCGACCGGTAACGGTACCGGATCAGGGACGGTCGGGACCGCGACGAACTTTGCCGTGAGCTCTACCACGGCCAACGGCCCGCTGTACCCGGGCGCGGCGACAACCGACCAGACGGTCACGGTGAAGATCAAGAACGTCGGCACCGGGAACCAGGAGCTGAATTCGTTCACCATCTCGGTGGCGAACAGCGATGGAAGCCCGTGGGCCTCCGCTACGCCCTTCGCAACGGAGGGCGCCTGCACCCAGGCTGACTTCGCTCTTGGCGGTCAGCCCGCCGCAGGTTCCTACACCGTGAGCGGCATCGCCGACGACCTTCTGCCTGGCGCCACCCACACGGCCACCGTGAACCTCCACATGCTGGACACCGGTGTGCCGCAAGACAACTGCCAGGGCGTGAGCACACCGCTGTACATCAGCGCGAGCTAGCAGCACGAGCCGGGGAGCAGCGGGCCAACCGCTCGCTGCTCCACCAGCTCGTCTCGGTCGGAAGGCCGGGTCGCGGGCTTCACCCCCCGACCCGGCCTCCCCGCCCTTTCGCCCAGTTGGTGACGCCGACATGAAGCGCAGCCTGATGGGTCAACGCTCGGTGAGTTCAGCGGAGAGTCACGGGAGCACGATGCTCCTGGGCTGCTCGGTGCACTCAGCGACCTGGGGAACCCCCCCTGAGGAGATTCGGTGAAGCAGCGGATGGCGTGGTTGACGACGACAAGGCGGGCAGGCGTGATCGCCGCTCTCGTCGTCCTCGGCGCGCTCATCGCCACCGGCTACCTGGTGGACGCCGCCTTCGCCGCTCCGGTGGTTCCGGCGCCGACGATCACCTCGTCGCCCTCCAACCCGACCACCTCGACCACGGCGACGTTCGCCTTCAGCGACACCAAGTCCGGAGCGACATTCAAGTGCTCGCGCGATGCAGCTGCGTTCACCACCTGCACCAGCGGCATCAGCTACACCGGTCTGGCCCAGGGCAGCCACAGCTTCCAGGTGGAGGCCGTGTCGGGCACCTCGACCAGTTCGGCCACCACCGCCGTCTGGGCCATCGTCCCACCCACCCCGACGATCACCTCGTCGCCGCCGAACCCGACCACCTCGACCTCGGCCGTCTTCACCTTCACCGACACCCAGAGCGCTGTGGGCTTCACGTGCTCGCTCGACGGCAGCGCGTTCGCCTCCTGCGCCAGCGGCAACACCTACACCGGACTCACCGGTGGCTCGCACACGTTCCAGGTGGAAGCCGTAGTGGGGAGCAACCCGCCGAGTGCCGCGGCCAGCTCCACCTGGTCGATCACCACACCCACGCCGACCATCACGTCGGCCCCGGCCAACCCGACCAACGCCACTGCGGCAAGCTTCGCCTACACCGACACCCAGGCCGGGGCGACCTTCAAGTGCTCACTCGACGGGGCGAGCTACTCCACCTGTTCGTCGAGCGGCGTCACCTACACCGGCCTGGCCCAGGGCACCCACACCTTCGCCGTCGAGGCCCAGTTGGGCAGCGGACCGCTGAGCTCCCCGGTCACCGACACCTGGCGGATCGACACCTCCCCGCCGGCGATCACGCTCACCTTCCCCACCAGCTCCGGCGCCTACAACCAGGCGGCCTGGGCGGCGGGCTGCTCGCCGGTGGGGATCTGCGGCACCGCGTCCGATCCCTCGGGTGTGGCCCAGGTGGCCGTCGGGGTCCTCCAGCAGTCGAGCGGTAAGTACTGGAACGGGTCGTCGTTCTCGTCCAGCTCCCTGGTGTTCGCCGCCGCCTCGGGGACCACCTCGTGGGACTACCCCTTGGCCCGACCCGCCGACGGAACCTACTCGGTCTACGTGCGGGCCACCGACTCACTGGGCAACACCACCGCCACCGTCACCACAACCACCACACCGGGCCTGACCGTGGCTACCTTCACCATCGACACGCTGCCCCCGCCGGCGCCGGTGATCGTCGAAGGCCCGACCAACCCGAGCACCGATACCAGCCCCGAGTTCGAGGTGACCGACGCTGGCTACCCGAACGTCACCTTCTCCTGCTACCTGGACTCGTCACCGGTGATGAACTGCACCGGCGACACCGACCACGACAGTGACCCCTCCGTCCAGGGCGAGTGGCAGTTCGAGAACCTGACGCCCGGTCCACACTGCTTCTACGTCTACGCCACCGACGAGGCCGCCAACGTCGGTCCCACCACCACTTCCTGCTGGACCATCACCCTGGTCCCCTCCGCCATCGCCGTGTCCTCGGGGTCGAATCAGACCACCCCGGTGCACACCGCCTTCGCCGCCCCGCTGGCGGCCAAGGTCACCGACGCCCACGGGAACCCGGTGGCCGGGGTCCCGGTCACCTTCAGCGCACCCACCTCGGGCCCGTCGGGCACCTTCGCCTCGTGCTCGGGCGGGAACCCTACCTCCACCAAGTGCACGGTCACCACCGACGCCACCGGTACCGCCACCTCGTCGGTCTTCACGGCCGCCACCGTCGCCGGCGGGCCATACACGGTGACGGCAAGCGTTTCCGGGGTGTCCACCGCGGCCGGCTTCAGCCTGACCAACACCGCGGGGGCGGCCACCACCATCGCCGTGGTGTCCGGCTCCGGCCAGTCGGCCACCGTGCACGCCGCCTTCGCCGCCCCCTT
>Ga0224558_1004358_pt1 | contig 11060 bp, 11 predicted proteins | sample 714S32024metaG_FD_180682 | JGI IMG/M metagenome (GOLD analysis project Ga0224558, IMG submission 180682) | Peat soil microbial communities from Stordalen Mire, Sweden - 717 S3 20-24 | ecosystem: Environmental > Terrestrial > Soil > Wetlands > Peat | place: Sweden: Norrbotten County, Stordalen... | reverse complement strand
CACCGGCTGAATGTCGTGCAGTTCCGGCTGCCGCCGTTGCGCGAGCGGGGCGAGGACGTGCTGCTGCTGGCTGATTATTTCCTCCAGAGCTTCGGCATCTCGCTCAATAAGAACCTACACACTATTTCCCGCGCGGCTCGGCAAAAGCTGCTGTCGCATCACTGGCCCGGGAACGTGCGCGAACTGCGCAACGTGATCGAGCGCGCGCTAATCCTGGAGACCGCCAGCGAAATCCAGCCCGGCAGCCTGCCTGATTTCCAGATCGAGGGCCGTTTGCACAAAACGGCGGCACCCAAACTGACCGGCGCAGAGTCGCTCGACGAGCGGATGGGTAACTTCGAGCGGGAACTCATCACGGCGATGCTGGAGCAAAACCACTTCAGCCTGACGCGGACAGCCGAGCAATTGAAGATCAGCCGCCATGCCCTGCGCTATCGGATGCAGCGCCTCAACATCGCCACGGGAACCGAGACGGAAGAGGACACGGCCGCCCTTTAGAAGAAGGATACTTTGCCATGAACACAATCGCGATATTCCTGGCCCAAGCTGTGCCGGCTGACGGATTTTCATGGGAGTCCATGCGTGAACGTCTCATTATCTTCGGCGCGATAGGGCTGGTTACGCTGGTACTCCTGCTTTGGGCGGTGCTTCTTCGCAAGAAGCGCCGTCGACGGCACTCGCACCATCATTGGCACCACCACACCCCGACACCGGCCGACGTCCCGGCGGCCTCACAGAACGCAGACGCACCTGCTCCGCCGGAGAAACGCCGCCGACGGCACTCCCGCCACCGACACCGTCCACGCAACCCGACCCTCGCCGAAACCGGCGGGTTGCCGCCCGTGCGCCCGGAAATCCCGCCCAAAGACGAGCCCTGAGCCATGGAGGAGAGCCGGGCGATCACGCGGAAGAGCGCGTCGAATCTGGCGCTGGCGTTTGTATTGCTGCCCAAAGCCAAGCGCGACGGCATGTCCGCCCTCTACGCGTTTTGCCGCGAAGTAGATGACGTAGCCGACAATGAGTCCCGCCCTGTCCCGGAGCGACGCGAGCAACTAGCCGCCTGGCGCGCCGATGTCCGCCGCGCCTGTGGCATGGAAACTCCGCAATTCACGGTTAACCGCGAGTTGCAGCCAATCATCCGCCAATACCACCTGCCCTTCGAGGATTTCGACGCTTTGCTGCAGGGTGTGGAGATGGACCTCGACATCAAGCGCTACGAGGACTACGAGCAACTTGAGCTTTACTGCTATCGGGTGGCCTCGGTCGTCGGCCTCCTGAGTATCGAGGTATTCGGCTACCGGGTCCCTGCTTGCCGCGATTACGCGATCGCTCTCGGCAAGGCGCTGCAATTGACCAACATCCTGCGCGACGTGCGCTCTGACGCCGAGCGCGGTCGTATCTATTTGCCGTTGTCGGAACTAGCTCGATTCAAGGTTTCACCGGAGGAGATTTTGCGGCTGGAATATTCTGCGCGATTCGGCGGTCTGGCCAAGAGCGTAGCCGAGCGCGCCCGCCATTTCTATCAGCGTGCTCAGGAAACTCTCCCCGCTGCCGACCGCCGCTCGATGGTGGCGGCGGAGTTGATGGGGTCGGTCTATTGGCGCCTGCTGCGTAAGCTGGAACGGCAGCGTTTCAACGTGTTCGGCCCTGAGTTGACGCGCCTCAACAAAGGGCAAAAGACGCTGCTGATCCTGCGCTCCTGGTGGCAGTTTGTCTCTGGCGCCGTGTCGCCTAATTATGGCGGTTAGCCCGCGCACTCCGTCTCCGCGAGGCTGCCGCCTCATTGTCAATGCGGATGACTTCGGCCGCTCGGTCTCCATCAACCAGGCCGTGATCCGCGCCCATCAGGAAGGCATTCTCACTACTGCCAGCCTGATGGTGAACGAACCCGCGTTTGAGGAAGCCGTGGCCCTCGCGCGCGAGCATCCGACACTGGGCGTGGGCCTGCACCTGACTCTGCTCTGCGGGCATTCAGCGTTGCCGCCGGGAGAGATTCCAGGACTGGTGAATGGGAATGGGGAATTCAGCTACAACCCGGCTGGCGCCGGGTTTCGCTATTTCTTCCAGCGCAATCTGCGCGAGCAGTTGCGGCGGGAAATTCACGCACAGTTCCAGAAGTTCCGCGCCGCTCGCCTGCCGCTCGACCACGTCAATGGCCACCTGCACCTGCACTTGCATCCGACCGTGTTCGGCATCCTGATGGCTGACGCCGCCCAACTGGGCATCAAGCACCTGCGCTTGACGTTCGATCCATTTCGACTGAACTTGCGCCTGGCCTCCGGACATTTCACGTATCGCGCGCTTCACGTCGCCATCTTCCATCCACTCTCCGCGCATGCCCGGTCCACGTTGGCCCGCCTCCATATCCGGCATACCGATGCTGTCTTCGGCCTGCTGCAGAACGCGCGCGTGGACGAGCCCTACGTCACGCGCTTGCTCCCGCGGCTTCCCGCAGGCGATTCCGAGCTTTACTCCCATCCCTCGCTTGATGAATCTAAGAATGAGTTCGCCGCCTTAATCAGTCCCCGCGTGCAGGAACAAGTTAAACAACTGGGTGTCAAACTGATTCGCTACCAGGATTTGTAATATGGCCAAATTGCTTTTCATACTTCTCATTGGGCTGGTCTTCGAAGCGGCCGGTGTGGTCTTTCTCAAGAAAGGCGTCACTAAGGTCGGCGAGGTCAAGGCCGTCACCGCCGCGGAGATAATCCGCGTCGTCAAAGCTGGCGTCACCAGTCCCAGCGTGCTGCTGGGCGTCTTCTTCGAGGCGTTGTTCTTTGCCTGCCTGCTGATCCTCATGGCCGAGAGCGATATCAGCTTTTTATGGCCGCTGACGGCGCTGAGCTTCGTGATGACAACTCTGGCTGCGCTGATCTTCCTTGGGGAACGGGTTTCTTCCCTCCGATGGGCCGGCGTCGTTTTCATTATGATCGGCGCCGCGCTGATCAGTTATAGCGAGCACGCGAAGCCGAAACCGCCGCCGCCGACCACAACCCTCGAGCCTGTGGATAAAACGTAGCGTAAGCAGCTCGCTTTGTTTGCGGCTTTGGCGGTGTTTCGCCGCCCGCGGCTGGCGCGTTATTGGTCGTAAGGCGTCGTGGTCCAGCAAACCAGTCGCCTGATCTCACTTTGTGCGGGCGTTGCGGCCCTGGTCGCAACCGAAGCTACGCCGCTATAATTCTAAGTAAAACGTCTGTGAGTTTCCCGGCCGCTGCCTGGGTCTGCTTTTGCAGGCGCAGCAGCGCGCCCACCTTCCTGGGGGACCCCGCCAGAGCCAGGGCCAGTTTTCCATAGCTCAATTTCTGCCGCGGCGTCATCAACTGATTGAAATCCAAGGGCAGATCCTCCTGGGCCGTGTCCAGAATCACCCGCACCGTCGCACAGGGGATGTTCTGCTGCCGACAGACGGCATGAATGATTCGGGATTCCATCTCCACAGCATCTGCACCGGTGGATTCGCGCAACGCCCGCTTTGCTTCCGCGGTCGCCGCCACTTGTTCCGAGCAGTGGAAGTGCGCCGGTTTAGCTCCCGCCGCCAGCAGAGCCGGCTCCAGGCCCGTCTCCGGGTCTGCAGAAAAGACAACGGTGCCCATCGCCAAGTCCGGCCTCAACCCTCCGGCGAATCCGCAAGTTAACACCAACTGTGGCCGCTGCTCCATAAGCGCGACGCGAATCGCCTGTTCGGCATTGCGCGTCCCCATGCCCAGAAGGATAACTTTGACGGCACTGCGATCCGCCACCAACCGCTGAAAAGCCCCCACTTCTTCCTTCACCGCAAAACACACCAATACCTTTCGGGCTTCGCCCTTAGGACTTCCTTCCGTCTTGGGACTTCGGACTCCGGCTTTCACTTGATGCCCGCCAGCCGTTCTTTCCAGATATGATACAGCAGCACCGTCGCCTTCACGTCCCGCAGGCAGTAATCTGCGATGTCTCGGTAGCGGCCCTCGGCCATCAGCGTGTTCACATCCGAGCCGGTCACGCCCTGGCTCTTGGGCGACTCGATGCCAAACGCCTTGCAGTAGAAGTCCAGGTTGAATCGCCGCGCCGCCCCGTCCCGTCCGCTGACGTTATAAAACGTAAGCTGTTCCGCCAGGTCGCAGTGCGGCTCCGTCTGGAAGCGGTAGCCCAGCCAGTCCTTGCGCGTAATGGGCACATTGAGGAGGGCCGAACGGAGATAGATGAACGGCACATCGAACCCGCGCCCGTTGAACGTGACGATAGCCTCGTAATGTTTCGCGACGTCCCAAAAGGCCGTCAGCAGCTCAACCTCATCCACGCACGCCATGAACTCCACCGGGCCGGCCTCGTCCGCCGCTTCGTCGTAGTCCTCGGCGGTGAAGAGCACCTGGCCACGCGAGGTTTCGGCGTTGAGCATCGCGATGCAGACCACCTGCGCGGTAAAGGGCCAGAGATTGAATTGTTGCTGCAGCTCCGCGCGTCGCGCGGCTCGCGCGGCTTCGTCGGCAATTTTCTGGCACTCGCGGAACAGGTATTCCTGTTGCGCTTCGTCAAACTGCTCCAGCGGCAGCGCGGAGGTTTCGATGTCGAAGACCAGTTTGGCCATGCTTTGTTGATAGGGACGCGTTCCACCGCGTCCCATTGTCGCCCAAGGACTTTGGGGACGCGGTGGAACGCGTCCCTATCTGGACGGCTACGCGCCGAATTTGTCCAGCATCTTGGCGTGCGCCTGCATCAGGCGGATGAGATATTTCGCCTCAAACACTCCCAGCGAACCTGAGTTGGCGCCGGTTTCCGTAAACCGCTCGAGCTTGTCCGAACCCGAGCAAGCCGAATGCAGCATGACCGGCTCCGGATGCCACGAATGACCCTTCATGGCGCAGGGCGTCGAGTGGTCGCCCGTGATGGCCAATACGTCGGGCTTCTTGCGCAGCAGGATCGGCAGCGCGGCGTCGAATTCCTCAATCGCCTTCTTCTTGGCCGCGAAGTTGCCGTCTTCGCCGTACATGTCGGTATACTTGAAATGAATGAAGAAGTAGTCGTAGTTGTCGTATTCGGCGAGGTAGCGCTCGAATTCCTCGGTGATGGTCTGAGGTCCTTCCAGTTTGGGCATGCCGACCAACTGCGCCAGACCCTTGTACATTGGGTAGACGGCAATGCAGCCCGGGCGCAGGCCGTACCGGTCCTTGAACAGCGGAATGTCCGGTTGATGGGCAATGCCGCGCATTAGGAAACCGTTAGCCGGCTTCTTCTGGGCGATGATCGGCAAGGCGGCCTTATAAAACTCGGCCACCAGCTTGGCCGCTTTCTTGGCCTTGGCGGACTCGGCGTTGACCGGCGCGGCCTGGGGAATGGGGAATCCTTCGCGATGCGGGTCCGCGTCGGTCAGCGGTCCTTCCAAGCCTTTGCCCCGGAACAGCACTACGAAGCGATGGCCTTTGCCTGCTTTGATGATCACCTGGGCGTCGCCGACTTTCTTCACTTTCTGCGACAGCAATGCGCACAACTCCTCGCACACCTTCGTATCAATACGCCCGGCGCGCCGATCCGTGACAATGCCCTTGGCGTCAAGCGTGCAGAAGTTGGCGCGGGCTGCCACGTCGCCCGCCTTCAGCTCCAGGCCCAAACCCAGGGCCTCGATGACGCCGCGGCCCACCTGGAATTCCAGCGGGTCGTAGCCGAAAAGCCCAAGGTGCCCCGGCCCGCTGCCTGGAGTAATGCCCGGCGCAATGGGGATCATCCTCCCCTGCGCCGAGTCTTTGGCGAGCGCATCCAAGTTCGGGGTCGCCGCCGCTTCGAGTGGGGTGAGGTAGCCTTGCTCACGCGTGGCGATGTCGCCTACGCCGTCCATCACGACCAGCGCCAGCTTGGCGGTGGTCTTCAAAGTAAGTTCCGAGTAAAGAGTATCGAGATTCATAATTCAGCTTTAGTTCATTTAACCCTATTGGTGCGAATGACCGCTTAAACCGCTGTCACCAATCGGCTGCATGATGCGAAAGAGCCGCCGCCACCGTCAACGCGATTCGATTTCGATTCAGCCTCGACTTCCACGGTTTGCCCTTGGAAACTCTGTGCATGGCACAGGTTGGGCTTGAGCATCTGACCAAAGAATTCAAGGGCCCGGGACGCGAAAGGATTCGCGCAGTGGATGACGCCTGCCTTGCCGTGGAAGACAAGGAACTGCTGGCGCTGGTCGGGCCTTCGGGTTGCGGCAAGACGACGACCTTGCGCCTGATCGCCGGCCTGGAGGAGCCTACTGCGGGCGCCATCACTATCAACGGTCAGGCAGTGAACGGGCTTCCGCCCAAGGACCGCGACGTTGCCATGGTTTTCCAGCACTATGCGCTGTATCCCCACATGTCGGTCTATGACAACATGGCCTTCGGGCTGAAGCTCCGACATTTTCCCAGCGCGGAGATTGCGCAACGCGTCAAGGGTACCGCGCAGATCCTCGACCTGGCTGCCTGCCTGAATCGGAAACCCTCGGCCTTGTCCGGTGGCCAACGGCAACGGGTTGCGCTGGGCCGCGCCCTCGTCCGCCGGCCCGGGGTGTTCCTGCTCGATGAGCCCCTCTCCAATCTCGACGCCCAGACCCGCCTCCAGATGCGCGCCGAAATCTCACGGCTCCACGCCCGCCTGGGCTCGACGATGGTCTATGTCACCCACGATCAGGTCGAGGCGATGACGCTCGGCAACCGTGTCGCGGTGATGTACGACGGCAGGCTCCAGCAGGTAGCCGCTCCGATAGACCTTTACCAACGCCCAGCCAATTTCTTCGTGGCCGGGTTTATAGGATCCCCACCCATGAACTTCTTCGAGGGCACTCTGTTGGGGAAAGGGAACGCCATCGTATTCCAGGAATCAACATCCAATGACGCGGCCGCGCCGAAGCCCTCCACCGTCCGACTGGATGACACCTCCGCCCCGTTCTTACGTGATTACTTGGGCAAGAGAGTCGTTTTCGGGATTCGCCCAGAGCATATCACGTGCAGTCCTGCCTTAGCCGAGACTCCGTCGGAGCGCGCTGTGGAAACAGTGGTAGAAATGGTCCAACCCTTGGGTTCGGAAACCTATCTCCACCTGGCCGGCCACGCCCATTCGGTCGTCGCTCGTGTCCGGGCGGCGGATCGTTTCAACATAAGGCAGGCGGTGTCGCTCTCCTTCGAGGTGCGCCAAGTCCACTTCTTTGAGCCGGCGTCCGGGAAAGCGATTGTGTAATGTCTTTGCCTTCACACTGTTTAACTTTGACGTGGGCCCCGGCGGCGCGATACGCTGAGTGCCATGAATTGGCGCATGATTTGCTCCCGGTTACTGATTCCATTGTTCGAAGGCTGGCCTTCGATAAGAACGGGATTAGAATCGAGTTTGTACGGGGGGCGTGAGATGTGAGTATGAAGAGCCCTGCGCCAATTCCGATCCCCTTTCGACAACGCTGGCACGATTTTCGCCGGCGCGTATTGCCTGGCATTGCTTTGGTCGTCGCTTTGATCGCGCTGGTCCGATTATGGAAGGAGCATGTGGCGCCGCCGACGTTGGTTGGGCAAGCCGAACCAATTGTGGCCAATGTGAGTTGTTGGAAGCCTGGCGTACTGGCCCAGTTGACGGCCAGCCGGTTCCAAAAGGTCAAGGCCGGCGACTCGGTGGGACAAGTGCTGGTGACCGATCCGAAGATCCTGGCTTCGTCGCTGGCCGTTATACAGGCCGAGATCGAGCTGCTGCGAGCGGATGTGAAGCCAGTCGTAGCGCAGCAACGCAACGCCATGGATTACGACCAACTCCGATTGGATTGGATGAAGCAGCGGGCCCAGCTTGCGACGGCGCGGGTGAACCTGCAACTGGCGGAAACCGAATATCATCGGATGGATGAATTATTCAAAGACAAGATTGTTGCGCAACGGGTTTTTGAGCAGGCACAGGCTGCGAGGGATCGGCTGCGGAGTGAAGTGGAGGAGTTGACGCGCCTGGTGAGCGAGGAGGAGCAGAATTTCCAACTGCTGCAGCTCACGAACTCGCCTGATATATCGAAGGTTTCCGTCGATCCATTGCGCGCCGCAATTGCGCTGCAGGAATCCAAGTTGCGGCTGACCGAGGCGGAGCTAAGCCCGGTTACTTTAAAGGCGCCCATCGATGGGATCGTTACAACGATCTATAAACGGCCGGGAGAGGCCGTCTCGGCCGCGCAACCTATCATGGCCATTGCCACTTCAGATGCCGTGCGCATCGTTGGCTATTTGCGTCCGCCGATCCTCAACCAACCTCAGGTGGGCATGCGAGTGGAGGTTCGCACACGCGGCTTGCATCGGCAGGTTGGGACGGCAAAGATCATTGAAGTGGGCACGCAGTTTGAAGCTGTCCCGCCCACGCTGCTAGGGCCTGTGAAGTTCGCCAGTGTCGATCAGGGTCTGCCCATTGACGTCAGCTTGCCGGCGAACCTCAAGATCCGGCCGGGTGAGGTGGTAGATCTGGTCATCGCCGCCAAGGCCGATTGACCCAGGGTGACCCCGGCTCAGATTTCCGCCTCGTCCTCGTGCATGTACACCGAAACGCTCTCGAATCCGGGGGTGCCGCTGAGTTCGGTTTGAAGATCGCTGGACCTCGAAGTGTCGCGCAGCAGCAGCCGATAAGTAATGTCCGTGCCTTCCTTGGTGGCCCGCCGTTCACTGGCCAAGTCCAGCCGACTGGCGTAGCGCTTTAGCACCTGCTGGAGGGTTGTCATTTGGGAAGCGATTTCGCCGGTCACGCGCATGGTCAGCACGGCATCGTAACGGCGGCGCTCGCCGAAAGAGATGAAGCGCAAACAGAGAAAGGCCGCAGCGATTCCCGCGGCGCCGAGAAAGGCGGTCGAGAATCGCATCGTGCCGATGGCCATTCCCTCCATGATGCCCCAGAGGATGAAGCTGGTATCGCGAGTATCCTTAAGCACGTTACGGAAGCGGACGACGCCAACGACACCCAAGAGGCCGAAGGCGACGAACAGGCTACCAGCCATCGCCACCAGCATCAGGGCCACAATCAACGGCAGAATGGCCAGGGCGCTCACGAAAGTGCGGGAGTAGGACAGCGCCTCATGCGTCCACATATAGACATAACCGATGACCAGTCCCACTGCGAAGGCCAGAACGATGACGAACAGGACAGTAATCGGGCTGGTCGTTCCCGGCCAGTCGGACTGAGCGAGCGTGTTTAGTAATTCGTTCAAGGTAAGAGCTTTGTGACGCATTCCTAGCCATTGGTCAAGCTTCTACTTCGACAGCATGCACTTCGCACGCCGCTTCGCGCCGGCACGTCCTCTGGGTCAGTCTTCTCGAGCCAGCAGTATCAGCACGCGTCGGTCTTCTTCGCCCAGGACAAAGGCCCTTTGAAAACCGGCCCGTCGCGCCATCGCGCAAGCTTGATCGCGAGTGAAATAGGTCTTGTTCTCGGGCGCATGGGCGTGTTTCTTCCGCCCCGCCTCATTCAAGAAATCAAAGACCAGGAATCCGCCTGACACCAAGGCGGCTTTGCTGGCTCTGAGCAGTTGTTCCCCCTGCCGCCGGCCATAATGGGAAAGCAACACCCCCCGGGACAAAACTGCCCCCGCCCTGGGGCAGACCGCCGGAAGTCCGAAGCAATCGCCCAGGATGAACCGGGCATGGCGAATCCGCTTTTCCTCGGCGACCCGAATCATTTGCTCGCTAATATCCACGCCGACGCCCCAGGCGAAAGCCGAAATCACATGGGCCAGGACCAGTCCCGTGCCGCAGCCCACGTCGATCACCCCGTGACGCGCACAAAAGCACCGCCGCCGCTCGATGACTCGGTCAATTTCACGCAGGAACCGCCGGTAGGCATCGTCCTCATTAAGATGGCAGGCGGAGTCATCGAGGTCCCGGTCCCAGGCCTCAGCCCTAGCATCCCAGCGGGCGGCGATGGCGCCCAACCGGCGGCGATCGTAAGCCTCGCCGGCACGGGGGGTCCATTGGCGAGGGTTGTCGCTCACAAACGAATCTGGTCCTTTAGAGCGCGGTAAGTTGCGATAAGCTCATCGTAACCTGGGTAATCACGCCAGTGCCAGCGCTCGGGCATCCCAATCGCGGCCGTGATGATACGGCGTACTAACTGACTCGGCACGTTCTCGCCATCGTAACTGCGCCGCGTCCGGTCGTTTTCCTGCACGAAGAGGTAGCCGAATTCAGCGCCCCGAAGTCTGCTCAGGTCGGAGAGCGCGCTCATGGTCAGATTCATTCGCCCGGCAAGGCTCGGGTGCACCTGAACCCGCGCCGGGAAAATGTTCAAGTGCGCATGGTCCACGCAGCAGACACCCTTGGTTCGTTCCGGCGCCGGACCATGCTCGAAAATCAGGGGTGCAACCCCCCACCGTTCGAGAACCGCTCGAGAAATGGCCCCCAGCAGTCGTTCCAGGTGTTCAAATTGCTCGGGCGGCAGATGCGCGAACGAGAGGATGTGTTCACGGGTTAACAGCAGTAATCCGCCTTCGATGAATTCCCCAACCGGAGGGATCACCAAGAAATGTTCGTCCTCGTAAATCACTCTGGAGGTCAGCCGGTTGCCAATCATGTCGGCGAAGAGGCTTGAGGCGCCGTCATGCACCTCCGTGCAAAACGGGCATTGGTAAACGGGCCGGCCGCAAGAGGGGGTTTCATCCGGGCAACGGTCTGAAGCCGCATCAAGGTGCAGCTCAAAGATCCCCGCCTCCAAAGCCGCCAACGCGCGGGCGCGGTGGAGCAACTCACCCCCTTCGTTTGGCGGATCGGCCACGAACAGGTCAGCCAGAATCATTCGCTCATCTCGCGGGGAACGCGAAAGATCCAGGCGTCCATGGACCCGCCCGGCCCAACTGCGCAACGCTCCCCGGATCCAGCAGCCGATATGGCATTCCATGGCGGCGCGGTCGGAGACGCCATGCAAAAGCCGCTTGAACCCCGCGGTACCGAGGCCATGCAGCACTGCGGACGTCAGAGGTCCCGGGAACGGCTGGTAGGCTTCCAGCACCAACCCGGCATCATCTACCAAGACCGGCCGGCCAAACATGGCTGCCGCAGCCTGCGCTTTTGCCGCTAAGGGTTCGGTGAAGCTCTCACCCTGGATCTCCGGCAGGG
>Ga0224558_1004357_pt1 | contig 11060 bp, 9 predicted proteins | sample 714S32024metaG_FD_180682 | JGI IMG/M metagenome (GOLD analysis project Ga0224558, IMG submission 180682) | Peat soil microbial communities from Stordalen Mire, Sweden - 717 S3 20-24 | ecosystem: Environmental > Terrestrial > Soil > Wetlands > Peat | place: Sweden: Norrbotten County, Stordalen... | reverse complement strand
GCCAAGTCTCTCGACACCAACCGGATCGCCGGCTTCATTGAATCGCACTCGTGCAATCCCAATACGCGAGTAATTTCCTTTCGCGACCAGCCGCGGAAAGAGATAGAGTTCCCCATCAGGCCCGCGAGCGGCGGCCGGATTCAGAACGCCTTCTACTTCCAGGGGATAGCCGGGTTCCGGCTCCATCAGAATCCCCAGGCGGCGCAACTTGAAGTCGCCCATCAATCCACCTCAAAGGTTCGCGCCTGTTGACCGTCGTCCAAACAAGCGATGATCGCTTCGATCACCCGCTTAGTCTCATTGGGACCTCGAACTGGAATGGAAATAACACCTGCCTGTTCAGCCGGGTAGTCGTTCCCTCCCACAAACAAGGCATCTCCTACGTAAATCATTTCCTTCACAGAAATGCCAAGTGTTTCTTGCAGCTTTTTGATCCCGTAGGCTTTGTCAATGCCTGGCTTGGTGACATCAATGGATGTCGCGCCACCGAGTCGCACCGAAAACTCGGGAATCAGAGTGTCAAGAATTGTTTTGATTTTCTTCCGCTTGGCGAAATCTGCATCCCATTTCTCCTTCTCCTCCAAGGGAGCCTGCTGGCCCAGTGCTGAATACGTTACCTGGCTTCCACGATCTTCAATGGTCTCCCCCACGTCTTTTCGACAGAGAAGCCTGCCTCTTCGGTGGCTTTCTTCAGGGAACTGACGATCTTCTGTTTTTCTTCCGCTGTAAGATCTTCTGAATAGAGCTTCTTCCACCCGCCGGTGTATTGAAAGAATTGTGTTCCACAGGTAGGAAGAATGGATAGCCTTGCCAGGCGTTTATCCTGCGGAAGATGGGAGAGCACCTGCTTTTCAAACTGTAACCAGGCGCCTCCGGAGATAACAGCCACCTTGACGACACCGAGCAGGTCATGGAGAAGCGACGACATTTCGCCATCGAGAGACGATTTGCTTGCGGCGAGCGTTCCGTCGAGATCAAAGACAATCAGCTTTTTCATCATTCATCCACCTCAGGCTTCTTGCAGTCTCAATGGGAGTTTCCGTTCGCGAGGACCTCTCGTTGTTGACTGGTTTCAAACTATTCGGGTAGCGCGATTTCCAACAAGGTCACGACGCTGTTTGGGTGAAATTCACATGCGCCGGCCACCGCCGGCAAGAGCCACACTTCGCCCTTATCGACGCCATATGCGGCTCCGTCGCTTTCGAGCCACCCCGAGCCCTCAATGCAAACGAGCACGCGCGGCTCCTCCGCTTTTCCGACGGGGAACGGCGCTTGTCCCTGCAATCGCCGCAATACAAAGGCTTCGCAATCAAAGAGCCTTTCACGACCTACCGGCGTTGTGGTTTCTACGCAGGGCGCCACCAGGCCGCCACCGTCACTATCAAAATCAATGCAGGCAAAAGCCTGGTCGACCTGGAGTGGCCTTGGCTGCCCAGTCTTCGCGTCGACATGACCCCAATCGTAAAGGCGGAATGTCACGTCGCTGTTCTGCTGAACTTCAAAGACAACAATACCGCTGCCCAAGGTGTGAACCGTTCCGGCAGGGATGAATACGGCGTCGCCCGGCCGCGGCACGATGTTCACGAGGTGGTCCGCGATTGTCCCGTCGACGAGCGAATGACGCAGATCGCCGGCCGTTGTGCCTGGTTTCAGGCCCGCATAGATGCGGCTTCCTTTATTTGCCTCAATCACAACCCACGCTTCGGTCTTGCCAGTCTCGCCCGGCGGAAGCAGTTCTGGGTGCACATCGCTGGGATGGACCTGCACGGAGAGCAATTCGTGTGCATCAAGAAACTTGAGGAGCAGCGGAAAGCGGCGGAAGCGCGGAGCCAGCTTACCCATCAGTTGCCCACGGAATTCTTCCATCAATTTACCGATGGTTTGCCCTTTCAGCGGTCCGTTGGCAACTTGGCTTTGATGATCGTCGCGGTCGCTGAGTAGCCATGCTTCGCCAATAGGCCCGTCACCCGGCAGTGGCGCGGAGAGCAGGCTGGACAAGCGCCTGCCTCCCCACAACCGATACTGATAGATCGGCTCGAATCGCAAGGGATACAAAGGCATCGATTCCATTGGCCGTCACCTGGCTCTCAGATCGTCTGTAAGACTTGATCGAATTCACTGGCAGTCCATCGCGGTCGTCTGGAACGGTATTTTGCTAGCGTTGGATTCTGACTCATGGGAACCGGTGACTGCGCGGCACCCAAGCCAGGTCGCCACTCAAAACGTAGATAGCGAGCGCGGCAGCCATGAAGATTGCGCCTGCCCAGAAGCGCCAGTCACGATGCATTCGCCTCCAGTAAGGGCCTGGATCGGGCTCACCTCTGTCGCTGCTGTTTCCTTCGGGGTTGTGCTTGCTTCCAGTCATCTCTTCTCCATTTCCGCAGAGTATGCGCCGCGGCGCGCAGCCTGATTGCAGCGCGCACGGTGATACAAAGCCTGCTGTGCGGCCAATACGTTGGCCTCCTGGCCCTTCCAAAGCTCCAGGGCCGGCTGCTGGATAGCGCGGGCAAACGAAAATGCCAACGCCCAAGGCAACCGCGACTTGAATCTCACGTTCATCGCATTCAAACGGGCCGAAGCCAGTTCCGCGGATTGGCCGCCTGACAAGAACGCAATCGCCGGAACGGCAGCGGGGACAGCCTGCAAGAGACAATTCACCGTCGCGTCGGCCACTTCCTCCACAGCTTCTTGTTTGGGGCAGGTCGATCCAGGAAGAACCATATTGGGCTTCAGGATTATCCCTTCCAGCATGACCCGTTGCGCAAACAGCTCGCTGAACACTGTTCGCAGCACTTCGTCTGTGACCTCGCGACACTGCTCCAGCGTATGCTCGCCATCCATGATGACCTCAGGTTCGACAACCGGAACGAGACCTGCCTCCTGACACAGCGCCGCATAACGAGCCAGTGCATGGGCATTGGCTTCAACGCAGCCCCAACTCGGAAGCCCATCGCCGATCGCAATCACCGCGCGCCACTTGGCAAAGCGCGCGCCCATGCGAACGTATTCAGCAAGTCGGTCGCGCAATCCATCCAGGCCTTCTGTGACCTTTTCACCAGGATGCCCGGCCAACTCCTTGGCCCCTGTATCCACTTTGATGCCGGGAATAATGCCCGCCTCAATGAGGACTTTGACAAAGGTCGTACCGTCGCTCTTCTGCTGCCGGATGGTTTCATCGTAGAGGATTGCTCCGCCGATGCACTCACCTAGCCCTGGAGTGGTCACAATCAATTCGCGATAAGCTCTTCGAGCTTCGACAGTCTGCGGAATTCCAAGCTTTGCGAAGCGCTTGTTACAGGTTCCGTTGCTCTCATCCATCGCGAGCAGGCCCTTGTTATCGGCGAAAAGCAACTTTGCGGTGTCTCTCAACATTTGAGAATTCATTTGGGCCTGCTCTCCTGATTCAGCTCTGTAAAACCAGAATCTACCGTGTTCTATTCGTCGGAGGATTCTCGATTGCCGCGGCCAGGACCATCTGACGCGGGGGCGCTATGAATACTATCAGGGGCACTTCTCCGTTGAATCAGGTCAAATGTGAACAGCAGGCAGTCCGGTCACCAATTAAAAATCTATGGCAACTGAGCCGGTTCCATTGAGTAGGGGCCTAGAATTGGTGCATATTAAGCGCGATGGAGGACATTCCATGATCGAGATTCTAAGGAACTTTCCCGACAATGTTATAGCGCTCTCCTGCAAGGGACAGGTCACAAAAGAGGATTATGACGGGATTCTTGTTCCGGCCATTCTCGAAGCGCTCAAGCGGCACGACAAGATCCGGCTTCTCTACCAGACCTCTGCGAATTTCACCGGCTACGACCCAGGTGCTATCTGGGAAGACCTGAAGATTGGGGTGGAACATCCCAAGCGCTGGGAGCGTGTCGCGGTGGTCACAGACGTGGACTGGATCATACGAATGATGAGGATATTCAGCTTCCTCATGCCCTGCCCGGTGAAGTTGTTTCCGCCTTCGGAGACCGCGCAGGCACATGCCTGGATCATCGCCGCCAGTTGAGTCCGGAAGGACGCAAGCCAGCATGATGAGTCGTCTTCTGCCCGCTGATCACAAGTGCGTCGTATAGGAGTGAGTTCCACGCACCGCCGCGCGGCTATGTTGTCTATGAGTCGGCATAGGGTTATGAGTGCATAATGTTTATGAAGCGGAGTTTCAACCGTTTCGGCGCTTTTTATGCAAAGAGGAAAGCCACATGGAATTGGGCATGATCGGACTGGGCCGAATGGGGACCAGCATGGTGCGGCGCCTTCTGCGGGCTGGCCACCAATGCGTCGTCTATGACCTTAATTCGGAAGCCGTGCAGGCACTCGTCAAAGAGGGCGCACTGGGGGCGAATTCGCTTGAAGATCTTGCGAGCAAGCTGAAAGTGCCCCGTGCCATCTGGATGATGGTGCCGGCTGCCGTGGTCGATCCGACGCTGAAGACCCTCATTCCCTTCCTCGCAGCCGACGACGCGATCATCGATGGCGGTAACTCGCACTACCACGATGACATCCGCCGCGCGACCGAGCTGAAGCCGAAGGGCATCCACTATGTGGATGCGGGGACCAGCGGTGGCGTGTGGGGTTCGGAGCGCGGCTACTGCCTGATGATCGGCGGCGATGATGCCGTCGTTCAGCGCATCGACCCCATTTTTTCCGCTCTGGCACCAAGCATTGATTCGGCGCCCCGCACGCCCGGCCGGGAGAAGGCCGGTGGCACAGCCGAACACGGCTATCTCCACTGCGGCCCAATCGGTGCTGGCCACTTCGTCAAGATGGTCCACAACGGCATCGAGTATGGCATCATGGCCTCTTATGCTGAGGGGTTGAATATCCTGCGCCATGCCAACGTGGGCAGGCAGAAGCGCACCACGGATGCTGAAACAACGCCGTTGCGTAACCCCGAGCACTACCTGTACGAGCTGAACATTGCCGACATCGCCGAGGTCTGGCGCCGTGGCAGCGTCATCTCTTCGTGGCTTCTGGACCTGGCTGCTATCTCTCTCCTTGATAGCCTGGACCTGGCGAAGTACGCCGGCCGCGTGTCGGATTCGGGGGAAGGGCGCTGGACCATCGCCGCCGCCATTGACGAATCGGTTCCGGCTCCCGTCCTCAGCGCCGCGCTCTACGCGCGTTTCAGCTCGCGCGGCGAAGATGACTTTGCCGAAAAGGTGTTATCAGCGCTGCGTTACCAGTTCGGCGGTCATGAGGAAAAGGCCGAAGCCGACAGGGCGGGTGAGTAATGGACAAATCTCAGTCAGATGCATTGGTGATCTTCGGCGTGACAGGCGATCTGGCCCACAAGAAGATATTCCCCGCACTCTATGCGATGGTAAAGCGCGGCGCCCTCAAAGTTCCGGTCATCGGTGTCGCCTTCCCGAAGTGGAGCCTGGAGCATCTGCACCAGCGCGTCACCGACAGCATCGAGCAGGCGGGCGGAATCGATAACAAACGCGCGTTTCAACATCTTCTGGCCCTGCTCAGGTATGTGAGTGGGGACTATAAAGACCAGGGCACCTTTACGGCGATCAAAGCGGAACTGGGCCGAGCGCGGCGGCCGGCGCACTATCTGGCTATTCCGCCCTCGCTCTTCAAGACGGTGATCCATGGACTCGGCGCCGCGAAGTTGGCTGAGGATGCGCGCGTCATTGTCGAAAAGCCCTTCGGACGCGACCTGGCCTCAGCGCGCGAGCTTAACCAGGTTGCGCGCGCGGTGTTTCCTGAAGACTCGATCTTCCGCATCGATCACTTCCTGGGCAAGGAAGCGATCATGAATATCCTCTATTTCCGCTTTGCCAACTCGTTCCTCGAACCGATCTGGAACCGCAACTACGTGGCCAGCGTGCAGATAACTCTATCGGAGAATTTCGGCGTGGGGGAGCGCGGCGCGTTTTACGAAACCGCCGGCTGTCTGCGCGACGTGATCCAAAACCACCTCTTTCAGATCGTCGCACTGCTGGCCATGGAGCCGCCCGCAGGCCGGGACTTCGGCGCCGTACACATTGAGAAGGCCAAGGTCTTCAAGGCCATGCGCCCGCTGAAGCCCGAGGATGTGGTGCGCGGGCAGTACGCCGGCTACCGCCTGGAGCCAGAGGTGGCGAAGCGTTCCGACGTCGAGACCTTTTGCGCCCTGCGGCTATTCATCGATTCATGGCGCTGGGATGGGGTGCCGTGGTATCTTCGCTCCGGCAAATTCCTGCCCGACACCGCGACCGAGATACTTGTGGAACTGAAGCCGCCACCTCAGAGGCTTTTTGCCGACGCCGCGGCGGCGGCCGGCCGGTCCAACTACGTTCGCTTCCGGCTCTCCCCCAACTCGGCCGTTGCCCTCGCTGCCCGCGTCAAACTTGCAGGGCGGGATTTCGTTGGAGAGCAGCGAGAGCTTTATCTGTCGGAAGAACGGCCGGGAGAGGAAATGCCTTACGAGAGGCTTTTGGGCGACGCCATGGCAGGCCGGGGCGCGCTCTTCACGCGTGAAGACGCGGTTGAAGCCGCGTGGGCGGCGGTCGATCCGGTCCTCAAGACCCATCACCGGGTTCTCCCTTACGAGCGCGGCAGTTGGGGGCCGAAAGAGGCTGACGCGATCATCGCCGCGGACGGCGGCTGGCATAATCCCAGCAGCGCAGCTTCATCCGGATGATGAGTCTGACGCAGTCATGTTTTATGTCCGATCCAATCACCGGCGGCCACCCCGGTCATCCTGCAATCGCGGGTGCGCATCATCGTGTCAGGACTTTAACCGCCCGCCATTCGCAGCCAGAGATCCTGTCTCCTGTTCATAATTCAGCATAACGATAGACCGGGGATTCACACGGTACTTTAAACCACTCACGCGAAATCCCATCGCTACTTCAACAATGTCATTCGGCGAAGGGAGAGAGGTGTCGATCAGGCGAAGCCAGCCTCCTTTTGGTCCCTCAGCGACAGGCGGAAGCTCAAACTCCAATGGATTCCAATAGGCGTTGATCGCGATATAGTGCATCTGGGTGGCCGCTAAATTATGCAGGGACAACGCGAGACTGTGTGAGCTTTCCCCCCAGTCGGGCTTCCCAATCTCAACGCCATGCCACTCGATACGAGCTTTGCTGAGGTAGTCCCCAAGCGTGATCTGGCCACCATCGGTTCCCTGATCGAAATGGAGGTGAGTCCGAATCAAAAGCCGCACAAATCGCAAAAGGTCTGCATTGGCGACGCAAAGGCTCCAATCAAACCAACTGGTTTCATTGTCCTGGCAATATGCGTTATTGTTTCCCAATTGCGTGCGCCGAATCTCGTCTCCCATGAGCAGCATCGGCGTTCCGACGGAGAGCAGTGTGAGTGCGAGAAGATTCTTGCATTGCTGCGCTCGTAAATGTTCGACGTCTGCGTTGGTGGACGGACCTTCCACACCGCAGTTCCAACTGAAGTTTTCGTTACTTCCATCGGCATTCGACTCACCGTTAGCCTCGTTGTGCTTGACATTGCATGAAACGAGGTCGTTGAGCGTAAATCCGTCGTGGCAAGTTACGAAGTTAATGCTCTGTCCGGCAGGCCGATCCCGCTCTTGATATAAATCGATGCTCCCTGCGATGCGTTCTCTGAGTTTTACGACAGTATTCTGGTCACCCCTGGCAAACCTGCGAATGTCATCGCGAAATTGCCCATTCCATTCCTTCCATTTATCTTGACCAAAGCTGCCTACCTGATACAATCCGCCTGAGTCCCATGCTTCAGCAATCAGTTTTGTGCCCGCAAGGACGGGATCAGAGTCGATTTCCCAAATGATCGGAGGGTTCAGCATGGGTTTACCCGATTCGTCACGCGAAAAGATCGATGCGAGATCAAAGCGGAAGCCGTCGACGTGCATCTCTGAAGCCCAGTACCTAAGACTGTCGAGAATCAGGCGCTTCACGATGGAGTGATTCGCCTTGAGAGTGTTGCCAGCGCCAGTATAGTTCGCATATGTGCTCTTATCGCTACCCAAGATGTAGTAGAAGATGTTTTCCAGTCCACGAAAACAAAGTGTCGGCCCATTCTCGTTCCCCTCGCCGGTGTGGTTGTACACAACATCGAGGATTACCTCAATGCCAGCGCGGTGCAACTCTTTTACCATGGTTCGAAACTCATCCAGGCAGGCCAGTGGATCGTTGCCGGTGCTGTAACCCAGATGAGGAGCAAAGAAAGACACTGGCCCATACCCCCAGTAATTGTCGAGTCCGAAAGGTGCGTCCTGAGGGTCAAACTGAAACACCGGCAAAAGTTCTACGGCGGTGATTCCCAGCTCATGGAGATAGGGTATCTTTTCGATGAGTCCAAGATAAGTGCCCCTTCTGGCTTCAGTAACGCCCGAATTCGGGTGTCGAGTGAATCCGGCCACGTGCATTTCGTATATTATTGTTCTGCGAAACGAATGCTTGAGCGGCCGATCTCCTTCCCAGTCGAAGGTACTTAAATCATCCACAACGCTCTTCATCGAGGTCCCTGCGTTGTCTCCGGGGTGACACGCAGCGGAGCGATCATAGTGCTGGCCAACGGAAACGCTCTTGCCATAGGGGTCAATCAAAACTTTCTGGCGGTCAAACCGATTTCCGCCGGACGCCTCGCCAGGACCATCGACGCGGTATCCGTAGAGTTGCCCGGCCACGATTCCTGGTACAAAGATGTGCCAGTAATGAGAAGTGCGATTGATTGTTGGACTGAGCTTTATGACTCGGGCCGGTTGCTTGGCGTCGGCGTTATCAAAGAACACGATCTCAACATCCGTGGCATGGGCTGAGAAGATGCTGAAGTTTACACCGAGAGGGGTCAGCGTGGGACCCAGCGGATACGAATAGCTGGCGCATTTGTCCTGGACGGCGGGATCACGAGAGTCGGCGGACTTCCGATGTGGGTACATCTTTTGCTCCGAGAACAGATAATTGCAAATTTAAAGTGATTGATTCACCGCCGTCAACATTGCCACAGGATCTGCTCAGCTTCGAGCGGCACAGATGCGTTGGGATGGTGGGGAATGATGCGTGCGGTGTAGTCGCTCGCGGGACGAGTTGCGGATACCTGCGCCGAATAGGTTAGCATGCCCGTAAAATCCACGCGGGGATCAGGCGCAATCATAACTTCGAGAACAGGTTCGCCTCCCTGGATTGAGTCTGCGTAGAGTTCGACTTTTAGTTGATCTGGATTCAGTTTGCCCAGAGAAACCTGTACCTGGAAGTAATGCCGGCCGTCGCGCGTCTCGATTTCCACCGCACCAAAGCGCACCGCGTTCCAATGCCGGTTGACGTCCTGTCGCCAGTCAAGCAAACTCACGCCAAGCTTGCTGTCCTCCGCTGCACGCTCGCGGTAACCAGAAGCGGCAGGCAGATAGTGATTCTCAGTATATTCGCGGATGGCACGGGAAGCAGAGAATTCCGGGGTGAGCCGCGCCATACTCTCGCGGATGCGTCCCAGCCACTTGGATGAGATGCCCTTTTCATTTCGCTCATAGAACTCAGGGATTACCTCATGTTCCAGCAAGGCATACAAAGCTTCAGCCTCTGTTGCATCCCATGCCGGATCTTCGCCATATTCCTGGCCATCACCGATAGCCCAGCCAACTTCGGAGGAATAGGCTTCCGCCCACCAGCCGTCCAACTCGGAAAGATTCAGGCCGCCGTTGACGAGGACCTTCATACCACTCGTCCCGCAGGCCTCCCAGGGGCGCCGCGGCGTGTTGATCCATAGATCGATGCCCTGGACTAATTCCTGAGCCAGCATCATGTCGTAATCGCTGAGGAAGACGGCACGGCCTTGCACTTCCGGACGTTTGATGAAGTCCTTCCATTGCTTGATCAGCGCCTGTCCAGGCAGATCCTGAGGATGAGCCTTCCCAGCGAGAATCAACTGAACAGGGCGCTGCGGATTGGAAAGCAGACGCACGAGCCGCTCAGTATCATGCAAGAGAAGATTGGGGCGCTTGTAGATGGCAAAGCGGCGCGCGAAACCGAGCGTCAGCACATTTTCTTCAAAGATGCCGCTGGCATCCGACGGTCTGCCACCTTCTGCGGCGAGCTGACACGCGTAGCGCTTGCGCATCTGACCGATCAGCGCTTTTCGTCCTGCTGTACGCATTTGCCACAACTGTTCATCGGTGAGTTGGCGGATGTCATCTTCGACCGGACGATCCCCACGCCAGCGTTTCTTGCCACAAGCCGTGGTCCAGAGAGCATCTGCAGCTTCTGAGTCCCAGGTGGGCACATGAATTCCATTGGTGACTGAGCCGACCGGAATTTCGTCCTGTGGCCATCGCGGAAAAAGTGGCTGGAAGATATGCCGGCTCACCTGTCCGTGCACTTTGCTGACGCCATTCACCCGCCCGCTGCCACGGACCGCAAGATAGGCCATGTTGAAGGGTTCCGAACTGTCTCCCGCGTGCTGTCTTCCCATCGCGAGCAAATCCTCAACCGAAATGGCGAGTTCATCATGCGCAAAATGGCTGAGATATTGACGTATGAGATTGGGATCGAAGCGATCAAATCCGGCACTGACCGCGGTATGCGTAGTAAAGACATTTCCAGCTCGCGTGATGCTCATGGCGAGATCGAATGGCTTCTCGTGATCCTCCATGTAGGAGCGGGCCCGCTCGAGTATGGCGAACGCCGCATGACCTTCGTTGAGATGACATACGTCAGGCCGGAGTCCCAATGCTCGCAGCAAACGCCATCCGCCGATCCCAAGAACGATCTCCTGCTTCAGCCGCATCTCTGCGTCGCCGCCATAGAGTTCACTGGTAATACCCCGGTGAGCCGCAGTATTGGCAAAATCGTTGGTATCCAGCAGGTACAGCTTCACCCTTCCAACCGAGACTTCCCAACAGCGAAGCCAGATCTTCGAGCCGGGAAACTGAATCTGTAGCCGCAACCATTCTCCATTTGGCTGCCGCAGCGGCCGGATAGGCAACTGGCCCGGATCGTTGACCGGATAGAGTGCCTGTTGCCGGCCTTCCGAATCGAAGTCCTGGCGAAAGTATCCCTGACCATAGAGCAAGCCGACTCCAATTACCGGCACCCCCAGGTCGCTTGCCGCCTTCATCTGGTCGCCTGCCACGTTGC
>Ga0224558_1004356_pt1 | contig 11062 bp, 11 predicted proteins | sample 714S32024metaG_FD_180682 | JGI IMG/M metagenome (GOLD analysis project Ga0224558, IMG submission 180682) | Peat soil microbial communities from Stordalen Mire, Sweden - 717 S3 20-24 | ecosystem: Environmental > Terrestrial > Soil > Wetlands > Peat | place: Sweden: Norrbotten County, Stordalen... | reverse complement strand
CTCATGGGTCGTTATTAGCCTCAGGAGGTCGTCGCGAGTAAAATTGCCAATACGAAGCCAGACAAGTTTGGGCGGAGGGCCGTAGAGCAAGCCACGCTCATGAAAGTCGGCGTCCTTGGAAACGATCACGAACCCATTACCTTGCGCATACTGCCAGACCTCCTCATCCGGCCGGCCTTTGAGGCCACAGTCACGAACGTGCGCGCTTCCCGGAAACAGTGCCGCGCATAAGCGTGGCAGCTTCGGAGACAGGTTCTCATCGAAGAGCAGCTTCATGCGGGGCCACTGTCAAACGCCGGTCGCGGTCGGCGGCAAACGCGAAACAGGCTCGAATGTCCTCCGCAGTCAGGTCGGGGAAATCGTCGAGGACCTCGGCGATACTCATGCCGCCCCCAAGATAGTCAAAAACGTCGGCGACCGTGATGCGTGTCCCCCGGATGCAGGGCTTGCCGCTGCGAACGCCCGGGTCAATGGTAATCCGCTCTCGGTAATCCATAGGCGGATAATACTCCTCAGCAAGGTCCCGTCAAGCGGGGTGGCGAATTTGAGGCGGCGGGGTCCGGAGCTCGATCCAGCCCTGCCCCACAGGCGTTTACGAGAAGTTGGACGTGGCCCACCGGCACGGCGGAAGACCAGGGTTTCACGACGGCCCACAAACCACCCTCACCGGGCAGTCAAACCGAAGAACGTGGCAGCGATTAAGCAGGCCGCTTCCCGGGATCCTTGGACACTAACTATTTGGCAGCCACTTCCACCGCACCAGCGCGATAACCGCTCTTGACGATGACCTCATGCAACTCGGAGACATTGGTCTTGGTCCCGTCGAAGGTCACCGTAGCGCGACCGGCGATGCCGTCCACGCGGACGTCTTTGACTCCTTCTTTAGCGCGCAGCGCCCTCTCGAGCTTGCGCACACAGTTATCGCAGCCCATCCCCGCGATCGCGATCTCGCGAGTCTCTAGCGCCTCGGCGCCCTGCACAGGTTCAACTTGGTCCATAATCAGTCGTTCTTTCGAGCTCACCATCGCACAATGCGGACCAGAATCAACCTTCGCCGAGCTGCGGCGGTAACTGATTGGCGCGCGCGACATTCTTGTCCGCTGCAACGTCCGATCGCTCCACGGCACTGATAACGACAGTGACCCCCACACCGCTCCGCTTTGCTGCGGACAGGAATGTCCGCGCGCCGATTCAATTGAGGATTTGCAGTCCTGCGCTGTCGGCGTCAAGCTGGACGCCTCACGTCGTGAAACCAACCACCTTCGGCTTCACGAGCCGTTCGAAGTCTTTGTAGGCCAGCTTGATCACCTCGGTATGAGAGCCGGCGTTGAAGGCGATTGCCTCGTTTTCCCCCAGCGCGGCCGCCGCATAGACCTCCATGCCGTAGAGGTTGCCGAAGGGTGGCATGGCGCCGGGTTCGCATTCCGGGAACTTCATCTTGAAGTCCTCCTCAGCGACGAACTTGACCTGGTCGGCTCCCGTCACTTCCCGCAAGTCCTGAAGGATGATCTTGCGGTTTGCCGACAGGACCGCCATGGCTGTCTCTCCGTCGAGCTGTACGATGACCGTCTTAGCAAGCTCCTTGCCCGGAATATGCGCCGAGGCCGCCACCTCTTGGGCAGTGTAGGCCGTTGAGTGAACGATGCTGACGTACTTGATCTTCTCCTTATCGAGGAATTCCTTAAGTTTCTTAACTGGCATAACGTGCTCCTTCCTGTTGATCCAGTCCTTAGCGTAAGCCATCTCCCCGTATAATCAAGTCGCACCAAAAGAAGGTTACAATACCAGGAGGGTCGCCCCAAAGTCCGGCCAATTGTCGAAAGCGGCAGAGGACTACCGCACTCTATACGCATCTTCGGCGACGCAAGCGGGGCAAGCTCCGTTAGCAGCGCCATGTTTGTAGCAGCGACCACCCCGGATTCCCGGCCAAGCTCCGTAGGAGCGGCATGACTGGGGTCTTGATCTCCACAGACCTCCCGCGGCGGCGGAGTGAAAGCGAAACGATGCCGCTCCTATGGAGCATGGCGGATCGTGCGGCACGTACGGCCATAAACATGGCGCTCCTAACGGAGCTTTTCGCATTGCCGATGCCGCCTCTCCTCTGCTTGAACAATACGTATAAAGTGCAGAGAGGACTACCGCACTCTCCAAGACGCTTCGCGTGTTCTGGCACGTTGGAGGTCGCGCTAGCTCACCCCAGTCAGGACCGGCCGGATCAACGACGTTCCGGGCGGTCGGCACCGGGCTTCAATAAGGGAAAGTCAACCTCCGTGCGGGCGACGGAATTGAAGTAATTGGTGAAGATGTTCAGCGCGATGTTAGAGACGATCTCCGTTACCAGGGCGTCGTTGAATCCCGCCTGCCGAAGGGATTGGAAATCCGCGTCGCTAATCTCCCCGCGCTGGATGGCTACGGCTTGGGCAAAGCGCAGCATGGCCTGAGTCTCACGGTCAGCGGAGGCTGCGTGGCGCGCAGCCCGCATCTCGGCCTCATCGAGGCCCAGTTTCCTGGCGAGAGCGTAGTGGGCGGAGAGGCAATACTTCGCCCCGTTGATCTCGGCAACGGTCAACGCCAGCAGTTCGCGTTGGCGCGGCGTGAGCTGGCCTTGGGCGAGCGCGTCGGCCCAGGCGGCGTAGGCCTTGAGTGCGGCCGGCGAGTTCGCCAGCAGGTGGAGGAAGTTGCAGTCAGGCGGCAGTTCCGGTTGGAGTGATGGCTGGCCGGAAGCTTTCCGGTCAAGTCCCGAGGTGACAGAAGCGAGTCGTGCCATAGGATTTGGGGCTTGTGGCCCAAGCCAGGTAAACATGGAGCGTGCCAAGCGCCACGACAAGCGGAAAGTTGTATGAACCAATAGGATACGGGCCAAGTGGTCAGTATTCGCGGCTGACGAAATCCTCTCCAGAGCGACATGTCGTAACGAAATAGCGCAGTTCGCCGGATTTATCGCCCCTGAGGCGGCGCTGTCGGCTCAGGCCGTTTCAGACCCAACTTCTTCATGCGCGAAATCAGGGTAGTGGGTTTGAGACCGAGCAGTTCGGCGGCACCACCGGCGCCATGTATCCGCCAGCCGGATTTGGCGAGAGCGGCCTGCGTATTCTCACGCTCACGCTGGCGCCATTCCATCTCCGTGAGGATCGGCGATTCGGCGCCGTTAGCGCCCGACGGTGGCGGAGGCGGCGGAGGAGCAACCATGTCAGCTTGCGCCAGGTCAAACTGGAGGACGCCCTTTTGGGCGAGAATCAGGGCGCGCTCGGTAGCGTTCTGTAACTCCCGAACGTTGCCGGGCCAATCGCAGCTTTGCAGCAGCCGGCCATGGGCGTCGGTGAACCTGGGCGGCGGCAGCCGAAGGCGCCGAGCAGCCTGTTGGAGAAAATGACTAGCGAGCATCGGGATGTCCTCTTTGCGCTCGCGCAGTGGCGGCACTTCAATGGGAAACACGTTAAGGCGGTAGTAGAAGTCCTGGCGAAACCGGCCCTCTTCCGCGTCCTTCTTCAAGTCGCGGTTAGAGGCGGCGATGATGCGGACATCCACCGTACGCGTCTTCTCCTCGCCCACGCGCTCATATTGCTTTTCCTGCAGGACGCGTAGGAACTTGCTCTGGAGGGCGAAGGGAACCTCGCCCACCTCATCGAGGAAGAGCGTGCCGTCGTGGGCGGCTTCGAAGCGCCCGGCCCGGTCTTTGATCGCGCCAGTGAACGCACCCCTGACGTGGCCGAAGAATTCGCTTTCATAGAGCTCACGCGGGACGGAGGCGCAGTTGACCCGGATCAGCGGATGCTCGGCGCGGCGGCTGAGGCGATGGACTTCACGGGCGACGAGTTCCTTGCCCGTGCCGGATTCCCCGAGAATCAGCACCGATGCGTCCGTGGGGGCCACCAGTTCGATTTGGCGAAGCAACTGCCGGATGGAAGGCGCCTGGCCGATGATATCGCCGAAGGCCCTGGCTTCGCGGACTTCCTCCTGGAGATAAGTATTCTCGAGTTCAAGATGCGCCTGGAGCCGCTCGATCTCCTCGAAGGCGCGGGCATTCACAATCGCTCCGGCGATTTCATCAGCAAAGATGCGCAGCCAAGCCGGGCCTTCAGCCGGCGTGGGGATGGTGGTGAAGATGGCCAGCACTCCAAGGATCTCCTGCTTGAACTTGATGGGCTGCACGTTAAGGCCGCTGATATGCTGGCGCGCAGCCCACTGGTAACGCCGCAGCCACGAAGGATCTTCCGCAAAATCCTGCACCACGATGGCCTCGCCGGTGGCACCCACGCGCCCTACTTTGCCTGCACCCAAAGGGATGCGGGAGAACTCGCCGTCCACTCGCGACCAATCGGGGCGGTCATCGGTGCCGGGAGCGCCGGCACTAGCCACCAGGTGGAGGCAGCGGGTGCGATCCGGACAGCGGGCGGCCATGCGACAGGAGGCGCACAGATCGCCTTGATCAATCTGCCAAATCCGGGCCACGGCCACATGGGGCCGCTGCGCCAGGATGGTTACGACCCGCTGCACGAGTTCGTCCACATGGCGGATCGTCGCCAGCTCCAGCAACCCATCTCTAAGTGAGCCAAACTCAGGCTTATAATCAGCACTCAGCAACACGCGAGTCTTATAGGATAGAAGCGCCTGCAGCGCAAACTGTTTGCCGTGCCCGACACCGGTATTTCGCATCCGGGGCACACGAAAGTTCGCAGTTGCGAAGCTTCGTCATGCGGCAGTTTACCCCCTTCCGCCAAAAGCCCCGTAAAAGCAGGAATTGTTGGCGTCCTCCAACTGGCACGCCCCGTGCATAGGACGAGCCGGGAAGTGGCCGCCAGCGGCTTTACCGTTCCCACCAAATGCCGTGACACTTGTTCCAGCAATGATTCTCGGCCCCATCGCCACCGGCGCGGGGCTGCTATGGTTGAAACCTGACCAGTTTCGCAAGATTCTGGTGGGCGGGATCACACTATTGGTGTGCGGTTGCGTCCTGGCACTGGCGACGATCCCGCTGCCGCTCCCGGTTGCCTCGGAGGCCGGTTTGCTGCTCGATCACCATTGGCTGAGCACGGCAATGATGGTGATTGAAGGCGGGATGGGGCTTTATGTGGTTTACGTCGGCCTGCGAGCGCGACATCCGCTCATCGTCGCGCTGATGCTGGCGCAGGCCGGCCTGATGGCTTGGCTGGAATTGGCGCACGGCTCGAATCTGGAAGCCGCCAATAATTTCTTAGTGGACAAGTTCTCCGTCATCATGGCCCTGATCAACGGCGTGGTGGGCGGCGGGATATGTCTCTACGCACTTGGTTACATGCGGGAGTATCATGAGGTCTCCCATCGTGAGGTGGCTGACCGGCGCCCGCTGTTCTTCGCGCTGCTGTTCATCTTCATGGGAGCGATGTTCGGGATCATCTTCTGCAACAACCTGCTGTGGCTATTCCTATTCTGGGAAATCACGACGCTCTGCTCGTTTTTGCTGATCGGCTACACGCAGACGGAGGAAGCGCGGCAGAATGCCCTCCGCGCGCTGGTCATGAACCTGGCCGGGGGCCTGGCGTTCGCGCTGGCAATCGTCTGGTTTCACCGCCAGAGCGGGAGCATCGAATTGCAGGCCTTGGTTACCTCGAAGCACTCGCTGGCGTTGCTGCCGGCTGCGCTGCTCTGTTTTGCGGGCATCACGAAATCGGCGCAACTACCGTTCTCCAGTTGGCTGCTGGGCGCAATGGTGGCGCCTACGCCGGTGTCGGCGCTGCTGCACTCCAGCACCATGGTCAAGGCGGGCGTCTATCTGGTTCTGCGCATGGCGCCGGTCATCACCGGGACCACGGTGGGCATGATGGTAGCCCTGGTAGGGGCGGTGACGTTCCTGGCTGGCTCATTGGCGGCCATAACCACTAGCGACGCCAAGAAGGTGCTGGCATGGTCCACGGTCGCCAATCTCGGTTTGATCGTGTTGTGCGGGGGCATCGGGACTTATCAGGCCGTCTGGGCCGGCATCCTGCTGATTATCTTCCATGCGGTCGCTAAGTGCCTGCTTTTCCTCTGCGTCGGCGTGGTGGAACAGCGGCTGCATAGCCGTGACATTGAAGCCATGAGCGGGCTGATCCTGAACATGCCGCGCGTAGGAGTAATGATGCTGATCGGGATGGCGGGCATGTTCCTGGCGCCGTTCGGCATGTTGATCAGCAAATGGGCCGTTCTGAAAGCGGTAGTGGATGCCTATCCCTCGCTCTCAGTCTTCATCGTATTTGGCAGCGCGGCTACACTGTTCTTCTGGGTCAAGTGGATGGGCAAATTGTTGGAGGTGGTGCAGCCCCGGAAATCGGCCGAGAAGCCGCTGGCCCTGGGCGAAGCCATCGCGTTATACGGCCTGTCCGCAGCCACGTTCCTGGCCTGTCTCTTCTTCCCGCTTATCTCTTCCCGGCTAATTGAGCCCTATGTGTTTTCCGTTTACGGCCAGTCCGCCTCCATGAGCCAGGGCAATATCATCATTATGACGATAATGATGGTCATGATCATGCTGTTCCCGCTGAGCTTCATTAATTATGGTCGCGGGGTCAGGGTTACCGATGCCTACCTGGGCGGGGCTAACGTGCCCAGCAGCGCACGGTTTCTGGGTTCCGGGAACGCGGAGCATGACGTGAAAACTAATAATTATTACCTGCGCGGCTTCGTGAGCGAGGCATGGCTTTCGCGGTGGGGCGTGCTTTGCGGCACGGCGCTGCTGGCACTGATGGTGGCCGCAGCCGTGAGGACGGTGATATGAACCCCTGGATTCGACTGCTAATTTACCTCGTGGGGGCGCCCCTCCTGGGCGGCGTGCTGGCGGGCTGGGACAGGCGCATCTCGGCGCGGATGCAGGCGCGGCAGGGCCCGCCTATATTCCAGCCGTTTTACGACGTGATGAAGCTCTGGCAGAAGGAGAATGTCGTCGTCCGCCGCTCGCAGAACTTCTATATCTTCTTCTTCCTGGTGCTGGTGATTTTCACCGGGGCGCTGTTCTTCGCCGGGTCGGACCTGCTGCTGGTAATATTCGCGCTGACACTGGCGGCGATCTTCTTCGTGCTGGCCGCCTGCAAAGCCAGCTCCCCTTACAGCTTTATCGGGGCGCAACGCGAGTTGATCCAAATGATGGCTTACGAGCCGATGGTGCTGCTGACCGCCATCGGGATGTACATGGTGACCAAGAGTTTCTATGTGCACGAGATTGCCAGCCACCCCACCCTCCTGGTGCTGACGTTGCCCGGCATCTTCCTCGGCTTCCTCTACACGTTGGAAATCAAGTTCCGCAAGTCTCCCTTTGACCTGTCCAGCTCGCACCACGCCCACCAGGAACTGGTGCGCGGGATGACTACCGAGTTTTCGGGACGGGCACTGGCGTTGATCGAGATTGCGCATTGGTATGAGACGGTGTTTCTGCTCGGTTGGGTGTACCTGTTCTTTGCCGCCTCGCCGCCGCTCGGGGTGGCGGTCTCGCTGGCGGTATTCGGGTTCGTGATCCTGGTTGACAACGTGTTCGCCCGGCTCAAGTGGCAAACCGCCTTGCGCAGCGCGTGGTTGGTGGCACTGGTGCTGGGCTTCGGGAACATCCTGGTGCTTTCGTGGCTGCGGCAGCCGTAAGAGGAGACGCGAACAACCATGCGTGGCATCAAAGAATCTCCCTGGATCATCCATTACGACGCTTCGAGCTGCAACGGGTGTGACATCGAGACCCTGGCCTGCCTGACGCCGATCTACGACGTCGAGCGCCTCGGCGTGATCAACACCGGCAACCCGAAGCACGCGGACATCTTCATGGTGACCGGCGCGGTCAACGAGCAGAGCAAGGCGGTGATACGCAACATCTACCACCAGTTGCCCGAACCCAAAGTGGTGGTGGCCGTGGGCGTTTGCGCTTCCAGCGGCGGCATCTTCCGCGAGTGCTACAATATCTGCGGCGGCGTGGACAGCGTCATCCCGGTGGACGTTTATGTGCCGGGATGCGCGGCGCGGCCAGAGGCCATCATTGATGGGGTAGTCAAAGCCATCGCCGTGCTCGAAGAGAAGCACCGCGAGATGAAAGCCACGATCAACAGCATCGACCAGACTCTATTCCTGCGCGCGGATAAGAGCGACGCCCCGGAAATCCTCGCCCTGCAAAAGATCGCCTACCAGAGCGAAGCGGAGCTGTATGGAGACGACAGTTTGCCCGCCACACAGCAAACGCTAGAGGATCTGGAAAGCGACTTCGAGCGAGCGCCCGACCGCGTGGCTGCCCTTGCGAACGGTTCTCACGCGCCGGGAAACGGTCACTCCGAAGCGGACCAGATCGTGTTCCTGAAAGCGGTGGTCAACGGCAAGATCATCGGCTCAATACGCGGCTTTGCCCTCGGGGAAACAGCCTACCTGCGTCGGATGATTGTCCATCCCTACTTCCGACGCCGGGGCATCGGACGGCGGCTGCTGAAAGAAATTGAGAGTGCATTCCCAGACGCCAAACGCTTTGAGGCCAAGACCGGGCATCAGAGCAAGCGGAACCTGTTCCAGTTATCCCAGGGCGGCTACCAGGTCTTTCGGACCGAGCCCTTCACGCCCAATATTAACTGGGTTTATCTGCAAAAGGACCGGACCCCCGCACCCGCAACAACGAAAGGCGCCAAGTGAGCACGGGAACAGATCAGACATTTGAGACCATCCCCATCGCAGCACTCTTGGATAAGGCGGGTACCATGCGCAAGGAAGGATACCGGTTGGTGCAGATCGGCGCCACGCGCCTGCCGGAGCACGTGGAGCTGACCTATAGTTTCGATCGCGACCTCCGGCTGGCGAACCTGCGCTTGCAGGTGCCCGCGGCAGAGGCCCGGGTGCCGAGCATCAGCTCGATCTATTGGTGCGCATTTCTCTATGAGAACGAGATGCACGATTTGTTCAATGTGCAGGTGGAGGGCATGGCGGTGGACTTCCACGGCCACCTGTACGAGACGGCGGTGAAGTTCCCCTTCGGGAGCACCAAAGCGCCCGTTGCGAAGCCGGCCCCGCCGCCAGCCGCTGGCCAACCAGCCGCAAAAACAACCGTTCAGCCGGCCGCATCCTCCAATCCCGCCCAGCCGACCTCGACTTTGGACTCTGGACTTTAGACTTTAGACCCCCCTACCCTATGGCTCGCACGATCATTCCTTTCGGCCCGCAGCACCCGGTGCTGCCCGAGCCAATCCACCTCGACCTGGTGGTGGAAGACGAAAAGGTAATCGAGGCCCGCCCCTCGATCGGCTTCATCCATCGCGGCCTGGAGAAGCTTGTGGAGAAGAAGGACTACGTCGAGTTCGTCTATATCGCCGAGCGCATCTGCGGCATCTGCAGCTTCATCCACGGCCAAACGTATTGCCAGGCAGTAGAGGCTATCATGAACGTCACCGTGCCGCCGCGCGCGCTCTACCTGCGCACCATCTGGGGGGAACTCTCCCGGCTGCACAGCCACCTGCTCTGGTTGGGCCTGATGGCCGACGCCATGGGCTTCGAGAGCCTGTTCATGCACTCCTGGCGCGTGCGCGAGCGCGTCCTAAATATCATCGAAGCCACCACGGGTGGCCGCGTAATCTTCGGTTCCTGCAAGATCGGCGGCGTGCGGCGAGACATCGATGCCGAAGGCTTTAAGAGCATGATGGCGGAGTTGAGCCAACTCGAACGGGACATCAGCGACATCACGAAGGTCTTCATCCAGGACAATTCCGTGAAGGCGCGCCTGGGCGGCGTCGGCGTGTTGACACGGCAGGACGCCTACGAACTGGGCTGTGTTGGTCCGACGCTGCGCGCTAGCGGAGTTGCGCAGGACATGCGACAGTTGGGCTACGCCGCTTTCAAGGATCTGAAGGTCGAACCCATCACGCGTTCGGAAGGCGATTCCTATGCCCGCTGCTCGGTGCGGTGTGCCGAGCTATTCCAATCCATCGATCTCATTCGCCAGGCCATCTCCCGGATACCCGCAGGCGAAATTGCGGTCAAGATGACGGGCAATCCCAACGGCGAGTTCATTGCGCGCACTGAGCAGCCGCGGGGCGAAGTGGCGTATTGCGTGAAGGCCAACGGCACGAAGAACCTTCAGCGCTTTCGCGTGCGCACCCCCACCTTTGCAAATCTCCCGGCGCTAGTGAAGCTGCTGCAAGGCTGCGAGCTGGCCGATGTTCCGGTGCTGGTGCTCACCATTGATCCCTGCATCAGTTGTACCGAGCGCTGAAACCATTGCTCACGCATCACGTTTCACGTTTCACGTTTCACGTTTCACGCATCACGCATCACGTTTCACGCTATGGCCTACTTCGAAATGTCCCGACTGGCCCTCAAGTGGGCGCTGACTAAACCGCCCACGACCCGTTATCCCTTTGAAGCGCGCCACGCGCTGGCCGGCTCACGCGGGCATCTGGTCTTCACCAAAGACAATTGCGTCTATTGCACCGTCTGCGCCAAGAAATGTCCGACCGGCGCGCTGCTGGTGAATCGGGCGCAGAAGAAATGGGCGATTGACCGCCTGCTGTGCATCACTTGCGGCTATTGCGTCGAGGCGTGCCCGAAGAAATCACTGGAGCTGCATGCCGCCCACGGCACACCGGCCATCACCAAAGATCTGGAGTTCTGCGGATAGGGCAATTTCGCAACTCGGTCAACGAAGATTCGTTGGTAACGAAACTTCGTGCGAGCCGCTCGCGCGGGCGGGCGGCCGAACTGCCTGAAAACAGGGGGCGGTCCTGCCGCCGCCGGCGCTTGGCATGTGAATTGCAGAGGTATCCAGTGGTTCGGCAGGCCGACGAAACCGGGCCATGATCTGAACAGGGCCCGCGGCTGAAGCTGCGTCACTGCCAACGCTAATTGGAAGGAATATATATGCACCGGAAACTGAGTTTTACCATCGCTGAGGGACCGATCTACTGGCGCACTCACCGCATCATGGAGTTGTGCGATTACCTGACCAGCAACGTGCTGGAGCAGATGTTCGCCCGCGAGGGCAAGAAATGGGACCGCCGCTTCATGGACTTCATCACCTTTGACAATTCCTGCGACCCGCTGGAACCGACGGGCACCATTCTTTTCGCCGTGCCGCCTTTGTTCGCCGGACGCGTGACAG
>Ga0224558_1004355_pt1 | contig 11063 bp, 11 predicted proteins | sample 714S32024metaG_FD_180682 | JGI IMG/M metagenome (GOLD analysis project Ga0224558, IMG submission 180682) | Peat soil microbial communities from Stordalen Mire, Sweden - 717 S3 20-24 | ecosystem: Environmental > Terrestrial > Soil > Wetlands > Peat | place: Sweden: Norrbotten County, Stordalen... | reverse complement strand
ATTCCGACTCCCCTTGGAGGGCGCCGCACTGGAAGCGCTGCCCTTTGAGGCGGGTCGTGCCTTCCAAGTAATACTTCAGGCCCCGGCGGATAACATCGCTCAGGACCCAGTTAAATCGTCTGCGTTTCATATTGGCGGAGGCGTTCAGTCAGTCACCACGGAGCATCGAAAGCGTCGCTGTAGTAGCATACTCCCATTTTGCTTGTGGCATGTCAAATTCTGGCTGGCGCTTCGCTCCCACGTCCCTTTGGAACTGTGGGCCACCTTGAGCAGGCGTCCCTTGAGCCCCAGACGGCGCAGCTTGCGCAGTCGTCCCCGCCAGTTGTGCCAGCGTTCCCAAAAGCAGCGCCGCATGTGTCGGCGCGTCCAGCCTTCCAGTCCGAAGATGCTGCGGCGTTCTTCGGCCAGGTGGAAGTAACCCCACCATCCGCGCACGAAGGCGCACCAGTTGGCTCGCAGTTCTGCACTGCTCAGGCCCTGGCAGCTCCGCCACAGTTCCCGGACTTTCTGCTGATACCGCGCCAGACTTTGCGGGGCGGCTTCGATCTGCCCTTGCGGGTTGATCCGAAAGCCCAGGAACTTGCGCTCCCAGGGCCGCCCTGCTCCGCTCTTGGTTGCATTGACTTCCAAACGCAGCTCTCGCCTGATCCACTCGGTCAGGCTCGCCAATACCCGCTCTGCCGCTCGCTGGCTGCCCACGTACACGTTGCAGTCATCCGCGTATCGGCAAAAGCTCAGTCCGCGCCTTTCCAGTTCCTGGTCCAGCGCGTGAAGGTAGAGGTTCGCCAGCAGTGGGAACAATGGCCCCCCCTTGGGGCGTGCCTTCCTCGCTGTAGCTCACCACTCCTTCAAGCATGGCTCCCGCTCGCAGGTAGCGTCCGATTAACCGCAGCACCCGTTTGTCCCGGATCGTCTGTCCAATCCGAGTCATCAGAATGTCGTGGTTCACGTGGTCGAAGAACTTGGCGATGTCCATATCCACCACCCAGTCCTGTCCCGCTCGAACGTAGCCCTGCGCTGCCCGTACCGCATCGTGCGCTTTGCGCCCCGGCCGGAATCCATAGCTCTGCTCGCTAAAGGTCGGATCGAAGATACGTTGCAGCTCCTGCAAGAGCATTTGCTGTATCCACCGGTCCAACACCGTCGGTATGCCCAGCCTCCGTTTCCCCCCGTTGGGCTTGGAAATCTCCACCCGTCGCACCGGGCTGGGCGCATACGTCCCCGCCAAGAGTTTGTTGCGGATGGTTTCCCAATGCGCCCTAATGTGGTCGCGCAGTTGTTGAGTGGTCATCCCGTCTATCCCGGGCGCTCCGGCGTTGCGTTTGACTGCCCGCCAGGCCGCCGTGGCGTTTTCCGGAGTGACCACCCTTTCCATCAGGTTCTCGTACATGGCTTTCTTTCCTGCTACCGCAGCCGAGCCTCCCTCGTCCTCCGCTCACGGCGCCTGCTGCGGCTTCACCGCTTCTGCGCCGCTTGGCCGATCCGGGATGGTGACCGTAGTTGTCGCGTCCCGTCGTTTCGGATTCTTCTTGGGTCTCTGCCAGGTTTTGCATTTAGCTTTGTTTACTGTTCTTCGGTCCTTCGCTCAGCCCGGCTTTCACCGGGCCTCCATCGCTACTATGACCTCTGCTGACTTCTGCCCCGCTCTCGCAGAACAGATCTCTCTGGGTCAGTGCTGGTTCTGTTCGTTCATGCCGCCGAGCTCTACCTGATGCGTCTTGATAACTGTCGGGCTTCATTGTTACTCGCCAATTTGCCCACGCATCCGGCCTCACTGCCCGTTCGTCTTTTAACTGCGGTCGAACGTTTGCTGTCGGCCCTTTCGCGCCCGACTCTCACGGATCGCAGCCTGGCCTACGGCTATGGTTGTCGCTATCTCCCCCATTGGGTTCCTTTCAACCCAATAGACCCAGCACCTGCCAGACACACGAGTGCAGCCTTTAGGCTGCAGAACTCCCGAAGTTCCAACGGCCTTGAGCAAGCCGGACGCGCCGCCGTGTCGCACATTCCTGCAGCCTAACGGCCTTGTCATTACCCACATCTTTTCTTGGTTAGGTTTAGGGCTTCTACTCCATCGCACATCCACATCAGCCGCTGCCAACCACGCCAGATGGTCTGCCAACCGGGCGAGCCATCGTGTCGGCGTGCCAGGAATCCGCCGACTCGTGCCACGGCTACCAGAGCACTTCCATGGGTCCAACCTCCCTTGGGCTGACCAAACATTCCCGCCAGGATCGCCAGTGCGGCTGGGCCAAATACTCGGGCGTCCACCAACTCGTTGGGACGCGTCCGCGCCAGCCACTTGCCGTTTAACAACCTCACTGCCACCACGCCCAGCACGGCCACCAGCGATTCGACTTTATACGCTCGTTCCATCTGGCTGTCTTCCACCCTCGTTCCGGTCTTGAGGGCCTTATGAAATTCCTCCACCCACCAACGTGCCGTATAGCGCCCGATGATCCACCGCACTTCAGCCCACCGCTTGCAGGGCAGCGAGGTCAGCAACAGCCAAGACAGCGGCTCTTTGACCCACGACGGCGCATCCACCTCGCGCACTTCCACAACATTGACTGGGAAATCCGGCTGCTGTCCGCCTGGCCGCCACGGCCCCTTCAACCACACTCCCGTAACACTCCTGACGGCCACAATCGCGGTGCGGGCGGGCTCGCCCCCACGCGAGCGTACTTCCACTGTCATCTGGCCCAAAACCGGAGCTTGGCCCACCTTACTTTTCAAATCTCCCGCCCCATCGGCCTGCACCCGATCCCGATACCCTCGAATGATGAAATCTATCCCGCAGCGCTGGCACCGTTGCCCCGATTCGTAAAAATCCGCCTCCCGATCCGCCAGATAGATCCAGCGGCTCCCGTGGGGCGGCGGACTCACCCCCTCCAACACGGCCGCCCAGCGCTGCGACTCCCGCGGGCCTCCTCAAGTCGGACCGTGGTGGGCGCGCGCAACTCCACCGACAGCAGCTCCGGCAACGGCGCCGCCCGCACCGCCGTCGGCGTGCAGCTTTCTGGTGGGGCTGAATTCATTTTATCTTCTGCGTTTCCAACCATTTCAAGGCCGCGGGATGTTTCTCCCAGGTTGCGCGCAGAACCTCGGCAAAACAGATCGCCTCTTCCTTGCTCCCCGGCGAGTAGCCGTCCGGCAACTGGCGCGGCAGCTCGCGATGGCCCTTGATACAGACCTGCATGTGCGGGTTCTGCTTTCGCGCCGCTGCCAGAGCTTGCTCCGCGGATGCCGGGTCGCCGCTCAGCAGCCGCTCCAGCACCTGGCACCAGGCAAACACCGTGTTGTACTCGGCCTCCTTGTACTTCGTGAGCAGCGCCCGGGCCGGTTCCAGCCGCTCCAACGTCAGGAAAGCCGGGAGCAGTTCATAGCGCACCCCCTGGTTGTCGCCGGGGTTCAACGCGAGCATCGCCTCGTACTCCGTCATCGCCTCATCCAGGCGCCCGGCGGCGCGCAGGCAAACCGCCAGCCGGTGCCGCGCCCGCATGTAGGGCCGCGTTTTGATGAATCCCCAGAACGCGCCGGCATCCTCTTTGAACATCTTTGGCCCGAGCCCTTTCTCCGCCGCCGCCACGATGTCCCGCAGCGTTTGGATTTCTTCCTCCGCTCCCAACCCGGCCCCGTCCAGCATGTAAAGCAGCGCGTCCGCATTGGCCGGATCCGCTTCCAGCGCCTGGCACATCAGCTCATGTTCCCGCTCCGCCGTCTCGGCCTCCCAGGCGTCATAGACCAATTGCTGGGCCTCGTCAGCCTTGGTCTTCCCGGTTGAGCCGGCCTGGCTCAGGAGCCGTTCCATGCTCTGCAGCATCTCGCGCGGGTTGAATCGCTGCGCTTTGCAGCCGCCTTCGTCATGTCCTCGAATCATAAGGCAGATCTCCAGTTCTAAGCGGCCACCCGCAGCTCCCCCGACAGCAGCTTCGGCAGCAGATCGTCCCTCAGCGAGGCGAAGGCACGGGATTCACGCCGATTGTGGTCGGCTCGCTCATAAAGAGGAGCGCAGACGCGGTGAAATGCCTCAACAACTTGCGGTTTGCCAGGCCACGCCACTTCCAGCTTGCCGATTACTTCGGGGCGAACGGCTGGATACGCTCCGCCGTCTGCCTGCTGGCCCGAGTATTCGAATACCTCTGCTTGAGTCATAGCCGCGTGAATCAAGCTCCATGACGCTTTGGTTGGCGACGGCACCGCGAAGCCGGTTGAAGCGATCAGGCATGGCGATGGGTGCAGGCAGAGAAAATACGGGCCCCGTTCTGGGCGATCGGTGGAGAGAACCGTATCTCCGTGGCGTAATCTGCGTCGTGCCCGACTTGGCTCTTCGCCGCGTTGGAAAGACTGAATGTTGGTGATATTGCCCCGCGTGACCTCGGAGATATCGACGTATTCGATGTGGTCAAGGGCATCGTCCTTGTTGAGTGTCCACGAATTGATATTACACAACTCCGCAATCGTCGCATAACGCCAACCCTTGGGAAGGCCGTGATGGGCAGCGTCCACGAACCAGGCTTTGAACAGGCTCTGGGCCAGCGCCTCCAGCGTCTCGTTCATCCCCCGGTTTAACTCGATCTTGTCGTCCAGCGCGCCCAGCACCGATGCGATGGCGCGCTGCTCTGGAAGAGGAATGGGTATGCGAAAGTTTGGAATGGCCGCGCACTTCAGGCTGTCGAACACGGCACCCACGTTGAGAAACTTCCCTATCTGCTCCCACCATTCGTCGCCGCGGACAAGCCAGCGAAGGAAAGGAGGAAACATCTTCGCGGGGTCAGGGCGGAGCAGAACAAGGTTCTGCCCAAGCGCACATTCCAACCCTTCTGGAATAACTGCGGTCTCGCCCGGATTGCACCGGCGAGAAAGGATAACGTCGTGGGGCTGAGGCTTCGCTTTCCGAGTCCAGTCAAGGAAATGCTCGCGCGTTATCTGGCGAAAGCCTGCAAGATCCACACAGCCTTGCTTGAGTTGTGGGATGGCAATGCATGGGTAACCAGTCTCAGATGCAGGCGGCGTTCGGTGGTCGCAGTCAATAAGCGAAATGCCAGCCTCACGAAGCGTCATTGCCCGCCACCCGCTCACGCCGCGCTTTCCTCTGGGTAGATGGCGCTTCCTTCGCGCTCGATTTTTTCTTTGAGCCGTGCGCTGGTCATTCGCTCCGGGCGCACGAGGTCCAGTTCGTAAATGAGCGGCGCCTTTTCGAGTGCGTCGCAGATACCAGCCCACTCACCCGCGGTTGGGTCCAGCGCAAAGATGGCAAGGTCAAGATCGGAAGCTCGTCGAGCCTGGCCCGTGGCGCGAGAGTCAAAGACACGGACTTCTCGCACCGCCGGGAAACGGCGGAATGCGCCGCATAAGGCCGCCAAATCCTTGTCTCGGAGTGCCAGCGGTTTCATGTTTACTCCCAGGAAAGGGCCTGAATCTTGTCGTCCATTTGTCCCAAAAGCGCGGTGTAATCCTGAACCACATGCTGGTAAATGCGAGTGGCCAGCGTCTCGTCGTAAGCATGGCTGGTAAGATTCCGGTCCTCAAGCACCTGCAGCCAGACATCGGCTTCGTCCGGCGAGTTAATCAGTCCTTCCGTAAAAGCTTTCTTGAGGGTTGAACGCGGCGCGCCGCAATCCAGTCCCTGCCGTTCAAGATAAAGTTTGAGGCTTTTCCAGACGGGTTCGAAGGTGAACTCAAATCGCTGGATAACCGCATCCCGCACCAGGTCGCTTCCGGGTTGCGCCACCGCTTCCCGCAGACGCTTGATGGTGTTTTGCGGTTCGGCTTTTCGTTCGGCAAATCGCTCTTTGCTCATGGGTTCCTGTTTAACATCTCAAGGATTCGCCGGATAGACTTTTCCAGCTTTGCCGATTCCGCGAATTGCTTCTTCAGCGTGGCGGTGAGCCGTTTCATCTTCTGCTCGAAGGGCTCGCCGTCGTCCTCGGCTTCCTCGGCGCCCACGTAACGGCCCGGCGTGAGCATGTGGCCATGGGAACGGATTTCCTCCAGCTTCGCGGATTTACAGAAGCCGGCTACGTCTTCGTATTTGCTGCGTCTCGCTGGAGCGGGTTCGCCGCGCCACGCGTGATACGTTCCGGCGATTCTCTGGATGTCCTCTCCGGTCAATTCGCGGTGGACGCGGTCTATCATTTTGCCGAGTTTACGGGCATCAATGAACAAGGTTGAACCTTGACGGCCCCTTTGCGTCGGCTGTCTCGGAGAGCCAGCCCTACCTGACTTGTCGCGAGCGAGAAACCATAGGCACACCGGAATCTGCGTCGAGTAAAAGAGCTGCCCCGGCAGCGCCACCAGGCAGTCCACGAGGTCGGCTTCGATGATGGCCTGGCGGATTTCGCCCTCGCCGGATTGGTTGGAGGACATGCTGCCGTTGGCCAGGACAAACCCCGCCATGCCCGTGGGCGCGAGGTGGTGGATGAAGTGTTGCACCCGGGCGTAGTTGGCGTTGCCGACGGGCGGCACGCCGAACTTCCAGCGCAGGTCATCCCGCACCCGGTCTGCGCCCCAGTCGCTCATGTTGAAGGGCGGGTTGGCCAGGATGTAGTCGGCCTTGAGGTTCTTGTGGACGTCGCGGTGGAAGCTGTCGGCGGGCTCCTCGCCGAGGTGGCCTTCGATGCCGCGAATGGCGAGGTTCATCTTGGCCAGCCGCCAGGTGGTGGCATTGCTTTCCTGCCCGAAGATGCTCAGGTCGCCTTTGGCGTTGCCGCCATTGCCGTTGCCGGTGGCGTGGGCCTTCACGAATGCGACGGACTGGACAAACATGCCGCCCGAGCCGCAGCAGGGGTCGAAGAAGCGGCCTTTCCAGGGGGCCAGCATTTCGACGAGCAGTTACACGACACAGCGCGGGGTGTAGAACTGGCCGCCTTTCTTGCCCTCGGCGCTGGCGAACTGGCTGAGGTAGTATTCATAGACCCGGCCCAGGATGTCCTTGGCGCGGCTCTCGGCGTCGCCCAGGCCGATGGTGGAGACCAGGTCAATGACGCCGCCGAGGCTTTGCTTGTCGAGGTGCGAGCGGGTGTAGTCCTTGGGCAGAGTGTTCTTGAGCAAGGGGTTGTCGCGCTCGATGGCGATCATGGCGTTATCGAGCACCTTGCCGATGCCGGGGTCTTTGGCGCGGCCCTGGAGGCAAGACCAGCGGGCCTCCGGCGGCACCCAGAAGACGTTCTCAGCGAGATATTCGTCCCGGTCTTCGGGGTCCGCGCCTTTTTCCTTCTGCAAGGCGGCGTGCTGTTCCTCGAAGGCGTCGGAGATATATTTGAGGAAGATCAGGCCGAGAACGACGCCCTTGTATTCCGCGGCGTCGAGGTTGCCGCGGAGCTTGTCGGCGGTGGCCCGGAGAGTGGCCTCAAAGCCGAGCGCGGAGCCGTTGTTCTTGCTATCCCTGCTTTTGCGTTTTGGCGGAGGCATAAGTGTCCGTGCGCGTTAGGAAAAGAGCAGGTCTGCTGGCTGAAGCCGTTACCGGGGCGGTGCGGGTTGGGCACCGCCCGGGGGGCAGCCTTCCCTCGTCAACAGCGAACGGTAATGATTCAACGACCATAACGAATCCCCGCTCAATGCCGGGACAAGGCTGGCGCGAATGCACGCACAATACATAACATTTAAGAATTCCACTCCAGGGGCTGAGCGTTGTGTTCACAGTTCCCCCCGCTTCCGCCGCTCTCGGGTCCTTCCTGGTGGCCACGGCTGCACAGCCGTGCCGCAGCCAAGGAAGATAGCGGACGGAGGAATAACGATTGAGAAACTCGCCTCCGATCAGATTACTGCGTGCATAAACGCCATCTCGCCGGGAATTCTCGAGTTCTTAATAGGGCAGAAAGCCGCCCAAAGCCACCACAGAGCCATATACTAGGCATATACTCGGCATAGACTCCGGAGTCCAGAGCCACCCTCCACCCCAAGGCTCCACCAAGGCCACCCTAAAGCCAGGCACAAGCCACCTGCCGGAACGCGCAATCAGTTCTTTTCTCGCCCTCACCCAAGGGCTAGGCTGGTGGCTGAAGACGCAGTTCGACTGCCAACAACCTGTTATGAAACTTGTGAAACCTGTTTTGTCCATGACCGTTCTGAACTTCGCCCTTATCGGCGCACTCCAATGGGCCGGTGCATCCGCCTGCTTCGCGCAACCCGATCCGAACTGGATCGATCACGACCGCAACCGGCCCCAGCCGCCCTTGGTGGCGCCGGCGACCGCCAGCACGCAGGCGCAGACCGGCAAACCGCCGTCCGATGCCACCGTGCTGTTCGACGGCAAGGACCTCTCGCAGTGGTCCAGCATGGACGGCAGCCTGACCAGGTGGATTACCCGGGATGGCTACATGGAATGCGTCAAAGGCAGCGGCTACATCCGCACGCTGCAGAACTTTGGCGATTGCCAACTCCATGTCGAGTGGGCCACTCCGGTGCCAGGCCAGGGCGAGGGCCAGGGACGCGGCAACAGCGGCGTCTTCTTTGGCCTGGACCGCTATGAATTGCAGGTGCTCGATTCCTTTCAGAACAAGACCTATGCCGACGGCAGCGCGGGCGCGGTTTACGGCCAATACCCGCCGCTGGTCAACGTCAGCCTTCCGCCCGGCCAATGGCAGACCTACGACATCGTCTATACCGCGCCGCGGTTCGATGTGGAAGGCAAGCTGCTTTCCCCCGCGCGCGAGACGGTGTTCCAGAACGGCGTGCTGATCCAGAACAACGTCCAGCTTACCGGGCCGACCGGTTGGTTGGATCGGGTGCCCTATCAGGCGCACCCGGAGAAACAGCCAATCTCGCTGCAAGACCACGGCAACCCGGTGCGCTTCCGCAACGTCTGGGTCCGCGAACTCGGCCTGCCGGGCAAGAAAGAGTTCACGCTGCCGGTCGCCTTGCTCGATGGTTATGCCGGCAAGTATGGCGACATTGATGTCTGGCGCGAAGGCACGCAACTGGCCGCGAGACTGGGGGGTGTGAAGTTCCTGCTCTTTGCCGAGTCCCCGACGAAGTTCTTCGCGAAGACGACCGACGTGCAGATTGAGTTCCCCGCCGGCGGCCAGGGCAAGCCCGAGCGGCTGATCTGGTCGGTCGGCGAGGGCGCCAACGAGGCAAAGCGAGCCAAGTAGGCGGCATTTGACTAATCGAGCGCGATTGCCCAACATGGCGCGTCGTTATTAACTAAGGTTCCAAAGCACACGAATACAAATATGCCTCCCAAGACTGCTGAAAAGACTGTTGAGAAGCCGGCGGCTGCCGATCCGAAAGCGGCGGAAGCCGCCAAAGCGTCCGCGACGCGCGCGCGGGATCTCGAAGCCGCCATTTCCTCCATTACCAAGGCCTACGGCGACGGGAGCATCATGCGCCTGGGCGACGCGCGCTCGCTCCGGCTAATCGAGGTCATCCCCACGGGCGCGCTGGCGATGGACTTGGCGCTGGGTGTCGGCGGGATTCCCCGGGGCCGCGTGGTCGAGATCTTCGGCCCGGAATCCTCGGGCAAGACGACGCTGATGCTGCATGTGATCGCCAATGCGCAGAAGACCGGCGGTCTGGCCGCTTTCATTGATGCGGAGCACGCGCTGGACCCGGCTTACGCCAAGAAGCTGGGCGTGAACCTGGATGATTTGCTGGTGTCGCAGCCGGACAGCGGCGAGGAAGCGCTGACGATTTGCGAGACGCTCGCCCGCTCGAATGCGCTGGATGTGATCGTCATTGACTCCGTGGCCGCGCTGGTGCCCAAGGCGGAGCTGGAGGGCGAGATGGGCATGGCGACCATGGGCATGCAAGCCCGGCTGATGAGCCAGGCGCTGCGCAAGCTCACCGCCATCCTCGCCAAAGCCAAGACCACTTGCGTCTTCACCAACCAGATGCGCGAGAAGGTGGGCGTCATGTTTGGCAACCCGGAAACCACGCCGGGGGGCAAGGCCCTCAAGTTCTACGCCAGCGTCCGCATAGACATTCGCCGCAAGGAGACCCTCAAGGATGCCGCCGGCAACGCGGTGGGCAACCACGTGAAGGTGAAGATTGTGAAGAACAAAGTCGCGCCGCCCTTTGGCGAGGCCGAGTTCGACATCGTCTATAATCACGGCATCAACAAGGAAGGCAGCATCCTGGATGTCGGCATCGAAAACGGCGCGGTGGAGAAGAAAGGCGCCTGGCTGCAGTTCGAAGGCGAGCTGATCGGCCAAGGCAAGGAGGCCGCGCAGAAGGCTCTGGCGGAAAAGCCGGAGCTGGCCCAGAAGATCGTCAATGCGATCATGCTGCGGCGGAATGCGGCGGTTCCGGCCTAGCTCGGCTGCAAATCCAACCCGGTAGCGCGCGGCTGTCCTCAGCGCGCCGCGTTACTGGGAGCGATGAGCCCGCCCCGGTGCGCTGAGGACAGTTGCGCCCTACCCACGTCCGGGTTAGGCCACATGCCCGGCCAGCCTCGCCAGCAGCCCGGAATACCGTTGCGCCGTCCGATTGTTCCGCACCGCCAGCCCCAGCGCCTTCGGCTGCCCCACCAGCACCACCAATCGTTTTCCCCGCGTCACGCCCGTATAAACCAGATTCCGCTGCAACAGCAGGTAATGCTGCATCGCCAGCGGGATGACCACGGCCGGGAACTCCGAGCCTTGTGACTTGTGAATGGTAATCGCATAGGCCAGCGCCAGCTCGTCCAGCTCCCCGAACTCATACACCACCTCGCGCGGAGCGAAATTCACCGTGACCTCCCGCTCGACCGGGTCAATCTTCACCACCTGCCCGATGTCCCCGTTGAACACCTCCTTGTCATAATCGTTCTCGGTCTGGATCACCTTGTCGCGGACCCGGAACTGCCAGTCGAACTTCTCCACGAACGGCTCGTCCGCCCGGGCGGGGTTCAGTTCTCCTTGCAGGCGCGCGTTCAATTCGCGGGTGCCCAGCGAGCCGCGGTTCATCGGCCCGAGCACCTGGATGTCGCGGATGGGATCGAGCTTGAACTTGTTCGGGATGCGGCGCTTCACCAGCTCGACCAGGGTATCGGCAATCCGTTCCGGCTCCTCCCGTTCCACGAAATAGAAGTCCTGCTCGGCGCCTGGGGCCGGCAGCTCGGGCATCTTCCCCTCGTTGATTCG
>Ga0224558_1004354_pt1 | contig 11065 bp, 7 predicted proteins | sample 714S32024metaG_FD_180682 | JGI IMG/M metagenome (GOLD analysis project Ga0224558, IMG submission 180682) | Peat soil microbial communities from Stordalen Mire, Sweden - 717 S3 20-24 | ecosystem: Environmental > Terrestrial > Soil > Wetlands > Peat | place: Sweden: Norrbotten County, Stordalen... | reverse complement strand
CTGCAATTCAGGTGTTTTCTGGAGGCAGTCTTCATCAAATTTGATGGCGAGACTGCGCGCCAGCAGCGGCGAGGCGATCTTCAGATGCTCGAAATCAGCCTGACTGATCCTTTGGATGGAGGCCAGATAGACCTTCAATCGGGAGCGGTCAAGAGTGGCCTGATTCAGATCCTGCGATGCGCGCACAAAAGCGCCTGGTCGGCCGCGAACGGCTCCGACAAGCGTTTTGAAGTCTCCGCCGGTTTCAGGAGCGAGGAAAACAAGCACCTGCTGCGCATCCTGGGGAACCGTGACTTTCAGGCCGCCTTTGCCCTTGGGATTCCAGGTTTCTGACGAAAAAAACCAGTTCTCCGGTGGCGGGTTGGTTGCGCCGCGCAGAAAGGCCGCTACGAGGAGATAGTGCGCGGACTGGCCTGCGGGGAGATCGGCTTTGATCGACACTTGATCGCCAACCGAAAGATTGGGAACCTCGGCGATCGGCAGGGTCTTGCCTGCATGAATCACCTTGACTTCCAGCTTGGGGCCAGCCAGATCAAACGGTGCAGGATCGGCAAACAGAAGACCGGACGCTACAAGAAAAACCAAGCAGAAAACTCGCGACCATGAAGCCATAAGAAATTTTCTGAACCTCTACTTAAGGTTAGACGTATTGGCTCCCGATTTGTGATGCAATGGCACACTGTTCACAGCATGGCAGCCAATCAGTGCGCCGTTTCATTTGGAAAGCCGGGAAGCGTTTTGGTAAATTTTTTCAGAAACTGCTGGAATTCATCCAGAGGCAGTGGGTGGCTGAACAGATAGCCCTGGAAGGAATGGCAGCCGAGATCGGCGAGAAATTTCCGCTGCTCTTCGGTTTCCACGCCCTCGGCGATGACCGACAGCCCCATGGCGTGACCAATCGAAATGATGGTCTGCGCAATCGCTCCGCTGGTGACATCCTTCAGCATATCGCGCACGAACGACCTGTCGATCTTCAGTTCGTCCAGTGGCAGGCGCTTCAGGTAGGAGAGCGAGGAATAGCCCGTGCCAAAGTCGTCCAGGGAGAATCTCAAGCCATGGGACTTGAGTTCGGTCATTTTGGCGACGACCTCGTCGATATTCTCCGCCAGAATGCTTTCAGTCAGTTCCAGCTTGAGATTCTTTGGATTGGAACCTGTGCGTTCGAGCGCCTTCAGCACCTGCTCGACAAACTCCGGCTGACGGAACTGCAGGGCGCTGATGTTGACCGCGACTCCGAAGGGGTCATGGTACTTCTGATTTTCCCACGTCGCAACCTGTCTAAAAGCAGTATCCAGTATCCACTCTCCCAGAGGCAGGATCAGGCCCGTTTCCTCAGCCACGGGGATGAAATCGTCCGGTGGCACAATGCCGCGTGAAGGGTGCCTCCAACGGATCAGCGCTTCGACTCCCGTCAAACGATCCATCTTCACTTGAGGCTGGTAGTAAAGCTGAAACTGGTCTTTCTTGATTGCCTGACGAAGGTCATTCTCCAATTCGGCGCGGGCATTGACGGTAGTCTGCAAAGCGGGAGAGAAAAAGCGCAAGGTGCTGCGGCCAGCAGCCTTTGCTTGATGCAGGGCAATATCGGCCTGCTGCAGAAAATCGTCCGTGCTGCTTTGCCGATTTTCGAAGATTATGACCCCGATGCTGGCACTCAAAAGGCACTCATGATTGTCGATCACGTAGGACCGACTGATCTCAGCCAGGATTCTCTCGCCGACAGCCTGGGCATGATCTGAAGCCGTCTCGGCAACTTTGCTCAGGTCTTCGAGCAGCACGGCAAACTCCTCTCCGCCCAACCGGCTAACGGTATCGGCTTCGTGAACGCAAGCGGAAATGCGCCGCGCAATTTCCTGCAACAGGAGATCTTCCTTCTGATGGCCGAGGGTATCATTCAACGTCTTGAAGTTGTCCAGATCGATTCGCAGAAGCGCGCGCAAACGCCTGCCTTTGGCGCGGACGACCCCAGTTTGCCCCAGCCGCTCCATTAACATGCGGCGATTGGGTAGGCCTGTCAGCGGGTCATAGAAGGCAAGGCTGCGGATGGTGTTTTCCGCAGCCTTCGCCGTAGATATGTCCCGCGTGATGCATAGGATGTGGGGAACGCCGTTGATCTCCATCGTCGAAGCCGATATCTCCGCCCAGAGAATATCTCCGTTTTTCTTCTTGAACTGGGCTCCCAATCTGCGGCAAACTGAGTTCTCGCGCATCATCTTTTCCATGGCCAGTTGGTCGTTGGGATTAACCCAGATTCCAAGCTCGGTCGGAGTACGCCCAAGGACTTCTTCGCGTTTGTATCGCAGTTCGTCAAGAAATGCCTGGTTGCAATCGACAAATTTTCCATCGCTCAGGCGGTTGATGCCGATGGCGTCAAGACTGGTATCGAATACCGCGCGGTAGCGTTCCTCGCTCATGCGCAGGGCTTCGGTGGCCGTCTTGGCCGCGGAGATGTCCCGAGCCACAAGATGGATACTGGAAACGCCATTCAACTCAATCAGCGACCCCGAAAGCAGAGCCCAAAAAAGCTGCCCGTTCTTTTTGCGGAACTGGAATTCCATATCCCGGCAAACGGAATCCTTGCGCAGCGCCTCGATCAATCTCTGCCGATCCGGCGCGTTTTTCCAGATGTGGAGGTCCTGGACAGTTTTTCCAATGACTTCCTCGCGCTCGTATCCCATCAATAGAAGGAAAGCCTGATTGACATTGATCAACTTTCCGTCCTCCAACCGGCTGATGATGATGGCGTCGAGGCTGTTCTGGAATGCGCCGCGATAGAGTTCTTCGCTCAACCGTAGTGCTTCCTGTGCATCGACCAGGCTCTTCTCGACCGCCTTGCGCTTCGTAATGTCCTTGCCGAAAATGGAAATGCCCGTCATTTTTCCATCGACAACGATAGGGTTGAGAGTCACCTCCAAGGTGGCAATATCAACAAGGGATTGCTCAAGCTGGAAGGAGCCTTCGGCCTTCACACGCTCCCTGAGCAAACGCCAAAGCACTGCGTACTTTGGTGGAAGGAAATCCTCCGGGCGCATTCCTACAGCAAGCTGAAAGCCATAGGTCTCTTGGCACTGCTGTTGGCATGACTGGTTGAACGCAGTCACCCGGCCATCGAAATCCACCGACCAGATCAGGTCCTTCGTGCTGTCGATTAAGGCCGCAAGATTGGCCTCGGCAGAAACGCGCATATAGGTTTCCCTTCTGCCGGTGAACTTTGCGCTGTTTTGAGGGTATGCAGGTGAACCGGCAGTATCAGCCTGCTGCCCGATCACGCAGAGCATCACGCTCCCCATGAACTCGGACATCTCTCCCAGCGAGAGAACATATTGGGCGAAAAAAGGAATGGTCTGAAAAACACCTGCGGAACTATTCTCCGCGAAGGCAGTTTCCATCCCACTCCTTCATCTGCGGCGCATTGTCTCACAAAACAAAACACAGAGACTGCATATTTTTGAGCATGTACACACCGCAGTAATAACGCGTCTCTGGAACCAGTGGCGCTGCCTAATGAAAAAGGCGCCATCTCCGTTCAGGAAATGGCGCCCTTTTGAGCTTCAGCTTTGCTTGAGACTTATGCCTTCACCGGATGGCTGGCATAGTGCAGCAGCACGGCAACGGCGCAACTGGTGAGCCGCGTCTTGGCCGAATCCGCCCGGCTGGTGAGAATGATCGGAACACGTGCGCCGAGCACGATGCCCGCCAACTGTGCGCCGCCCAGGTATTCAAGCTGCTTGGCCAGCATGTTGCCGCTTTCCAGATCGGGAACCGCCAGAATGTCGGCCTGTCCAACGACCGGCGAGACCAGGTGCTTGATCTTGGCCGCATTCGCATTGACCGCCGTATCGAAGGCCAGCGGGCCGTCCACAATACCGCCCGTGATCTGGCCGCGATCCGCCATCTTGCAGAGGGCCGCCGCGTCCAGCGTGGACTGGACCTTCGGGTTCACGGTTTCCATCGCCGACAGCACCGCAACCTTCGGCTTCGGAATTCCCAGCGCATGACCCAGGTTGATGGCGTTCTGAATGATGTAAAACTTGTCCTCCAGCTCGGGCGCAATGTTGATGGCCGCGTCGGTAATCAGCAGCGTGCGCTCATAGGCTGGTGTATCCATCACAAAAACATGGCTGATACGGCGGCCGCCGGCGCGCAGGCCGGTCTCCCGCTGCATGACTGCTTTCATCAGCACGTCGGTGTGCAAGCTGCCCTTCATCATGGCCTGCGTATCGCCACTGCGGCACAGAGCCACGCTCAACTCAGCGGCCTTGGCCTCGTAATCGGCCTGAACGATGGGGAAGGCCGAAATATCAACGCCGATCTTGGCGGCCAGCGCCTTGATCTTGGCTTCGTCGCCAACCAGCGTGGGCTTGATGAGCCCCGCAGTTGCGCCTTCCACAGCGCCACCCAGCGCCACGTCGGAAAGCGGCCAGCAGACCGCCGTGGTGATGGCGGGCAGCTTCTTACAGCGCTCCAGAAACTTGTTAAAAACATGGTAGTCGGCCGGATGGCCAACCAATGGATCAACGGTGCCGGCTTCGGCCAGTTGTGCAAGATCACTCATTAATTCTCTCCCGGCTCGCGCAGCAGACATTCGGCAAGCCTTACAGCTATATTTTTCGCTCTATTGCCTGATTTCGCCAGTGCCAAGGGTCACAACGCGGCCCGGCGTCCCGCATAGTGAAGCCTTGCCGCTCTTACTTCACTTCCAGCATCCGGTCGAGGGCAACCTTGGCCCAGCGCTTGACGCTGGGGCGGACCTGAATCCGGTTGACGACGCGGCCCTCGACCAGATTCTCCAGAACCCAGGCCAGGTGCTGCGGACTGATGCGGTACATGGTGGTGCAGAGGCAGCCCGTGTCGTCGAGCGTGATGATGCGCTTGCCCTCATCGGCAAAACGGCGAGCCATGCGATTGACCAGGTGAATCTCCGTGCCCACGGCAAACATCTGTCCTGCGGGCGCCTGCTCCACCAGAGCAATGAGCCGTTCGGTGGAACCGAGAGCGTCGGCCTTCTGGCAGACCTCCCAGCGGCACTCGGGGTGGACGATGACCTGGATGCCGGGATATTTTGCGCGCACCGCATCGACGTGGCCAGGCAGAAAGCGCTGGTGAACGGCGCAATGGCCCTTCCAGAGGATGAGGCGGCTGGCAGCCAGCTTTTCCGCTGTCTGGCCGCCCTGATTTTGACCAAGCTGGATGGCCCAAGGGTCCCAGACGGCCATCTCATCGAGCGGAATGCCCATGGCGTAGCCGGTGTTACGGCCCAGATGCTGGTCGGGCAGAAAGAGGATGCGCTTGCTGCGGGCGAAGGCCCACTCGAAAGCGGCGCGAGCATTGGACGAGGTGCAGACCAGACCGCCGCGCTCGCCGCAGAAAGCCTTGATAGCGGCGGCCGAGTTCATGTAGGTCAGGGGCAGGATTTCGCCGGCCAAGCCGAGGCGCTCCAGCGCCTCCCAACAGGCTTCCACCTGCGAGATTTCCGCCATGTCGGCCATTGAGCAGCCTGCGTTGAGGTCCGGCAGGATCACCTGCTGCCCCTCGTGGCCGAGCACATCCGCGCTCTCCGCCATGAAGTGCACGCCGCAGAAAACAATGTATTTGGCGTTAGTGTCGGCGGCAATTCTGGACAGCTTGTAGCTGTCGCCAGTGGCGTCGGCAAAGCGGATCACTTCATCGCGCTGATAATGGTGGCCAAGCAGGAGTGTTGTAGCGCCCAGTTTGGCGCGCGCCCGCGCAATGCGCTTGTCCATCGTATGGTCAGGAAGGGTCAGGTAGTTTTCGAGACTACAAGTGCTGCCAGCCTCCGGCGAGGCCGCCGTTAAATCATCAAGAACCAGGTTCACCGTATTCCGCCTTCAGCCCGGCTCGCCTCTCCAGATTCTGGAAGGGCAGCGGACGGGGATGTTGAAAGCAAACACGACTGCAGTGGATGCACTAACCACCCTGAAGCAACCGGCACGAATGCCGAACGCTTCAGATAAGCCCCCATCCACGGGGTTGTTGCAGTCCTGTCAAACCAGATGCGGCGCCGAACCGGCGGATTCAAGTAAATATCGCGCCAGGGATGCCGCGCCCACTGGTTAGTAGTGTAACAAAGCCTTAACACTGACTCAAATGGCCGGTGATCGAGGTGCCGCGCCGCCACGCAAGTTTGTGAGCGTCCTGCGCGGACAGGTATCATGAGCTGTGATGGGAATGCAGCCAACAATTCAAGTTGCCAGCCTGGGAATGTGGGATTCCCTGATCCTGATGGTGATGGCGCTGGTGGTTTTCGGGCCGCGGCGGCTGCCGGAGATTGGCCGCAAGATGGGCAGGATCATGTATGAGCTGCGCAAGGCCTCCAACGACTTTAAATTCCAGATGGAAGAGGAGTTGCGCAAGGTTGACGAAGCTGATCTGCGCAAGAAGGAAGAGGCGCGGCTGGCTACTCTGGCGCTGGCGGCTCCGGCTGACTCCCAGGTCCAAAATTCTGGACCCGATGCGCCCATTCCCTCGATTTCTGAATCTGAAACACCCGTTATAGACGCTCCGGCTCCGGTCGAGAGTCCGTATCCGGGTGAAGATGTTTACCCTCCCGTGATTGTCGCCGAGGCGGAAGCTCCGGCAGAAGAAGCGGTTTCCAGCATTCAGCCGCCCAGCGAAACCCCAGCGGCAGTCCCTGCGGACGAGTCCATCCCGGTGACGGAGCCAGCCCGCCATGATTGATCCAGCGGATGCAATCGACAAGGCGCGAGAAGCCGTGACCGCGCGCGTGGAATTGCCCGGCATGACCCTGATGGAGCATCTGGACGAGTTGCGCAAGCGCATCGTCCGCTCGGCCATCTTCCTGGCCCTGGGCTTCATCGCGGCCTGGGCGTTTCATGACCGCTTCGTCGGTTTCATCCAGGCGCCGCTGAACCGCATCGGCAAAAAGCTGGTCTTTACTCACCCCATGGACCCCCTGAACCTGGACTTGCAGGTTTCGCTGGTGGCCGGGGCGATTCTGGCTTCGCCCTTCATCCTCTACCAGGTTTGGCTGTTCATTGCGCCGGGGCTCTACAAGAAGGAGAAGCGGTTTGTGATTCCCTTCATGGCGGCCACCGTGGGGCTGTTTCTGGCCGGTGCTTCCTTCGGCTACTTCTATGTGCTGCCGGGCGCGCTGCAAATCCTGATCGTGGATTTCGGCCACAACTTCACCCCCATGGTTACCATTGAGGAGTACATCGGCTTCTTCTTGTCGATCATCCTCGGCCTGGGCATCAGCTTTGAGCTGCCGATTCTCATCTTCTTCCTGGCCCTGTTCGGCATCGTGAGCCCTCGCTTTCTGTGGAAGAACATCCGCTACGCGATTCTTGCGGTCTTCATTGTGGCCGCCTGCATCTGCCCCAGCCCCGACCCGTGGACCATGTGCATCTACGCCGTTCCCATGCTGGGTCTTTATCTGGTGGGCATCGCCGTGGCTTGGTGGGTTCACCCCTCGCGCCGCAAAGCCAAGAAAGCCAAGGAGGCAGCAAAGTGATTTCGTTTTCGTCTTTTTTCTCGTTTGGGAAAAGAACTGTGGCGGCTTTGGCGCTGCTGGCTCCTCTCGCCGCCCCTTTGGCCGCTCCGGCGCAAGCCCACTTCAGCGGGGCGAAAGCTCTTGAATATGCCCGGCAATATGTGGCCATTGGTCCGCGCTGGCCCACCGGACCGGGGCACCTGAAGGCCGAGGCTTTTCTGCGCAATCACTTCCGGCGCGACCAGCTTGAAGAGGACACCTTCACCGCCTCGACGCCCATCGGCCCGGTGGCCATGCGCAACTTTATCGTGCGCTTTCCCGGCAAAAAGAACGGCGTGATCGTGCTGGCCACGCACTACGAAACCAATTACTGGCTCAAGAACATCAACTTTGTGGGCGCCAACGATGGCGGCTCGACAACCGGCCTGCTGATGGCCATTGCCGACCAGTTGCGCGCGCAGACGGCCAACGGCAAAAAGCTCGACGGCTACTCGGTGTGGCTGGTTTTCGATGACGGCGAAGAGGCGATTCAGAGCTGGTCCGATTCCGACTCGCTCTACGGCACGCGCCACCTGGCCGCCAAGTGGGGACGCGACGGCACGCTGAGCCGCATCAAGGCATTCATCCTGGCCGACATGATTGGCGACAAGGACCTCGACATCCAGCGCGAAAGCCAATCGACGGACTGGCTCGTGGGAGTGGTCCGGCAGGCCGCGAAAAAGTTCGGCTACGATCGCTACTTCTTCCGGCAGAGCATGGAGGTCTCGGACGATCACCTGCCGTTTGTCCGGCGCGGCGTGCCCTCGATCGACATCATCGACCTGAACTACGGCCCCAACAACAGCTACCATCACACCGCCAAGGACACCATGGACAAAGTCAGCGCCAAGAGCCTGACGATTGATGGCGACGTGTTCATGGAAACGATACGGCTGGTCAATCAGCGATGATTGCCGGCATTTCATGGAGTTGGTGGCTGGGATTTCACGTGGTGGTGGTCGCGCTGCTACTGGCCGATGCACTGCTGCTTGAGCGGCCTTACACAAAATTGCATCCGAAGCTGCTGGCATGGCTCTGGACGGCGCTGCTCTTGCTGGCCGCGACCGGCTTTGCGGCCTGGATCGCCGCCACGCAAGGCCATCAGACGGCTCTGGAATTCGTGGCTGGCTACACCATCGAGACCTCGCTCAGCGTAGACAATCTCTTCGTTTTCATGGTCATTTTTCAGGGCTTCGGCGTCAGCCGCCGCCGCCAGCACACGGCCCTGCTCTGGGGCATGGGCGGAGCGGTGCTGCTGCGTGCGCTGTTTATCGCCGTGGGCATCACGCTGCTGCAACACTTCGCATGGATCACCTGGATCTTCGGCCTTTTTCTGCTCTATGCGGCCTGGAAACTGGTGTGGGGCGGCGAGACCAGTGAGGCCATTCCCGGCTGGGTTCGCAAGCTGCATCCGTCCAAGGGTTCGCTCCTGCCAGTCATTCTGGCCGTCGAACTGACCGATGTGCTGTTTGCGACGGATTCGATTCCCGCCGTGTTGGCCGTCTCCCACAATCCCTTCGTGGTCTACACCTCGAATATCGCTGCGGTTCTGGGCCTGCGTTCGCTCTATTTTGCGCTATCCTCGCTGCTGGACCGCTTCCGTTACCTGCACTATGGCCTGGGCGCGCTGCTGTCGTTTGTCGCCTTCAAGATGCTCGCCGCCCACTGGATCGAAGTGCCGATCACGCTTTCGCTGGTGGTGATGGCCGCGATTCTGACAGTGTGTGCGCTGGCTTCGTGGTGGGCGGAAAGCAGAGAAACAGGGACTAGGGAATAGAAACTCGTCGACCAAGTCGGCTTTTTGCAACCGCACAAAAACTCTGGGTGCCCCCCTCGCCTTTAGGCGACGGATAGTAATAGCAGCCTGTGGTGAAAAGTCGGGTTTTGAAAGGGCACGACTTTAGTCGTGCCGTAAGTGCCGCAAAATCAACGCGGGCTTTAGCCCCTGAGGGAAGGTTCTTCTCGGATTCTTACTTTCACCACAGGCTGCTAGTACGGTGACCGCGTGATTTGGTAATTGCATGAATGTAGCGCCGGCCTCCCGGCCGGCTGTAGCGCGGGCGTCCTCGCCCGCGCTTGTCCATGGCTAATTACCAATTCATGCAGTCGTGACACTAGGCATGTAGAGGTGGAAGACTATAAGCGTGGCAGCCACACGGTTTGGGGTTGCAAATATCACTTGGTGTGGACGACGAAATACCGGTATGAAGAGCGACTTGCAAAATTCCAAGGAGATTGCAGGTCGTGCCACGGGGGGTTGCAGATGATTTCGCTTGAGCGGCGCACTATCAAAAAGGAGCCTGCACTCCAGCCTGCTCGCACAGACAGAAGCACCCCCCCCATACCCATCGGGGGTATGGGGGCGCTTGATCCACTGCAACTTGAGCGACTTGCAAAATTCGATGAAGAGTGCAGGTTGTGATCTGACGCATATCTTCCGTCTGAAGGCGATTTTGCATGTAGCTCTTGAGAGTAAAATTCGCAGGGGCTTTACAGGCTGCGGAAAAACTCCAATGTGGCCAGGTTTTGTGTCAGGGCACGACTTTAGTCGTGCCGTAACTGTAACAAAATAAATACGATGGTTTTATACCCTGCCAAACCGTCCTTCGCGACCAGCTTGATTCAGGCTTTTTCCCGCAGCCTGTTAAGCCGTAACCCGAAGCGAGTGTTGAATCTACCCGTGGTGTACGATAAATGGGTGATCCCAATGGCAGGCTAAGTAACTTGAGGGGTCTTTGTACTTGAGCGTTTCAAGAAGTTTCTCTTGGAGTTTTTCCTGGTCACCTCTCGCGTGCATCCAGTCCTTTTTCACATCGGCTTGATTCTTATCGCGGCTGATGGACCCTCCGCGAAAGGCGAGGCAGCATATGACTGAACTGCGCACCATTGAAGCGCCGGCGGAGGCTCGCGGGCAAAGGCTCGACCAGTTTCTGGCCGCGCAGCTTGAGGGCGTGAGCCGCTCGCGCGTGCAAATGCTGATGGATCAGGGCGATGTTCTGGTCAACGGCAAGCAGGAGAAAGCTTCCCTTAAACTGCGCGGGGGCGAGCGGATCGACATAACCGGCGAGCCTCATCCCACGCCGCTCAAGGCCATCGCGGAAGACATTCCGCTGGATGTGATCTACGAAGACGACGACCTGGCGGTGGTGAACAAGCCGGCCGGAATGATGGTTCACGCCGGGGCGGGGCAGAATGACGACGTGCGCAACCGCGGCACGCTGGTCAATGCGCTGCTCTTCCGTTTCAAGCGGCTTTCCTCGACCGGCGGCGACCTGCGGCCGGGCATTGTGCACCGGCTCGACAAGAACACCAGCGGACTGATTGTTGTGGCCAAGAACGACCGTGCCCATGCGGCGCTGGGAAAGATGTTCGCGACTCATCAGATCAAAAAGACCTACATCGCGCTTGTTCAGGGCTCCGTTGAACGCGAAAGAGGCACTATCAACGCCAGTGTGGGCCGCGACCCTCTGCGGCGTACGCGCATGACGACAAAGCCCCAGGAAAACGCCCGCACGGCCATTTCGCATTACGAGGTGATCCGGCGGCTCTCCAATC
>Ga0224558_1004353_pt1 | contig 11067 bp, 7 predicted proteins | sample 714S32024metaG_FD_180682 | JGI IMG/M metagenome (GOLD analysis project Ga0224558, IMG submission 180682) | Peat soil microbial communities from Stordalen Mire, Sweden - 717 S3 20-24 | ecosystem: Environmental > Terrestrial > Soil > Wetlands > Peat | place: Sweden: Norrbotten County, Stordalen... | reverse complement strand
AACACCAACAGGGAACGGTTCATCTTTTTCATTACAGCTCTCCTTGAAATTCTGTCGGCGGGTCGCGCGTGAGAATCCCCTGCCGAGTGCTTGCTTCCTTATACTTTAACTCCGACGGCAAGCATTCGCCGCTGGAGCAGCCACCAATATGGCAACAAGATGGCATTTCACAAAATCGGCGCAACCCCCTTGCATCAAGGGAACTGCGCCGACTGTGCCTTAGCCGATCAACCTATGGAATCAGAACGCGAAATGAACTCCAATGGTCACGTTATTCGCATGAAAGTTTCTGGGCGCGGTCAGGCCGGAAGACGGTTCGGTCAGGCCGGTCGGACCGGTTAGCGTGGAAGAGTTGCATGGAACAATCGATGCTTCTGCCGCCACAGACGTTGAAGTGCTGCAGTACGGTGAGCCGGAAGGACCGCCCTCGCCGTAACCGTAGAAATTGTACTCCGCCTTCAAAATCAATCCGGTATGGACCGTCCATGCCGCGTTGACAAAGGGAGTCTGATAGGTAGAAACGAGCGAACCGCTGACGTCACGCGCATCGTTGAAGAACCGAGTGCCGTTCACTGAGCTGATGCGATAGCCAATGTTGGAGTGGAGCTTGTCAACAGGAGACAGCGCAAGAGCCGCCGATGCGGACTGCGTGGGAGCATCCATGAAGTCCTTGGACGGACCCCAATCCGAGAGCGCCGAGCCATTGGACTCCGTAATGCCCGTAGCGCCTCTTCCCCATATGTTCGGGCATACGGTACTGGTGGCACTTTGCACCGCTCCGGGTAGTGAGGCCCCTGCGGCGCCATTCAGGTAGCAGATGTTGGTCGCCGCATAGACATCGCTATAGGCGTAGTTGAAATCGAAGCCGTAGTGCTCATTCGGCGTGAGCACCGCGCCCAGGCTGTAAACCCGGCTGTGATCGACATGCTGGAGCGGGCCCACATATGGGGTACCGGTTGAGGCGGTTCCGGTTGGAGCTGATGGAGTGATTGTTGCTGAAGGAGGAACGAACAACGCCACAGTGGCCTGATTGTTGTTGGTGTTGTTGTGCCGTTCCAGGTCGTTGAAAGCGCCGGAGATCGTCGCCCAGGGCCTTGGCTTGTACATGGTATGCACTCTGTAGTGCTTTGTCTGCCGCGGACCGACCGGAGTGAATGCGTTGTCGTCATAGAGAATCTCGACCGTGCCATTGACATCCCAATTGTTGGTGGGACGCAGGGCGGCATTGAGGATTCCGCCGTCTTCATTGATGGTCACGATTCCGTTTGTCGTCGCACCGGGAGCCAAAGGAACGTTGCCCGGATTGCCACCGGAATCAACAGGTGTAGTACCACTCGCGGCGCTGTACGCGTTCTCCGCGATCACGTGGTTACGATGGCGATAGGTGAGCGAGAGCGTGGCGCGAGACTTCGCATCCCATGTCCCCGTCAGGTTATTGGTCAGGAGCCTCTGGCCGAAGTAAGCCGGCATAGGGGTACCGTTGGGGCTTCCCTCGGCAGTGAGGTTGACTCCGGCGCCCAGCGCACCGGAGTAGTTGATGGTTTCATTCGGGTTCGTGGCAGTATTCGCAGTAATCCCATCCGAGATATTGGAGGTGCCGGGCTGATGGACGTTGGAGTAGTCAACCTGATCGGAGACACTGACCGTCTTTGTCGCCTGCCAGGTGACGCCGTAGTCGGCAGCTACGACCTCACGTTTGGCGCTCGCGTTGCCCGTAAACGTGGCAGAGCGGATTGCCTGTGCGGGGTATGCGGGGGTGACTCCCGCAGCAGTGGCGGATTCCCCCACCAGCCCCTGGAAATTCTCGTAGTAGTTGGGCAGGTTCATGTTTGCGTTGGTGTAGCGGAAATCGCCGTTCATCGAGACGTTCTTGATGCTCGTGCTTTGGAAGCGGAAGATCTCCGTAGGCGTGAGAATGCGCGTGGGCTGCGAGCGCATGTAGCTGGTCACGACATCGCATGCCGGATTGATGATGGGCAGGCCGCCGGCGGTTTGCGGAGCCGAGAGGATGGTATAGGTGGTTGCGTTTGTGTATGCGCTACCCATGCTGCCGGTATTGCAAGCGCCAATGCCAACGGCGGTCTGGCTATCCCAATCGCCGAGAGAGGCCGGAGTTCCGTCCGCCTCTTGCACCATCAATTCGCTCGGTGCCAGAGTGAAATAGGAGTCCGCCTTGTAGTGGTCAACTTGCGCTTCAAAGGTCAGCTTGGTGCCCTCGATGGGCTTCCAATCGATTGCGGCCGTATAGTCGTCGGTGCTGTTGCGCTCAAACTCCCGCAGCAGGGAATCGTACTTGCCGACAGATTCACCGGGGCTCAGGCTCGGGCCCTCGAAAGTGTTGTGCGAGAACCCAAATCGATAGGTCACCTTCGAGAGCGGAAGGAGGGTGAGGTTGGTGTCCGTCATGCGGCGCACCGTGTTGAACATTACCGGCGATTGTTCAACCTGCGGCCAGGGTAGCGAGCCAGTGGGCGCGGCCTTGGTCCCAATGGGAATCGACTGCCCAGTGGTGACATTCGGGTTGCCCAGCAGATCGTAGTCGAAGTACCGGCGGTCGCGGCGGAAGGTTCCAGAAAACTCGTAGATCTTGCCCTTGTGGAAGTCAAGCTTGTTGAAGCTGTCTGGATCGCCGCCGAACCCTGTGCCTATGGCGCTCAGCGAATCGAACAGGGGTTTCTTGTTGCCCGGCAGCGCATGCATCTCAAAGGTCTCGCCCAGCACGCGCGGTCCGGACTGAATGTTGACCAGCGTGTCGTACATGGCTTTGCTGCCCGTGAGACCGGACATGTGCCCACCCAGGTCCGCGGTCCCATGGGCTGAATACCCATCGGGAATGGACATCTGTGAATCAGGCGTTGGAACCTGCGCGGTCGGATTTTGGGCGACAGCGATGCCCGTCATCATCAGTAAAACGGCTACTCCAACGCCCCCAGCTATGCGCTGGATCATTGCGGTTGCGGGCTGTTGATTGAACAGCCGGGAAAACCAGCCTGTGTTCTTCATATGAAGCCTCACTTGAAAAAAAGCATTGTCGCTTACATCGAAAATCTTGAACTCGTGTGCCAAAAGACCTTGAACCCGTGTGCCAGGTTGTTACAGGATCCGGGCCGCGCCGTCCGATAGTTCCGGATGGCGTGGCCCAGCTCCATTACTTGAGAAACGCCTGATTGAGGTTGGACCCATGGATAAAGGTGTGGCAGCTGATGCACGGTAATATCTCCGCCGATCCTGCGTTCATCCCGTGAACCGTACCGGCAGCCACTGGGCTATGGCACTGGTTGCACAATGTGTTGATGCTGGGCATATTCAGCAGCCGTGGGTTCTGCGTGCCGTGCGGCGTGTGGCAGGCCAGGCATCCCTCTGCCTTGACCGCGGCGTGCTCGTACACGAAAGGACCACGCACATCGGTGTGGCACTTGGTGCAGATCATGTTCTGATCGGCCGTAGACCTCAGGTTGTTATTCCCAAAGGTGCCGTGAACGTCATGGCAGTCGCTGCACTTGACCACGCCTTCGTTCACTGGATGGTGGAACGGCATGCCGAACGCAGGCTTCACATCGGTGTGGCACTGATAGCAGAGCGTGGGCTCTGAAGCCTTCAGCAGGAACTCCGGGGTGGCGCTCTTGTGGACGTCGTGGCAACTGATGCAGCTTACCCCCGCCTTGGCGTGAGGCGAACGATCAAAGTTGGGGTGTGTGCCGGCGTGGCAACCCAGACAAGTCGCGTTCACTTCCTTAGGCGTGGCCTTGGCCGGGTCGAAAATCTTGGTTATGTCGCCGCCACCCTCGACGTGCCCCTTGCCTGCGCCGTGGCAGTTCTCGCAGGTGACTCCGCTCTTGCCATGTTCAAGGGCCAGCTTGGTGTGCGGATTGTTGGCGAACCCTTTCACCACTTCTTCGTGGCAGGTTGCACAGGTTTCAGTGCCCACATAGTCCGCGGCCGCAGTGTCTTTGGTCTGCGCGGTAGCCGGCTTGGCGCCGAATGCCGGAGCCGCCAGCATGGGGACGCAAAGCAAACCTGCGCCCAGCAGTAACATCAAACCAACTCGCAACCCCGGCCTCTTGCCCGGAGCCGCACTTATCGGCAATTGCGTAACAGGCCAATTTCTATGCATCGAATACCGCCTCATGTGCTCTCATAGCTACTTCTGCAACCAATTTTACCGGCGCTCTACCACTCAGAAACGACAGGCCCCCTCTCGGGACCACCGCTCCAGCGGCAACTGTCTCAACCACTCTGTCGCGGAAGGTGCATTTTGTGCGGAGCATCACTCATGACCGAGAGATTACGGTTTCATGATAATGGTTCGCGGTGATGTCCATCACATCCGTCAAGGTGGGGTTCCACGGGGTTGAATCTCTTGATCTTAGGTGATGTGGGCGACCGGAGACACTCGAATTTCCTGATGCGGCAACGGTGAGCCAAATAACCAAGCAATCACAATGTGGTCCCTTGGTGCCAGAAGGGCAAGGATGCAAGGGACTCTCCTCGCATAAGGAGAATATGAGTATGGCTTTGCCGCTGAGCAAAACCATACACCTGGCCCTCGCAGACGAAACAGCGCCAAGCCATACTGCTTTAAGGCCTTCGGTCGTCAAAGAATTCCGCCGATGGCAGTCGGCGGTCGAGCCGGTGCCGGAAGGGAAAATTTGTAGTTTTGAAGGCGCTGTGCCGGGGTAGATCACATTTTCCAGCGTTGTTCATAGACGTGAGGCCCATCACATCCATAGGAACGGCAGCTGCGGCAGACTCTCTATTAGATAAGTGTCTCTTCCCCCAGGAGGCCAGGGTAATTTTCACCTCGGAATCGGCCCTCTCGCAATGTGGAGGGTTCGATTCAAGAGCCGAGCTGGAGAGATGGAACCAGCGGCAGACGGGGCAAGACCATGGCGCAAACAGAGATCTCGGCAACAGTACACGGACGGCAGAAGCACATCGCGAGGCAGGTTCCGGTGGGGTGTGCGGCCTGCTCAAATCGCCGCCCCGGCTGGTTCTGCTCGCTGGGCAGCGCCGTACTGGCGGATCTTGAACTTGCCACCAGCACCATCGCGCTACCCGCTCAGGCCGCGCTCTTCACACAGGGCGAGGATGCGCGCTGCCTTTACCTGATCTGCGGCGGCTATCTGAAGCTCACGGCTGGACGCCTTCAAGATAAACAGATGATCGTCCGCGTAGCCGGGCCGGGTTCGATGCTGGGCCTGTACGCGGTTCTTTCGCATGGCGTCTACGAAGTTTCAGCCGAGTCGCTGACCGCTGCGCAACTTCGTCCGGTCGAGCGCGACCGGTTCCTCGTCTTTCTGCGCACTCACAAAGAGGCCCAGATGCGCGCCGTCCAGTGCATCTGCCAGGAGTACCGCTTTGCCCTGCAGGACGCCTGCCGCATAGCCCTGGCTGAGACCGTGGCCGCCCGCCTGGGACGCTTGCTCCTTGAGCTGGCCCACCAGATCGGCGAGCACCTGGAAGGGGGCGGCTTCCGCTTCCCCCTACTGCTGACTCACGAAGAGATGGCTTCCATGGCCTGCACCACCCGCGAAACCGTCACCCGCACCCTGGGCCAGTTCCGCAAGGAGGGCTGGATCTCCATCGAGGACTCTCTGGTCACCCTTCACGAGCCTGAGCGGCTACAGACACTCAGCTAGGGTTTTTCTCTGTTTTGGTGCTCCCCAAGGCCTTTAGGCCGAGTCCAAGAGCTATCATCGAATGAAAGGGCATAGGGAACAGGGAACAGGTCTCCTCCCCGGAAGGTGGCCGGATTCACGGCAACTGACCCCTGATCTCTCACAACTGTCTGTCTGGAGTTCATGGTGCTTATGACCCGTCTCGTGGCTGGTTTATCTGTCTTCTTGCTTTCATGCTGCTTTGTTGTAGCCCAGAATCCGGCTTCGACGCCGGCGGCGACCGCGTCCCAATCTGCCGCGACCTCGGCCGAAAGCCCGCAGATTCGCGAGTTCCAGAAGATTGAAGACGCCTGGTCTACCGCCATCAACCTGCGTGATCAGTACGGCCTGGAACTGGTGCTCTCTCCCTTGTTCGTAGATGTCTCAGCCGGCGGCGACATCACCACCCGCAACCAGCAACTGGCCCAACTGATTACCCTCGAGGATAAGACCCTCCATCTTGATCAGCGAGTGGTTGCCGTGCGCACACTGGGCGACATCGCGGTGGCTAACGGCACTTACGTGTTGCACCACAAAGCCGGGTCAGGCGAGGTGGACGAAAAGGGCGTGTTTACCCACGTCTTCGAGAAGACGCACGGCGGCTGGGTGTGCATCAACTCGCAGCGCACCAAGCTCCCAGTGGACGTCGGTGGCAAGCACAAAAAGCCTTCCAATGACGAGATGCCCTTCCACATTCCGTTTATAGGCAAGGGCGACAAGGGCAGTCAGTAACAATCGGCTTCGGTGTTTTTGGCCACGACGCCGGCTTGTCTCCCCGCTAAACGCCGGGCTCCCTGTAGGCGAATCGATACATGCACCAGGCTGAGCGCGGCCGGCGTTACGCCGGAGATGCGGCTGGCCTGGCCGATGGTTCCGGGGCGCACCCGCTCCAACTTTTCGCGCATCTCCCGCGAGAGTCCGCTGATGACGCCGTACTCAAGCCACTCGGGAATCGCCATGGCCTCGGCGGCCTTCAGCTTGGCAATGGATTTCTTCTGCTGCTCCAGATAGCCGGCAAATTTGATCTCGGTCTCCACGGCGCGAGCTTCATTGCGCAAACTGGCCGTCCCCACATTCGCGGCTGGGTCGGAATTCTTGCCCGTCAGCGCGGCCATCTCCTTGAGGAGCGGCTCTGCTTCAAGGTCTGCACGCAGTGCGCCCAGCACAGGCTCGATTGTAACTTCGGGCCGCTTGAGCAGTTGCGCACAGGTCAGGCCGGCGGTCGCGGTCAGCTCACCGAGGCCTGCGGCTATCAGCTTATCGGAATCAACCTTGCGTGTGGTAAGCAGCTTTTCAAGCGCCATCATTCTGGCTTGTTTTTGCTCGTACTCCGCCCAAGCCGAATCATCAATCAGCCCCAGCCTCCGCCCATATGGGGTCAGACGCCGGTCAGCGTTGTCGATGCGCAGGTGTAGGCGGAATTCGGCGCGCGAGGTGAACATCCGGTAGGGTTCGTTGATACCTTTGGAGATCAGGTCGTCAATCAGAACGCCGATGTAGCCCTCGCTCCGATCCATGGTGAAAGGCGGCTCGCCCTGGAGCCAGAGCGCGGCGTTGATGCCGGCCATGATGCCCTGACCAGCAGCCTCTTCGTAGCCGCTGGTCCCGTTGATCTGTCCGGCCAGGTACAGGCCCTCGATGCTCTTCACGCGTAGCGCGCGGTCCAGTTCGGTCGCATCCACACTGTCATATTCAATGGCATAGCCGGGACGCAGCATCTCGGCCGCATCGAGTCCCGGAATGGAGCGCACAATCTCCCACTGCACCGACATGGGCAGCGAGGTGGACATGCCGTTGACGTAAACCTCGTGAGTGTTGAGCCCCTCCGGCTCCAAAAAGAACTGGTGCTGCGTCTTGTCGGGAAATTTGACGATCTTGTCTTCAATTGACGGGCAATAGCGCGGCCCGATGCTCGCTATCTGCCCGGAATACATCGCAGAGCGATGCACATTTTCACGAATAATACGGAGAGTTTCCGGCGTGGTGAAGGCGATGTGGCAACTAATCTGCGGCTGCACAATTCTTTTGGTTCTGAAGCTGAAGGGCGTGGGGTCCGCATCGCCCGCCTGCTCCTCGAAAGTCTCCCAACGAATGGTGCGTCCGTCGAGCCGCGGCGGCGTCCCAGTCTTGAGCCGGCAGGTTCGCAATCCCAGCGCGCGCAGCGCCTCGCCCAGCAGAACAGAGGCCGGTTCTCCGCTGCGCCCCGCCGGATAACTCTCTTCGCCGCAGTGGATTAGTCCGTTCAGAAATGTACCGGTGGTAATGATGGTGGCCCCGGCCAGCATTTGACGACCATCACGCAGCTTGAGTCCCAGAACCTTTCGGCGATGACCACTGCTCACTGTCCGCTGTTCACTGTCCTCGACAATCAGGCCCACCACCTCAGCCTGACGAATATGCAGCCCCGGCTGGCTTTCGAGCACCTCGCGCATCTTCACACGATAGAGTTGCTTGTCGCACTGCGCACGCGGACTCCACACTGCCGGCCCGCGCGACGCGTTCAACAGCCGGAACTGAATCCCCACCGCGTCAGCCACCTCGCCCATCACGCCGCCCAGCGCGTCCACCTCGCGGACCAGGTGGCCTTTGGCCACGCCGCCGACCGCCGGATTGCAGCTCATCTGCGCAATCAGGTCCATATTCATGGTGATGAGCGCCGTCTTCATGCCCATGCGCGAGGCCGCCATCGCTGCCTCGCACCCTGCGTGTCCCGCGCCAACCACCACCACATCGTATTGTTCGGTAAAGGCCATTCAGCTCCAGAAAAGCGCCGTCATGTTTATTCTACGGATTCCTCTGTATATGCGTCAGCGCGGCGCGTTGGCCTCGACTATAATTGGGCGACTCCCAAAACAGAATGAAGGGCAAGGGCTATCGGGCCATGAATTACTGTTCGTGTGGAATTTTGGTTGATGCCAGGTACATACAGTGCCCGCGGTGCGAGGCTACTCAGGTTCTCGGAGTTCAAACGGATGCGCAGGAGAAGGAAATCCGAAGCGCCTATCGCCTGCTCGCCAAGGCCTGGAGCCCGGAGAATTTCCTGGACGACCAAAAGTTGAAAGAGGCGGCCGAGGAAAAGCTGAAGAATGTCACTACCGCATTCTATTTTCTAACTTCGACTTCCTCCGAGCGATACCATGAGGAACGGCCATGTTATTTGGCGTGCTGCAAGGCCCCCGAGGGACAATCGGCGGATGGCGGATCCGCTTGCGGCGACGCTGCGGCGAACAATCAAGTGCCTGCCCTGAATCCAAACGCGTTTTCTCTTCTGCCGTCCGAGGAAGGGATCAAGACGTTCGTCAAGATTTTGCCAAAGCTCAAAACGCTTTTGAAGATTGCGGCTCTCGTCCTCGTCCTCTTCATCGGCATATCAATCTGGGCAGGTCTAAAAGCTCTTGACCCCGGAGCCGCGCAGGCAGCCAATGTCAAAGCCTCCGATCTGCGCGGTGGCGCGAACGCGCCCGAGGAATCCTTGCTGGATGAGATCAAAAAGGATTTGCAGAGCTTGGATCCGCGAGAGTCCGCGCAGGAACAGGAAACAGACCCGAAGACCGATCAGCCTGCGGCCCAGAATGTGACTAGCGGACAGAAGGCGAAGACACACGCTACAGCCCGGATCGCTCCACCCACGGCAGGCATCATCAGTTCGTATATTGCGGTTGGTTCCACCAGAGACGAAGTGCTGGCTCAGCAGGGAGCACCGACAGCAGCCTCCGAAGATAAGCTGGTTTACGGCAAATCGGAGTTGTATCTCAAAGACGGCTTCGTTGTCGGCTGGCGAATCGATCCTGACTCATCCCCGATTCGAGTAAAGCTATGGCCGCAATACACGATTAATCCGAGCCCGGAGTATTTTACGATTGGCTCATCCAGAGACATCGTTTTGGCGGTTCAGGGAACTCCCACGGCGTTTGCTGAAGACAAGTGCGAATACGGCGGCTCTGAAGTATATTTTCGCGATAACAAAGTTGTTGGCTGGAAAAACGATTCCGCTTCGATTCCACTCAGGGCGAGATAGACGGTGGCCACGCCCGGCCTGTTTCTATACTGAGAACATGGTCAAAGCCCCGGTTTGCGGATGGACGCTGGAAGAGGCCGCGCGCGGGCGCGGTGCTTTACGCATTGCCGGACTCGACGAGGTGGGGCGCGGGCCGCTCTTCGGGCCGGTCGTGGCTGCGGCAGTGGTTCTGGCTTCCGGGTTTCAGTTTGACGGCCTGACCGACTCGAAGAAACTCTCGGAGAAAAGGCGCAACAAGCTCGACCTGGAGATTCGCGCCAACGCTATAGCATTCGCCATCGCCGAGGTAGACGCGGAGACCATCGACCGCATCAACATTCGCCAGGCGTCATTGCTGGCCATGCGCCGCGCCGTCGAACAACTGGCACTCAGCCCGGACTTTTTGCTCATCGACGGCCGCGACACCATCGATTGGGAGTGCCCGCAGAGAGCCGTCATTCGAGGCGACGCGATGAGTTTTTCTATTGCCGCGGCCAGTGTTCTGGCCAAGGTCCACCGCGACCGGCTGCTGGTGAAGTTGGACGGCGAGTTCCCCGGCTACGGGCTGGCAAAGCACAAGGGCTACTGCTGCCCGGCGCACCTAGCTGCCCTCGCAAAGCTTGGGCCAACGCCGCTGCACCGCAAAAGCTATCGCCCGGTGGCGCAGGCTGTGCTGCGATTCCCAGAAGCCTGAACGCGCCGCTGGCAGGCATGGCCCCAAGCGCCAACTCACAACATCTTGTTATCGACTCTGTCTAGTGTTGCGTCGGCGGCAGCGCGGCTCCAGCCGATGCGCAGGTTCTTCACATCGTGCAAAGCAAAAGCGCCGTCCGCACCGTGCGGAGCCGTAACAGCGAAGAAATCCGCGCGCTCAACATCGGCCAAGTAGAACGCGGGGCGCGCGTCGGCGGTCGCATTCGCTATCTCCACATGACTCATTTCTACATTGCGCACATGCCGTAGAAAGAACCCCGATGCCGGCATGGGTCCGAACATTCTTGGCTCCGGATACGCCGCTTCGAGCTCGGGCGGCTGTATCTGGGCCATCCCGGCCGTTGCGCCGCCCACCGTTTCGATGTAGATGTTGGAGAGCTTCACATCTTCAATCGGATAGCCTGGAATGCCGTTGAGAATCGAGCTGACCTCTTGCGGCGCGTTGTAGCATTCGAGATTGCTGATGAGAATGCGCTTGAGCGTTCCCACTTTTGTGCTTTCCTTGGGACCGCGCAACCGCGCACCCAAGCGCATGAAAATGGGACCCGCAACCAGGTCGCGCATGGTTGTATTGGTGATGGTTATGTCCTCCAGCAGCGCGCCATCGACCGATTCCAACGCGTAACCCTGACAGCCCTCGAATACGCAATTGGAGATAGTGATGTTGATAAAGCCGCCGTTGGATTCCGTGCCGCATTT
>Ga0224558_1004351_pt1 | contig 11068 bp, 9 predicted proteins | sample 714S32024metaG_FD_180682 | JGI IMG/M metagenome (GOLD analysis project Ga0224558, IMG submission 180682) | Peat soil microbial communities from Stordalen Mire, Sweden - 717 S3 20-24 | ecosystem: Environmental > Terrestrial > Soil > Wetlands > Peat | place: Sweden: Norrbotten County, Stordalen... | reverse complement strand
TGCGACGAATGCAACCAGCGGGCTTTGCACATAGGTCCACGCTCGAAACCAGCCGAACGGGTAGCGCGTGCGCAATTCGAACTGCTCCAGGCGGGTCACGCCGCGCCGTTTGACCGCTACATCCAGGACGGCGTGGTTGTAGCTCTTGGCCGGCACGCTCTGGGTAGCGGCGGCCTCATTGCCGCACCGAATCTCGATGTCGCAGCGCTCGATGCCGGCGTCGTTGCGCAGCAGGAACTCGAAACTCGCGTGGCCCCCGGCGAATGCATCGACGTCGGTCGCCACATCCACGCTGAGGCCGAGTAGGTTGCGATGGCAATGATGCATGGCGACCAGCGCCAGGCTGGCCAGCAGGAACCCGAAGGCCAGTCCCAGATTGCTGTTGTAGTTGAGGCCCGCGGTCAACATGGCGACCAGCAGCAGCGCCAGAGCGAGTCCGAACCGCGTGGGTATTATATAGATGCGGCGCCGGTTGACGGTGAGCGGCAGGGCATCCCGGCCGTGCCGGCGCGCCGACCAGAGCCCTATGCGAGTGATCGCTGCTTGCCGCACACGATTCACCGGCCCTGAGTCGCTCACGGGATGGGTACGGCCTCGAGCAGGCGGGCGACGCCCGCTCCGCCGCTGTCGCGCTGCCTCAAGCGATGCTCGACTACCGATGCAAATACTTCTTGCACGTGCTCGGGGATCACGGCATCCCGGCCCGCGATCAGCGCCCACGCTCGAGCCGCCCGCAACAATCCGATGGCCGCTCGAGGCGACAGGCCCATGCTGATGGCCGCCGCATTGCGCGTGTACGCCACCAGCGCCTGGACGTAATCCAGCAGCGCCGGCGACACGTGCACCTCGAGCACGGCACGTTGCATGGTCGCCAGCATGTCGGTGCTGACCACCGGCTCCAAGGAGTTCACGAGATCGCGGCGATCGACACCGCTCAAGAGCTCGCGCTCTGCGGCGGCCGCCGGATAGCCCAACTGCACGCGCATCAAGAACCGATCCAGCTGGGATTCGGGAAGCGGGAAAGTGCCGGCCTGGTCCAGCGGGTTTTGCGTCGCGATGACGAAGAAGGGCTCCGGCAGCGCCATCGTTTGCCCGTCGAGCGTCACTTGATGTTCTTCCATGGCTTCGAGCAATGCGCTTTGTGCTTTGGGCGACGCGCGGTTGATTTCATCCGCCAGTACCAGCTGCGCGAAGATGGGTCCGCGCTGGAAGCGAAACGTGCCGCTTTCGCGATCGTAAATGGATACGCCCAGCACATCGGCGGGCAACAGGTCGCTCGTGAATTGCACCCGTTGGAACGACAAGCCCAGCGTCTTGGCGAGCGCATGGGCCAGCGTGGTTTTGCCCACCCCCGGAATGTCCTCGATCAGCAGATGGCCGCGCGCCAACAGGCAGGCCAGGCACAGCCGTATCTGACCGTTCTTTCCCAGAATCACTTGGTTGACTTGCGCAAGAACGGCTCCGATCTCGCGCTTCGGTGCGTTCATGGCAGCGCGGCGGTCTGCAGTGCCGTGACGCGTGCGATCTGTGCCGTCAATTGCTTAAGCTCGATGCGCAGCTCGGACAGCCGAATGCGGTCCTTCTCCACCACGTCGGCAGGCGCGTTGCGTGCGAAATCCGCGTTGTCCAGTTTACCCGTCAGCTTACCCAGATCCGTCTCCGCTCTGCGCAGCCGCTTGGCGAGCCGCTCGAGCTCGGCCTGCGGATCGATCAGCCCCGCCATCGGCACCAATATTTCCAGCGTGCCCAAGAGCGCGACCGCTGAAATGGGAGCGGCCTCGCCGTTCGCCAGGATCCGCGGCGGCATGATCCCGGCCAGCCGGCTCAAGTAGACTAGATTGCGGTTCGCGTATTCGCTGTCGATCGGTCCGCAATTCTGCAACAGCACGTCCAATTTACGGCTGGGCGCGATGTCCATCTCCCCGCGGATCTGGCGCACGCCTTCGATGAAGTCCATGACCCAGCGCATTTCCGGCTCGGCCCGCGAATCCGCTGCGACGGCGTCCGCCGTCGGGAACTCGCTGCGCATGATGGTCTCGCCGCCCACCCCCGCACAGAGGCCAGCGCACGTCGCCACCCGTTGCCAGATCTCTTCGGTGATGAACGGTGCGAGCGGATGCAGGGCGCGCAACAGCGCTTCGAGCGTATGGATCAGCGTATGGCGGGTGCCGCGCTTTTCCGCCTCGGACGCTTCTTCCGAGAAGAGGGTGGCCTTCGACAGTTCCAGGTACCAATCGCAGTATTCGTGCCAGGTGAATTCGTAGAGCGCACCGGCGACCATATCCAGACGATAGTCGAGGAAACCTTTTTCGACGCGTTGCAGCGTTGCCGACAGCCGCGAGCGTATCCAGCGATCGGCAAGACTGAATTGCGCGCCCGCGGCGCTCGAGTTCTGGCCCTCGACGTTCATCAACGCGTAGCGGGCGGCGTTCCACAGCTTATTACAGAAGTTTCGATTGCCTTCGACTCGGGCCATGTCGAACTTGAGATCGCGGCTCTGCGTGGCCAGCGACGCGAAGCTCAACCGCAGCGCGTCCGTGCCGTACGCGGGAATGCCTTGCGGGAATTGCTTGCGCGTGGCCTTCTCGATGGCGGGTTTCATCTGCGGCTGCATCAGGCCCGTGGTGCGCTTCGCCAACAAGTCATCGAGCGCGATGCCGTCGACGATGTCGAGCGGATCGATCACGTTGCCCTTCGACTTGGACATTTTCTGTCCGTCGTGGTCGCGAATCAGTCCGTGCATGTAAACCTCACGGAACGGTATCTCACCGGTGAACTTCAGGCCCATCATGATCATGCGGGCCACCCAGAAGAAAATGATGTCGAAGCCCGTGACCAGTACCGACGTCGGGTAATACCTGCGCAGCGCCGGCGTGTCGTCCGGCCACCCCTGGGTGGAGAACGGCCATAGTGCAGAGGAGAACCACGTGTCGAGTACGTCCTCGTCCCGACGCAACGCCACCGATGCGTCGAGGCCGTGAACGCGGCGCGCCTCGGCCTCGTCGCGGGCCACGTACACGCGCCCCTCGGCGTCGTACCACGCCGGAATCCGATGGCCCCACCAGAGTTGCCGGCTGATGCACCAATCCTTGATGTTGCGCATCCACTCGTAGTAAACGCCGGTCCAATTCTCGGGCACGAAGCGGATGTGTCCTGCCTCGACGGCGCGCAGTGCGGGTTCGGCCAGCGGTTTGATGTCCACGAACCATTGGTCGGTGAGCAGCGGCTCGAGGATCGCTTGAGTGCGATCGCCGCGCGGCACCATGAGCTTGTGCGGCTCGATGCGTTCGACCAGTCCCAGCGCCGTAAGATCGGCCACGATAGCGGTGCGCGCGGCGAATCGATCGAGGCCTCTGTAGGCTACGGGAACAGCCTCGTTGAGCGAGGCTGCGGGCGTCATGATATTGATGACGGCCAAGCCGTGGCGTTGACCGACTTCATAATCGTTGAAATCGTGCGCGGGGGTGATCTTGACGCAGCCGCTGCCGAAGGCGGGATCGACGTAGGCGTCGCCGATGATGGGGATTTCGCGCGTGGTCAGAGGCAGCCGCAAGCGACGGCCGATCAAGTGACGGTAGCGCTCGTCATCGGGGTGCACCGCCACCGCCGAATCGCCCAGCATGGTTTCCGGCCGCGTCGTCGCAACCACCAGGTATCCGTCGCTGCCGATCAGGGGATAGCGCAAGTGCCAGAGGCTGCCCATTTCCTCTTCGGAGACCACCTCCAAGTCCGATAGAGCGGTCTTCAACACCGGGTCCCAGTTCACCAGGCGCTTACCGCGATAGATCAAGCCTTCCTGGTGCAACCGCACGAACACTTCGGTGACCGCGCGCGAGAGCGCGGGGTCCATGGTGAACTTGTCGCGCTGCCAGTCCACCGACGCACCGAGGCGGCGCAGCTGATTGGCGATGATTCCACCGGATTTCTCTTTCCATTCCCAAACGCGTTCGACAAAGGCGTCGCGACCGAGTTCGATGCGGCTCTGTCCCGCCGCATTCAGCTGGCGTTCCACCACCATTTGCGTGGCAATCCCGGCGTGGTCCGTGCCCGGCTGCCACAGGGTGTCGAAGCCGCACATTCGCTTGTAGCGGATGAGCGCATCCATGATGGTGTCTTGAAAGGCATGCCCCATGTGCAGCGTGCCGGTGACGTTGGGCGGCGGGATGACGATGGAAAAGCTTGGGCCCCGACCGCTCGGCGCGAAATAGCCGCCGGCTTCCCACGCGGCGTAGATCCGTGACTCGATATTCGACGGCGAAAACGCTTTATCCATGAAATCCGCTTAAATTTCCGTGTCCGCCGCGCTGCTCGGCACCACCGTAGTCGTGGTCGCACTGCTCATCATGGCGTGTTCTCGCAGCACGCGATCCACGAGTTCCGGGAGTTGCGCGCGCAGCTGATCGAAGACGCGCTCGAACAGCGTGGCCTCGATGTCCTTGGCAGCCTGATGCAATAACGAATCCGCTAAATTCAGCGTCTCCGTCACGACCGCGGCATGCACGGCCTTGGCATCGAAGAAGCCGTACGTACGGCCGTCCGCGGCGACCGCGTCGGTGAGAATGGGAATGTCGCGCGGATCATGCGTTTCAGTCGTCATGTGATCAGGCACCCGCAGTCTCGTCCAATTGATGCGTTTCGACCGGCAGCTTGAGTTCGCGATACGCCTTGAACCGTTCACGACCCAAACGGCGCCGTTCGTCGTCGGCGTCGATGATTTCGGCGATGCGATTGAATCGTTCCAGGCGGGCGGGCAGGCGGCCGCTCAAGTTCACCAGCAGATCGGCTGCGTCGACGGTGTCGAGATCGGGGGTCAGCTGCACCGGCGCTGCGGCAGCGCCGGACGGCTCGCCGCGCCGCAGGTCATGCGGCACGAACGAGCGTTCGTTGAAGGTCCACAGCAGCTCGTCGATCGCCTCGGTATCGGCGGCAGTTTCGCTCAACAGCACCACTTGCAAATCCCGCAAATAAGCCTTCTCGGTGAGCCGGCAGGCAAACGTGAAGCGCTGCTTGGCCGTCGAGCTTTTCAGGACATAAAAGTCGACGCGTTCGGTCATTTCGCGTCGGCGCGGTGGAGCAAGAAATCGACGAGCAGCGGCACGGGACGGCCGGTACTTCCCTTGTTCGCGCCGCCGAGCCACGCGGTGCCGGCCACGTCCAAGTGCGCCCACTTCAGATCCTTGGCGAACTTCCACAGGAAGGAAGCGGCCGTGCAAGCACCGCCCTCGCGGCCGCCGACGTTGGCGATATCGGCGAAGTTGCTCTTCAGCTGATCGACATATTCGTCGCCGATGGGCATGGACCACGCGCGATCATCGGCACGCACGCCCGCTGCCAGCAATTCCTGGGTGAGGCTGTCGTCGTTGCTCATCAAGCCGCTGAAATGATTGCCGAGCGCGACGATGCAAGCGCCCGTCAATGTCGCCACGTCGATGACCGTCGCCGGCTTGAAGCGGCGGCTGTAGGTAATGGCGTCGCAAAGCACCAATCGCCCCTCGGCATCGGTATTGAGAATTTCCACGGTTTGACCGGACATGGTCGTGACGATGTCCGCCGGCTTGACGGCGCCGCCGCTCGGCATATTCTCGCAGGATGCGACGATGACCACCAGGTTGATGGGTAAGCGAAGTTCGGCAACCGTGCGCAGCGTGCCCAACACGGTGGCGGCGCCGCTCATATCGAACTTCATCTCATCCATGGCCGGCGGATCCTTGAGGGAGATTCCGCCGGAATCGAACGTGATTCCCTTGCCGACGAGGCAGATGGGCGGCACGCTTTTCTTGGCGCCCCGGTATTCGCAGACGATCAGCCGCGGCGGTTGGTCCGAGCCTTTGGTGACCGCGAGGAATGCGCCCATCTTCAGGGCTTTGATGCCGCGCTCATCGAAGAGCTTGGCCGTGATGCTCGGCCATTGCTTGGCCAATGCTTGCGTGCGTTTGCCGAGATACGTCGGGGTGCATACATTGGGCGGTAGATTCGCCAGATCCCGCGCCAGTGAGATGCCGCTGCCCACCGCGGCGCCGATATCCAGACCGTCGCTGGCCGCTTTGGAGTCATGCGCGTTCTCCGTCGCAACGCTGACGCTCGCGAGGCGCGGTGACTTGGGTTTGGTGCCCGTCTTTAGATCCGGGATCTTATAGGCATGGACGCAGAACACTTCTGCAACCACGCGCGCACGGTACAGCATGTCGAGGTCGGGAACCTCTTCCAAGGTCAGGTACACGCCGGCATCCGTTGCGCCGGTCTTGCCGAGCGCCTGGGCGGCGGCTTGCAGTGCCTTGCGGTACTGTTTCCGGCCGAAGCCGCTGCGCGCGCCCAGCCCGACCAACAGCACCCGAGCCGACGCCGCCCCCTTGGGCAGCGGCAGCAGCAGGGTGTCGCCCACCTTGCCGGCAAAATCGCCGCTGGTGTGCAATTTGCCGATCAGGCCGCCGATCTGCGCGTCGATATGCGCGGCGCCGACGCTCAAATCGCCGCGCTCGTACATCCCGACGACGGCGCAATCCGCGCGCGCGCGCGCTTTGGCATCGACAATGGCCTTGAATTCCATATCCTACAACTCCCTATTCGTCTTTTGCGTGAGTGTTCATAAGACCAAATAGTTTACTAGATTATTGCGAAGGCTCTAAGCTCGACGCCCATGAAATGGACCATTCAACGATATGTGCTGCGCGAAGTGGTGCAAACATGGCTTGCGGTGACCGGGGTTTTGGTGGCCATTCTCGTTTCGAACCAATTGTCCAGGGTTCTCGGTCAGGCCGCCGACAATCAATACGGGCGGCACGTGGTCTTCGAACTGATCGCCCTGGGCGCGGTGATGAATCTGTCCGTGATCGTGCCGGTCGGGCTGCTGCTCTCCGTGGTGCTCACGCTCGGGCGCCTCTATCACGACAGCGAGATGGCCGCTTTGCAGGCGTGCGGTTTCGCGCCCGCGCGACTGCTGGCGCCGCTGCTCATGTTTGCGACGGTGATCGCGGTGGGACTCGCGTGGCTGTCCTTCGTCCAGGTGCCGCGCGCTGACCAGCAAGTGCAGTTGCTCAGGCAATCGGCGATCAAAGAGGCGCAGTTCGGCCAGCTCGACGCGGGACGCTTCCGCTCCTTCAGCAGCGGCGATGCGGTTTTTTACGCGGAGCGGGTCGATGCGGAAGGGGTCCTGCACAATGTCTTCGTCAGACGCGAGACCGACGGGCGCATCGAGTTGGCGCTCGCTGACACCGCGACCTATTCCAAGGCCGCCGCCAACGGCATGCACTTCGTCACGCTGTTCAACGGCCGCCGCTACGAAGGGGTCCCGGGTCAAAGCGAATTTCGAGTCATCGAGTTCCGCGAGCACGGCATTCCGATTTCGACGCCGGCGGATGTGGTCGGCCCGCAGGATCCCGATACCAAACCCACACGCGACCTATGGGGCACCCACACCCCGTCCGACATCGCTCAACTGCAATCCCGCGCGTCGAGTCCCTTGATGGCGCTGGTGTTGACGCTGGTGGCCGTTCCCTTGAGCCGGCTTCGCCCGCGGCAGGGCCGTTACGCGCGCGTCGGATTCGCCATCGTCGTGTATTTCGTGTACTCGAATCTGTTGTCCGCGGCCAAGGTATGGGTTGAAAAAGGCGAGCTGTCGCCGGACATCGGCGTGTGGTGGGTGCACGTCGCGGTCTTGGCGTTGGGCGTCTATCTCGTCTATCGTGAGTCGAGCACAACATGAACACGCTGGATCGCTATCTCTATCGCACGGTGTTGGTCTACGCCTGCATGGCGCTCGCCGTGCTGATATCCTTGGGCGGACTGTTCCTTTTCATCAGTCAACAAAACGACATCGGCGTCGGCAACTACAGTGCCGGCGACGCGCTGCTATTCACATTTCTCAACCTCCCGGAACAAGCGTTCGAGCTGCTGCCGATCGCCGCCATGATCGGCGCGCTGATGGGGTTGGGACATCTGGCGTCGGGCAGCGAACTCGTCGTGATTCGCGCATCCGGGGTATCGGTGTGGCGCGTCGCGTGGCCGGTGGGCCTCGCCGGGTTCACCATGGCGCTCGCGATGTACACCATCGGCGAGTACGTCGCGCCGCCCATGGCTCAGTTGGCAAAACGTGAGAAGACGACGAGCAAGCTGGCGGACATCAGCTTCGCCGGAACCGGCAGCGCCTGGGTCAAGGACGGCAACTTGATCCTGCGGGTCCAAACCGGCGAAGTCGACCAGGCATTCGGCGGCGTGTCGCTGTTCGAGTTGGACGGCAACCGCTTGCTGTCGGTGAAGCACGCCGAGCGTATCTCGGTGGCCGATCCCGGTCACTGGCGCCTGCACAATGTGTCGACCACTCGCTTCAGAGACGATCACATCGAGAGTGAAGTCGTTCCGGAGATCACGATGACCTCGTCCGTGAATCCTGATTTTCTTGGGCTTGCGGCCACCGACCCGGACCTGTTGACGCTGCGCGGTCTGGCCTCCTACATCGATCATCTACGGCGCAATAGCTTGGACACGGTCGTTTATGAAATCGGCTTCTGGTCGCGCATCGCCCGTTTGTTCGCCGTCATCGTGGTAACGCTGCTCGCGCTGCCGTTCGTATTCGGGCCCTTGCGAACCACGGGAGCCGGCGCCCGCACGGTGATCGGCGTGCTGCTCGGGGTCGTGTTCTTCCTCATCACCGGAATGGTCGAGAAAGGCGGCCAACTATTCGGCTTGAATCCGGTGATCGTCGGCTGGCTGCCCACCGCGGTCGTCGGGTTCTGTACGTTCATAGCGATATCACGAACGCGTTAGTGTCCTGAGTTAGAAATTCGCGCAATAAATCGCGAAGGGATAAGGTCGCGAGGCAAGGCGCGAGGAGGAGTCATAGTGGGTACTATGGCGACGACGAGCAACGCCGCATCGCGAGCTTAGACCGAGCGAGAATTGATGCGAATTTCTAACTCAGGACACTAGGTGTACCACGCGAGTCTTGGACAGTCGATCATGGATCGCCACGCGGTCGGGATCGAGGTACAGCCAGAGCACGCCGAGCGCCGCCGGCGGCCACGCCAAGAATCCGCACAGAAAACGCAGCGCCGCGGAGGCGCCGCTCAACGGCCTGCCGAGGTCGCTCACGGCGCGCAGATGCCACGCACGCATTCCCAGTGTTTGGCCGCTGCGCACCCAGTTGAGAATGTAGTAGCCGGCAATCACCCCGAGCTCTCCGGCGCAGTACGCGTAGAACCAGCCGCCGGCCGACTCGCGGCTCACCGCCGCGTGACCCTTCGTGAATGCGATGGACGCTGCCGTGTAGATCATCAGCAACGCGATCAACAGCACCGCATCGTAGATCAGCGCCGCGAAACGCCTGCCGAAGCCCGCACTGACGCCGCTGGTCACGGCGCCGTGTTGGGCGTTGGCTTATGCGTTGCGTGCGCCGGCCCGGCGGCCCGCCCGGCGGGCGGCTTGGCGGGCGGCTCCTTGGGGACGAGCAACTGCTCCAGGGGTTTGAATAGGGCGTCGTACCTGTAGCTCGCGATTTCGACGGCGCGTCCCTGCGTCTTCGCCGTCAACGCCGCATCCTTGGTGGCCTTCACTTCGAGCCAGTGCTTGTCGGCGATGGCAGTCCCCGTGAGGGTAATGACGTTGCCGTCCGTGAGGGTCACGACTACTTGCGACGCTTGGCCAAAATCGATGCCGCCCGCGGGCGCGACATCTTCCGCCGTGAGGCCGGAGAACGTCGTCGGTCCCGGCGCGAGCGCATGGGCGTCCAGGGCTTTGCGGCCCGCCGGCACGCCGTCCAGGCTGTACGTGTTGTCCGCCGGGTTCAGGCGATGCAGGCTATACGCAGCGCCGGCGGCCGGTTTGACGTCGACGCTTTGAATCAGGGCAACCGGCACGTCGAGCAGCCGCGAATCGATCCAGAAACGGGGCTCGGTTTCGATGCCGATGGCCGGCTCGACGCTGTAGGCCTGGTTCTCACCCACGCGCCGCACGAAGGTGCCTTCGCCCACCGGCTTGCCCACGATCACCGCGTGCTTGCCGCCGGGCGCAACCACCGTGACCTCGGCGCCCAGCGCCGTGGACGTTGCCGGACCGCCGGCCGCCGGACCGCCGGCCGCCGGATCCTCGACGCCGATGGTGGAAAACCGCGCCGGATCGGCAGTCTTTTCCTCGATGATCTTCGCATCGTGCAGCGACAGCAGCAGCTTGCGGATCTTCGCGACGTCCGCCGGATAGTCCGCGCGCTCCGCCACCGTCCACTGTTCACCGGTTTTGTGCAGCGTCAGCGTGGGCGTGGCGCTGCCCTTGCGAACCAGCACGGCGGTAACCGTGTTCAAGTCACCGGCGAGCGACGGCAGCAATGCCGCGCCCTGCGTCTCCTGCGGCTGATTGCGTTGCGCGGCCAGATACAAGGCGCCCGTAATGACCACCAGCGCCGCGATCAGCAGCAGCGTGAAGCGTTGCCGGCTCATGGCGAGCTCGACTCGCCGAGTGCGGCGCGAGTCTGCGGTGAGCCTCGCGATTTACGACGGCGGCGCGCTGCCAGGACGATTCCGCCGACCACGGCGACGATCAGCGGTGCGACCGCGATGTTGATGATTTTCAGCGTGTTGTCGAGACGGTCGATGTCGACGTTCAGGCCGCGCTGCGTCTCGCGCAGCTCTTTGCGTATCTGTGCTTTCTCGGCAGTGAAGCGTTTGATTTCCTGTTCCTGTTCGGGGGAGAGCATGAGCGACGATTGATCATTGCGTTTGCTTTGCAGCTCGGTCAGTTTGGCTTCGGTCGATTGCAGTTCCGACTGCAGCTCCGTGGCCTTGCTGCGCAAGCGATCGTCGGCCTGGCGCCGCAGGGCTTCCACGCGCTCGAACGGACGCGAAAAACTGGCACGGCCACGAATGCTGATGAGCGCGCTGCTGCCGCTCAAGTTGTCGAGAATGTTGGCGACCAGATCGCCGTTGTTCGCGAACGCCTGCGCGACTCGTTGGCCGAACAATTCGCGCGTCTGCACCCACATGTAATCCATCAACAGATCGGTATCCGCAATGATGACGATGTTCGCCGGCGATACCGACTTCGCCAGGTGCGCCACCGGCGGGCCGGCGGCCGGCTTGCC
>Ga0224558_1004349_pt1 | contig 11071 bp, 9 predicted proteins | sample 714S32024metaG_FD_180682 | JGI IMG/M metagenome (GOLD analysis project Ga0224558, IMG submission 180682) | Peat soil microbial communities from Stordalen Mire, Sweden - 717 S3 20-24 | ecosystem: Environmental > Terrestrial > Soil > Wetlands > Peat | place: Sweden: Norrbotten County, Stordalen... | reverse complement strand
CCCTCGGATAGCGAATTGGAGAGATATCTGCGCTCCCATTTAGGTCAGGCGACAGACAGCTGGAGTGGCCCGTCGCTCGAGATGGTGGGTGATCCAGACGCCGCTTTCGAGTCGGCGGCTGTGCGCCTTAGCGCTACTTATACCACGGCGTATATTGCCCATGCCCCGCTCGAACCGCGGGTCGCCCTCGCCCTCTGGGACGACGTACGGCTCACCATTTGGACTGGGACTCAGACCCCCTTTGCCGTTCGTGCTCAGGTCGCTGCTGCCTGTGATCTGGACGAGGAAGATGTCCGGGTGATCATCGCTCCGACGGGTGGCGCGTTCGGCGGCAAGCATGCAGCCGGCGTCGCAACTGAGGCGGCCATTTTGGCCCGCGAGGTCGGTGCACCGGTTCGAGTGGCATGGACGCGTCACGAAGAGTTCACCGCCGGCACCCTCCGTCCCGCAGCGGTCATCGACGTGAAAGCGGGGGTCGCGGGTACCGGCGAGCTGACGTCTTGGATCTTCACCAATCTCAACTCAGGTCCGGCTGCGATCGCCACTCCCTATCGCGTCTCGAGCCGGCGAATAGAGCACAAACCCGCTGCGGGGCCCCTCTCCCAAGGCTCCTATCGAGCCCTGGCCGCAACCGCCAACAATTTTGCTCGGGAGTCGCACATCGACGAATTGGCGCGCCGGATAGGGCGCGACCCGGTCGAATACCGCCTCGACGTCTTGGCCGACGAAAGACTCCGGGCTGTGTTGCGCGCCGCCGCTGATGGCTTCGGATGGACGGCCGCGCGCAACGGGCTAGGACGGGGCATCGCGTGCGGTATGGAAAAGGATGGGCGGGTGGCGACGGCTGCCGAGGTGCGGGTCAACCGGGACGGCCAATTGCAGGTTGTCCGTCTGGTGAGCGCCTACGAATGCGGGGCTGTGGTCAATCCGGACACCGTGGTCAACCAGATCGAGGGAGCAACGGTCATGGCTTTAGGTGGAGCGCTGTTTGAGCAGATCCACTTCACCAACGGAGTGATCGCCAACGGTACCTTCTCCGACTACCGGGTTCCGCGCATCGGCGACGTTCCGCCTATTGAGGTGATTCTGCTCAATCGTAGGGACTTGCCATCCGCCGGAGCAGGCGAGACCCCCATGATCGCAGTTGCACCAGCCGTCGCCAACGCCGTCTTCGACGCCATTGGCCGGCGACTCCGGGCCCTTCCATTGACCATTGACGGAGTGGTGCGTGGCGGATGAGGTGGAGCGTCCCATGGGAGCACCGCCAGACGCTGAGGTCCCATGGCAGCATCAACCTCCCGTTCGTGCCAGGTCACTGGGGCGCTGCATAACCATCACCCTCAGGCCGGTGGGCCCGAGGCGAGGGGTGACCGACGCCGTGTGCGACTGACGCGAGGGATCCTGCCACCCGAGCTGGATCGTCTGGCCTGGGCGGAGCGCCTGAAGGATGGTCGTGAGTTCAGTCGGGCTGCCGACGAGGCGCGGAGGGCTTCGGGCATGCAGTCCTCGCCGGAATTGGTGACGACGATCCGGGAGCTGGGTGGCACATCGGCGGCCGGTGGGGGCGTCGTGTGGAGACAATACTGTCGGTTACTCCTGGTGGGAGCCCGAACGCGGTACCGGCACCCCCGTCGCTCGGGTAGCGCTCCGAAGGGCGCGGCGGCAGAATGGTGTGAGCATTGGTGAGGAACTGTTGGAGGACCGGCGACGCCGACGCGCCGGTGACCCTCGCTTCACCGGGGCCGACCGGGAGTACGCACGCCGGCTGACCACCGGCGAGCTGGTGGGCGAGTTCCAAGCCGCTCTCGACGCGGTGAGTGCAGCCGACACGCTGCTCGGTGGCGGCCCGGAGCCGGACACCGATCCAAGGGACTGACCTGTCGACACCTGCCCAGTGATCGTCATTGACGAGTACCTGGCGGTGCGCCTGGCCGCAGGGGGCTGGCCATCTGCTCTCCCCGATGACGAGGTGGTGTTACCGACCAGCCGTCGGAGGGGGGACTTGAACACAGACAGCGTTCGTGTTGAACGCCCAGTTCGTGCCTATTGGCTGGTCCCACTCCCCCACTATTTCCGCCCTGTGCGGATCATTCCGTGAGGTGCGGTAGAAATTCAGGGTAGAAAATGACCTGTTAAGTCCTCCACTTACTCAGCGGGTGTGACCCACTGTCATACGACCGGTTGGGGTACTTCTGCCAGACTTGGCCCTTAGTTGTGGATCCAGAAATCCCGCAACACCCAAACTGCCGAGGCCCGCAATCGCCAGGAGTCCTACGACTAGCCAGCCGCCAGGAGGTATCCATTTGGCGTCGTGAAGGAAGAAGAGTGACCCGTTGACTCCAACTGCGTAGCGTCGGGCGTTCCCATAGAGGGCACCTGCATTAAGGATGATCATTAGTGCGATACAGAGGCGAGGCAGAGCGCGACGAACCGAATCGGGGGATCGCATCGCAACTGCAAGTATGGGGAGAGGCGCAAGGATGGCCAGCGTGTAGCGCGCCTGGAATCCAAAACCTCCGGCAATTTCCGTCACGGTGACCCAGAGGGTCACAAGGCCAGCGAATACAGTTACGGCCAAGAACTTGATACGCGCGGAAGACTCAACTGTGACTAGTGATGCACCGATTATGATTAACGCGACGAGATAACCAATGACCCAGAGGTGAGCAGGAGTCGGTGTGTCCAGCCAGCCGAACTGACTAAAGAGACCTTGCGCACCGTGCAGTACTTTGGAGAGCACCTCGTGAATGTAGTGAAAATACGAGGTTGTGGGTGACGTTCTCGGCGAACGTTGAAAGGACACACTCCATGCGAGATTGGCGATAGCAGCTGCCGCAATCAGTCCGATTGCAAAAGGCACCTTTCGCAACTGGCTGCGCCACCGCGACCAGGTTCGGGTCAAAAGGATTACTGCCGCAAGGTCAAAAACAAGAAATAGAGGCCCAAGAGATTTGGCACTCGTCAGCGCTATCCCAGCAGCGACCCAAGTGATCCAAAGCCATGTTGAGGGCGTTCGGCGGCTGATCTCCAGACCGACGCACACGAAACAAATAGAGGCGGCCACCTCGATACCGTTTGTTGCGGCAGAGCTCGCTACGTAGAGGGTCAACGGTCCTGCCGCAAAGAACCACGCTGCTCTTGACCAGGATGAGGTGCAAGTAAAAGCGAAAGACATTAACAGGAACAGCGCACAGATCAAGGCAGATACCACTCGTGCTGCATAAATCGCACTTGGGACATTCCCGGCGATACGGGCTGCCACACCTAAGGGAATGTAGAGCAATGGGTAGTACGTACCGACGTAACTGCTTTCCTTTGTCCCTCCGAGCAAAAACCTCGGTGAACAGGAGGCAGGCGTATTGGGGTGAAAGGCGAAACACGGCGCGACCTTGTCCCGCACCGCGAGATGGGCAGGCAAAATGAATGATCTCGTGTTTGCGGTAGCAATGTTGTCAACCGTCGATCGAGCAGAAGGCATCCCTCGCCATTGGCCTTCGGCAGCTGATACGGCGCGGATGAGTTGGGCGCCCTCGTCAGGCGATGACATCGGAGGAGAGCTAAGAATCCAGGAAAGAAGTAGGGCAGAAATTCCGATACCGGCGAGAATAATTACACGAACTCGCGCTGACCTTGTCCCGTGTGCAGCTACGTGTCTGCCCGCGCTCGCTCTGCCCACAATCACTTACCTCGGGCCAGGAGCGTAGCAGTTGTTGCCTGGGCGTTTGCGGGATCCTGGCGGGTCGGGGGCGCCTCGCAAGATCTCGGCCACTTCGACCGGACTACCGCATTCCGCTGATGCATGCCGATAGCGATGTGCACGCATCACTACCCATTGATGCCCCCTCCTCGGTCGGCACCGCGTGGCCACAGACCGCTCTCGTAACCTATTGGATCTCACTCAAAACGGTACGCTCAAGGGCACAGCACTCGTTTCAGAGAATTCGGATGTCACTTCCCTCAGCCTTGTTGCTTTCAGGAATTCTGAGGCGATCTCAGAGCCCTCTGAAGGCCTTCCGACCCTATGTTGGGGCTAGTCCAACTCCTGGCGGATCCTTGGGAATTGGCAGCGTGTGACCAACTGCGGCTGGGCGTGATGGAAAAACGCAACCACAGCATTCGTCTCACAGACAATCCGCGCTTCACTTCGATGCTTCGCAATCTGACAAAAGTCACATTCTCTTACCAACGCAGCCCAACGCGCCCACATAGGGACTGGTGGCGGAACACGATGAATTCGAGACCGGTGGTGACGCCTCTGATGACAAAGGTGATCAAGAAGGGCGACGACTTGTTTCGCATGGTCGGGAAGGAGAACGCGCCGATCCTTCCACCGTACGTCGCTCTATTCACCGTCCTCACAACGGCGTTTTCGCGTCTGCTACCTCAGGGCCATCAGCTTTACCAGTTCCGATCGATCTACCTCCGATGGCAGTCCCCATCCTGGCCTGTAATCGAAGACCTCATCTATCGGAGCCGAGACGTAGCGTGACTCGAGCAGTTCGAGTTGGGACAGTGGGACGAGAGACGGGTGAGGATGACCGCAAGCGCGCCCGAGCCGCACGAGCTCAAATCGAAGAGCGGCCACATAGTTCGCCACTCGTACGGACTTGAGCGCTGGATCCAGGCCGTGTTGCAACCAGCGCGACTGAGTGGCGACGCCTGTTGGGCACCGCCCAGTGTGGCATCGCTGCGCCTGAATGCAACCCGCAGCCAGCATCACCTCACGACCGACATTGAGTTGATCGCAGCCCAATGCCAGCGCGAGTAACGCGTTCTCGGGTAGGCCGAGCTTTCCTGAGCCGATCCATACAATGTTGTTCTGCAATCCATGTTGAGCAAAGATCCGATACACGCGCGCGAATGCGAAGCGGAATGGCAGCGCCACATGGTCAACGAACACAAGCGGGCCCGCGCCCGTTCCGCCCTCTCCACCATCAATTGTGATGAAATCGACGGCGGTCCCAGTGGCCTCAATCCGCGCCGCGAGTGCCTCCCAGAATCCAATTTCCCCCACCGCGGACTTGATGCCGACCGGCAGGCCAGTGCGATCGGCGATGTTCTCAACGAAGTCGAGTAATCCGCCGACGTCACTGAACGCACTATGGCCCGCCGGACTCTTGCAATCCTTACCTACTGGGACACCCCGAATGGCCGCGATCTCAGGAGTCACCTTTACACCAGGAAGCATCCCCCCTATGCCGGGTTTTGCTCCTTGGGACAACTTGATCTCGATCGCCCGAATCTCAGGGTGCGCGGCCACCGTATCGGCGACGCGCTCCAGGGAGAAACGACCATCGGCCTCCCTGCATCCGAAGTATCCGCTGCCGATCTGCCAGACCAGATCGGCGCCCTTCTCGTGGTAGGCCGAGATGCCCCCTTCCCCCGTATTCTGCCAACACCCCGCCAGCATCGACCCGCGGTTGATGGCCTCGATCGCTGCCGCGCTGAGCGAACCGAAACTCATACCGGAGACGTTGACGATCGAGGCAGGCCGAAATGCCAGCCGTCGTTCCCTGGCACCGCCGAGTACTTTTGCCGCGGGAACAACAAAGTTGAGGGTTGGCTGAGTCGCGGTCAAAGCGAGAGGGAAGTCCGCTTGCTTGATGATCAGGTAGTCCTGGATGTGCTCGATATCGACGTCGGAACCAAATCCGAACAGGTTGTTGCCCAGCTTCGATGAAGTGTAGATCCACCGACGCTGGTCCCGGTTGAACGGTCGCTCCTCGGTATTGTCGTTGACGAGGTACTGGCGGGTCTCAGGGCCGAATGACTCAAGGATGTACCGGAGGTGACCAATGATCGGGAAGTTCCGTAATACGGCGTGGTGACGTTGGAAAAGATCGTAGGTTGCCACCGCAAGCAACCCGGCTATTACGACGATGACGATGACGATGACGACCATTGCGCGAGGATAGGTGAATGCACGGACGGATTCCCGCTTTGTCACCTCGGCACTGAATCCTCAACTCCGCAGTGATCGTCACGATGAATAGTGAGCGGACGCCGCTCACGCCCCGCTGAACCTCGAGGAGATGAGTCCACCGGGCACACACTGTGGTGCGGGGGGAAGGCCCCGCCCACCACTCGCGTGGGCTGGGGTTGGTGTCGGAGGGGGGACTGGACTTAGGTCCACGCCCGGTCGTTGTAGAAAGTGCCTGGTCAGAGCTTCGACGCAGCGCTTGAAATGCCTTGAAGCGCTGCCGCAGGCTCGAACTGGATCACCCGCCACTGGCATTCAGCGAGATCCATGCCCGACACGCCAGGGCGAGATTGAAGCGATGGTCCGGATCATCGAGGGTGCGTCCACTGAGTTTCTCGATTCGCCCAGGGCGATAGCGCAGCGTGCTTCGATGGATGAGGAGCTTGCGCGCCGGGCTTCCGTGACTTCGCCATGCACGTCGACTGTCTCGAGCTACCGACCGCTGCGGGATTCTCCTGCCTAGTTGGTATCCAACGTCTGATCAAGAGCGACGGAGGTTCCATGAAATGGTCACCCTGGCCTGAGTACCGAACACCATGGCCGCCGGCGCCTGCCCTCCTCGTCTTGGAGATGACCTGACCGGACACCATTTCCTCGGTTGCCGGCCCTTCAAGGCTTAATCAAATCCTGACGCCGTACTGCCCGCCGAGGGGAAATAGCGTCGATGGGCGACTCTCCTCACCTACGCATCCAAAAGTGATCAAACCTGAGTCGATTTCGTACGCCCCTGTTCCTTTGCCCTATACATAAGCCGGTCTGCTTCGCCAATCACGGTCTCTTCGTCGGGGGTGTCCTTGTCGATCTGGGCCACGCCGATGCTGATGGATAGGCTCACCTCCGAGCCGTCGTCGACCTCGATCCGACACGCGCTGACCACCCGGCGCAGATCGTCGGCAACGTGAGCAGCATCTTCAATCCGGGCATAGGGCATGAGGACGGCGAACTCGTCGCCACCCACGCGGGCCACGAGATCGTTGTCCCGGAGTCGCCGGGTCAGGGCGGCGGCGATGGACTTCAAGACCTTGTCGCCGGCACGGTGCCCATAATGATCATTGATCTGCTTGAAGAGGTCGACGTCGATAATCATCAGAGTGGCGCACTCGCCGTAACGGTGGGCCCGTCCCACCTGTTCTCTGATGTCACGCTCGAAGCGCCGCCGGTTTCTTAGACCCGTCAGCGCATCTTGTTCGGAGAGTTGGCGAAGCTGTTCTTGATAGCGCAGCCGGACACTGATGTCGCGGGCAATCGTTGAGGCACCCGTCACCTTGCCGTTTCGGTCTCGAATAGCCGACTCGGTCAGAGACACGTCGACCTGGGTACCGTCGCTTCGCTCCCTCACGGTCTCGTAGTTCTCAACCGGCTCGCCCGAGGTCACGCGGCGCATGATCTCGGGAACCTCATCGTCGTGTCCCGGAGGCACCAGCATCGAGATCGATTTGCCTATGGCCTCAGTCGCCGTATAGCCGAATAGGCGCTCAGCCCCGATGTTCCAACTCGTGATGACGCCGTCGAGATCCTTGCCGATGATGGCATCGTGGGATGACTCGACCACGGCCCTGAAGTGTGAGGCTTCTTCTTCGGATCGCTTGCGTTCGGTGATGTCACGGATGGCGCTAGACACCAGAGTGCCGTCCTCTGTGTCGAGAGGGCTGAGGGAGACCTCGATGGGGAATTCCGTGCCATCCTTGCGTCGTCCGTAGAGTTCGAAACCTACCCCCATCGAACGAGCTTGCGGATCGGCGAGGTAACCCGCGCGGTGGTCAGAATGCCGGACGCGGAATCGCTCGGGAACCAGCATCTCGATGGGTTGGCCCAACAGCTCGTCGCGGCCGTAGTCGAAGAGCTTCTCGGACTGGGCGTTGACCAGCACGATCTCACCCTTGGCGTCGACGATCACCATAGCGTCAGGAGCGGACTCCAGAAGGCCTCGGAACATTATTTCGGAGTGTTTGCGCTTGGTGATGTCGCGGATGGCGCTAAACACCAGCGTGCCGTCTTCTGTCTCGAGAGGGCTGAGGGAGATCTCGATCGGGAATTCGACCCCGTCCTTGCGTTGGCCGTAGAGCTCGAGGCCCACCCCCATCGGACGAAGGTGCGGGTCAGCGAGGTACCCCGAGCGGTGATCAGGGTGTTCATCACGGAAGCGCTCGGGAACCAGCATCTCGATGGGTTGGCCCAACAGCTCGTCGCGGCCGTAGTCGAAGAGTTTCTCGGTCTGGGCGTTGACCAGCACGATCTCACCCTTGGCGTCGACGATCACCATGGCATCGGGGGCGGACTCGAGAAGACCCCGGAACATTCGCTCGGAATGCATACGGTCCGAGATGTCGCCGATGGTACCAGATACCTGCCTGCTCTCTCCCTCAGACCGACGTGAGCCCATAACTAATCGTGACACGAAGCAGTGCTCGAATTCCACGATACCTGTATTGGCATCATCGAACACTACGAACGGGCCAGGTAGCGCCCTGCATAGGACAGACCACGGTGGGCTGAGGTTGAAGGCGGACCGGGATGCGAACCGAAAGCAGGGCTCTCGATCTCTCGATGGGACCAATGGCCCTAGTGGGCGGAAAGCATTTCCATATCATCCAACGTGACATGACATCCGACCTCAAGAGGCATGTTCTGTTGAGACTCACCGAAGCTCTACAGGACGAAGACGTCAATGCTCTCCGAGACCTTGAGCTGTATCGGGGCTGGGGTAACGTGATCTACGTCAGGATCCACACAGGCATCTCACCTTCTTTTGAGCACCGAAACCGTCTCCGCTCCTTGTTCGAAGCCGCCGTTAGCAGCGCACTGAGCCCGAATCGGCACTCAGTAGAGATTCGCTGGTCCCGCTAGTTCTAAGGCACGGAACAAGGCGGCATCTTGAAGGAGTAGAGAGAATCTGCTCGTACACTTGCTCCGATGCCTCCGATGCCGTGCTCCGATGCCGGGTTTACTTTTCCGGCGCTTCCGGGTTCTTCGTGGGTAGCTACGTGCCCTGACGAGGCAGTTGGCGGCATGATGCGGCCATGCGAGATACCGAGTTGTACCGCAAGCTGCTGGGGCTCGAGTCGCCATGGGATGTCACCCGTGTCGAGCTGTCCGTCGAGGAGGGTCGGGTCGATGTGTGGACCGGCCATCCGAGGGGCGCTCGCTGGGGCTGTCCGGAGTGTGACCGCGAGTTGCCGACGTATGACCACGCCGAGGAGCGGGCGTGGCGCCACCTCGACAGCCTCCAGTTCTTGACCTACCTCCACGCCCGGCCCCCGCGGGTGAGCTGTCCCGAGCATGGGGTGCGCCAGGTCCGCCTGCCCTGGGCCGAGCCGATGTCACGATTCACCAACCTGTTCGAGCGCATGGCGGTCGATGTGCTGAAGGAATGTGATGTCCTCGGTGCCAGCCGGCTACTCCGCACCAGCTGGGATGAGACGTGGCACCTGATGGAGCGGGCCGTGGCCCGGGGCCAGGCGGTCAAGGAGTTGGCGGTGCCCGCGCTGGTGGGCGTGGACGAGAAGGCGGCCGGACGGGGCCATGACTACATCACCGTCGTGAGCGACCTCGCCCGGGGCACCGTCGAGTACCTGGCCGACGAGCGTCGAGAGTCCAGCCTGGATAGCTATTTCGAGCAATTCAGCACCGAACAGTTGGCCGGGATCGAGGCGGTGGGCATGGACATGTGGGAGCCCTACGCCAACTCGGTGCGGTCCCACCTAGACGACGCCGACGACAAGATCGTGTTCGACAGATACCACATCATGAAGAACGTGGTCAGCGCGGTCGACACCGTGCGCAAGCGGGAGAATCGAGCCCTTGTGGCCTCGGGCGACAGGTCCCTCACCGGATCCAAGTACCTATGGCTCTACTCGGCGGAGAACCTCCCCGAACGCCATCAGAGCCGCTTCGATGAGCTGCGCAACGGTGACCTCAAGACGGGCCGGGCCTGGGCGATCAAGGAGAACCTTCGGTTCTTCTGGGAGTACCGGCGCCGAGGCTGGGCCGAGAAGCACTGGAAGAGCTGGTACTTCTGGGCGACGCATTCGCGACTCGACCCGATCATCGAGGTCGCCCGCACGCTCAAGCGTCACCTTGCGGGTCTGCTCGCCTTCTTCGACCACCGGATCACCAGTGCGGGTGCCGAGGGGCTCAACTCACGCATCCAAGCCATCCGCGTCTCTGCACGCGGCTACCGCAACCGGGACAACTTCAAGACCGCCATCTACTTCCACTGCGGTGGTCTCGACCTCTACCCTCAAACCCACTGACTTCCCGGAAGCGCCACTTTTCCTAAGTCCGAGCAAACAATGTCCTGGAGCTGGTTGGCCAATCCCTTACCGACCTAGGCATTTTCTCCCACGTCGTCATGACGGCCTGGTTGGGAAAGCCGACGAGAGGGGCGGAGCACAGGCCAATCGGCCACGGAGTGGCCGTGCGGCAGCGCTTCTGGGCTTTCACAGGTGGCCGGACTCATCGCCGTCAACGCCCGCACCAGTGCCGTCGCACCCGCACAGCACCGGACTCGCAGTGGGGTGCGCCGGGCCGAGCCTTCTCGCTACCCGCTGGCCGGCCTCGTGGTCTGCGACTGCTGCGGGAAGAAGCTGCAGGACAACTTGGTCCGGGGACACGCCTTTTGCCGTTGCAAGGTCAGCAGCTATCCAGTGGTCGTAAATGACCACCTTCGGACTCTGGCCGTGCGAGAGGACCGCCTACTCCCCCATGTCGATGCCTGGCTCTGTGGACTGTTCGCACCGGATCTCATTGAAGAGACGGCCTCCGAGATCGTCCACGCCGACGCACAGGATCACCGGCAGGACCCGGCAGTCACCCGGGCCCGAAAGACGTTCACCGAGTGCGAGCGCAAGCTTGCCAAGCACCTCGACGGCCTGGAAGCCGGTATTCCCGCCGACATCATTGCCGCCCGGATAGAGGCCACCCAACGGCAAAAGTCTGCCGCCGAGTCCGATTTGGCGACCGCTTGTCGCCCGCCACGCTCGATGAGCATCAAGCGGACACGTTCGGTGAGCATGTGTTCGTGAACGTGCTGTCGCCCTGGTCGTCATCGGTGGCGCCGTGATGGTCAGGCTGTCGCCGGGAGTGGAGCTA
>Ga0224558_1004348_pt1 | contig 11075 bp, 13 predicted proteins | sample 714S32024metaG_FD_180682 | JGI IMG/M metagenome (GOLD analysis project Ga0224558, IMG submission 180682) | Peat soil microbial communities from Stordalen Mire, Sweden - 717 S3 20-24 | ecosystem: Environmental > Terrestrial > Soil > Wetlands > Peat | place: Sweden: Norrbotten County, Stordalen... | reverse complement strand
CTGGCACGCTGTTTCCAGCACGAGATCGACCACTTGGACGGTATGTTGTTCATCTTTCGCATGAGCGCGCTCAAGCGCGACCTGGTGTTGCGCAAGATTCGCAAGTTGCAGCGTGAAGGCAAGTGGTAAAACCATGAAATTGGTTTTTTGCGGAACGCCACAGTTTGCAGTGCCCACGCTACAGGCGCTGCTTGCGGCAGGACATGACGTTGCCCTAGTCGTTACGCAGCCGGATCGCCCGGCGGGCCGCAGCCGGCAACTGACCGCACCGCCGGTCAAGCTGGCCGCGCTGGCTGCCGGTCTTCCGGTCATGCAGCCCGAAAAGATTCGCAATAATCAGGAGTTTCGCGCGCGGCTTGAAGCGATTGCGCCCGACGCTATTGTTGTCGTGGCCTATGGGCGGCTGATTCCGCCTTGGATGCTGGAGCTGCCGCGGCTGGGCTGCATCAATCTGCACGCTTCCCTGCTGCCAAAATATCGCGGCGCGGCGCCGATCCAGTGGGCCGTGGCGATGGGCGAGGCCTTTACCGGAAACACGACCATGCTCCTCGAAGAGGGCTTGGATACCGGACCAATTTTGCTTCAGAAGCCGCTGGCCATCGCGCCGGAACAGACCGCCGAGGATTTGTTCCGTGTGCTCTCCGAGGACGGCGCTCCGCTGGCTGTGGAAACACTGGCCGGTTTGGCCCATGGAACCCTTCAGCCCCAGCCGCAGAATAATGCTGGAGCCACCCTGGCCCCGATACTGAACCGCGAAGACGGGCGCATGGACTTTTCGGCGCGCACGGCCACGGAACTCAAAAATCGCTGGCGCGGCTTTCAGCCCTGGCCCGGAGCTTTCACTACGCTGACGGGAAAAAAGCTGATTGTCCATCGCATGGAAGTTGTGGATGCGCAGGCCTTTGCGACTCCTGCTCCTGCCCAGCCCGGTCAGATTCACGTTGAAAGCCACCACTTTTTTGTCGCCTGCGCCGAGAACACTTGGCTGGAACTGCTTGAAGTGCAGCTTGAAGGCAAAAAGCGCCTTGCGGCAGCCGAGTTTCTGCGCGGAGCAGCGCTCGCCGCGGGCACGCGTCTCGGAATTGCGATCCAATGACTGCCAAGAAGAAGGTCGTCATCACGATGATCGAGCCAAAGAATCGCTTGGCCGTAATTTCCTCAGCGCGCAAGGCTGCTTTCAAGATTTTGCTGGCAGTCGAGCGCGGCCAATCCCACTCCGACGACCTGCTGCGCGAGCGAGCCGTCAACGTGCTTTCATCCCCGGATCGCAACCTGGCCACGGCGCTGGTGCTAGGCGTGCTGCGCTGGCAGATTCAGCTCGACCATCAGGTCCACGCGCTGCTCTCCCGCCCCAACGCCAAGCTCGACCCTGAGATTCTGATTGCCTTGCGTTTGGGCGCCTTCCAGTTGCTGCATATGGACCGCATTCCTGCCCGCGCCGTTCTCTCCGAGAGCGTGGAACTGGCCAAGCAGTCCGGCCATCGTTTCGCCGCTGGTCTGGTCAATGCCGTCCTCCGCAAACTCGCCAAGTCCTTGCAGGCTGCGGAAAATGGCCCAGATTTGATCCGAAACCCCGAAGATCACCCATCAGGGCCTAGAGGCCCCGTCGATATTGCGGAAGTTGCGGCACGACTAAAATCGTGCCCTGTTACAAAGCAGCTTTTTGATGCAAATTCCACGGGTTTTTCCGCAGCCGGTTTAGGCGCTGAAGAAAAACTTCCAGAAGAATCCATTGCGGAGTTGGCGCTTGCGCAGGCTCATCCCGCCTGGCTGGTCGCGCGCTGGGTGGATTTCTATGGTCTAGAGGCGACGCGTGACCTCTGCCGTCACGGCCAGAGTCAGCCCTTGCTGGCGGTGCGCCTTGCCAGTCCAGCGGTCGAAGCTGAACTTACCCAAGCCGGAATTGTTCTCGAAGCCGGCGCAGTGCTTTCCGCCACCCGCACAGTGATTGCAGGCGACGTGACCGCGACGGCAGCCTTCCGCGAAGGCCACGCGCGGCTTCAGGACGAGGGTTCGCAACTGGTGGCCGAGATCGCCAGCAAGATTCCCGATCAAAAAGTAAAGAGCATCCTCGACGCCTGCGCGGCTCCGGGCGGAAAGACGCTGATCCTGGCCGAGCGCAATCCTACGGCCCACATCGTTGCCTGCGAATCCAGCGCGTCGAGATTGGCGCAACTGCGCAAACGGCTGGCCTTTCTCGGCGACCGCGTCGAATGCCGTCAGGCCGATGCCGCTGCGCTGACGGAAGACGCAGCCTTCGATCTTGCCTTGGCCGACGTGCCCTGCAGCGGCACTGGAACCCTGGGCCGCAACCCGGAGATTCGCCACCGCCTGCGCCCGGAAGATCTGCCTCGTCAGGCCGAGCGGCAGAAAGCCATTCTGACCGCTGCCCTGCGCGCCATTCGCCCCGGCGGCCGTGTCGTCTACTCCACCTGCTCGCTGGAACCGGAAGAGAACGAGCAGGTGATTGCCGCAGTGCTAGAGCATTTCCGCTTCACATCTTTACATCAGAAAAGCATGGATTCTGTAAACACCAGAATCGAAAATGCTGTAGCCGCAACGCCGAGGGCCCGCTTGATTCCGCTTGGCGACCGCATTGGCGAACTGCTCCGTGAGGGCATTCTCACGCCCGAAGGCACGGAGCGGTTGCGCGGCGCGCTTACGCCGGATGGCAATCTCCGCCTACTGCCCGGCGTGTTTCGCACAGATGGATTTTTCATCGCCCTGATCGAGCGAACCGCCTGAAAAGCAAGCCAGCCAGCCAAGTTCAAATCACCTTGGAAGCTACTTGCAAAATCACCTTCAGAATCAAGATATGCGTCAGATCACAACTTGCAATCTCCAGTGAATTTTGCAAATCACTCAAGTTGCAGTGGATCACGCGCCCCCCCCATACCCCCGATGGGTATGGGGGGGGGAGGGGGGTGCTTCTGTCTGTGCAAGCAGGCTGGAATGCAGCCTCCTTTTTGATGGTGCGCCGCTCAAGCGAAATCATCTGCAACCGTCTAAAGCACGACTTGCAATCTCCTTGGAATTTTGCAAGTCGCTCTTTGTATAAGGAAAACTCACTTCCAGAGACAAGCATCATCTATGTTGAATCCAAAGATAGGGTGGTTCACGCCGCAATATTGATTTGCGCGCAAGAGTCAAAAGAACGATATGCAGCGCAAGATAGCTGCCGGATTGATCGTCGCGAAATGCACTTCAACGGCATAGTCAAACACGCGCTTGATGACATTACGTATCTGAATTGCAGCTGAGGGATGGCCGTCGTTGCGTTTCCGGTAAAGCGAAACCACAGTTGCTATATCCCGGAGCCCAAGATCTCAAGTTGACGCGACCAACAGGGAACGGCAACCCTCGTGAATCTTGTTAGGCTACACCTACTATGGTTTCGCTCCATACAACGGCCTGAACATCGACCGCGGTGACGTCCTTCAAAAGGCGACGCCCATGGCGGGGTAAATCTTTTTTCTGGAAGCACCGGATGCTGGCCGGATCTTTCCAGCACTCCACAACGTGCATTTCAAACCCACCAAAACACCAGATTATTTTCCGATGCAGAAAATAGAATTCAAGAGAATTGTAAATATCCATGCGGCTCCAGTGGATGATGGCCTCGCCAGAGTCCCACTGGAGTCCCAAAGTGGCTTTCCGCTCAGCTAAAGTTGCGCTGTCAGTTCCCGCGCTTGCCTACGGTTTGCATCCATTTTGCTGCCTTAGTTCCCGTAGCGTCCCCGGATTTTCGTCTATTCGCTTTTTGGTTTCAATGGCCTGTGCTCAGAGTTTTCCGCAAAGCGCCTTCCTCGGAGATGAACTTCAGTACAAATCACCAGTCAATCCCTTTGAGCTTCGCCGGAGTGAGAAGACACCGGCAACCCACGGTGTTCAAGTTGTGGCAGGTGAGGACCGGAATTGCCGGGGCGTTTTCGAGTGCGTATTCAATGGCCATCGAGCCACATTCCGGGCATGGCCCATCGTTCGAGTTAAGTAGGCGAACAGTTTTGACGCACCCCGTCTTTCTCCAGATGCTCATGTTCCGATAGTGCGCAACCGACATACAGAAATTTTGAAATACGGCTTTAGGTGTCATTTTGTAGGGCCAGGGGAATTGATCGTCGGGAACAAACTTAAAGCGCCTCCCCTCGACAAGTTCGACCGCCATGCGTATACGCAACTCGCGCAACTCCCATGGTTCGCAAAAAGTGAAGACCGGGAGCGGAGTAGAGAAACATTTCGCAAGGTCGCCCTCATCTGTCTCATGCAACATGGGGCGATTTTCTAAAGGGAAAAACCTCCGATGCAATTGAATTGCAGCAGAGAAATCCCCGCTTTCGATCATGCGACGGGCCTCTGGAAGTAGTTTCGGATCAAAGGAGTTCATCGAAGCACCATAACCTACACGCGCCGTGCGCAGCGTGTTAAGCAGAGAGGTTAGTGGATTTCAGAAAGAATTTATGGCATTTTTCTCTTTCTCTTTACGGATTTTGTCTGTCGTTTCAGCGTTGTAGATCGATAAGGCAGAGTGGTCAACATCAACCCCTACCTGTGCCAGAAGTATCACTGATGAGCCGTTTTTCCATTGATCGACAAGACCGGTAAAGGACGCCCCCATTCCGTTCTGATAAACGACCTGACGCTGTTCTAGCGGGTCACCGAATTTCGCATAGATGGCTTTCTCAATGTATGGAAAGTGCTCGCTTAAGACTTTCACTTCGATACGGTCTAGCTTGTCGTCCACAAAGTAGTAGGTTACTTTTGCCCCGAAGCCTGCCACCTGCCCGTTTTGATCCGAATTGACTTCGCACACCATCTCTGCACCAAAGAAATGATATTGCACATCTCCGTCAAGCACGGTCTGGTCAACATCGTGCTTGTGACGGTAAGCGTCAAGTGCGGCTTGATAAGCATTCATCTTCTTGAAGAAATCTCTTTCTCCAGATTGCGGCATTACTGGCTCAGGTTCTTTAGAAACATCCCCAGAGCATCGCGGAAAATGCGGATGGTACTGATCGCCAGAGTCCGCTTGGTTGTTTTGCTTGAACTGAGACAGCGTCTCTCCAATAACATCTTTACCCATTCCGAAACTAACCGATGGCTGCTGAGAATATCCATTTGATGCGCCGCACGCCATTGCGAGAAGACAGACAGCAATCCACTTTTTCATACTTTACCTTTCCGCGAAAGTCTACCACTCCCGCTCCCTGTTCGCGCGCGTACTGTCTCTCATTCAGCCGCGCAACGTGAAACGGAGCCAACGATGCGCTCCAATTCTCTGGCGATTTCCTCATCGGTCATGCGCTCGGGTGCGGGCGGGTTCACTAGGTGACCGCCGTCTCTCCCGGTCAGTTCGCACTTATCGGTGAACAGCTTCAGATGCTTGCCCAGCTTTTCAAGAGCGCTCAGCTTGTCCGTCAGCTTGAGCCTAATCTTGCGGACGGTCTTGAAGTTGCCGCGCCCTTCGCCAGCCCGTTCGACCCATTCCTCTTGCTCGAATGCGCTCAAGGCGGCAAGTTGTTCGGGAGTTGCCCGCGAAAGATCGATGAAGGCGCGCCCGCTTGCCGGATCGATTCGGAGAAAGTCGCCCATGTTGATAAAGGCGCACTTGGCAATTTCCGCTAAAACCCGCTCGGCAGTGATTTCGAGCTTTTCCGCCCGCTTGTCCATGGCCTCTTGAATCGCCGCAGAAACCATGGCATTCGTCAACAGTCTCGCACCTTGAGACTGCGCTGTTTTCCTGCTGTATCCCGCTCTTTCTGCGGCCTTTGTGGCGTTCAGGTCGATCAGATATTCACCGATGAAAAGCCGCTGCCTAGCTGTGAGTCTTTCCCGCTTTTGTGGGAGAAATGCTCCTCGTTTGCCGGTGCATGGCGCATGGCCGCGCAGAAAAGTGTCTTTGTCGGCTGGTTTCATCGTGTGCCTTTCGCGTGCAGGCCGCGCCCGCCGCAGCGGAAGCAATCAGCCGTTTTTTCGTTCGCGGGTGCGTTTGCTCGTCTTGCGTCTGGTGTTTCCGCCAGCTCCAGCGATTCCGGCAAGTGACGTGACAGGAAGTCCAAGTCTCGCCAGTAGACCACTACTTTGCGCCGTTCGATTCTCAGAACCGCGTCCGGTTCGCCAAAGGCACAGCCGCGCAAGCGTACCGCCGCGCCGATGGGAAACGGCAGCGGCCCGTTGCCGGTCACAGTGGCCTCCGAGTACGATGTGCGGGAGCGATCTGGAATTGCTCGTATGCCTCCAGGTCCGTCTTCAACACCAGCCCATAGACAAGGTTGTCTGACGTGGGCTGAAAGCCTTCGCCCTGTAGCGCCGCCACAAAGGCCCGCCGTGACGCTGGCACAGTCCGCCCGTGGCTTGCGCACCAGCGGGCAAGGGAAAGGTACAGCGCACCAGTTCCGCCCCACCAGCGGTCACGGAAGACACATTGCTCCAGGAGCCATTCGCTCCATCCCTCATCTATCGGGCCTTCCACCGGCGGAATCTCCTTCGTTTGCGCATTCACCTTCGCTTGCTGGCGAAGCCAATCCTCTGCCATTTGACTGAAAGTGTTCATACCGTTTCCCCTTCTCTGCGCTGCGACATAAGCGATATATGCGACATAAGGTATCCATTTCCTACCCTTCGGTCGCTTTTGTCGCTTCGGTCGCGATCCATAGTTCGGTGGAGCGCCCTGACGTGTTCACCGTCTGGTGTGAAGCGATGCCCAGCGCGGCAAGCTGAGTGAGTGCCTGTGCGACGCGGTCAGTGGATGCGTGCCTCCCCAGCAAGTCGCGTATCTGGGTTCGGGTCAGCCCTTCCGCTCCAGCACCCTGTAACGCTTCGCGGATGCGGTCGGCAACAGCATCCCCCGTTGCGTCACCGAAGATGAAACGGGCGGAGGCGAAGGCGTAATCCCATACCGCCAGCGCCGCCCGCAAATGTTCTACGCGAATGATTGAGGAACAATCCAGGGCAGCGTATACAGCACTCAAGCGGAGCGTTTGGGCTTCTGCTCGGCTCGTAGCCGCTCCTAATAAACCAGGCAGACCTTCGCTCAACTTTGGATAGACGGCGGCCCACAACTTGCGGGCTTCATCGTTCCGGCGAAACTCTCTCGCATCCTGTTTTGCCCACTCCACAGCATCCGCAATCCTCTTCGATAGTTCTGTGAGTGTTTCAAGCGGAACCATCCCGCCTTCGGGCAGGCATTTACTACGTTTCACGCAAACCCAAAGCAGCCGGTTTGCGAATCCGTTGTGCGCCTCGGTCTCAGATAGATACTTGAGCAATTCGGGCCGCGTAATGTGCCCAACCATGCTGATATGCGCGTTTGTTGCCTTGAGCGGATCATTCTTTACCAGCGTCCGCAACGTCCCACAGTCCCATGCGCTGCGCAGTATAGGCGAAAGATTGTTCCCCTCACGAGCCATGATTCTGAGAACGCTTGCAAACTCATCTTGCACAACCATGAGCCGCTTGTCTGTCGGCACGTCCGATTCATCCCGCACCTCAGATATAAGGCCCTCTGCGCTGCTCAATCCGCCGGTTACGCGGTTGGAAGTCCACTCGCTGTCTACTTGCTCAAACAGACGCCGGACGTGCCCCCAGGACGTGCCTTTGCGGGCCTTGCTGCTCTCTCCCACGAGCACGGCAAACAGATTCAAGCCGTGCCTTGATGCCTCAACTAAACAATGGCTCCCTGCTCCAATTACGTTTCCAAAGGCCGTAAGGAATTGCATCAGGACAGCCGTTGGGTCCGCTTCCGAGTGAGGTTCAACAGCCCGCACCACATCTCCGGCCAGACCGTACAGCGCCGGGTCCGCCAGAATGGGCCATTCATTGCAGCGTTCAAAAGGAACGAAATTGGCTCCTGTCACGGAAGGCTCCCCGGCTGGATACCGTTTCACAATGTCCACCGCGATTGCTCGCACCTTCGCCTCTGGCAAGGGCGGGGCACACTTTGCCGCATTCTCCGCAAGCAATGCCGCTTCGATTGCCTCAAGGCTCATCCCGCGCCGTTGCATGGTTCCGGCCAAAGAAACCAGCGTGTTTGTCCTGCTCCCCTTCCCCAAGGCTTGCTGGCTTGCCTGTACCGTTGCGGTGGCCATTGGCGGGCGCACTGTGAGCCGCTCGATTACCCATCCGGGCAACTCGGCAACCGGCGCGGATGGATCAATGCAGCGATACTGCTTCCCGCTGGCATGAATGGACGGCGGGCACACGACAAAGCCGCCTGTGCCCCTCACGTCGATGTGAGCACCGATTTTGCCGCTTTGATCGTTGCGTATATCAACGCCGAACGGCAGGCAGAAGTAGAGATGCTCTCCCCCATCCGTGCGCCCCGTGGTCACTGTGAGCGCTGCTGGCAGCGTGAGACCTTGCCGGTCCAGGTCCGCCAATGATGCACGGCCTTCCGCGCCGTCTACGTCAATTACCACCAGCCCGGAAGCCGTCCCCGTGGCCAGTCCCCAATTGCAGCCGGGAAACTGTACTGTCCACGCCTCAAGCTGCGCAATATCGCTGGTGGCCGCTTCCGGCCAGCCCTTCAGCAGGGGCAGCTTTCCTTTCGCTTCAACAGGGAATAAGTGCCAGCCCCGGCCAGCAGCGGTGCTTACTTCCGGCGAGATCACGGGAACAACGGCGGCGGTCATCGTGCCTCTCCTCGCTCTCCACTTCGCGCAGCAGCTCGAAGCCTTTGCTCGATCCAGTTGTTGACATCGGATTCGAGCCAAGCTACTGCTCGGCCTCCAATCGGAATGTTGCCGGGGAATGCGCCCGCTTGGACAAGGCGGTAAATTGTCGCTCGTGAGTACGGAACGCGCTGTTGCACTTCTTTTAAGCGAATCAATCGAGCCGGTTTATCAGTCATGCTTTGCTCCTTCGATTTCAAGAATCGCTATAAATGCTCTTGATGTAAACAGCATTCATTTAGTATTGTTTTCTCAGGAAAAACGACTGTATGAATGTTTATGGAAGAAAAAACAGACGAAGCCTGAAGGCGATTAAAAAGATTGAGGGCTTGGGTTTCACTGTCCAGCACAACGCCGCAGGCGTCCCGGCATTTGTCCTCGAATCCGCCCGCCGCAGTGAGAAGATTGAGGCGTTGTTAAAAAGCCCTCTGAACGCATTCACCGCAGCGTGGGAGTATCAACGCGGGAAGAGAGAGTCGATCTCCTACAGCATCTTGTTTTCTGGAGCGGTGGGCGTGATGTGTGCTGGTCTAAATCGGAACCAAATGGCGTCACTCAAGGGAAATCCCTCTGACGCACTGGACGAATTTCTTAAGACCGTCTGGGCGCTGGTGAAAACATGGTTGCCGTTGCGAAAGCGGTCTGAGCCGGATATTCGATGGAGTGAGACATATAAAGAACAAGTCAAAAGGATGCAGAAAGCGCAGCAAGCGCGCATTGCATGGAGCAGGACGCCTGGCATCGTGGACGAAGCAACCATGGATAGGCCAAGACTGGTCCCAATGCAGAAGATACGGGGCCAGAGAACTTTCCGACAGGCAGGGCGCACTGCCGCATATATCCTTTGGGGTGACTTCCTGGCGGGTGATCCGACATTGATCGATTTCTGCAAGCGATGCTTTCTTCCATTCAAGGCAAAGTCTAATAAGGTGTTCTGCCCTGGTTCATGCAGGACGAGCGAAGCGGCAAACACGTCGCGCAAGTCGGGATACCGCCGGAAAAATTGGGAGCGGCTCAAAAAAGCAGCGGATGCATTGCATCAACGTCTGGCCCAAGGCTACGATGGCAACGTGCTGAAAGGGATCGCTGACGGACGCTGGGGGACTAGGTTTGCTCGGGCCGCAGAGAATCCGCTTGACGTGAAGCAGCGGGAGAATCTAATTGACCTCTGTACGGAATATCGCAGCAACCAGGAACACAGGTTGGAAGTAAAAAGGATTTTCGATCAGTTTCTTGAGAACATCGCCAGAGCGCAGCAACTTCCGCCTTTCTGAAAGAAGGGCCGGAATCTCATCCGACCATCTGGCCGAAGTTGCCCACGATCACCTTGGATTCGTTCACAATGGAATCCACGTAGTCAGCCCACCACTGGAGCATCTTCTTGCGCTGCTCCGCAAACTCGGCAACGATGTACACGGCCCGAACTCCCCCGGCCTCATGGCTTAAAGCCTTTTCGATCACGTCCCGGTTGAAGCCCTTTTCCGTGAGCAGCGTTGCGCCGGTCCTGCGCAGATCGTGGATGGTGAGCGGGTCCATATCGAACGTAAGCCCCTCCAGGGCCTTGTTGAGCGCGTTCTTGGGAATGGCCTCACGCTGCTCCCCCGGCCCGGTAGTACCAGCTCAGAATCGCCAGCAAGGGCCTTCAGTTCGCGGAGCATTTCCGCAACCTGCGTTGACAGGTAGACGATATGCGGTTTGGCTGTCTTTGCATTCTCTGGTGGAATGAGCCATTCCCCGGCCTCAAGGTTCACATCCTTCCACCGCGCCAGCAACAATTCCGACTTTCGGGAGAGAGTGAGCAGGATGATATGCAGCGCCAGCTTGAATTGCCGCCGGATATTTGACTGGTAGATCGTGCGGAGATATAGCCGAATCTCGCTCGGAGTGAGTACGCGGGAACGCTTGCGGGCTCTGCCGATGAATCGCGTTGCCACCATGACGGCGGGATTGATCGTCACGAGTTGGGTTTCAATCGCGTAAGCGAACATCTGCTTGAGCACGTTGCGCAGTTGCATGGCGGCCTGAACGCGCCCATTGTCCCGCTTGCGGTAGACCAAGGCTTGCACGTCCAGGGCGTTTACTTCTTTGAGGGCCTTGTCTCCAAGAGTGGGGAATATCTCATTGTCGAGATAGCGCCGGATGGCCTTGGGGTCTTTCCAGCGACTCAACACCTGTTCTTCGTAATACCGCTCCCCAAACTCTCTGACTGTCGGGTTGGTTGCCAGCCCCGCCCGCGCCAGCTTCTTTTCAGCGGCGGGGGACTCCCCCCTTGCCACTTGCGCCGCCAGTTTGGCTCGCTCATCCCGCGCCGCCTTCAGGGTCACATCAGGATAGTGGCCTATGACCACTTTGTCTCGCTTGCCGTTCAGCCGGTAGCGGAACACCCACGACTTGACCCCGCCCGGCGTC
>Ga0224558_1004347_pt1 | contig 11078 bp, 8 predicted proteins | sample 714S32024metaG_FD_180682 | JGI IMG/M metagenome (GOLD analysis project Ga0224558, IMG submission 180682) | Peat soil microbial communities from Stordalen Mire, Sweden - 717 S3 20-24 | ecosystem: Environmental > Terrestrial > Soil > Wetlands > Peat | place: Sweden: Norrbotten County, Stordalen... | reverse complement strand
TCTGACCGGAATGCGGTCGCCCGCAGGCACTCAGATGTTCGCGCAGGTCAGCGGCGCGGATTCAGCGGAGATCACGCTTCTGGGGAACTCCTTGCAACGCGCACAGAATGCTGTGAGCTACACAGGTGGCGCGACACAGGATTCAACGAAGATCGATTAAGCGGGGATGGTGTGACGTGCCGACACCAAACAGCCGCACGACTTACTGATTCCCTGCTACTCGGCCACAGTGTTTCCGTTTTACTCCTTTCTTGACAATTGCTTCAATGGAATACATGGATGGCGGCCTGTGATATCTCTGCAATTTACCCTCTATGGGCGCTGCGGGCTTTCGCGCGATCACTCCTCTGCAAGGTGAGCGCAAGTTCCGCAGCCGACAAGGAGGAGATCGCCGGTCTGGTTGGATGAGTGCTAGAATGAGCCAAACCTCTTGGAGCCAAATGCGATGGAGCAGCCGGGATCGAAGGATTCCAACGTGTCCCCGAGCGGTATCACAGCGCTGCTGCGCGATTGGCAGGCCGGCCGTCCAGCGGCATTAAATGAGCTGTTCGAGGCCGTCTACCCTGAGCTGCACCGCATCGCCCGGCGATATAGCGGGCGCGAGAGGATCTCCTCAACACTACAGTGCACGGCAGTGGTTCATGAGACATGGCTGAGACTGGCGCAGTCGCAGCAGGTGAGCCTGAAAGACCGCTCGCATTTTTTCGCCTTCTCGGCGCGGCTGATGCGCGCGATCCTGATCGATTATGCGCGCGCCCGCAAGAGCAAGAAGCGGGGCGGGGGAGAAACGAACTTCTCGCTGATGGATTCCGATGCCGCGGTGTATCCATCCGACGTCGAAATCCTGGATTTGAACGCCGCGCTCGAAGAGCTGGAGAAGCTCGATCCGGTGCAAGGCCGGATCGTGGAGATGCGATACTTCAGCGGCCTCAGCATTCCCGAGACCGCTGAGGCGCTGGGGGTATCGGAAAGCACCGTAAAGCGGGAGTGGATCGTTGCCAAGACCTGGATCCGCAGGCGCCTGATGGAGGGCAAGCAAGAACGGTGAATCCGGAAGGCTGGAAGCACGCGAAAGATCTGTTCTCAGCAGCTCTGGGACTGCCCGAGTCCGAGCGAGAGGCGTTTCTCGCGGCGCAGCAGGAGGAGCCGGAGATTCTCGACGAGGTGCGCTCGCTGCTGGCTGCGTATCACGATTCTCCAGATTTTCTCGAAAACGCCACTCCGGAACTGGCCGCCGAACTGCGGGCGCGCGATACCGCGACCCCGTTTGCCGGGCGGCGCATCGGGGCCTGGGAGCTGGTGCGCGAGATCGGACAAGGCGGCATGGGCGTGGTGTGGGAGGCGCGCCGAGCCGACGAGCAGTATGAGCAGCGCGCGGCGGTGAAACTGCTGCGCGCCAGCCTGTTTTCCGAGCAGGATGTTCGGCGTTTCCGCGAAGAGCGCCAGATCCTGGCTTCATTGAATCATCCCTCGATCGCGCGGCTGCTCGACGGAGGCATGCTTGAAGACGGCGAGCCCTATCTAGTAATGGAGTATGTCGAGGGACTCCCGCTCGACGGCTGGTGTGAGCTTCATCAATCGAACCTGCGGCAGCGCATCGAGCTCTGTCTCGAGATTTGCTCCGCGGTGGAATACGCGCACCGCCAACTGGTGATTCATCGCGATTTGAAGGCGGCGAATATTCTTGTCGGCGCCGACGGCACTCCCAAGCTGCTGGATTTTGGCATCGCAAAACTCGTGGCTGAAGGGGGAAGCTACCGCACCACGACGAACTTGCTCACCCCCGAATGCGCCAGCCCGGAGCAGGCGCGCGGGGACCGAATGTCGACGGCCAGCGATCAGTTTTCGCTGGGCGTGCTGCTGTATCAATTGCTGACCGGACGTCATCCTTTCGCAAAGCCGGATGCGAGCCCGATCGAGGCTTTGCGCGCCATCTGCGAGGACGAACCCCGGCTTCCCAGCAGTGTGGCGGAGAACTGGGGCCGCGAATTGCGGGGGGAGCTCGACGCGATTCTTCTGCAGGCGCTCAACAAGAATCCTGCCGCGCGCTATTCCTCGGTGAGCGCCTTCGTCGGCGATCTTCGCGCCTGGCTCGATGGCCTGCCGGTCAGCGCAATCCGCCAGTCGTGGTGGCGGCGAAGCACGAAGGTCATCCTCCGCTACAAGGCGCTGAGCGCGGCGATCGCGACTGCGGTGCTGATGCTGGTGACGGGCATTGTCGTGACCTCGATCGAGGCCAGGCGGGCGTTGCACGCCGAGCGGGAGGCGCTGGCACAGCGCGACCGCGCCGAGAACGCGCAGCAGGCGACGCAGTTGCAGCGGGATCGTGCCGTGGCCGCCGAAAAAGCCGCCGCCGAGGACCGCAACCGGGCCGTCAGCGAAAGCCAACGCGCCGACATCGCAGCCAAGTCGGCGAGCAGCATCAACGAATTCCTGGAACAGGATCTGTTGGCCCAGGCCGATCCCAATGTGCAGGTCAATAAGAACACGAAACCCGACCCGGATCTGAAGGTGCGCACGGCGCTGGACCGGGCTGCGAAGCGAATCGAGGGTCGATTCGAAGGGGAACCCCTCGTCGAGGCGGAGATTCGTCAGACGATCGGCAAGAGCTACGACGACTTGGGGCTTTATGGCGAGGCGCAGACGCAGATCGAGCGAGCCGTTGCCTTGCGCCGCAAGGTGCTGGGAGAACACGCGGCAGATACGATGGACAGCATGGACGCGCTGGCCTTGATCTATGTAAAACAGACGCATTATGCCCAGGCTGAAGCGGTGTACAAACAAGTCCTGCAGGCGCGGCGACAGTACTTCGGGGAAAACCGTTCCGAGACGCTGAACACCATGATGAATTACGCGTTTCTTTACTTCTTCATGGGGCGCTACCCGGATGCGGAAGCGATGCTGGTTGACGTGGTGAAGAAGCGGCGCAGGCTCTTTCCCGGAGAGCTGCAGGAACTGATGGTTTCGTTGATCAGCCTGACCGGCGTATACAGCGCAGAAGGCAAGCTCGCTGCGGCCGAGCCGATCGCTCTGGAGAGTCTGGAACTTTCGCGGCGCCTGCATGGCGACGATCATCCCGATACATTGAACTGCCTTCATGACGTGGCCAGAATCTACCGCTGGAGAGGCGATTACGAGAAAGCGGAAAAGCTATTGTCGGAGCAGTTGGAGCGATCGCGGCGCGTGCTGGGCCCGGAGCACCCCGATACCCTGGTTGTTGTGAACGACCTCGCCGTGATTTACCGGCTCGAGGGCCGTTACGCGGAATCGGTCGAAATGCTTCAACAACTGATTGAGGTGAACCGCCGCGTAAAAGGCGAAGAGGGTTACTCGACGCTCGCGAATCGAATCAACATGGTGATGGTGCTGAACGCCATGGGAAGATTCACCGAAGCCGAGCAACTGGGAACGAAGATCCTGGAAGCGTTCCGCCGCGTCTATGGCGAGGAGAATCCGGGAACCATTTCAGCCGTAACCATAGTTGCCTCGACGTATCGCGGGCTGGGCAAATACCGTGAAGCCGAGGCCCTGCTTCTTAAGCTTCTCGAAGTGACGCGCCGCGTCGAGGGTGCCGAGCAAACGAATGTGGCCACGGCCATGACCGCGCTGGGGGCCACCTACCTGGATGAAGGGAAGAACGATCTTGCCGATGCGACATTGATCGATGCTCTCGCCATGGACCGCAGGCTTCTCGGGCCCTCGAACATGACCACGATCGCCTGCCTGACCGCCCTCGGCCGTCTTCGCCTGGCGCAGCAACGGTACGCCGAGGCCGAGACTCTGCTGCGCGAGGCGATCAAAGGGGCGGGAAGCCCAAAAACGCTGATGTGGGACGCCTTCGACCGGCAGAGCATGCTGGGCGCAAGCCTGCTGGGACAAGGAAAATACGCCGAGGCCGAGCCGCTGCTGATCTCGGGCTACGAAGGACTCCGGAAGCTGAGTCCCGCGATCTCTGTCGAAGCCAATCTCCCTGAGGCGGGCCAGCGTTTGGTGCAGCTCTACACCGTCTGGGGAAAGCCCGACCAGGCCGGCGAATGGCGTCGCAAATTGAGTCCCGACACAAAGTAAATGTCCCCCCGCCCGGGGGAAATTTCTTTCAGAAATCCTGAACCGGTTTGCCGCGTATTTCCGCTTACACCTTATGCGGTGGTGTCTCATTTCGAGACCCAAGAGAATGGCCGCGTTCTCAAAACAGGCAATTGATGGCTTATGCCACAAAGGAGATCCTCGTATGCACACGCTTCGCACTCTATTCTTGATTTGCAGTCTGGCGGTCTTCGGCGCAGCAATCGGCAATGCCGATTCGCTGACGGAGTACTTCACCCTGGGAACTCTTCTGCCTCCGCCAACCTATCTATGGCAAATAGGCGCGGTTCCCGCCGAGGGGCAGATCACGCTTACCACCAACAACGATGGAACCATTACCGCAACCCTTACGGACTACTTCGCCACGATCAATATTGTTGGCTTTAACTTCAACAATTCATGCATAAACGGCTTTTGTGCCGACATCGCTTTTTCCCCTGTTTCCACACCTGGTTTTACTGGTTGGGGGAGTGCAGGAGACCAATTCGGCACCCAGCATTTAGCTTTCTGGTGCGATGCTCCAGTGACTGGGTATCCTGGAGATTGCGGAACCAGCAGCATAACCTGGACCATCAGCTCGGATAACGAATCGCTCACTTCGGTCGACCAGTTGCTCGGAGGGACTAGCTCCTCTGTCGACTTTTACTTGAGCGACAACAACTACAACAACGGCAACACGAACGGCGATCCGCTCGGGCAGTATGGCGCCGGTTTGCCGCCTTACTCGCCGGTTGCCGCCACGCCAGAACCGAGCAGCTTGCTCTTGCTGGCTTCCGGGCTTACGGGAATGCTCGGGGCGGTTCGACGCAAAATGGAGGTGTAGCCGGTTCCAATCATTCAGCCGAAAAGGACCGGGTGTCCCAGGTCTCGCTTCTGAAACCTGGGCGCGCCGGTGGACGCGAGAGGCAATGTCTGTGTCGCCGACTCGGGCAACCACGCGATCAAGTAGATTGCGGCGGTCAACGGCGAGGCCTCGTCCAGCTCTTCCGTCCAAACCGTAAACAGCGGTTTCGGATGGCCCATGAGCGCTGCCTTCGATTCGAACGGAAGCCTTATTGTCAAAGACGAGTATGCTCCTCACGCGGTGTACGAGATTGTGGCGGCGAAACGAGGGAGCTGGACCGTAGGACGCCGCATTTGCGACAACTTCGCTCAGAGCCTGCGGGGACAGGGAAAATACGCCGAAGCCGAGCCGCTGCTGATCTCTGGCTACGAAGGCCTCCAGAAGCTGAGTCCCGCGATCTCTGCCGAAGCCAATTTCCCTGAAGCGGGCCAGCGCCTGGTGCGGCTTTATACGGCCTGGGGCAAGCCGGAGAAAGCCGCCGAGTGGCGTCAAAGGCTTGAGCGCCCTGAAAAGTAGAAACCGTAGATTCATCGCTTACACCGCATTTCTCCGCTCCTTCTGCCAACACCTCGATTCATCTTTCAAAAAAATCCCGGATTTTGTGAACCGGTTTGTCCCGCGTTTCCGCTTATCCATGTTGAAGCGGTGGATTCCGGTCGAAGGCTGCGATTCCGGACCCCCTCCCGGGCAGAGCCGGGGGGGGACGCGCACACGATGGCGCGCGGCGCATCGCCAGCCAAAGCTCGAAGGAGAACGTGTATGCAAATACGAGGACGTCTTTCCCTTTCAACATGGATGGTCGCAGCGGCATTCTGCGTGTGCGCTTTGCCCGCAAAGGCAGAGAGCAACAATGAGTGCCAGCAGAGCTGCGCGGCAAGCAGTGCGCAATGCCATCAGAAGGCCGATGCGGAATATAGGCAGTGCATGAAGTATTGTTCGCCGGGCGCCGCGTACAGTATGTGCACAAAACAATGCGGCGCAAAACAGACCGGCACCGCGAATGGCTGCCAGAACGCCGAAAGAACCTGTCAGGAGCGGTGCGCGGCGAGTTCTGACTCGGGATCGAGCTACGGTAAGAAACCTAGCTTGCACTGACGCGCGCGTCCGGCCGATTTGGCCTTGTACCGCGTTGCCGTTTGGCGCGATGGAGGGCAGGACTAAAGTCGCTGCCATCGCCGGAGACGCAATCGCGGCCCTTGATGGCTTGCGATTTCTTCCGGAAAACCCAACCGCTCTTGCGAGGAGGAACGATGAAACATCAACAAATTGCCATCCTGGCCGCCATGCTGGCGGCCTTTGGAATCGCCGCGGTTGCTGTCGAATCGGGCGCACAAAGCAGTGCCGGCCGCAAGCCGCGCGTGGCCGTTCTCGACTTCGACTATGCCACCGTGCAGTCCACCTCTGCAGCCATGTTCGGAAATGATGTCGACGTTGGAAAGGGGATCTCCAACCTCCTCGTCACGGACCTTGTCAGGAGCGGTTTCTACTCCGTGATCGAGCGCTCCGCGCTGGATAAGGTATTGGCCGAGCAGAACTTCTCCAACTCTAACCGTGCTGACCCCACAACTGCCGCTCGTATCGGCAAGATCTTGGGCGTCGATTACATCATCGTGGGCAGCATCACCGAGTTCGGCAACGAGACCAATAAGCAGAATGTCGGCGGCAGTGGCGGCAACTTTCACGGCTTCGGGATAGGCGGCATCGGCCACTCCAACTCCAAGGCCAATGTGGTCATTGACGCCCGGGTCATCAACATCGACACCGCGGAGATTCTCGCCGTGGCCGAAGGCAAGGGCGAGTCCAGCCGCTCCGGGCTTTCGTTGCTCGGCGGCGGCGGCAACTGGAACGGGTTTGGCAATGGCAACGTCGATTTCGGCTCCAGCAACTTTCAGAACACGATCATCGGTGAAGCCACCAAGAAGGCCGTGGACCAGTTGACTGCCGAGCTGACCACCAGCGCTGCTACGCTCCCGGTCCACACCATGAAAGTGGACGCACTGATTGCTTCTGTCGATGGTGGCCAGATTGTGCTGAACGCCGGCGGCAGGGCCGGCATCAAGCAAGGCGATCAGCTTTCAGTCGTACGGGTCGGCAAGGAGATCAAAGATCCTGCCACGGGCCAGGTCATCCGCCGGCTCACCTCCAACATTGGAGTCATCCAGTGCACCGACGTTGACGATGTCTCCGCGGTTTGCAACTCCGTCTCCGGCGCGGGATTCCAGGTGGGCGATCACGCGGTAACGCCCGGCACATCGCCTGGAGCCGGTAGCCCGGCCGCCCCAGCCCCGACCGCAGGTCTGGCGCCGTCACCGCAACGAACCTCGTATTCCGGCCCTCCGGCACCTGCCGCACCTGCCGGCCTTCCGCCATCTGCCGCGCCTGCTGACCAGGGCGGATCGGGCCAGCCCGATCTGACCGTGGTCAAGTCTGAGTTCATTCCCGGCGACAAGGTCGTCTTCGCGGACGACTTCTCCGACATGGCCGGCGACGAGGCCCCGCCCCACTGGAAGGTGCGGGGCGGCATGGCCGAGCTGCGCCAGGGCGGAGGCATCCGCCAACTCACGATCCATGGAGACGATGTCTACCTGACACCCAACCTTATCGAAGTGCCTTCCAACTTTACCCTCGAGGGCGACATTCTCTTCAGCGAGCACTGGGAGTACGTTTATTGGAGTTTCGCCGACAAGAAGGGCAACGACGTGTTGGCAATTAAAGCCCGCCGAAACTACACGAACCTGATGCTCGACGTCAGGGCGAAGGATGGACCGGATCTCGAAACCCTGATCGACCAGCAGTTCCCCGAAGATTTCGACCAGCCAATCAAATTCCAGGTCTGGTGCCAGAACGGACGCTTCCGCATTTACATCAACGACAAGCGCTTGGTGGACGCGAACCAGATCAGTCTGCCGCCGATGAACGCCCCCGTCGCAGATGTGGGAAACGCTAACGGTGCGGCCTATGTCGGCTTTCGCAATATTCGCATCGCCGAGTCCACGCCCGATTTCGGCAAGGTGATCGAATCCTCTGGACGATTCGTTACCCATGGCATTTTATTCGACACCGACAGCGATCGCATCAAACCAGAATCCGCCGCAGTGCTCCAGTCCATCGCGCGCGGCCTCCAGGCTAGCCCCGACCTCAAGGTCGAAATCGACGGTCATACCGACTCAACAGGCATTGCGCAGCACAACATGGATCTTTCCAAGCGGCGCGCTGAGGCCGTAAAAACAGTTTTGGTATCGCAGTTCAACATCGACGCATCCCGGCTGACGACCGCAGGTTTCGGCTCGTCCAAGCCGGCCGCGCCCAACACCACTCCGGAGGGCAAGGCCCAGAACCGCCGCGTGGAGTTTGTGCGCAAGTAAGCGCACGGCAACAAGTGCACGCGGCAAATCGCCACTGTGCCGAATCGATTTGTGGGAGATGAAATGATACGGATCGCGCGTAGTACATTCCTGTTGTTGCTGTGCCTGCTGCCGGCGCTGTTGCCGGCAGCGGGTGACGACAAGTTCGGAGTACCGGTTTATGCCGGCGCCAAATACGACACCCAGACCTCTGCGGTTGTGGCGCAGATGGGCGGCCAGGCGGCCTGCTACCAGTCTGCCGACGACCTGGCGAAGGTGGTTGCGTTTTACAGCAAACTCCCTGGCATCGTCGTCATCCACACCAGCGCAAAGGGCGCGATGTTCAAGCTCAACGGAGTGAGCATTACCTTGCAAAGCCCGTGGATGAACATGAAGACCGGAGCGCGCAACACAGACACACTGATATCGATTGTGAAGAATTGACGCGCGGCACTTTTCATGCCGCTTTTACCTTGCTGCGTGGCGTAGACATCTGCTCTGGGCAAAGCCTGGAGACGCAAGATCGACGAGGGAGAGATCTCTATGAAATGCAAAACCGCGCTCGGATTGCTCGCCGTGATGGCGTTCTTGCTGATGGGCACTACCGCTCAGGGTCAGTTGTTCCCTCGAGCGGCGCATGATCTCCCTGCCCAAAACGAAGACGGGTAGGGCCCGGCATATCCCGCTCAACGCCATCGCGTTGCAGGCTTTCCATGAGCGGAAACAGGCGCAGCAGGAATACGAAGCCAAGCAGAACGAAAAGGGCGTGGACCACGCTGCCTCGGTGTACGTCTTCCGGGACGCGGGAAGGGATCCGCAACACAATTACCGGCGCTGGTTCAACGAGGCGCTGGCCGAGGCCAAGATCAAGGACTACTCGTGGCATTGCAACCGTCATACCTTTGCAAGTAGGCTGGTTATGGCGGGGGTTGACCTCCGCACGGTTGCCGAACTGATGGGATACAGCAGCATCCAGATGACCACGCGTTATGCGCAGCTTGCGCCGCAGCACAACCGCGCCGCGGTGGACCGGCTTGTGCCCGTCGCGAAGCCGCATCGGGTGTCGAAGAAGGGCGTATCAACGGCCAAACGCGAATATGAACTGGTCACTAAATCGGTCACCAACCGTAAACAGCTTTCCGCGGCAAATCCAGATAATCGAAGTAACTGATTTGCATTAAGTAGGTTACAAAAAAGTGGCCCCGTAGCTCAGGTGGATAGAGCAGCAGTTTCCTAAACTGCGTGTCGGAAGTTCGAGTCTTCCCGGGGTCACCATTCTGTTCTGTGATTCAGCCCCGGCTGCAGCCTGCTTTCCCTCTTCGCATCGTGAAATCCTGCTTTTGACTTCACGTCCTTTTCCGGCTATAAATGTTGATGCCATGGAAATCGATTCCATGGTATCACTGCTGCAGCCCGATGCTGCTGCGCCACTCACCACAGCAATCGCCAGGATGTTCGGGAAGGCGGTGAAATTCCGCCACTGCCCCGCAACTGTGAGCGCACCTGCTTTGCTTCCCATGGTTTTGTGACATGGGGACGAAGGAGGATTTCAGCCAGGGCCATCCGCACCTTGCGGATTTGCCCTTTCAGCCACTGGAGCTGGACCGATGGGGTTCGACTTTGGGAAGGCGGCTCAAATGCGCAAGTCAGGAGACCGGTCCTATGGCGTTCGCACTTGCTTTCACGTTCCGAGGGGAACGAAGGAGCCATCATGCAGAGCCTCGATTTCCTGCCCGCAGTTTCCTGCCGTGCGATGCGACATGCCGTCGCAGCCATTCTCTTCTTCATTCTTGCCACCATCAGTCATGCCGCTTCCGTTCGCGGCGTGGTCACCGATGCAACAGGCGCCAAGGTAACAGGCGCCAGCGTTTCTCTTGTCAGCAACGGGAAGGTCGTAGCTTCGGCGGTTTCCTCGTCCGATGGCAGCTTCCAGCTCACGACCGGAGCCGCGGGCCGTTTCTTCGTCGTGGTTACGGCCATGAGCTTTCGACAGTTGCAGACACCGGATTTCTATGCCGGCCAACTCGATTCCGTCGAGCGCAATCTGGTTTTGGAGCCCGCCTGGGTGCGCGAATCCATCGTGGTGACGGCAACCGGCGTGCCTACGCCGCAGCCGCAAACCAGCGAAGCGACGACGGTGTTGTCCACTGTCGATCTTGCGCTGCGCACGGACTTGACCAGCGTTTTACGACTGATGCCGGGAACCGAAATTGCGCAGGAAGGGCAAATGGGCGCGCAGACTTCGCTCTTTGTCCGCGGCGGAGGTTCCGACGACAACAAGATCCTTCTCGACGGGGTCGACGCCGGCGATCTGGGCAATCAAATTGACTTCGGCCCACTTGCCACAACGGCGATCGAGAGTGCGGAGGTCTATCGCGGGCCCGACTCGAACCTGTTTGGCGCCGGTGCTGAAACCGGCGTCGTCAGCCTGACCACGCCTCACGGCACCACCAGCTTCCCTTCCCTGCTCTTTGAGGGCGACGCGGGAAATCTTTCCATGTCGCGCGAAGAACTCGAGGTGGCGGGCGCTCACAAGAAGCTCGATTACCTGGGCGCCTTCAGTTGGCTGCAATCCGCCAACAATCTGCCGCACGACGAGTACCACGTGGCCACGACGGCAGCCAATGTGGGCTGGGCGCTCAACAGCAATACGCAGATCCGCGCTACGCTTCACTATGGAGTCGATGGGGTCGGAACTCCCAACGCGTGGGATTTCTACCATGTCGCCGATGACGCCACGGAAAAAGATCAGGACATCTTTTTTGCCGGCTCGATCAGCAACCAGACTGCGGCCAGCCTGCACA
>Ga0224558_1004345_pt1 | contig 11083 bp, 9 predicted proteins | sample 714S32024metaG_FD_180682 | JGI IMG/M metagenome (GOLD analysis project Ga0224558, IMG submission 180682) | Peat soil microbial communities from Stordalen Mire, Sweden - 717 S3 20-24 | ecosystem: Environmental > Terrestrial > Soil > Wetlands > Peat | place: Sweden: Norrbotten County, Stordalen... | reverse complement strand
AGCGAGCCTTTGGTTGGTATGGCAGAACCTTCAACTAGAGCGAAATGGCGCGCTCTTCGGAGTGCACGGAGCAGTACGCTCAAAAAGTGTTTGACAGGGATCCACATTGTCAGAGACGCGATGTTTCGCCAACTGAGAACTAGCTTTTTGTAATTGTCTAGTTGCCAATTGCCGATTCGAAAATCGCTTCTGCTGTGGCAACGACAAGTGTGCAATATTGCTCAGTCAGCAACCATTCGGTTCCTTATAATCGGCCCTCAAGAAATTTGCGAAAACAGCAAATTGGAGGCCTCACATGCGCATTGACCTTTATACGAAGACGATCCTCACACTCGTCGCTTTGCTGCTTGCGGTGATCGTAATGAAACCAATCCTTCAACCCCAGGCCGCCATGGCGGACGGACCCTACGGCAGTATCCAATTCTCGTATAGCGGGGGTAGCCACGCGTTCTTCGATACCCGCAGTGGCGACGTTTGGGAATATGGCGACAAGGGCAACTTTAAACAGCACTACAAAGTCCATGAATTCGGTAAGGATCACGATCGCGATCACTGACGCTAAAAGGAATGGGGCCGGAAACCCCTTCTCTTTGCACTGGTGGATAGCCGCGTTTTCGGAATGAAGGTTCTCTAGCAGTGAGAACAACGTTCAGAAGTGAGCTGTGGACTTGCCCATGGCTGATCTTGGGAACCACAGTCTCAGGCGCCCTTCCTTGCCAATATGGGCGAGCAGGAAGAGAGTCCGGGCGAACGCTGGAGAAAAAGTATGTTTCACTTAGTCTGGTACTTTCTCATTGGGCTAATCTCGGGGGTTATCGCAAAATCGGTGATGCACGTGCATATGACGATCTTCTGGACGATCGTGCTCGGCATCATCGGATCGATCATGGGCGGCGCCGTTACGCACATGTTTTCGCGCCCGACAAACGAACGATATCATCCGGCCGGCCTCATTTTTTCCACCGTGGGCGCGATTCTCATTCTCTTCATTTGCTATAAGCTGAAGATTCATTTTCCCCAGGTCAACCCGTTCTAGGCCATCGACGACTGACCTCGTAGCCACGGTAGTACTCATTTGGCCCGGAGGTGAGCGATATCGGGATGTTACGCCAACAACCCCATGCTCCTGTCTATACGCCGCCCTCGTTAGGTCAACAGTTGGGTCAAATATTCAACGCCGGGTTTTTGCTCCTTTATGCACAAGATGGGTCGATTCTGGCCGTGCCAGTGCGGATGGCAAACCACATGGAGTGCTCCGATAGAAAAATCGTTTCACAATGCCGCGAACGGGCCAAGTGGGTATACACTGGGTGTCGTTTTCGAGGTCAAAAAGGAAATTCCGGTTAAAAGAGACCCTCCCATGAAAAGCGTGAAACTCACCGTTTTGGCGCTAGTCGCCATCTCCTCACTCCTTGTGCTACCGGCTTGGAGCCAAGGCGGAAACCCGCCAGCCAGCACCAAGGAAAGTGGGGCAACTTCAGGCCACGGCACGACGACTACAGAACAGACCGGCAAGGGCAGCGGCGGGAATGACGAGCAACAGATCGCGGCGCTGGCAGTTGAGTTGGATCAGGCGTTCGGCAAAGCCGACATTGGCTGGCTGGAGAAGCATTTCGCCGATGAATTCACCGCAATTCACAGCAACGGCAAGCTGGCGAACAAGGCGCAGGAGATCGACAACGTCAAGACCGGCAATCTAAAGTGGGCAACTGTTGATGTACACGACCAGAAGATTAATATCATTGGAGACACGGCGGTTGTCGTCAGGCTGACTTCTTCGACAGGGACGGTCGGCGGGAACCCATATAGCGCCGACTTCCGAAATACTGAGGTATGGGTGAAGCATAAGGGAAACTGGAAGATGGTCGCGTTCCAGTCAACACGAGTACCGACGAGCCAGTAAAACCTGCCATTCGGCGCAATGGCTCATCTCCAGATCGGGCCGTGCTTACGCGAAGGCAGGTGATACCGCGAAAGGGAAGGCCCGGTACCACGACTTCCTCGCGCTTTGGAAAGACGCCGACCCCGATGTTCCCATCCTGAAAGATGCCAAGGCCGAGTACGCGAAGTTGCAGTGCTGGGAAAACCCTTCCTCGTCGCTTGCTGTTAAGAGATTGGTGTTGATGGCAGGCGATTGCACTCATGGAGAATGCCACCGGCTACAATGTCCAAAAGCCGCATCCCGCACTGATTTGAACCCGGAATTGGAAATCCTAATTGACACCAAGGCCTATAATGAAGTTAAGGTCATCATGAGAATGGCGTACGGCGCACTGGCGAGATTCAAATCCTGCGACGAGGTATCGCTTGGGTGAAGTCGCCTTTTTTTTCAATGTAATACGGGCCATTTTTCGGTAAGCTATTTGGAATCTATACTTTGCCAGAGTGATGGCGAGTAAACCATTGATTCTAAGGATAAATTCGTAAACTGGTTTGCTGTAACCACTTTAGAATGAATACTTTGCTAGTAACTCATTTAAAATGAATACTTTGACCAAAAAAGGGGGGGGAGGGGGGGGTACCCCCGAAGCAAAACCACCGTCCCGATTTATGCGCCCCAAGAACCGGCCTGAAAGATTCAATCCAATTAAATCTGTGGCTCGGTTTTCCAACCGCCCATAAAAGGCGCAAAAGAACTTCATGCGCATCATCATCGCGGGCGGCGGAACCGGAGGCCACGTTATCCCCGCCCTGGCCATCGCCCAACAGCTTAAAAAGCAATTTGGCGCCGAGATTCTCTTCATCGGCACGGCTCGCGGCATCGAGACGAGCCTCGTGCCGCAGGCGGGATTTCCTCTGGAACTGATTCAGGTCGGCGCGCTGAAAAATGTCAGCCTGATGACGCGGGCGAAAACGATGTTTGACTTGCCGCGAGCGATCGCGGCTTCTTCGCGGATGCTCTCGGAATTCGATCCCGAAGTGGTGATTGGGGTTGGTGGCTATGCCTCCGGACCGGCGATGGTGGCTGCGATTCGGCGGCGTCTTCCGACGCTTGCTTTTGAACCGAACGTCGTGCCGGGATTTGCCAATCGAATGATCGCGCGCTGGGTTTCGGCCGCCGCGGTGCACTTTGAAGAAACTTGCCGGTATTTTCCCAACTGCCGGGTGACGGGAGTGCCGGTGCGCGAGGCGTTCTTTGCGATTCCCGCGAGAGTTGGCGACGCGCCCACGCTGCTGGTTTTTGGAGGTAGTCAGGGCGCGCGGGCCATCAATCAGGCGATGATCGAGTCGCTGGCCGGTTTGCGCGAAAAAATTCCCGGGATCCACATCATTCATCAGACTGGGCAGCGCGACTATGACCATGTGCTTGCCGCGTATCAGCAGTCGGGAATCTCGGGCGAAGTCCACAAGTTCATCGACGATATGCCGGGTACGTTCGGCCGCGCCGATTTGCTCGTCTGCCGTTCGGGCGCGAGCACGGTCGGCGAGATTACAGCGGCAGGCAAGCCGGCAATTTTTGTGCCGTTCCCGGCTGCGGCCGATGATCATCAGAATGTAAACGCGCGGGCACTGGAACGCGCGGGCGCGGCGGTTGTGGTCGAAGAAAGCAATTTGGGCGCGGCTTACCTGGTCGATACGATTGCAGCTCTGATCGGTGATGCGCGGCGGCTGCAGAGCATGTCCGCGGCGGCGAGATCTTTGGCGCACCCTAAGGCAGTCGAAGAAATCGCGGAGATGGTTAGAAAGCTTGCCGGCCTTGACCCGAACCTTTAACCGCAGAGGGCGCTGAGCACGCAGAGAGAAGACTTGGGGGTGTTTCCCCGAGCTTCTCTGCGTTCTCTGCGATCTCCGCGGCTAGATGGTCTATCATCGATTTTCATGTTCGCCAAGATTCGGCGCATTCATTTCGTGGGTATCGGTGGCATCGGCATGAGCGGGATTGCCGAGGTGCTGCTGAATCTCGGCTACCAGATTTCCGGCTCCGATCTGAAAAATTCAGCGGTCACACAGCGACTTGCTGCTTTGGGCGCGGCCATTTTTGAGGGACACGCCGCAGCCAACATTGCCGGTTCGGACGTTGTGGTTACGAGTTCCGCAATCCCGGTCGAAAATCCCGAAGTTACCGAAGCTCGTCGGTTGCATGTACCGGTGATTCAACGCGCCGAGATGCTCGCCGAGTTGATGCGGCTGAAGTACGGCATCGCGATTGCCGGCATGCATGGGAAGACCACTACGACTTCAATGGTTGCAACCGTGCTGGCCGCTGGTGGCCTCGATCCCACGGTCGTGGTTGGAGGGCGCGTGGACGCGATGGGCTCGAATGCGCGGCTCGGCAAGTCGCAATACCTGGTCGCCGAGGCGGACGAAAGCGACCGGTCGTTCCTGAAGCTTTCGCCGATTCTCTCGGTGGTCACGAACATTGACCGCGAGCACATGGACTGCTACCGCGACATGCACGACGTTCGCCGTACGTTTCTCGAATTTATGGAGCGCGTTCCGTTTTATGGCATGGTCGTCGGCTGCAACGACGATGCGGTGCTGCGGCGCTTGTTGCCGCGCGTCCATCGGCGGGTGACGACGTACGGAACTAGCCGGGGGTCGGATTTCCTGATCCGCATGGGAGCGCCGCCAGTTGGATCGTTGCCGGTTGGATCATCGCCGGTTAGGTCGCCGCTGGCCACCGGAGAGCACAGCCCGCTCATCCGCTTCAACGTGACTTACAAACAGAAAGATCTCGGAGAGTTCACGCTGCACGTTCCGGGCACACACAACGTGCTGAACGCGACGGCTGCGATTGCGGTGGGCACCGCACTCGACATCCCCGGGGCGCAGATTCGCTCCGCGCTTGACGGTTTTCGCGGCGTGGACCGCCGCTTCCATTTCAAAGGGGCAGCGGCGGGCGTCAGCGTGATTGACGATTACGGGCACCATCCTACGGAAATCCGGGCCACGCTGGCGGCCGCTCGCCAGTGCGGATTTCGCCGCGTGCATGTGATCTTCCAGCCGCACCGGTTTACTCGCACTCGCGATCTGATGGATGAATTCACGACCGCCTTTGGCGACGCCGACACGCTTTGCTTACTCGACATTTATCCAGCCAGCGAGAAGCCGATCGAAGGCATTACGGCGGAGGTGCTTGCCAGCCGCATCGTTGGGGCAGGGAAGCGGAGCGTCGCGTATGCGCCTTCTTTTTCGGATGCCGTCGCCACGGTTGCCGCGCTCGTCCAACCGGGCGACATGGTGCTGACGCTGGGCGCGGGCAGCGTCTCGCAACTGGGGGCGATGATTTTGGAGAGTCTGGCGGCCGTAGCGAAAACAGAGTAGCCGGGGTAGAGACGCGGGCCGCAGAGGGAGACGGGCAAGCCCCGTCTCTACGGAAGAATTCCCATCGCTGGCAGCGGTCGAGCAGCGCTCGGATTGGACGGGCGAGGGCACCCGCCCCACACGAGCATTTCCACATGAGCATTCTTGTGCGCCTCTGAACCAACTTGGCACTGTCTCAATTCGCGAAAACCGGTTATAGTAATTTTGCTCAGCGGTTTTCTGTCGACAACTGACTCGAACGAGTGACGCGGAAATCAAGTTCTACCGCGATACAGGAAGAATTGTATCCGCTTCCCGGCGTTTCTCAGCACGAGGCTCCCGAGCGCGAGCCCTTCGACGACGCACGGCTCGTCGATCTGGAAGCGGAGCAGGAATCCCCATTTCTGCGCGGGCAAAAGCGCGTCTCCGTCCGCCGCGGATCGCTTCCCCGAAAGACTGCAAATCGGCTGCTGTGGGCCGGCGCGGCGCTCGTCGTTCTTGCGATTCTGGGAGCTGCCGGCCTGGGCGTCTACCGCTACGGAAAGCACTCGTGGCGGTTTCGCGTCGATTCCAGCGATCAGATCGAGGTCACCGGCGCCGAGCACGTGGCGCACGCGCAAATCATGGAAGTGATGGGCGGAGATATTGGGCGCAACATTTTTTTCGTCCCGCTCGCGCAACGCAAGCAGCAACTGGAACAGATTCCATGGGTGGAATCGGCGAGCGTGATGCGCTTTGTGCCGAATCGGCTGCGCATCGAGATTCACGAACGCGCGCCGGTTGCCTTTGCCCGTATCGGCGCGCACATTTCCCTGATCGACGCCGGGGGCACGCTGATGGAACTTGCTCCAGGCGGCAAGCATAAGTATTCGTTTTGCGTGATTGCGGGCATGAATGCCGGCGAGCCGCTCTCCACCCGCGCCGCGCGGATGAAGAATTACAACGAAATGGTTCGCGAGCTCGATTCCAGCGGCGCCCATTATTCCCAGGAACTGAGCGAAGTGGACCTCAGCGATCCCGAGGACGTGAAGGTGCTGGCCGCCGATTCGAACGGCGAGGTGCTCGTCCATCTCGGCTCGGGGAATTACCTCCAGCGGTACAAAACCTACGTGACCCATGTGCAGCAGTGGCGGCAGCAGTTTGACAAGCTCGAATCAGTCGACTTGCGCTACGACGGCCAGATCATCGTGAATCCCGACCTCGAGGGGATGGCTCGGCAGCCGGCCTTGACGCCAGCAGCGGCCAAAGCGGCGATGGCAGCGGGAGTGAAAACTGCGGCGATCGTAAATTACGAGAAATATGTGACGCATCCCGTGCCCGCGACTCCGCCGAAGAAAGAAGCGAAGCCCAAGGCAAAAGCCCGGACGAAAGTCGCTGTTAACCACGCTCAGGCTAGACGTGTTCCGGCTAAACATGCTTCGGCTAAACCAGTGCCGGTTAAACAGGCTCCAGTTAATCAAGCGCCAGCTAATGCAGCCGCGCCGAAGCCGCAGGAGAAAACGGCGACGGTCGCAGTCGCCAAGGATAGGGCGGCGCCGCATCCGGTTGCGTCCACGCCGTCCACCGCCAGACAAAAGAAACCGAGCGCTGCCATTCGGAAGGAGACTCCGCAGAACTAGCGGGCATCATCATCATGCCGAGCCTTATTTATGTTGAATCATGAACCCAATTTCATCACCGCCGTTGATGTAGGCAGCGCCAAGACTTCAGTTCTGGTGGCCGAACTGAGCGAGAACGGATTGCGTTATCGCGGCCACGGGATCAGCGAATCGCGAGGCCTGCGCAAGGGCGTGATCACCGAACTCGACAAGGCCGTCAGCAGCATTCAGAAGGCGGTGGAGCATGCGGAAGACGTTGCCGGCATTCCGATCGAGCATGCGCTGGTGGGCATTGCGGGCGCGCACATCCGCGGAATGAACAGCCACGGCGGGATTACTTTCGGCGCGCGCGCGCGCGAAATCGGCCGCGAGGAAATCCGCCAGGCCGTGGACAAGGCTCGCACCGTGCCCTTGCCCGCCGACCGCGAAATCCTCCATTTGCTGCCGCAGGAGTTCATTCTCGACGATCAGCCGGGCGTGCAGGATCCGACGGGCATGATGGCCACGCGACTCGAAGTGCGCGTGCACATTGTGACGGCTTCTTCAAGCGCGACGCGGAATCTGGTGACCGCGGTGAACCGGGCTGGCGTCCACGTGGACGACACCATCTTTGAGCCGCTCGCTTGCGCGGACTCGGTGTTGCGGTCGGACGAACGCGAGCTTGGCGTCTGCCTGGTCGATCTTGGCGCCGGGTCGTGCGATCTGATCGTTTTTCAGCAGGGTGCGGTCGCGCACACGGCCGTTATCCCGGTCGGTGGCGACCACTTCACCAGCGACCTCTCAGTGGGCATGTGTACGGGGCTGGCGGACGCGGAGACGCTCAAGAAGAATTTTGGCAACGCGGTCCCGACTCTTATCCCCGAGGGCAATGAAGTCGAGGTGCCGTCGGTGGGAGACCGGCCCTCGCGCATGATGCCGCAGCGGATGGCCGGCGAGATTCTGGGTCCGCGCGCGCGCGAACTTTTCGAGTTGCTGCGCGACAACCTGCGCCACGCCGGCGTTCTGGAACACTGCATCGCCGGATTCGTGCTGAGCGGCGGAGCCTCGCGGCTTCCCGGCATTCTCGACGTGGCTGAATCCGTGCTGCGGAAAGCCGCGCGTCTGGCGTGGCCGACGCCCATGGCGAAGATGCCGTCGTTTCTAGCCGAGCCTGAGTTCGCGACCGTGTTGGGCATGGCATATTACGGCCACCGCGCCCGCCTTGCTCGCGGCTTGCAGGAGCCCAGTTTCGGCTCGCGCATGAAGGCGCTGTTCGTGGGGAAGGGCGCGTGATTTCTCGTAGAGACGCGGCTTGCCGCGTTTTCGCCCGCAGCGGAGACGGGGCAAGCCCCGTCTCTACAAGCGAGAGAACTGCAAACTGAAAATTGATTTTCGAGGTGACGTATGAACGAAGACAACGGACTCCGCATCTGCTTCCACGAAGAAGCCCGCAACGACGCTCGCATCAAGGTCATCGGTGTCGGTGGCGGCGGCAACAACGCGGTCAATCGAATGATTGATTCGGGCATGGAACACATCGAATTCATTGTGGCCAATACCGACTTGCAGGCTCTGCGGATGTCGCACGCCGCCACCAAGATTCAACTCGGAGTAAAGCTGACCAACGGACTCGGCGCCGGCGCCAATCCCGAGATTGGCCGCAAAGCCGCGCTCGAAGATTCGGACAAACTTATCGAGGCCATGGAAGGCGCCGACATGATTTTCGTCACGGCCGGACTCGGCGGCGGCACCGGCACCGGCGCGGCGCCGATCATCGCCTCGCTGGCCAGCGAGATGGGCGCGCTCACCGTCGCCGTGGTTACCAAGCCGTTTGCCTTTGAAGGCAAACGCCGCATGCAGCAGGCGGAGCGCGGTATTTCCGAACTCATGGAGTCGGTCGATACCACCATCGTGATCCCCAACGAAAAATTGCTCGCCGTTGCCGAGAACGCGGGCTTCTTCGAGTCCTTCCGCGTTGCCGACGATATTCTTCGTCAAGGGGTGCAGGGCATTTCCGACATCATCACCATTCCGGGCATTATCAACCGCGACTTTGCCGATGTGAGGGCCATCATGGCGGGCATGGGCTATGCGGTGATGGGCACGGCCACCGCGGCCGGCGAGCATCGCACGGTGGAAGCGGCGCAGCGCGCCATCGCCTCGCCACTGCTCGAAGCGGGCGCGATCGACGGAGCCCGCGGCATTCTCATCAACATCACGGGCTCGAATTCGCTGAAGCTGGCAGAAGTGCAGCAGGCTTGCACGATCATCCAGGGCGCCGCTCACGAAGATGCCAACATCATCTTCGGCGCCGTTCTCGACGAGAAGATGAAAGACTCGGTCAAGATCACGGTGATCGCAACCGGCTTTAAAGAGGCCGATATGCGCCGTCCGCGCCACCACGAGAACTACGATCCGGTCATACTTTCGCGCGAGGTTTCGAGAGAAGCTTCAAATCAAGTGGCGCGCCAGCGGGATCATTTCCGCGAGCCCGAACCGGAAGCCGATCCCGAACCGGTATTTGTGCCCGAACCGAGCTTTGAGCCAGATCCCGCTCCGGTGGCTTTTCAGGAATCGGCACCGGGTAACGCGTCGCATGCAGCAGAGGTGATTTCGCTCGATGCGATGCGGTCCGCCGCTCCCAGCTATCAGGCGGAGGATCTCGACATTCCGGCTTTCCTGCGGAAGCGCAGCGAAGTCATGTAGAGGTAATCACGGGTTACTCCGTGGTACTGGTAGGGGCCAACCGAAACTTGGCAAAGACAAGTCGCTGGCCGGAGCCCCACAGTTGCTGCGGCCAATTGCGGCGCATGCAGGGTTTTTCTATGGCGACAAAATAAGCGCCACAGATAACTACAATTGCGGCACCGACAAGCACGAGCTGCACGGACAGGTAGACCCAATAAGGCGCGGTCTCGCCCAGGCGCCTGGTGAGTCGCCCGACTGCGGAGATCACTTCATAATGAAGCAGGTAAATGGAGTAACACATCCCTCCGATGGCTATGATCCAGCGATTCGAAAAGAAGCGATTGACGAAACGACCGCGAAAGGCAGCAACGTAGAGGAGAAGGATCCACGCGGGGAAAAGCCAGTGGGCGAGGACAGGCGAATGGAGGATCACAAAGAGCAGGGGCCATCCCGCCAGCGCAACGAAATCCCATGCGAGGTTTCGCCGCGGAACTTCGCCCCAGTTGGCTAGAAAAACGTCGGCGAGCAGGAATCCGACCAAGAAAAATTGTACGTACGCGAAAATGGAGAGCGATGCCCGAGGACTGTGGTGCATAAAGAGCGCCTGGCCGGACAGGGCTGCCAGTATCAGAAGGGCAATCGAAGAGCGGCGTAACGTTCGACTTCGGATGGTGAAGAGAAGGGTCAGCAACGGGACCAGCAGGTAGAACTGCACTTCGATCTCGAGCGACCAAGCCACTCCCATTGCCGGGCTGAAGGTTCCGTAAATCAGGCTGTGCAAATAAAAGAGGCTGGCTGCCAAATGCGGATAAAAACTGGCAGGCGGCAACCCTTCCATGCCCGCAGCCAGAATGAACAGGAGAAGCAGCGCGACAATGTAAGGGGGTTCCAGACGAGTTAGCCGGCGCAGATAGTACTTGCGCAGATTCACGGGAGCGGCCCCCTCAAGGTAATGCGCAGCAAAAGGAAGCCCCAGGATGAAGCCACTGATCACGAAGAAAAGCTCGACGCCGTGTAACCCTACTGTAGCCGCTTGGGCAAGCCAGTCGGAAGGGGGAGGAGCAGCACGATAGAACGGCGACCTCGCTGTAAGGTATCCGTTCAGGTGAAACAGGATGACCATGCCGATGGCCGCGAAGCGCAGGCCGTCCATCTCGGGGATAAACCGGCCCGAACTCGTTTCACGGGAAATATGAGCCAGGAATCTGCCGGCGATAGAATTGGGTCTGGAAACAGGAAGCGGAGCCGTGCATTTCTCGAGGTCAGCGGGATGGGACTCACATGTATCCATATCCCAAACAGGGGCTTACAGCCGCGATCAAAAAATATTACTCTATTGAAGCAGTTCGTACTAGCTAGAACCGGGTAAGGCTCGCGGAACGCAAAGACGGTTTTGACATTTGATGGATCACTTCTGCGCCGCGATCCAGGGGTTGATCTTTCCTTCCAGTCAGGTCAAGCGGCAGCGGGCCCTGATCGAGTATGGGCGGGTAAGAATTCAGAAATTTGTGGGGGGTACCCCCCTCCCCCTAAAATGAGTTAAGTCGATGATAGTAAGGTAGTTACATGTAACG
>Ga0224558_1004344_pt1 | contig 11084 bp, 14 predicted proteins | sample 714S32024metaG_FD_180682 | JGI IMG/M metagenome (GOLD analysis project Ga0224558, IMG submission 180682) | Peat soil microbial communities from Stordalen Mire, Sweden - 717 S3 20-24 | ecosystem: Environmental > Terrestrial > Soil > Wetlands > Peat | place: Sweden: Norrbotten County, Stordalen... | reverse complement strand
TAAGCGCGCGCACGTCGAACGGGGTGAGGTGTTCCATGACGCGATTGATCGCACCAGCATCCACAGTAAAATGCGCGCTGAGGCCGTCGACGCGTATGTTGTGCACGCCTGGCAGTTCACTGAGTCCGGTGACGGGGCGAGCGGTTTCCACTGAGACCGATATTCGGGTGAGGTGGCGCAGTTCGGCAAGCGTTCCTGACTCGACGATCTTGCCTTCCCTAATGATGCTAATGCGGTCGCACAACGCCTCGACCTCGGCGAGGATATGACTGGAGAGCAGCACGGTCTTGCCGGCCTGCTTGACCTCTGTTACGCACTCACGGAAGACTGCTTCCATCAGGGGGTCGAGGCCCAGCGTCGGTTCATCGAGGATAAACAACTCGACGTCAGGGACAAACGCAGCGATAAGGGCCACCTTCTGTCGGTTGCCCGTCGAATACGTCCGACACGGCTTTGTCGGATCGAACTTGAAGCGTTCCACTAGCTCGTCACGACGCGACTGGTCAAAGCCACCGCGCAGTCTGCCTAACAGGTCGATGACCTCGCCACCGGAGAGGTTTGGCCACAGACTCACATCACCTGGCACATAAGCCAGTCGACGGTGGAGCGCTACCGCGTCCCGCCACGGATCAGCGCCAAGCACGCTGACACGCCCGGAGTTCTTGCGCAGCAATCCGAGCAGAATGCGCAGCGTCGTGGTTTTTCCGGCGCCGTTGGGGCCGATAAAGCCAAATACCTCGCCATCTTCGACTGTGAGGTCCACGTCTTCGAGTGCTCGGGTTTTCCCATAACACTTGGTGAGGTTTTCAATTTCAATCGCCGACAAATGCTTCGCCTCCAACCATTTTCTTTGTCCTGTTCATTTGTAAGCCGCTTAGAGTCTAAAACCTTCATAATATTACTGGCATAACCGCAATGCGTGACTTTCGTTGGTGCTTCGATCATCGAATTGCGGCACCAGGTGAACCTTGTTCATCAGAGCGTGATCCATCTCATCATTGATAAAGTTTTAGAACGATGTTCACTAAGGTTATCGTATGCCAGCCATGGATGCCGTTCATAGGGAAAGAAAGAGCGTCACTCGGGATAAGGCGGGAAAGATTAGTTCAATTTTAGATGCTACACGCGCACTCATGGAAGTGACAGGGTACTACGATGTTACTATGCGGGACATAGCGAGGTGGGCCGGCGTGAGTGTCGGGCTTATCTACAAATATTTCCCGGGCGGTAAGTTCGATATTATTAAGTGCATAGGCTCTCGGCGCGTTGCAGATCAGCTCCTGATAAAGCAGCCAGAAACCATCGATTTTGACGACTTTCCAGGCTACATGCGGGAGCTCATCAAGAATATGCAGCAGTTCAGCAATGATAACAGCTCTTGGACGAAGGCGTCAGCGGCCGCCGCAGCACATGGCAGTGATATCGCAAAAGAAATGGACAAGCTCAGCCTTAAAGACTACAATGCCATTCCCGAGCTGTTCGAGCGTTTCGATGGCGTTGATTTAGGTCACGCAAATCCTTTGGAGCTCCTCGCTGACTGGATCGTCATGCTTAAAGGCATCGTCCTTTATAGCGTGCTCTTTCCTTGGTCTTTGATGAATGAGGGCGCCTTAACAGATCTAATGACCGACCTATCTTTGCATATATGGGGTTATCGGAAGACGCGGTGAGCTCACGAGGTTCCACAGGGAGGAGGGGAGGTTACCTTTCTCTTGCGCATCGTAAACTGGCCTAAAAAAATCATAGTGTCTAGGGAGCGCAGAAAAAGTATAGAGATTGAGTGTTCTCTATGCAGTGAGTATTTCTTGCACACGGCGCATCCTCAATACCGTCGTGTGAACGCACCTGCATAGCAAAGGTCAGGGAAACGGAGGGGCGTTTCTAGGCGGTGCTCTGCCGTTCTCCTTAGCAATCGGAGGGTGCTTTTGGGAGGACCACAAATCATTTCGTCTCCCGTGGTGAGCGCGTCGGCATATCGACTTCTCTCTTTGTGCTGCTGCCCATTTTTCAGCTCATAACGCGCTCACCACTGATAAACGCTTTTTTCGTCCGTGCACAGCGTATGTGCCGTTACACCTTGCCCGAATTCTTGCCGAATGTCCCTTCAAGCCACGCCTTAATCTGGTCGCGCACGTGTCGACCTGAGGCGCACCGATCGGTATCTGGTGCTGGAATTGATCCAGGATTCACGAAGGGGTGGTGGAGGTACTCAACCACACCAGGAAAGATGGGGCAATTCTCGTGTGCATCAGCACACATTGTCACGACGTAGTCAAAGGATGCGTTGTCATACTCGACGAGAGATTTGGCGCGCTGTGAGGTAATGTTGATGCCCAGCTCTGCCATCACTTCGATGGCACACGGGTGCACTTCCGTCGGTTCGCTGCCGGCGCTGTACGCCTCATATCGATCGGCATACAGCGCGTTAACGAACCCTTCGGCAATCTGGGAGCGCGCTGCGTTGTGCGTGCAAAGGAATAAGATCCTTTTTTTCGCGTTCATCTTAGAACCTCCAAAACAGAGTAAATCCGTTCTTGTAAGAAAATGCAGAGACCTGGTTCATAACCGCATCCTATAGTTTTTCTATATCGTAGCCATTCACCTGTACGCCACTTAACGGCCGAACCCCATCGCGCAACACCACGAGCAAACATATCTCCTTTTGGAGGCGTGGTGGTGTGGAAACTACCGCGGTCATCTTTCCCCCTGGCTCTCACCTTCTTTTAGTTGCTATTAAGACGCTTGTACATATGAGCTCGTGCGCATAGGTGGTTAATTCGCGACTTCCACGCTTGGGGGAAGCAGTTGAATAAACGCGAAAATACCTATAAAAACGCTAAATCCTCCATCTTCACACGGCAAAATTAAAAAAAACGGTATCTTTTGTCGTTAAAAATGGAACGTCAGCGTTTTTGCAGTAACAGTTTCAGTGGGAATGGCTTGCCGTGTCCGGGATAAACAGTCTTGACGTTATTACTTTCTAGTTTTTCGATACTGACCTGCGCAGTGGGCATATCGTCCATGATGGTACTGATCGCAGGTTGCTTGGTGTTTTCAAGTAGGTCGCCGCAAAACAGATCACCGGCGGATGTCAGAATGCCGATCGAGCCTTTGGAGTGTCCCGGAATTGAAAGAACTTTAGCGTCGAATCCATATTCAGTAAGATCGCCCCATCCGCGACAATCGCATCGGGTTGAAATCTGTCCGCAGCACCAAATCTAAAGAGGCTCGGGGCCAGCGATCTGAGAAGGCGATTGCCTTTTTTCCTGTTCCAGAACATATCGCCGCGTTCAGCCATACCGACATCGTCAGCATGCATAGCTATCTTTGCTCCGAACTTTTGGCGCAGATAGGCGGCATTTCCGATGTGGTCAAAATCGCCGTGGGTGATAACGATCAACGTGAGATGTCCTGGCTGTCAGCCTGCGCTGATAAGTTCTTTTTCAAGGTCAGCGCGCTTGTTGGGACCCCCGGTGTCGATCAGGACATAATCATCGTGGGTTTTGATGAGATAACAGTTGACGCTGCCCAGTTTGAGGGGGAGCGACAGAGTGATCGAGTTGAATTCTGCCGGCATGTGGTAGTCCTTTCGTGTTTGAGCGGCTGTTACAGTAGGGCACATCACGTCTTCCCGGCGAATACGCGATCGACTGCGCCTACAACCTCTCGGATCAGCTCAGTCACCAGCGCGTATGCGACTCGATCTCAAACTGTTCACTAAGGGGTGTTGTATTCAGGCGTCGTGTCCTCAGCTCACTTTTCACCTTGCGCCAGATTTTCTTTGACTCTGAACCTGACGATCTCTTTTACAGTGTCTAACGGAATAGGCCAATCTATTGGAAATTGAACCGTGCCTTTTGATTGCTTGTAACTGGACAACTTCTCCTTGAAAGCCAGGATGACGGAAGAGGGTACATAGAACCCGATATGTTTATTATAGGCGGCGAAATGCACCAAGTTGCCGTTGAGCTTGAAGGTAGGCATTCCATAACTAATACTCTCTTCAGCTTGAGGCGCTGCTTCTCTGATAGCACTTCTCAGCTCCCTGAGTCTATGCTGAACATTCTGAGGAAACGTCGCGATATAATCGTCGATATTTTTTGACTGACTTCTTGACCTCTCACTTACCATATTGCTGTCCGAAACTGATCGACTATTAATTCAGTTTGGCAGACGCAACAACAGCACGTTTGCACATGTTTCCTTCAGTGTACCAGTTCTTCAAGAGAATGCTGCAGCCGCGTTAGGAGCCTTTTCTGGCACCTGCTGAGTAATATCCCAATATTCTACAATCTTGTCCGCGCTAAAGCAGAAAAGATGAACTTGCCTTAACCCTCCCTCGCGAGGGTCAGGGCTGGAGAGCTGGGTGTGCACTGCAACAAGGTCTCCCTCAGCTAGCACATTCCTCACGATAAGCTTAAAATCGGCATTCGATCCTTTAATTATACCTTCTGCTCCTTTCTTCTGCACCTCTATCATTGCATCGATCAACTCATTCATTCCGCCGGTAACATACGGATTATGAGTCTTACACTCTGAGGCACAGAATCTCAGTCCCTCTTTTGGTCTGCCTGCGCCAATCAAATTTAGGAATTTGACTGCGATGTCTTTTCGCGTATCCGCTTTTTCTGAACTCTCGGGAGGCTTTAAATCAGACATTCTTTCACCAAATATGCGCGGCATTTGCCGATTAAATCTGCTTGCACGCACGCCAAGCCATGTTGCTATCTCACAGACATGTCCGGCTGGATAATGCCAAAAAGGTTTCCTTCCGTGTCCGTGCAGTAGGCAATAGCCCCGATGCCTGGAACGGCCTGTATTTGCCCTCAAACAACGACAGGTGCGCAACATCGTCAACCGCTACGGTTCGGTCATCGGAAAAGACGTCCATCCCCATACCTTCCGACACTCATATGCGATCCACTGCGTGCGAAACGGGTGGGACATAAGACGGCTGCAGCACGTCAATGATTTGGTGGAGAGGTGGTTCAGCAGCCTAAGCTGTTCTCAGTATTCTTTCGTCCTTAACGGGCGGATCTGTGTTCCCGCTTGACTGGTTATGTCGGCCGGAGAAATGGACCCCCGCTTGGAGCTATGTCGATCAGAGTAAGCAAGCTCGGTAGAACAAGCGACTTCCAGAACTGAGCCGTTGGGCTTGCACTTTCTGCGTCATGGTATCTGCGCTTTTCTGCGGAGCGTACGATATCTTATATACATCTAATGACTATTAGTTTAATTAGTGACTATTAGTCAGCAAGGGGAAGTTCTTATGAAAATTATTTTTGACGACGAGCAATTCTCGTTTCAATTGCTCAGGGTCCTTGGAGACGCGGTGAACGGTGCCGCGGATATCGGCGAATGCCTATCCACGGCGAATCGGATAAAGGAGGGAGATTTCGAAAGCTGGCATGACGAATGGTTAAAAACTGCGAGGCGTATCCACGCAGTCGCTGATGCGAACCTCGCCGCCGGCCACCGCGTGAGTGCGTGTGAAGCGTACCGCCGCGCGTCGAACTACTATCGCGCGGCAGAGTTCTACCTGCACGGTGATCCGACCGATCCGCGCATCACGAAACTCTCGGGCGCGAGCGCTGAATGCTTTCGTCGGGGCATACAACTCCAGGTGCCGCCCGTCGAGATGGTGGAGGTGCCATACGACGGCACAACGCTCCCCGCGCACTTTTATAGGGTCGACGAATCAGAGGCGCCCCGACCGACGCTTATCCTGCACTCGGGATTCGACGGCACTATTGAAGAGCTCCACGGCACGGCGATGGCCGCAGCGAGACGAGGCATCAACTGTCTCACGTTCGAAGGGCCCGGGCAGGGCAGAGTCATCCGTGAACAGGGACTGCCATTCAGGCCTGACTGGGAGCACGTAGTAACGTCGGTGGTGGACCACGTGCAGACGCTGCCGGGCGTCGACCCGACCAAAATAGCGCTCATGGGGCTCAGCATGGGCGGTTACCTCGCACCGCGCGCGGCGGCGTTCGAACACCGGCTGGTCGCGTGTGTCGCCAACGGCGGTATTTTTGATTTTTCGGCAAACCAGGTTCCTCCCGGGATGTCGAGCGCGGAACTCCTTGGGTTTATTCGCCAGGACGCAGCCGCTGCTGACAAGGAGATATGGAAAGCGGCAGAGGCCAACACCGAGGTCCGGTGGGGCATTCAAAACGGCATGTTCACATTCAAAGCCGCGACCCCCAGCGAATACTTGTTGAAGGCATCTGAATTCGAGCTCACCGGTGTGGCAGAACAGATCACGTGTCCAACACTCGTCGTTGATGCCGAAGCCGAGCATTCCTTCGCTGGCGAAGCTAAGAAGCTCTACGACGCGCTCAGGTGTCCTAAAGAATTTATGCTCTTCACGGCTGAAGAAGGCGCAGAAGAGCACTGCCAGATTGGCGCAGCCATGATATCGCAGGAGCGCATCTTCGGATGGCTCGAGGATGTGCTGGATGAGAGGACGAAAGCGTAAATCCGTTTAATTAGTGACCGTTAGCCAATTTTAGCTTAAGCATGCCAAACGAAAAAAGAAGGAAGCGAGATAGAGAGCGCCGGCGGAACGAGATAATCGATGCGGCGGAGAGACTATTCTTCTCAAAAGGGTATGACGTCATTACCATGGACGACATCGCCGCTGATGCCGGTCTCGCCAAGGGCACTTTGTACACATATTTCAAAAGTAAGGAATCCCTGTTCTACGCCGTCGCCCTTCGGGGCGTGAGGCTCTTGAACACGTTGTTCGCGGGGGCAGTTAAAATGGAAAAAGTAGGAGTTGATAAGATCTACTCAACCGGCGTCGCTTACTATGAGTTCTCAAAAAGGTACCCCGAGTATTTTAAGCTGTTCTCCTATGCCGAGTCGGAAAGGTTCGTCTGCCGGAACGATGAAAACGCTCTCAAGCTCACGAAAGTAAACCAGGATAACTTGAACATAATGCTGGAATCGATACGCATCGGCCAGGAGGACGGCTCGATCCTGCCCGGCCTGGATCCGCTGATGACGGCGATCTTTCTCATGGAATCCACAAACGCGATGATCCCGATCCCAGGGTTCCATGAGACCCTCTATCAGAACGGCAAGGACACGGACGAAGTTATGCACTTTACCCTCGAGCGGCTTAAGCGTTCCATAGAGAACACCCCCAAGTAGGTGATAGCGCCGCGATAATGGGAGAAGAAAATGAAAGCTGTTTTATTTGACGGGTCAAAAGACGATGATACTACGATTGGTACAATCCGCCAAGCCATTGTAGAGCAGCTGGGTCGCGCCGGCTGGGACGAAGAGGCCATCGACGTCAGAAATAAGCGTATCGCCGGCTGTACGGGGTGCTTTGGCTGCTGGGTCAAGACTCCGGGCATCTGTGTCATCGACGACGATGGCAGGGAAATAGCTAAAAAAGCAGCTCAAGCTGACCTGCTTGTTTGTCTGACCCCGATAACGTTCCGCGGCTACTCCTCGGAGCTCAAGAGGGCATTGGACCGGAGTATACCCGTGCTGCTGCCTTATTTTACGCGTGTCAACGGTGAGATACACCATTCGATGCGATATAGGAGGCGCCAGCGGTTGGCCGTCATCGGCGTGCAGGCGTCACCAGACCGTGAGAGCGCGCAAATATTTAAGACCCTGGTCGACCGCAATGCGATCAACTTCCATAGTCTCGCCCACGGCTCATCCATTATAATTAGAGGCTCGGGTCCGCGGGAGATCGGCGAGCTGACGAACTCACTGCTAAAAAGCATCGGGGTGACGACGTGAGCCAGAATAAGAGGGCTTTACTCATAGTTGGGAGCCCGAGGTGCGAAAAGAGTAATTCAGAGGCCATCGGCACGTATTTAATGGAACGGCTCGGCGAAAAAGGCGTGGTGTGGGATAAGGTATACACTTACCGCTTAACAAGAACGGCGGAGGGGCGGGAAAAACTGCTTAACGCCGTCTATGGAGCTGACATCCTCGTCCTGGCTTCCCCACTATACGTAGACAGCATTCCCTCGTTTACTATCAATGCTATGGAGCTGATCAACGAGCACAGAAGGGCCATTGAATCCCCGAAAGAGCAGAAGCTGTTCGTCATCGTCAACTGCGCTTCCCCGAGCCTTCCCATAACCAGACGGCGCTAGCCATTTACAGGCGCTTTGCCCTTGAATCCGGAATAGAGTGGGTCGGTGGGGCCCGTGTTGGCTGGGGAATGGCCATCGACGGCAGATCGCTTGATAGCGTGGGCGGAATGGTCAAGAACCTGATGAGGGGCTTACAGCTTGCCGCCGGGGCGCTGGCTGGAGATATTCCGGTACCAAAAGAGGCGGAAGAGCTCATTTCAAGGCCATTTATGCCCCTGGTCCTGGCAAAGCTCATGACGTCGGTCGCCGGGGGCGTGGGCTGGAACAGCGAGGCCCGAAAGAATGGCGTAAGGAATAGGATGCATGATAGGCCCTATGAAAGTGATTAAAGTCTAGAACCCTGCAAATAAACATGACGAATAAAATGATTGGGCGTTGATTTCTTCCTTGATTCAGATTGAAAACTTAACCAAGTATTATGGCAAGCACTTGGGTGGCAGCGTGGATCTCAAGGTTGGACAAGGTGAAGTGTCCGGCTTTATAGGTTCGAACGGGGCCGCAAAGACCACGCCTTTGCGGATCCTGCAAGCGTTGCTCCGCAAGAACGCCAGGAAGGTAAGCCTACTGGGGAGAGAGTGGTGGTGGCGCAGCCGGGCTAGAATCGATGCGACTAACGTAGCAAGGGTCTGAGCAGGCTGTTCTTTCAACTCAAGCGCAAACGTTCGTAAGTACGATCCGTCAAGTCGTTCAGCCCTTGCGAGGCAGTAGCTGCACGTCGTTCCGTATATTACTACATACTTTAGTTTAGCATCTAGCCTGGCACATTCAACGCTCTCTATTAGCTCTGCCAGCGGCACTGTGTGAACGTCGTCGAGGGTATAGGCGTCGTTGTGATGGCTCGGACCTGGACCGCACCGCTAACGTCGGAAGTGCTTCCAAGCTAGCAGGATGAGCAAGATGACCGCAATCACATTGAAGACTATTTTACCGACAAAATCGATCGCCAGAACTATCCCGCTGGCCCAGAATCCCGCAAGCATGCTAGCTGCAAGTCCTCCGAAGATTATCGCAAATCGGTGAGCATCTCGCCAATTAGTGCACATAGAGAGCGTTTTTATCAAGAAAAGAACCGTGCCAGCCAGGATGAGACCTAGTATGATAGGAACCATGGCAGGTATCTTTGGAATTACATCATAAGCGAAGGCAACCAAACCGAACCATAGTAGACTTAGCACAAAAACAAGCAACCCGGCTAGCCACGGCTGTGGGGGCACTCTGGTTGTGCCCTGAGCTGGACGCAGCGCTGGTCTAGGGCCTAACGCACTGATCACTAACACCGCGATCGCGGCCAAAGCAAATATAATCAAGACCAACGGGGGTTGGTAGACCGATCCAATGGTGGAGGGCACAACTGTTTGAGTCCAAACATACCAGGAGAGGACAGAGCCAAGAATGAAGATAATCGCAATGATAGAGAGCCCTCGTTTGCCAAACCATAGATCTTCACGCCGGCTGGGAAAGATAAGTTCTGTGAGGTATATAGGTAGAACCACACCCCAAACACTTTCGTAGCCGATGGCCCACAGAAAGTAAACCCAATTTACTCCTAATACGCGACCGTAAATGTTGTAAGAGCCAGAACCGATGAAGGGAGAGATCGATGTCTGGACGACTATAAACTCCACGAATATGGCAAATGCGACGCCTAAAAGGAGGATAGAAACCCATCCCCGATGTTGATGTCGCGCCAAATATCGTGTGAGTAACGCCGCACCACCATAAAAGGGAATTTCTATAATTAGGGAACTTATGATCGTGAGGTATGTGGAACCGAAGAGAACTTCCGCAATGACGGGTGAGAGAAAGAGGAGGGTTATGATAGGCGCAACCTGGCACCATCCTATGAGTTTTTGCTTCATTTTGTGTCACGAATCAAAACGGCAAAACGACAGTGCGATAGCTAATTTCATGTTTTAACCGCGCCATATCGCCCTGTGGCCTTCTACTAGAGAAACTAGACAAAGACAGAGCAGAAAGGAGATGAGATGGCCTGGTCTTTTTTTGCAGCAGGAACGGTTACCGCGCCTGCGAATACAACGGTAATGAGAAAGATGACTACAGAAAATGAGAGGATTTCGGATACGCGCATGATTGCCTCGTAAAACGTTCGTTGCCCTAAAAAAATGTCAGAGGATACGATAAAGGCTCCGATTTAAAACTGGGCGAGCAGCAATACTGCCGATAAGCATTAACAAGTCGGCTAAATGTTGCCTGCTCTGCTGGCGAAGGTAACTGGGGGGTCTGGCTACTCGTTCGCCATTTCGAGAAGCGCCTTCACTACGTCCTCTTGGGTCTGGACTTTTTTCCTCTCAGCGCTCAATGTGGCGCGGTACTTCTCGAAATCGGCATGGGTTTTCTTGCTCACGCTGATGGTTGTTCGACATGCTTCCTTATCTGGTTCTGCCTTCTCTGCCTCCCTAAAATGTGAAACAAGAGCGTTGAGAGCTTCCAAATCATCTAGGCTAATCTGGGCTCTTCATAGAATTTTGTCTTGACTTCTGCAAGCACGCGGCTCAATAGCTCCGCATCGCTGCCCGTTAAGATTGGCCCATTTTCTATCATTTTTCGCCCCCTGGCCGGTGCTTCTTACATTAACAGCATCACATAATGCATGATCGCTTTGTTCTGACGCCGATTTTAGCGCCTAAAAGGCCGTTATTCCTCTAGGCGAGCTTTGATTAAACTTCAATCGCTCGAGAATCGCCGTCATTATCTGCCGATACGCCATGTCGGTCGAAACGACCCAGGACGCCGATATAAATCGCAATGGAACGGCACGCGGTCCTCGTCGCCGCGCGGCTACAGTCACGCTTGAGCCTTGAGGGGCGGGCCCATACACTGAGCGGGCCATCCCGGGATTTGAGCTGGCCCTGGCACCGGTATGCCATCCGCGGCCACATCTCCCCCGGCCATTAAGCCATGCAACGTAAGTGAACACTCCTTAGGAAGAACCTAAGTGTA
>Ga0224558_1004343_pt1 | contig 11086 bp, 12 predicted proteins | sample 714S32024metaG_FD_180682 | JGI IMG/M metagenome (GOLD analysis project Ga0224558, IMG submission 180682) | Peat soil microbial communities from Stordalen Mire, Sweden - 717 S3 20-24 | ecosystem: Environmental > Terrestrial > Soil > Wetlands > Peat | place: Sweden: Norrbotten County, Stordalen... | reverse complement strand
ACCTCTTATCGGCGATAAGAGGTGCTACGGCGAGTGTCCGGCGAGTGTCCGGCGAGGCCCGCGGGAGGCTCTGGTGCGGACTTGGAGGAATGAGAGGCTGGAGTCTCGGTTTGTAGGGCAGCCAAACGGGGTCTCGAGGGGTCGCCGCGAAGCGGCAAACCGCCAGATGGCGGGAGGCTGCGCAAAGTCTGGCACCTGAAATGTCAGGATAGCCGGGTAACCAAGCCATCGAAAACCGCGAAGAGCCCCCTTTTTAAACCTTTTTCCTTGGCTGGTTCATACTCGCTCACAAACTCCGGTTTGCATAGGCGAGTGCATCGGCGTTGATGCAATCCAACGGTTTCAATCAGCCAAGTCCTGTTCCAGATTGCCGGAAAAGCGTTTGATCTTCCCGCCCTTCCGCTCCGTTGAAATTTGCTGTTCCACCCGTTTCTCAAACCGCGCCAGTTCCGCCGGCGTTGCCCCGTATTCGCGCCAGGCGTAATCATCGGACGACACCGTCACAGGACGCAACGCCACAATCTGGTCGCCGGACACAACGCCGCTGCCGTCACGGGGAATCTTCACGCGACGGTGAGAATCGGGTCTTGGGAAAAATGCAGACGGATGCGCCTGGGCCGTTGTTTCGGCTCGAAGTAACCGCCGACGGCATCGGCAATCTACAAGGCGGATTGGCGTCAATGAAGCAACACGGAATTCGCCGCCGAGACGCGGGTGGAGTGGGCCAAAGGGCTGAGATACGAAAGCCACGAATTGACCCGCAGGGAATAGCCGTTGGCGGCGAGGAGGTCGGGGCAGTGGATGGAAGACTCGTTCTCCGGCCAACGTGCTCGAAGGCACTGCGCGTAATGACGGGCGTGGTCCACCCTCCGCAATTCTGCTACGGAGGACGGGTCCACCCTCTGCGGTCCCCCCGGGCAAAAAGGGCTTGGAATAGGCCCACGCCGGTGGTAATTTCCTGCCATGACCGTGGTTCACATGAGCGAGAAGGGCCAGATCGTAGTGCCCAAAGAGATTCGGGACCGGCACGGGTTCGGTAACGGCAGCGCGTTTGCCGTCCTGGAAACCAAGGATGGCGCCTTGTCTTTTCGTCCGGTGAGTGCAAAGCCGAAACTGGACATCATTGAACACTTGAAGCGGCTCAAAGGCCTGGAGATACCGGAAATTCATGCTCACTGTCCGCCGCGAGCATGATTTGGCTCCTGGTCTTTGGTGATACGCAGCTCGCCGCTATCGCCCGGGAATACGGACTAACCATTGCTACCCGCAATGGCCGGCATTTCCCGTTCTGCCGGATTGATGACCCTTTCGAGTTAAAAGACCCGACCATCAAGCCAGCCGAATAGTTGATGGGGCGTGGGGCCGAGGGGTCTGGACCTCATTCCAGTTTGCGCGGCGAGGAGGTCGGGCCAGTGGGTGGAAGATTCGTTCTCCGGCCAAAGCGTGCTCGAAGGCACTACGCGTAATGACGCGCGTGGTCCACCCTCCGCAGTTCTGCTACTGAGGATGGGTCCGCTGTCCGCATGGTGCGACCGAACGGGGCAAACACGAAATTGGGAACGAGGGAAGAGTGGTGCAGAACAACTTTAAGCGGCTCTCCTTCTTTGGCAACAGCTACATTTCTGTTAGCTGGGGAGACGGGCGGGGCGGGATTGAGGGGCGGTTTGTATTGTCGCCCCAGTCCTACTCCCGCCCGCCCGCCAGCACAAGCCGGGAAATCTCCCGTGCTCGCACCTTGTCATCTTCGAAATCACCCTTCATCACAAAGGGCATGTTTCGGGAGCCGAAGTTCGTGATTCCGGTGGTCTCGGACTCGTTTAGCACAAGGTGGTCCCTGGCACTCTTGAAGACCGTCTTTGTATCCGACACGAAAACACGGAGGTCATGCTCATTCTCTTCATTCCATTCGGCCCCGGTCTTACACGCCTGGATTAGAGATCTACGGATCTCGGCAGCCTCGCTGCGAGGGATGTCAGGTGAAACACGCACTTCACTAATTAGTTTGCGTGGATCAATTGGTAGTAAACGACGCCTGACGGGATCATCGGTGTTTCTTGGGAAAACAACCCGCACCTCGTGCTCATGTTGGTAGCATCGCTGTTTCAGCAAGTACGGACGCAGGAAATGATGATCTGACCCCTCTTGATCCCCCTCGTCAAAGTAGTGGACCTGGCCAATCAGTGCGGGGTGGACGAAGTGGGGATCAAAGGCGCTCTTTAGGCGCTCTGGAGTTGTCCTCACGGCTACGCCCTCTCTGGCGTAGACATGCCAGAGTGCCATCGATTCGATTTTTGCCTGATGCCAGCACCAAATTGTGCGGCGCTCGGCTAATTCTCGATCCCAAATATGGCGGAATCTGCACGCTTTCTGCTCTGGTTGAGTCTCGGGATCATTAAGTATCCCCTTTTCCCCTTCCTCGCTTCCATGAGCCACCAGCCAATCGCGATCGGACTCCGTCAGATGATCAAAGTATTCGCAAGTCCGCTGGCATAACCTCGTAGCCTCGAGAGGGTCTCCGTGGCGAAGCTCGGCAATCGTGGGAACATACACTTTGCCGCGGAGCAGCATTAGGAACGTGCTCAGGCGCATGTAGCGCCACAGCTCCGCATCATCCGGAAGTTCTTCCGTGCTTGGAATCGTCCGTGTCACGGCACGCCAAGGCCGTAGAAACGGCAGTTATGGTTTGTCCATTGCAGATCAGTGAAATAAACGGGGCTGCCGGTGAGGGTGATGGTTTGCAGCGGAGACCAGACGGGGTTGGCGAGATTCGTACAGGCTTTCACCACGACGATCAGGTTGCTAGTGCCGGTGATGTTGAACCCAAAGCTGTTCGTCCGCACACCAAAGCTGGCACCCCCGGTCTGAACTTGGACGTTCCAAAGCACCGCCGTAAGACCGCCAAACGGCGTATACCAGTTCCTGGTCCCCGGCAAGTAATAGACGGTCGCCTTGTTGTCACCATCGAACACGTCCAAACCAACAGTGGGGGCGTTGCCTTGGAAATAGACGCTGGTCAGGCTCAGGCAATCGGCGAATGCAGAGTCCTCGATCGTCGTGATCCCGGAGCCTATGGTCAGGTTGGTGAGGCTGGTGCAGCCAAAGAACGCTTCGTCGCCGATGTTCGTGACGTTGTTGGGGATTGTTATGCTAGCCAAGCTGGTGCACCACACGAACGCATAGAAGCCAATGCTGCTGACGCTGTCGGGGATGGTGATGCTGGTCAGGTTGGTGCAGTCCTCGAACGCCCCGTCCCCGATGCTGGTGACACTGCTGGGAATTGTATAGCTTCCAGCTTTGCCTCCCGGATATGCGACGAGCGTGGTCTGGCTCTTGTTGAACAAGACTCCTGCCACGGCGGTATAGAGGGAGTTGAGCGAATCCACCGCTATCGCCGTCAGGCTGTAACAGGCAGAAAAAGCATTGAACCCGATGTTCCTGACGCTGTTGGGGATGGTGACGCTGGTTAGGCTGGTGCAGGCAGAGAACGCGTAGTCTCCGATATTGGTGATGCAGTTAGGGATCGTGATGTTGGTAAGGCTGGCGCAGGAAGAAAACACCCCGTCCTCAAGGCTGGTAACGGCGTTGGGGATGGTGACGCTGGTTAAGCTCGAGCAGCCCCCAAATGCGTCGCTACCGATGCTGCTGACGCTGTTGGGGATCGTCAGGTTGGTCAGGCTCCAGCAGCAACTGAACGCCGAGTCCCCGATATTGGTGACGCTATTGGGAATCGTGAGGCTGGTCAGGCTGGTGCAGTACGAGAAGGCAGAGCTTCCAATGCTGGTAACACTACTGGGAATCGTGTAGCTTCCAGCTTTACCTCCCGGATATGCGACAAGCGTGGTCTGGCTCTTATTGAACAAGACCCCCGCCACGGCGGTATAGAAGGAGTTGAGCGAATCCACCGCTATTACCGTCAGGCTGGAGCAGTAAAGGAACGCCCCTTCCCCAATGTTGGTGACGCTGTTGGGGATCATTACACTGGTTAGGCTGCGGCAGCCAAAAAACGCCTGGTCTGCGATACAGGTGACCGGCAGCCCATTGATCGTGCTGGGGATCGTCACGTCACCACCGTAAGCGGTGTATCCAGTGATGGTGATCGTCCCGTTATTCGTCGTGAAATTTAATGGGGGTGGCGGCAAAGCCCAACCAAGGCGGTAGAAGCGGCTGGGATAGTTGGTCCACTTAGGATCGTTGAAATAGGAAGAGCCACTGGTTAGGGTATTCGTGCTCACTGGAGACCAGACAGAATTAGCTAGGTTCGTGCAGGCTTCCACTACAATGACCCAGCCACTGGTCCCGCTGATATTGAAGCCAAATTGATTCGTCCGTACGCCGAAGCTACTCGCGCTGGTTTGCACCTGCGGGTTCCAAAGCACAGTTGGACGACCACCAAACGTCGTGTCCCAGCCCCTCGTTTCGGGCAAGTAATAGACGACCGCATTGCCGTCACCGTCGAAGACAGACGAGCCCAGGGTGGGTGCGTTACCTTGGAGACAGATTCCCGTAAGGCTGATGCAGGAATAGAAAGCATTTCCTCCGATGTTGGTAACGCTGTTGGGAATCGTGACGTTGGTCAGGTGGGCAGAGCCAGCGAACGCTCCGTAGCCAATACTGGTGACGCTCTTGGGAATCGTGTAGCCGCCGGTTCTGCCAGCCGGGTATTGAATAAGCGTGGTTTGGCTCTTGTTGAACAAGATCCCATCCAGACTGCTATAGAAGGCATTTCCCACATCGACTGTTATCGCTATAAGACTGGGGCAATGATCGAACGTATTGACGCCTATATTGGCGACGTTGGTGCCCAGCGTGACATTAGCTAGGCTGGCGCAGTAATAAAACGCAGAATCCCCGATACTAATGACGCTGTTAGGGAGCGTGGCGCTAACCAAGCCGGCGGAGAACGCGAATGCTCCGCTTCCGATATTGGTGACGCTATTTGGGATTGTGATGTTGGTCAGGCTCGCGCAGAAAGAGAACGCCCCATCGCCGATGCTGATTACGCTGTTGGGAATCGAGACGTTGGTCAGGCTGGAGGATAAAGAGAACGCCCCCTCGCCGATGTTGATTACGCTGTTGGGAACCGTGTAGTCCCCCGCTACGGCAGTCGGGTATTGGATGAGCGTTATCTGGGTCTTGTCGAACAAGACCCCATCGAGACTGCTATAAACAGAATTGTTCGTATCCACCGTCAATAGCATCAAGCTTGAGCAGTCGTTGAACGCCTGGTCCCCGATGTTGGTGACGCCGCTGCCTATCGTGACGATGCTGAGGCTGAAGCAGCATTCGAATGCATAGTCCCCAATGCTCGTAACGCCGTTAGGGATTGTAACGTTGCTAAGGTCGGTGGCATCATAGAACGCACCAACGCCGATTCTGGTGACGTTAATGCCAATCGTAACGCCGGCCAAGCTGTGACAGTCAGAGAATGCACAGTCCTCGATGTTGGTGACGCTGTCGCCGATGGTGACGTTGGTTACGCTGAAGCTGCTGAGGAACGCCCAGCCCCCGATGCTGGTGACCGGCAGGCCGGTGATCGTGCTGGGGATGGTCACATCACAGTCGGAACCGTAGTATTCGGTGATGGTAATCGTGCCGTTATTGGTCGTGTAAGTGTAATCTTGGGCTTGCACCATGGAGGGTAGCGCGCACAGCAGCAGCAGCAACTTTGTGGCGAAGGCGGTTCTGACAGCAGGAAACTGCTTTTTGCACGCTCCGCCGGGGACGGAGAATTGGTTCCTGGTCGTGCTCATGTTTTACCTCATTTTTGCCAATGCTAGCGGGGCGGGAGGCAGCGGTCAAGGGTGGAGTTTCCTTTTGGGCCGCGAGAGGTCTTGGGCAGTGCGGTGGCTGGCGGGGAACGAGGCTGACACTGCTTTGGATGGCCTGGGGAGGACCGAAGCAAAAGCGGTGTGTGCCCTTCACTCCTCACCCACCGCACTCCAGAACGCTGGCGCGCGGGGAGGGGGGGATGGTTGAGGGTAGCGAGTTGAGGGTTGAGGGCAGGCAGGCGAGGCGGAGGGGAGGTTTGCCACGACAACCTGCCCCGCAAGGAATGCTGGTGAGGTCTGAATGACCGCGCATTCCACGGCGCGGCGCTGCGGCGGCTGAGAGGGCTAGGCCGGGTCGGCGTTTTTCCCGCCGGCAATCTCCGAGGCCGAGCGAAGCTCTGGCGCATGGAGCCTCTCATACTCCCGGCGAAAACTTTCGAGCAGCGGAAGGTCCACCTGGTCTTTCTGGCGTCCGCTGGCGCGTTTACTGGCGATGATGTCCCGCAGGCTGGCGACGCGGAAAATCCCCTGGCTCAAGCCGCGGGAGCGGGCGGCGGTTTCGTTGAAGGCCCGGGCGATTTCCTGGGCCTGCAGCGGGTGAAACTCTCTGCGCTCGATCATGTCAGGCGGTGCGCCGGTAGCCGAGGTATTCCGGCAGGCTGGCCTCACACCAGGCCCGATACTCCGCCAGGCTGTTGAAGGACCGCCACGGGGCGTCGTCCAGCACCGGCTTGTGCAGACGGTAAAAGCCATACCGGATGCGCAGGGCCAGCGGACGTTCCATTTGCCGCCGGCATTGCTCGCGAAACTCCTCCGCCGTCTGCTCTTCGTTATGTCTCATGCCGCTGGAACCTTAGCCGTACTTCAGGAGCGTATCAAGCCGGCTTGGGTTCTATCGCGTGCAGAAGACGGGACCGTAACAGGCCGGAACAATAGTCGAACACAGCGGGTCAAGTGTTGTGTCCCCGCCCTTTTGTTTTGTATTCACAGCGAAGGCGGGACTGCGGGAAGGCAGAAGGCAGAAGGATGAATGCAGAAGACTCCCTGGGCGCAGTTGTCAGGGTTGACCAGCCGGACGGGCAGGCGGTCCATGCTTCTCGGGAGAATCCAACCCAGGGCTACGGCGACAGGGGATGGCGGCCGCGGATGGCCTCTTCCCGCCGAATCGCGAGGGCCAGAGGGCGGTTCATGCTCAGTGCAGCGACCGTGGCACGGCCCGTCGGCGTGAGGCCAAGAATGCGAACGCCATCCCACCGAAAATGACGTCCCCACACTTCTTGGCGTGGGTGGAACAGCGGCACCTCCTTGCCGGTCTTGGGGTCCGGAGCTTGCTGGCGCGCGCCTTTGCGCAGCGAGCAGGAGACGCAGGCCAACGCGAGGTTGTCCAGTGCTGCCGTGCCACCGGCGGTCACCGGAACAACATGGTCCACATGGAATAGTGCTTCCTGCCCCGCTTGTGATAGCCCGCAATACTCGCAGCGATCCTCCGCCCGCCGGATAACCTGGCGGCGCGCATCGGCCGGGATGGTCATGCGGTCAGGCGTGCCCGCCGTTTAACCTCTCCGATCGCAGCCGCAGCAGCGACAACAAATCCGCCAAATCCACCAGGCCTTCAGCCTCGCGCTTCTCTTCGGGGCTAAGCGCCGGGCCGGCATCTTGCTTGTCAAGCAGTTCCTGCAGCCGGTGCTGCACGCCTTCTGGCAAGTGAAAGCGCGCCAAATCGCCGGGCACTTCGACTTCAAGTTGAATGGATTGGGGCATAAATGTCGTTCGCGACTTCGTTTGACTTACCTTACACCCCCCTCCGCATCCTATTCAAGCGTAGAGATTCTGGTTTTTGCGGTGCGGGCATGTATGGTAAGGTCAAGGGGTGCAAGCAACACCGGAAATAGACGCGTTTGAGCGGGGGGTTCGCCCGGTGCTGCGGATCGTCCTGCCGGAGAAAGCCGAGGCGGTTCTGCGTTTCCGTGCCGCGCCGGAGCTTCAGGCGCGGATCGAAGAACTGGCAGGCAAGTCAACCGAGGGCCAACTCACCGAAACGGAGAAGGCGGAATACGCTGGCTACGTGCGGGCGAATAAGTTCATCGCCATCCTGCAGCGGCAAGCACGGCAACTGATTGGCGCCACCGCGTAGGCGATGAGCCCGAGATCCTGCTCCAGCGGGACTGCCGGTGCATCGGGACTTTCCTGCCGCCAAACTACTCCCGCACAACGGCCTGCAGCCGCTGCTTCAACTGCGCCACCAACTTCTCGTGCGCGGGATTGACTTCGGTGTCGGTGAGCGTTCGCTCCGCGTGTCGATAGGTGAAGGCGTAGGCCATGCTCTTTTGGCCTGGAGGAACATTCTTACCGCGAAACACGTCGAAGAGATCAACCGTTTCCAGGTTCGCCGCCTTAGCCTGTTTCACCACCTGCAAGACGGCTTCGTGTGTGGTTGCTTCGGGAAGGATCATCGCCACATCGCGGCGGATCGCCGGGAAGGCAGGGAGCGGCCGGAAAGACTTGGACTGGTTGCGCCTGGCGAGCAGCAGGTCGAGGTTAAGCTCCGCCAACAGCACGGCGTCGCGCAAATCGTACTGCCGGGCCAGGGGCGGCAGCAACTGGCCGAACTCGCCAAGTTGGAATCTGCCGAGGTGAATCGTGGCCGACTCCAGAAACAGCACGGTGCTGTCCGTTCGGCGCACGAAGCTCTGACCGCGCAGGCCGAACTGCTCCAGGAATTCTTCGAGCATGCCCTTCAAGTCGTAGATGTCAAACTTGGCCTCACGATCGCCGCCGCTCCAGAAGAGTGGGTTGCGCTGGCCGGTCAAGGCGATAGCCACGCGGCGCTCTTCTGCGCGCTGGCCACCAACCTCGGTGAAGACGCGGCCCACTTCGAACAGGGCTGCGTCGTAGGTTTTGTGGCTCAGGTTGTGGCGCAGCGCATCGAGCAGGCCAGGCAGCAGGCTTGGACGCAACACGTTCATGTCACTGCTCAGGGGATTGGATAGCGAGACCAGGGACTCGCCCGCCACCAGCTTGCCGGCTGCGTCCGATATGAGTGTTTGCCCCTGTGCCTCAAACAGCCCCAAGCCAGTCAGGATGCGGCGGGCCTCAGTCAAGTGATCGTGCACTGCATCGTAGGGGTTTGAGCCTACAGCCCCTCGCGGGGCGGTGGCGGGGATCTTGTCCACGCCGTAAAGCCGAGCCACTTCCTCGATGAGGTCAATCTCGCGCTTCAGGTCCACGCGGAATGAGGGTACCCGGAAGACGGTCGTGTGCGGCATTGGGACACCCGTCGAGGGAGCAATGCCCGAAGAGGTCTCTGTCTCCAGGCCCAGCCGCTGCAAACACTCGATCTGCTGACTCATCGGGACTGCCACGCCGAGCACCGCGTCGGTCTGCGAATGGCGCAGGGCGATTTGCTTTGGCGCATAGGGCTTGGGGTAAGCGTCCACCACGCCCTCGGCCAGCGTGCCGCCTGCCGTTTCGAGGATCAACTGCGCGGCGCGCTGGCTCGCCCAATCGCAAATGCCTATGTCGGCGCCTCGCTCGAAGCGATACGAGGATTCGGTGCGCAGGTCCAGTTTCTTGGAGGTGGCCCGAATATTCTGCGGCTTAAAGCAGGCGCTTTCGATCAGCACATCCTCGGTGTTGAGGTTGATTTCGCTATTCTGGCCGCCCATGACACCCGCCAGCGCCACCGCCTTGGTTTCGTCTGCAATCAGCAGCATTTGGCCGGTCAGGGTCCTTGCCTGGCCGTCCAGCGTCATGAACTTTTCGCCCTCCGTGGCCCGGCGGACGACGATAGTGGGGCGTGACGCGTGATGCGTGATGCGTGATGCGTTTTGTTCGGCAGGCGAGACGCCCGCTTCACTGGCAGGCGGGACGCCTGCCCCACTTTGGAGCAAGTGGTAGTCAAATGCATGCAGCGGCTGGCCCGTTTCCAGCATGACGTAATTGGTCACGTCCACCACGTTACTGATGCTCCGCACGCCGACCTTTTCCAGTGAGGTCTTCAGCCAATCCGGGCTCGGGGCGATCTTCACACCGCGGATCACGCGGGCGGTGTAACGCGGGCACAGCTCCGGATCTTCGATCCGCACTGCCACCAACTTCCCGGCCGGGTCGCCCGTTTCCTTAAGGCTGACTTGTGGCAGCTTCAGCGGATTACCCGTCACCGCGCTGATCTCGCGGGCAATGCCAATGACGCTGTTCAAGTCAGGCCGGTTCGGCGTGATTTCCAGGTCATACACTACGTCGCTGCCGGTCCGGCCGAGATACTCGGCGAACGGTTGCCCGACCTTTGCGTCCTCGCGAAGAATGAGCAACCCCTCCACCAGATCCCCCAGGCCGAGTTCCTGCGGCGAACACATCATCCCGTGCGACTCGACCCCGCGAAGCTTGCCGACCTTAATGGTGAAGGGTGCCTCACCCGGCTTGGCCGGAAGGGTGGAGCCCGGCAGGATGAGCGGGACCTTGTCGCCGGCCTTGAAGTTCTGCGCTCCGCAGACGATCTGCCGCTCGCTCTTGCCGTCATTCACCCGGCAGACCGTGAGCTTGTCCGCGTTCGGGTGCTTGTCTTTGGTGATGACTTGGGCGACGACGACGCCTTCGAGCTCACCTCCAAGCTTCTGCATGCCTTCGACCTCAGTGCCGATCATCGTCAACCGCTCGGCCAATTCGGCGGCTGTCCAATCGAACTCGATGTATTGCTTGAGCCAGTTAAGTGTGACTTTCATGGGAATGGGGGAGCCTGGCCAGCGCCGAGGTGTCCCAGTATTGCATGGTCAGAGGCGCTCGGTGCGGTCCTCCGCCAAGATCTCATCAACAGTTGGGCCGGTCTTGCCGGCGAAGTACTTCCGGCGCAAGTCCTCAAGATCTTTCACCCAAGACGCTATGTCCGGCGACTCGACGGGGGAGGGGGCGCCGGCAGATGTCAGTTTGGCCTTGGGCTTCCCATCTGCCGTGATCACAACTTCCTCGCCCCGGTTGGCTAATTCAACCAGCCGTTGCAAGTCGGCTTGGCTCTCTCTCAATGTCGCAGTCATGCTTGGAACGTAACCATTTGCCAGGGCTTTATCAATCCCGATAGAGGATGGGCCGAGGGTCCCCGGAACCCACGCGGCTCAGGGCGGTCAGTAGCATAACTTTGCGTTTAGAAGTCCTTCATAGCAGATTGATTGCGCGGTGGACGGCAACGCGAACCCTGACCGATCTTCTACAGTCTTTCCTGTTTTTTGAGCAATCTCCCGCACGGATGCGGCTAAAACCGCAGTTGTGTAGTGCCAACAAAAGCGTGCTTTGTCCTTGATAATATTGATAGATAGCGCATTTTA
>Ga0224558_1004342_pt1 | contig 11086 bp, 6 predicted proteins | sample 714S32024metaG_FD_180682 | JGI IMG/M metagenome (GOLD analysis project Ga0224558, IMG submission 180682) | Peat soil microbial communities from Stordalen Mire, Sweden - 717 S3 20-24 | ecosystem: Environmental > Terrestrial > Soil > Wetlands > Peat | place: Sweden: Norrbotten County, Stordalen... | reverse complement strand
TCGGGACTCGGGCGGGCGACGCGCGTGAACCACGGTGGCCGGCGCAGGTCTCCAGGTCCCGGAGCAGGGCGGCAGAGGCTTCTCCACCTCAGGTACACCTGGTGCGCGAGCGCCGTGTCGACAAAGACGTCACCGTAGCGGTCGTCCCCACCGGCTTTCTCGACCTTGACCACCTGGTGCCAGCACTGCATCCCCGAGACCGGGTCGGGGTGGACCGGGAAGGTGAGGTTCTGGTGGACGCCTGTGTCGGACCACCAGATCCTCTGGGAGTCGGGGTCCGGGCTGGTCCACGGTTGAGTCAGCTCCTTGATCCGGAGCATCCACTTGCCGGGCTCCGGCTCCTCGACGCTCACGACCGAGCTGCCCCAACGTTCGATGCCTTCATCCCTGTCCCTGCGCCAGCGGCCCAGATGATGCGAACAGGCGACCACCCCGGGCTTGAGCCCTTCGGTGACCCAGAGCGAGATGACGAACCACCCGATCTCTGTGTGCACCTTGACGAGGTCACCGGTCCCCATCTTCAACCTCGAAGCGTCCGCGTTCGACATGAGGAGCGGGTTCTTGTGCGAGATCTCGAAAAGCCACTTGGCGTTGTTGTTGCGCGAGTGGATGAGCGTGGGCAACCGGTAGGTGGGCACCAGCGCCAGGACTTCACCGCGAGCGTGCGACGGCCATTCGACAAGCGGCGTGCCATCCACGCCCGGGCCCGCCGTCGCCCCGCCGGCGACGGCCAGAGCCTCTGGCCCGACGTGACTTCGGATGTACTCGGGCAGCGCAAACTCGGGCCATTTCCAGTCGCGCATCGTGGTCGAGTAGAGCTCGAGCTTGCGGGAAGGGGTCTCGTAGCCGACCGCGGCACGGCCGTCAATGACCACACCCACGGCGCGACCGTCCTTGCTGAGCAGGTCGCCCTCCTGGGTGGTGGCGTCAGCGTCGCTCAGAGGGGCTTCGTTGAGCGAGTACACGTCGCGGGCGACCTCGAAGGCACCGTACTTGCGCATGTACTGGAGCGGAGTCAGCCCCTCTTGGGCTGCAACGGCGGGAAGGCCCGGTACCGAGTGGTCGAAGATGTGCCCGTAGTACTCGTCCACGCTCACCGGCGTGCCGGGCTCGGTCTGCGACTCGAACCACTGGCGGATGCCCATCGAGCCATCGGGGTCGATGTTCCAGGAAAGGTTTGTCCAGAACTCGTCCTCCTCCCAGACCTCACCTGGGTTGGCCTCGTAGCTGTAGCGGACCTTCTCACCGTGCTCGAGCTCCCGGAACACCCTCAGCACGGGCTGGCGGAACCCGATCCAGCTGCCGGCCTGGGTCTCCTGGCTCTGGATGTCGTGCCGTTCGCAGGCAAGGCCCATCGGCAGCACGTAGTCGGCGAAAGCGGCGGTCTCGCTCCAGACCGGGGTGAGAGCGGCGTGCAGCCCGACCAGGCGCTCGTCGCGAAGCACTTCTATCCACGAGAAGCCGTCGGGGTAGGTCCAGACAGGATTGAACACTCGGGTGAAGTACACATCGAGCCGGCCGCGCCCCTCCTTCAAGAAGTGAGGAAGCAGCTGTGACAGCTCGTGGTGGCTGAGCGGCCACTCGGGCGGGTAGAGCATCTCGTTCCAATGCTCTTGCGCAGGGGGCACCTTGAACGGCTCGGGCACGAACTTGTCCCAACTGTTGGGGGAGAGACCGCCGCGGGTACCCAGCGAGCCGGTGAGGGCGTGGAGCAGCACGAGGGCGCGCGCTGACTGCCAGCCTCCGAGATTGCCGGCGGCGGAAGCCCTCCACACGTGCGATGCGAACCGGCTCCCGGCCTCCGCGACGTCTCGTGCCGCCTGGGCGATCGCCTCGGCCGGGACGCCGCTTTCCCGCTCTGCGAACTCGGGGCTGTAGCGGGCGTAATGCGCTCTCAGAGCGGTGATGAACTCCTCGAAGCTCTTCCCGCGCGCGACGAAGCCGTCGGCCTCGTAGTCCTGCCAATTGACCCACTGGCGCATGAAACGGGCGTCGAACCGGCCAGAGTCAAGGATCGCTTTGGCGATTGCCAGGAGCACTGCGGCCTCGGTGCCGGGATGCGGGGCGAGCCACGAGTCGGCACACGAGGCGGTGTTCGAGAGCCTGGGGTCGACGACGATGAGCTTGGCACCGGCCATCTTGGCCTCGATGATCCGCTGCGCGTGAGGGTTGAAGTAGTGGCCGGCCTCGAGGTGGGCGGAAATCAGCAGGATGCAACGGGCGTTCGCGTAGTCCGGCGAGGGCCGGTCTGCGCCCTGCCAGAGGAAATAGCCCAAGCGGGCTGCGGCAGAACAGATGTTGACGTGGGAGTTGTGGCCGTCTATCCCCCAGCCCTGGAGAACGCGCTCCATGTAACCGTCGTGACCGGGGCGCCCCACGTGGTACATGACCTCCTCACCGCGCCCCTCACGGATCGCTCCTCGGATCCGCGCCCCGAAGGTCTCGAGCACTTCGTCCCAGGTGGTGCGCTCCCACCGGTTCGAGCCGCGCGGCCCCTTGCGTTTCATCGGGTAGAGCACCCGGTCTGCGGACTGGAGCTGGTTCATTATCGCCAGGCCCTTGGCACAGAGGCGTCCGCGACTTGCGGGGTGCACGGGGTTTCCCTCGATCTTGGCGATCTCGCCGGTCTCTTTGTCAACGTAGGCGAGCAGCCCGCACGCCGCTTCGCAGTTGAAGCAGATCGTCGGGATGAGCCGGTAGTGGCGCTCGGCCTTCTTGGGCCATGCTTGAGGGTCGTGCTCGACCCAGTCGGACCAGCTGTCTATGGGCGGGCAGGAACGCAGCTCGGTCCTGGGTCCCTGGAGGTCGTCTTCCACTTGGGCCTCGCTCTCAGCTGTTGGGCACGCCCTGGGCCGCCATGACGAAACACCACTCGAATGCCAGCAAGCCCGCGAGCGCGCCGGCCCCTGCGATCCCCACGACAAGCGGCGAGTTGCGGTCGGCGGCGAGCAGCGCCGCCGGCAGGAGCCAACCGGCGCCGATCGCGCCGATCCAGAAGGTGTCCCGTAGCGATCCGCGCGTGACGATGCTGGCAGCCCGGCGGGCAGCGTCGGTGGCGTGAGGCATGGCCAGCTCGCCGAGCACCATCAACCCGTGTGCGAGGAGCCCGAGAGCCAGCCCCACCACCGCAACATGGCGCAGCCTCGGGGTGACCCCGAGTGAACCGGGGAGGAGCGTCAGGACCGCGCTGCTCGCCAGCACCCACTGGGCCATCAGGTGCAGCGGCAGGAGCCGGGTCTGCCAAAGGTCGCGCCCCTTGCACTGGCCGAAGAGGAACGCCGTATAGACAGCTGCCAGCAGGCCTGCCACCACTGTGGGCCAGAGCAGAACTGAGGCGACGCCGCCGGCACCGGCCCAAGAGGACAGGAAAAAGCACGTGCAGAGCACGCCGTAGGCCAAGAGAAGGAATGCTCCGCGGGCGACCCAGGAACGCGGCTGCGGGTGTGTGAGGACGCGGAAGAAGCGTCCCGGACGGGAAAGATCGGAGATCAAAAGGGCGACAGTGAGTGCCAAGAAGACGACCCCGGTCAACCCGAGCACTGTCTCCAGCCTCGTCCCGATCGTCAGCCCCTCTGTGGCGAGTGCCAGCGCCGGGACGGCCAAGATGCCGGTCGATACCGACTTTGTCCAGAAATAGGCCGGCACCTGCCAGTCCCACGCTCGTATGTGCTCCACGTCGTAGGACACGATCGCGGGCACCGTGGGCCCACGCGAGGAGCCGCGCTCGGCCGGCAGGGGCACCCGGCGTGCCTCGGTGTTGACCGTGGCGAAAAGGTACGTGCCCACGTTGCGCGCCCGGCCCGGGACGATCGCCGCCTCCTCCGCCCCCACGTAGAAGAGCTTGGGCCGTGTCTGCTTGTCCGGCCTGCGAACCGTGACTGGCTCCTCATCGATCAGGCGCGAGATCTCGCTCGCCGGATCGTCGATGTCGCCGGCGACGATCGCCTGTTCGGGGCAGGCCACTACGCACGCCGGCTGCATCCCCGCCTCGACCCGGTGAGCGCAGAAATGGCACTTGGCCGCCGTCGCGCGTTCGGGGTCAATGTAGACGGCGTCGTATGGGCAGGCCTGCATGCACGCCTTGCAGCCGATGCAACACGAGGGGTCGAAGTCCACAATCCCGTCTCTGCGCCGGTACATCGCGGCCACAGGGCAGATGGCGACGCAGGGCGGGTTGTCGCAGTGGTTGCAGCGCGTCACCTGGAAATGGCGACGCGTATCGGGGAACTGCCCGGAGTCGACGCATCGGACCCAGGTCCGGAAAACACCCAGAGGTACATGGTTCTCGGCCTTGCAGGCCACAGAACAGGCGTGGCAGCCGATGCACTTACGGTTGTCGATCACAAAGCCGTAGCGCACCGACGCCTACCTCTTCTCCGGTCGGTTCCTTCCAGTCATCCTGTCAGCTCTTCCCCGAGGTTGCCGCCACTGCGGCCTCCCGACAGAGCAGGCCTGCGACCCGGGCTACGGCCGCGCTGCCGTCGATGATGCAGTTGCGAATGGGCTTCACCCCTGCCGCGCAGCCCGCGACGAGAATGCCCTCCCTCGTCGAGTCGTGCGGGTATCTGAACCACTCGCGGCTGGCGAAGAAGCCGTCCGGCGCCCGCCCGATCTGGAGCACCTCGGCAAGATTGTCAACGTCAAGGCACGGCCGCATGCCAGTGGAGAGCGAGACCATGTCAAAGCGATCGGAGAAGATCTTCTGGATGAGAGTGTTCTCGGCGCGGACAACTATGTCGCCGCCAGGCAGTTCCTTGCAGCCCGAGACGCGACCGCGGACATAGCGGATCCCGCGCTCTTGGGCCAGCGAGTACATCTCTTCAAAGCCGCGGTCGTAGGTACGCACGTCCATGTAGAAACAGGTGACTTCAGCCTCCGGGTTGCGGTCGACCACAGTCAGGGCCTGTTTGGTGCTGTAAGAACAGCAGATGCGTGAGCAGAACGGCGCGCCTATCCGCCGGTTGCGCGAGCCGACACAGAAGACGATCGCCATCCGGTCGACCGTCTTGCCGTCAGAAGGACGCCTGATCTCTCCGTGAGTCGGGCCGCGTGGGTTGAGAAGCCACTCGAGCTCAGGTCCCGTCACGACGTTCGGGTAGCGGCTGTACCCGTACTCCTCGAGGTCCGAAGGATCGAACGGCTCGAACCCGGTGGCGATGATGACGGCGCTGACGTCCTCGCTCGTCTGGTCGCTCAAGATGGCCCGGAAGTTGGGGAACTCACCTTCGAGGTTGACGAGGGTCGTCTCCATGCGGACCTCCACGCTCAGATGAGCCCTCATCTCGTCCTCGACCTGAGAGGTGAACTCGAGGCCGTCGTTGAAGCCGTCGTCGTCGAAGAAGGGGAACGTGCGCGACAACCGGCGCACCCGGCCGCCGAGCTTCGAGGTCTTCTCGAGGAGAATCGAGGGGTACCCCAGCTCGCCGAGCGCCGTTGCCACGTGCATACCGGTCACGCCACCGCCGAGGATTAATACCGGGCTGTTCATCTTGCCGCGCTCCCCACTGATCGCAGATTCACCGCTGTCACGACTTCCGCGCCCTCACGCAGGTAAGCCGGTCGCGACGACTGTGGGATGCCCATGCGTTCCAGGAGGGGCTCCACCGGCACGGTGTGTCCCTGTATCCCCACGACGTCGTACGGGTCCCAACCAAGAAGCAGGCCGGCCAGCTGCGCGTAGTTGAGCACAGGGATCTGGAAGTTGGCGCCCGTCAGCTCGTTGACAGCCCACTGTTCGCGATCGAGGACAAGCCCGCAGCCCGGGCAGTTGGTGATGATCAGGTCGGGCGCGAAAGGGGCCATGCTCTCGAATTTCTTGCGGGCGCAGGCCACCGTGAAGCTGCGATTCGGGCGGATCATGCATTGGCGAAATCCCATGCCGCAGCAGTGCCGGCGTTCCGGGTAATCGACCTCGTCCCCACCCCATTCGCGGATCATCGCGGTCAGGACGTCGCAGTACTCGGTTCCGCCGACGGACTTGCTGGGGAAGATCTTGTTGTAGTGGCAGCCGACGTGGTCCACCACCTTCAGCGGCATACCAGTGGTCATGTCGACCAACCGGTATTTCATGAGCTGGGCGAGCTCGCCCCGATACCGGTAGAAGATGTCGCTGCAGTGCACGATGTGCCTCGGGACGACGAGCCGCCTTCCGCAAGCGTCATAGAGGGCCTTGTCCACCTTCTTGGCCAGCCCTGGCTCTTTGTGCATCAGTTCGAGGATCTCGTTGTGGATGGCGAACGACGTGACGCACGCGGTAGTGATGTTCTCCAAGCCCGCCTCGGCGCACACTGACCACAGCCGGGCAACAACGAGAAGCGAGCTCTCGACTGTGAAGACGTTGCCGTGGGTGACTATGCCCGAGCAGCACGTGTTCAGCGATGCCGAGCCGGTCCCGCCCATCGCCCAGCGCCTGCCGAGGAGGTCGTATGTCCGCGCGACGAGGGGTTCGATGGATGGAGAAAAAGTTCCCATGACACAGCTCGTCGTCAAGTAGTAGCCGTCGTCGGGGATCGGCTTCAGATCGCGGCGGGTGATCACATTCGCTTTCCGCTGCTGGCTCGCCAGCCTGCTGGGCGCCGTGGTCGTGATCATCGTGTCCGCGGGGCTCAAGGCGGTCATCCTTCCGACCTCACTTTGTCGTAGTACTGGTCGATGTCAAGACCGCGCTTCGCGGCGTCCACCGCGGCGTGTTCTTCGATCTTGTCCCAGAGAAACAAGGCGCCCCCGGCTCGAATGCAGCTCCTCAGCTCCGCGAGTGTCTCCGGTGTCACTTTGCGGCCGGCGAAGGTCCCGTCCATGTCCGGCTGCCCGCCGACCCGAATGAACTGTTCTTCCAGCTCGGCCTGCCATCGCGCGTACCGCGGCCCGAAGTCCGGGTGCTGTGACGGATCGCCGTTGCGGAAGTAAAGACTGAAGGCCCGGTTCCAAAGGTTGGCGGCCCACAGGTGGCGACCGGCGTACTGCTGCCTGCCTCGCACGCTCTCCAGGTGGTAGCCCTTCAGCTGCGCCAGAGTCCGCAGCGAGCTGATGAGACCCATGATGTCGTTCTCTTCGGGACATCTGGAATTGCAGGAGCCGCACTGTGCGCAGTACCAGATGATGTCGGACTTGAGCAGCTCGACGAGGCGATCCTCGTCGCCAGAGAGTGCCGCGTCCACTATGCAACGCGGGTCGTACTCCTCGAAATGCTCGGCTGCAGGGCACACCGAGGTGCACATGCCGCATGACAGGCATGTGGTCAGGGCATGGCGGGCTCCTACATGGTTCTCGACCCACCACGTGCAGGGCTGCTCGGCAGCCTTCTCGTACCAAGCCTGCCACTCGGTCTTGTCCGGCTCCCCCGCCAGAGCCCTGACCTCCCGCCTGTCCTTCTCGCGCTCGAAGGCGGTACCCGCAAGGCGCTTGATGTTCGGGTAGTAGCTCCCCTCCCCCCGCGGCTCGGCCTCGTCGCGAAGCGCGTAGTAGGCCGTCGCGATCTCATCGTCGGTGTAGGCGGCGAGCTCCTTGTGGCCCATCTCAACGAGGTCCTCCGGCGTGACCGGTGACTCTTCGACTAGGTGTAGGCCACCGCGGCCGAGGAGTTGGGCCTCTCCCCGGCGAGGAGCGGTACCGTTGCTCGCAGGGCCGGAAGGGACATGTTCCGCAAACGGAGGCCCTGTGGCAAGGAGCACCTCGTACTCCCTGCCGGCAACCGCCAAAACGCGATAAACGGCGTGAGCGAGCTTGGTATAGGGAAGAGTCACGGCCAAGGCCAAGACGATCACCAGGTGGACGAAGTACACCGGGTAAGCCCAGCCCCGCAGGTCGGCTACGCGCACTGCCTCGGTGGCAACCCCGGTGATTCCGGCAAGCAGCACGTTCACGATGAAGGCCCAGTCGAAGAAGGTGCTGCGGTTGCCGCGCGAGGCGTCCTTGACGCGCACCAGCAAGAAATAGCCGGCGCCACCGATCAACAACGCGGCAAAGACGTTGCTCAGCACCTTGAGCGGGTTGCCCAACGAAAGCGGGTAAGCACGTCCCGCCAGCAAGAGCAGTGATATCACGCCCGAGATGACTGCGAGGCCGAGCACCGAGAAGAGGACCGCCCGGTGAGCCCAAGGCCTCAGCCGGCGCTCCTTGCAGGTGGAGAACTTCCGGTGTGCGACGATCTCCGCGGCCGCTTTACAGATCGAACGGCCGAGGATCCGCGGCTTGGTCGCCCAGAGCGAACCGTCGTACCACGCGCTCCAGGCCCTGGATGCGCCGACAGCTATCGCGATCAGCGGCAGGACCGTCAGGACCGAGAACACGGGGATGAGCGCCGAGTCGGGGATCATCCCTGCATAGCGGATAGGCCCGGGGTCGGGACTGAACGCGCCAGTGGCGGCGATCATCGCGACAAGGAAAGCGGCAGTGGCGAGGTAGACAAGCCAGAAGGAGCGCCAACTGTTGACGACGCGCGCCAGTACGTGAGGGTACGCGAAGCGGTCCGTGGCGAATTGTCTGAGCGCGCTCATGATGCTGGCCGGCTTGGCATTGGACGGGCACTGCGAGGAGCATTCCGTGCAGCCGTAGCAGTGCCAGATCTCCTGGTCGGCGGCGAGGCGGTCTTGCAGGCCAAGCCGGACGAAGGTCACCTGCCGGCGCGGGAAGAGCCCTTCCTCACCGGCAAGGTCGCATGTCGCCGTGCAAGCGCCGCACTGCAGGCATGCCTGGAGCGTCGCCAGGTCCAGGCAGTAGGGCTTGAGGAAAGAGCTGTCAGGGCTGGCGGCGAGATCGAACGACCTGTCCGCCAGCTGGTCGACGGGCCTGCCACGGAGAAGCCAACCGAAATCACTAAGGCTGGCCTTCGAGAGCGTCGCACCTTTAGGACCCATCGTGTCTTACGTTACTGCAATATCGTGGAAACCAGTGAATCAATAGAATAAGAAATGATAGTGTGCCGATTCGGGTGCCCACGGGCATGCCCAGATCGGTGTCGAGGCGTCAGTTCAACGGCACCGACGTCGAGAGATAGGAGCAACGTGACAACGTTTCCCGTTCCGCTGGTCGGTGACGGGATGCTCGTGCCGTGCGTCGACGGCCACGAACGCCCATATGTCGCGCTCGACACCGCTGCGTCGACGGGCGTGCTCGAGCCCGTGCTTCGTCGCGTCAGGGAGTTCCTCCCGGCGTACTCGGCCGTCCACCGCGGCTCCGGCTACAAGTCTCAGCATTCGACCGACGCGTACGAGAACGCCCGCCGCGCCGCGCTCTTGTTCGCGGGACGCGAAGGTCGCGATGACGTCGCGGTCATCTGTCGCAATACGACCGAAGCTCTCAACCACCTGGCCCACAGCCTTCGCCTGCGTCCCGACGACGTAGTGGTCACCTCCGTTGTGGAGCACCACTCCAACCTCCTGCCGTGGTCGCGCGTGGCCACGCGCCGTTACGTCGAATGCCGACCCGACGGAACATTCACCACAGCCGATGTCGTGGCTCAACTGGACCGCTCCCCAAGACCACGGCTGCTCACCATTACCGGAGCTTCGAACATCACCGGATGGCTGCCGCCGATCGACGAGATCATCGACGCCGCCCACAGCCGGGGAATCCCGGTCTCTGTCGACGCCGCCCAGCTGGCGCCCCACCATCCCCTCCCCCCGAAGGCCGACTTCATCGCTTGGAGCGGCCACAAGATGTATGCACCCTTCGGCGCCGGAGTGCTGATCGGCCCTCGCGAAACCTTCGCGGACGGTGACCCCTTCCTGGTCGGCGGAGGCACGGTCAACCTCGTCGAGCTTGACGGCGTCGTCTGGAACGAACCTCCCGACCGCGAAGAAGCGGGCTCGCCGAACGTGGTCGGGGCTGTGGCCCTGCACGCCGCGATCGACACCCTCACCGAGATCGGCTGGCCGGCGATCATCGCCCACGACCGCCACATCGGCCAGCTACTGCGCGATGGCCTGGCGAACATCCCGGGAGTGCGCATCCTCGGGCCGGATCTTCACACCGACACCCTGCCCGTCGCGACCTTCACGGTGCAAGGTTTCTCGCACGGCCTTGTGGCTGCCCGACTGTCAGCCGAGAACGGGATCGGCGTGCGGCACGGCTGCTTCTGCGCCCACCCTTACATGATGCGGCTGCTGGGCCTCGCCGAGGACGAGGTCGTCGACTTCCGCAACGAGATGCGCCGAGGTGACCGCACCCGGATGCCCGGGGCGGTGCGGGCTAGCGCCGGCATCAACACCTCCGAGGCTGACGTCAGTCGCTTGGTCTCCGCAGTGTCGCGTATCGCAGGGGGTTCTGAGGCGCCGGTCACCTACATCCAGGATCCGCGCTCCGGAGATTTCGCCCCCTATCGCGACTCGGCACCGTGGCTCGCGGACAGTCCCGCCGGGTCTTGTGCCGGTCCGGTCGGCACGCTTGCGCGTCTGTGACCCTGCCAAGGCCCTGACCCAACAACGCACCGATCCCAAGCGCCTCACGCTCCGGGTTCGGCCGATCCCCTGCTGGCGATCCACCGTCTGCGGTCGCCCTCTCTCGAGCTGGCCGTCTCTCAGTCCCGTATGAGTCCTCATCGATCACTATACCCTGCGGGGTATACTCACTGCGGAAGGGGCGTCCTGCTGCGATTCCTTCAGCCCGAGCCCGGAACGATGAGAGGAGTTTGCAATGCAGCTTCCCGACGAGGTCGTGGACGACGTTCGCAAACGCCTGCGCCGAGTTGCCGGCCAGGTCCAGGGCGTGGAACGCATGCTCGGCGAAGGACGGGAGTGCCGTGATGTCGTTACGCAGCTATCCGCGGCCTCCAAGGCACTCGAGCAGGCGGGCTTCCGGCTGGTCGCCGCCGGTCTCACCTACTGCGTGGAGCACCCGGAGCAAGCCGAGGCGGACGGCTATCCCCTCCACGCCGTTCAGAGGATGTTCATGAAGCTCGCCTGAGCGGCGGCCTATCGAGGCAGGCCAGGTCGCCCGCATTTCGCCAAACGCCCTAGGGCTTTCCCGACCTTGCGAAGCAGGGTTCTTCTCTGATACCCTAGGGGGTATGTGTAGAGTTGTCACGTTGGCCGGAAGTCCGGAGACGACAGAGTCGCCGAAGAATGTCGTGATCGTCGGGGGCGTCGCG
>Ga0224558_1004341_pt1 | contig 11087 bp, 10 predicted proteins | sample 714S32024metaG_FD_180682 | JGI IMG/M metagenome (GOLD analysis project Ga0224558, IMG submission 180682) | Peat soil microbial communities from Stordalen Mire, Sweden - 717 S3 20-24 | ecosystem: Environmental > Terrestrial > Soil > Wetlands > Peat | place: Sweden: Norrbotten County, Stordalen... | reverse complement strand
CCGACATACGACGATTACGCGTTCCGCATCGAGCTGTGGGGCGACGAAATCGAGAGCCTGTCGCAGATCGACCCGCTGCTGGGGCAGGTGAAGCAGACCTACCAGCGCCTGCCCATCTATCCCAAGACACACTACGTGATGTCGGAGGAGACCAAGCTCGGCGCCATGGAGAGCATCCGCACGGAACTCGACTGGTGGCACAAGGAACTGGAGAAGCAGGGCAAGCACATCGAGGCGCAGCGGCTCTACCAGCGCACCATGTTCGACCTGGAAATGATGAAAGAGATCGGCTACTGCCACGGCATCGAGAACTACTCGCGCCACTTTTCGGGGCGGCTGCCGGGCGAAGCGCCGCCGACACTGCTGGATTACCTGCCGCACGATTCGCTGATGTTCCTCGACGAAAGCCACCAGACGATTCCGCAATTGCACGGGATGTACCACGGAGACCGGTCGCGCAAAGAGAATTTGGTGGCGCACGGATTCCGGCTGCCGAGCGCGCTGGACAACCGTCCGCTGACGTTCGAGGAGTTCGAGCACCGCGTCAACCAATTGATCTATGTTTCGGCGACGCCCGGGCCGTACGAGCTGACGAAGGCGGCGGGCGTGGTGGTGGAGCAGATCATCCGGCCCACGGGGCTGGTGGACCCGAGCGTCGAGATCCGGCCGGTGAAGGGGCAGGTGGACGATCTGCTGGGCCAAATCCGCAAGCGCGTAGAGGCCGGCCAGCGGGTGCTGGTGACTACGCTCACCAAGCGCATGTCGGAGGACCTGGCGGAGTATTATTCCGAGGTCGGGGTGCGCTGCCGGTACCTGCATTCGGAGATAGACACGCTCGAGCGCATACGGATTCTGCGCGACTTGCGGCGCGGCGAATTCGACGTGCTGATCGGGATCAACCTGCTGCGTGAGGGGCTGGATCTGCCGGAAGTGTCGCTGGTGGCCATTCTGGACGCGGATAAGGAAGGCTTCCTGCGGTCGGCGGGGGCGCTGATTCAGACCATCGGCCGCGCGGCGCGGCACGTGGAAGGACACGCGATTCTGTACGCCGACGTGATGACCGACTCGATGCGGAAGGCGCTGGACGAGACCGGGCGGCGGCGGCGGGTGCAGGTGGAGTACAACGAGCGCAACGGCATTGTGCCGCAATCGATCGTCAAGCCCATCGACATGAGCCTGGTGGCCGTGGCGGAAGGCGATTACGTGACGGTGCCGCTCGAGGGCGACGAGGATGTCGAGGGGCTGACGCCGGAGCAGCGCCAACGGTTCATCGGCGAATTGGAAGAGCGGATGAGAGAAGCGGCGCGGAAGTTCGAGTTCGAGAAGGCGGCGCAACTCAGGGACCGGGTGAAGGGGTTGAAGATGGGGGAGGGGTGAGGCCCTACTCCGGGCATAAGATGCCAAGCCGGCGGGCTGCGCGCTCCATCGTGCGGTCGGCTGTCAGCAGGTCCCATCCGCCGAGCAGCGCCGAGGCCAGAATGTGAACATCGACCCATCCGAGCCCTTCGCCCCACAAGCGGCGCGACTCCAGAAGGTGCAAGACCTCCGGTTCCGTCGCAAGCGGCGCTTCGGGCATCCTTGCCAAATCGCCCAGGGTCAACGCGCGGTTTTTCAAATTTCCGCAGGCCAGCTCTCCGATGACGAACGGATGCATACCCGCTGAGGAATCCTCCAACAGCTTGATGAGAGTGCTCTGTGGACGCCGGAAGTGGTTGACCCACACCGACGTATCGACCAGGGTCATCGTGTCTTCCTGGAGCGGCGACGCCGCCCTGCGCGAAAATCGGGCATTGTCCCGCCTAAGGCTGCAAGCCTTCTGGCGGCTTCGCGAGAGATGATCTCGCGAAGCGCTGCGTGAATCAGGGCAGTCTTCTCCTCTATCCCCGTGTATTCCCGCGCGGTGTGAAGAAGTTCGTCATCCAGATTGAGGGTCGTTCTCATATGTATTAGTATAGACGATAGATGCATACCGTATGGCCAGGCCGCGCTAACTACCCCCGAACTCCCGCACCGCGTCGATCATCGCCACCACGTTCTCCACGGGCGTCTGCGCCTGGATGTTGTGAATGGTGTTGAACACGAATCCTCCGTGCGCGGAGAATACTTCGCAACGTTCCAGAACCTGCGCCCGCACCTGGGCCGGCGTCCCGAATGGAAGGACTTGCTGCGTATCCACACCGCCGCCCCAGAAGACGATGCGATCGCCGTACCGTTGTTTAAGCTGGACGGGGTCCATGCCCGCGGCCGAGCACTGCACCGGGTTCAGAATGTCGAACCCGCACTCGATGAAGGAATCGATGAAGCGCTCCACCGAGCCGCAGGAATGCTTGAAGGTCTTCCAGCTCGTGTTGCGGTGGATCCACTCGTTGAGCCGCTTGTAGTACGGAAAATACAACTCGCGGAACGCCGGCACCGAACAGAAGGCCGAGGTCTGCGTGCCGAAGTCGGTGCCGCACGTGAACACCGCGTCCACGCAATCGCCGACGGCCACGCGAATCTTCTCCAGGTTTCCGATGGCGATCTCGCACTGACGCGAGAAAACCTGGTGGATATATTCCCGCCTGCTGCGCGTCGACATGTACCACTCGGCCACGTCGCGGATTCCTTTCGGATCCTTGAGGAAGGGCGCCGGGACCAGGGCGATGTCGCCGAAGGCGGTGCCCCCGAAGTTGGCGATGACGGCCCGCCCGGTAGCGCGAGCGTTGCGGGCCGAGCGGGCAAACCACGCCAGGTCCTCTTCCGCAATCGCCGTGAACTCTTCCAGGTTGTCGGCGGGATCGAGTTTGTCCTCGTCGATCGGTTTTTGGCGCACGATGGAATCGAAGAAGAATCCGTCCTTGGGCATGCGGCCGCTGGGGGCCACGGAGGTGTCCCCTTTGGGATAGATCAAGGTGTCGCCATTCTGGCCGGCGGTGGTATTGAAATCCGCGGGCACCAGCACCTCGATCCCGCGGAAGATCCACGGCTTCCAGTTCTCGATGGGGAAGCCGAACATGGTGTTTCTGGGAAAGACGCCTTCCACGTCGATGCCCATGGCGCGCTGCAGGTCGTCTTCCAAAAGCCCGAGCATCTGGTACGGCTCGTGGACCTTCACGGGCCGCCGCTCGAGACCGTAGTGCTCACGCAGAGCCGCCACGCAACTGACGTGGATTCCGGTAACAGCCGTGCTGCCGAAATCGACCGGTATGCGTCCGGCGGTGCGATGACTCAGCGCGCTGACGACTACATCCCGGCCCGATGCGCTCATGCCGGCGACTCCAGGAAATCCATAATCGCCGCCAGCACCGCGCCGCGCTCCTCGGACGTCATCTCCGGGAACACGGGCAGGCTGACCACTTCATCCGCCAGCGCTTCCGCCACCGGCAATGCGGGGTGGGGTCCAAAGGCCCGGAAGCACTCCTGCGCGTGCAACGGCACCGGATAATAGATCTCCGACGCGATGCCGCGCTCCTCGAGGAAGCGCCGCAGCGCATCGCGCCTACCCCGGCGCACTCGCAAGGTGTACTGGTTGGCGATATGAGTGCGGTCGGGATGCGTGGCAGGCACAACGATCACCCCCTCGCGACCGCCCAGCGCGCGATTGTATTCAGTGAAATGCCGCTGCCGCTGGGCGGTATATTCCGCCAGCCGAGGGAGTTTGACCCGCAGCAGCGCCGCCTGCAGGGCATCCAGCCGGAAGTTGCCCCCCACCACGCTGTGGAAGTACCGCCGGCTCGCCCCGTGATTCCGCAGCAACCGCGCCTTCTCCGCCAGGGCCTCGTCATTGGTGACCAGGAGGCCGGCATCGCCCAGCGCGCCCAGGTTCTTGGTGGGGAAGAAGCTGACGGTTCCGAAGTCGCCGAGCGAGCCAACCGGCCGGCCGCGATAAGCCGCGCCGAAGGCTTGGGCGGCGTCTTCGATCACCGCCAGCCCGCGCCGCCGGGCAATCTCGAGAACCGGGTCCATGTCCGCGGCCTGGCCGAACAGGTGCACGGGGATGATGGCCTTGGTGCGGCCGGTGATGAGCGGCTCAATGCCGCCGGGCGCCAGGTTGAAGCATTCCGGGCACGAATCCGCGAACACCGGCCTGGCACCCACGCGGGCGATCGATCCCGCCGTGGCGAAGAAGGTGAACGACGGGCAGATGACCTCGTCGCCGGGACCGATCCCCAGCGCCATCAGCGCCACCAGGATGGCATCCGTTCCCGAAGACATGCCGATGCCGAAGCGCGCACCCGCCACCGCGGCCGCCGCGCTCTCGAATTGCTCCACCTCCGGTCCCAGAATGAACTGCCCGGATGTCAGGACGCGGCGGAAAGCTTCCAGCAACTCGGCTTCCATCGGCAGGTTCTGAAGCCGCAAGTCCAATAGCGGAACTTTCATGAGAACGAACATCATAGCAGGGAAAACCTTCGAGGCCCGTCAGAGATAAAATGCAAAAGGAGCTCAAATGGACCTTAAGACCTTGCTCGACACGCCTCCATGGGACTGGCCCGCGGACGCCGGGAAGATGTTTCGGAAGATTTTGATCGACCGGCGGGCCAAGGCATCCGACCGGCTGGTCGCCGCCGAGCTGGCCGGCGATTTTACGGTGATCAACGACGATTTGGCTGGTGCCTTGTTGGCGATCGTTCGTGATGCCAGCGAGCCCGAGGGACTGCGCGCCAGGGCGGCAATTTCCTTTGGGCCGGCCCTGGAGCAGGCGGATCTGGGTGAATTCGAGGATCCGGATGAAGTGCCTATTACCGAGGGCATGTTCCATAACATTCAGGACTCGCTCCAGAAGCTCTACCTCGATCACAGCACTCCCAAGGAAGTACGGCGGCGAATTCTGGAAGCATCCGTGCGCGCACCCGAGGCCTGGCACCAGGATGCCATCGCGCAGGCGTATTCCAGCGGAGACAAGAAGTGGATGCTGACGGCCGTGTTCGCGATGCGCTGGGTCCGCGGTTTTGACAACCAGATACTGGCAGCCTTGGAAAGCGCCAATACCGATATTCATTACGAGGCAGTTCACGCGGCCGGCAACTGGGAACTGGACGCGGCCTGGGATCACATCGTCGAACTCCTGAATGACCCTGACACGCCAAAGCCCTTGCTGCTGGCCGCCATTGGCGCCGCTGGCAGTATACGTCCCGCGGAGGCGGGGACAATCCTGGTTGACCTGGCCGACTCCGAAGACGAAGACATCGCGGAAGCGGCCGACGAGGCCATGATGATGGCTGAAGGAGCTTCAGACCTGGACGAAGACGAAGAAGACGAAGAAGACGACGAAGATGATGAAGAGGGTGAATGGATCAATTGAGCGACAGCCGGTGCGGGGCAGGGTGGCACCCAACGCAGAATTCAGCATCGCCTGCCCGGTCTCATTCCGTAGGCCGGCCTTCGCCCTGGTCGCGGCTGGTCTTGCGATCTTTGTGGCATCCGTCCTCAAGTCCGAGGTTTTCCCCGCCGCCGGTCCAGCGGAGCCCAATGGGGACCGTATCGAGGTGCCGGCCGCCGCGGTCGATGACGCCAGCCCCGCGGTGGTCTGCTCGGGGAATTGGCCGGCGGGCGCGTTCCGTTCGGCTTTCCGTGGAACCCTGACCTTTTCGGACGAGCCCGGCGCAGTGGCCCGCTTTTCCTTCGAGGGCATGGTCAACATGTCGAAGCACCAGTACCGGCTGGAACCCAACGTCAGCTTCACGCCCGATCTGGTTGCGGAACAACTCGGGGCGGCACAGACCTTCAAATCCTTGCTATGCTGACAGTGCGAACCCCTGAGATATGACCGTAACAGTCAGGAACAAGAGCGCATTGGTGGTGCCGCCGAGCGTTCGGCGCAGGGCGGGCCTCAAGCACGGTGACCGGGTGGAGTTTCGCGTTTCCGGCAGCGTCATCAAGATCGTTCCCAAGTTGCCCTCTGCCGATGTTGAATACACTCCCGCCCAGCGCCGAATCATCGACGCCCGCCTGGCCGAGTCGGCGGAGGATCTCAAGAAAGGTCGCACATTCGGCCCCTTCAACACTGCGGATGAAATGATCGCCTCCATGAAACGGGAGTTGAAGAAGAGAGCCACCGCCAAGAAGGCCCAGCACTCTCAATGAAGGTCGATTATCTCCCCCGTGCGCTGAAGGCCCTGGAAGAGGCGCCTCCCGCCGTACGGCGGGCCTTTTTCAAACAGGTCGGGTTTCTGGAACATAACCTCCACCACCCATCCCTACACGCCAAGAAATACGACGAGGCCAGGGACATCTGGCAGGCACGGGTCAACCGCGACTGGCGCCTTTACTTCGACATCATCGACGACACCTGCATCATCCGCGACATCATTCCCCACCCGAAATAGAGGGCGCGCGGAAGTGCGCTTAGCCCCGCAGAGGCGCCAGACGATAGGCCAGCGCCTGAGCGCTGGGACGCGGTCCGAAGCCGGCCAGCCTGGCAGGGGCGTAAGAAAGCCCCGCCCACCGGTCACCGAGCACTGCTGGCGAAGCCCTTCTTCCGCCCTACCTGGCGATTGCGGGATCGTGCTGAAAGCGCTGATTCCGTTGAACTTCAGGCCCAGCACGCTGATCTGGCCGGCCGTCGGCGTCCGGAATTCCAGAGTGCCGCGCCGCTGCGCGGTGCTCGATGCGTGCGGAGAATACCAGATCGAAGGATGTGTGACCCACGGGCCAACTAGTGCCCCGCGCCGGCCCTCACTCCGTGCAATGACTCCGCTTTGGCGAACTTAGGCCAGTTGAAACCATAGAACGCTACGAAAGCGAAGCAGAACATCGGCACGATGAAACCACGGGACATGTCGAATTTGTCGGCCACGTAACCCATGAGTTTCGGCAGGATGGCGCCGCCCATGATGGCCATGACGATGTAGGAGGACGCCTTTTTCGCCCGCGCGCCCAGGCCGTAAATTCCCAGCGCGAAGATAGTCGGAAACATGATGGACATGAAGAAGTAACTCAGAAACACACAAGCCACCGACAGCCAACCCAACTTACAGAAAACCAGGAAAGTGGCGGCGACATTTAGCACCGCATAGAGACCGAGGATCTTGTGGGCGGAGAACTTCTTGAGCAAACCAGCCCCGGTGAAACGGCCCACCAGGAAACACACAAGGCCCAGCGACGCCATATTCGAGGCGCCTTTGTCGCTCAGGGCGAGAATGCCGGACTTATTAGCTTCGAACCAACCGGAAAGCCAGTTCTGTAAGAAGCCGGAGTGGAGTGACAACTTAGTCATCGCCGAACTCCACCCGGCGGGAATGGCGGGAACTTCGGCGGTCATGTAGTTAATGAAGAAGCTGAAAATGCCGGCTTGGGCGGCGACGTAGAAAAACTGGGCCGCCACGGCCATCACGAAGTGCGGGTGCTGCCAGATGGAATGCGAGGCCCCAGGCGCGGAATCGTCCAGGTGATAGTCGTCCTCGGTCTTGATGTCGGGAACCTTGGCAAAGAAGAAAATGGCGGCCAGAACGATGACGATGACGGCGATTGCCACGTAGGGAATGTAGAGCGTCTGGCTGCCGGTGCTGCGACCCAGCGTGTCCTTGGAATAGAAGAACACGCTGCCGATGATGGGGCCACAAATCCAGCCGATGCCGTTGCAGGATTGGGCCAGGTTGATGCGCGTGGCCGCATAGCGCGCATCGCCCAGCACGGTCGTATAAGGATTGGCGATGGTTTCCAGAAACGTGAGGCCGGTGGCGATGGCGCAAACGCCCACCAGAAAGGCGACGAACCCGAGGTTGGGCGATACGCGTCCCACATGCACCAGGTCGCTGATATGGGTGGCCGGGATGAACCAGAATCCGCCCAACGCCACAATCAGGAGACCGGCGATGATTCCGAATTTGTACCCGAGCTTTGTCGCCAGCCACCCCGCGGGTATGGACATCAGGAAGTAGCCCAGGTAGTGCGCGAACTGCACCCAGGCGGATTGCGATTTGGTCAGGCTCAACTCCTCCTGGAAGTGCTTGTCCATCACGTCGATCATCCCGTTGCAGACTCCCCAAAGGAGAAACAGCGAGCTCACCAGGATGAACGTGTACATCAGGTTGATGCCGTCATCTCGTACGAATAGGCCCTTTTTGTCGGTGGTCATGGCGTGTGGAAAACAATTCTAGCAGGCATCAGGGCAAGCTAAAGCATGCCCCACTGCGCTACAACAATACGTGATGCCCCGCTTCACCCGACGTACTTTCCTGGCGAGCCCCACCCTGCTGGCGGCGCAGCCCGAGCACAGGCGCAATCTGCTCGGTCCCCTCTGGACTGCCGACAAACTGCCCGATCATTTTCACCCCTTCCCCACGGCTGCCGAGCGCACGGCCTGGGATGCGCTCCCCGGCGATGCTTCCGCCGCGCTCCTCGCATCCGGCGAGAAGCAACTGAAAACTCCGTGGGACGCCCTTCCGGCCACGGTCTTCCTCGAATACGCGCGCAACGGCAACCGTTCCCGCTTCGAAAACATCCGCGACCGCCGCCGCAACAAGTTGCAGCAACTCGTAATCGCCGAGTGCCTGGAAGGCAAGGGCCGCTTCATCGACGAGATCGTCAACGGCGTCTGGCTCACGTGCGAGGAGACCTTCTGGGGCGTGCCTGCGCATCTGGGAGCGCAAAAAGCCGGCGTCGGCCTGCCCGACGTTGCCGAGCCTATCGTCGAGCTTTTCTCGGCCGAGACAGCCAGCCTGCTTGCCTGGACTCTCTACCTGCTCGGGCCGCAGCTCAACCGCGTCTCGCCGCTGCTCCCCGAGCGCATCCGTTTGGAGGTCGATCGCCGCATTCTGACGCCCTGCCTCACGCGCGACAACTTCAGTTGGATGGGCTTCTCGGGCCCTCCCCCCAACAATTGGAATCCCTGGATCTGCTCGAACTGGCTCACGGCCGCACTGCTGCTGGAGCACGACGAAAAGCGGCGCCAGGCCGCGGTGTCCAAGATTCTCCGCTGCGTCGACAATTTCCTGAGCGGCTATTATGACGATGGCGGCTGCGACGAAGGCCCCAGCTATTGGGGCCGCGCCGGCGCCTCTTTGTTCGATTGCCTCGAATTGCTCGACATCGGGTTCCAGCTCCCGCTGGTCCGCCAAATCGGCCTCTACATTTGCCGCGCCCATATCCACAACGAGTGGTATACCAACTTCGCCGACGCCCCTGCGCGCGTCCGCCCCAACGGAGACTTGATCTATCGGTTCGGCAAGCGTGTGGGAGACGAAACCATGATGGCGCACGGCGCTTTCGCCGCATTCCTCGGCAACGAAAGCGGCCTGCCCGGCGACAGCATTGGCCGCCAGTTGCCGGCCCTGTTCAATCTCGCCGCGCTGCGAAAAGCGCCGCGCTCCCAGGCACTGTTCCGGGATGTGTGGCTGCCCGGAATCCAGGTGATGGCCGCGCGCCTCCAGGAAGGCTCGCCTCGCGGACTCTACCTCGCCGCCCAGGGCGGCCACAACGCCGAGAGCCATAATCATAACGATGTAGGCAACTTCATGGTCTACTCCAATGGCCTGCCCGCCATCATCGATGTGGGAGTGGAGACCTACACCGCCCAGACTTTCAGCTCGAAGCGCTACGAGATCTGGACCATGCAGTCCGCCTATCACAACTGCCCCACCATCGATGGCGTCATGCAGTCCGCCGGGCGCGAGTTCGCGGCCAGCGACGTCGGGTACCATGCCGACGACGGCGCCGCCGAATTCCATTTGAACCTGGCCACGGCGTATCCCAAGGAAGCCAGCCTGGAAAGTTGGAAGCGCACCCTGCGCCTCAATCGCGCCGCCAATGAAATCGAAGTCACTGACGACTACGCGTTGAGCAAAGCCGCCAAACTGGTCACCCTCACCCTGATGACGCCGTGCCATGTCACTCAGGTAGGGCCAGGGCAACTTTCGCTCGCGGTCGCTTCCGGCAATACCGTGAAGGTGCTCTACGATGGCGCAGTCTTCACGCCCGTGGTGGAAGAAATCCGTCTGGAGGACGCGCGGCTCCGCTCCACTTGGGGCGAGCGCTTGTATCGCATTCTACTGCGCGCCGCCAATCCAGCGCCGCGCGCGCGTTTCGCCACCCGCTTCGTTCAATCTTAACCGGAGGGAATATGAGCCAATTGCAGAAGTGGTTGTCCGAGGGTCCACTGATCACCGACGGAGCGTGGGGCACCGAATTGCTGGCCCTCGGCCTCGCGCCGGGCGCTCTGCCCGACGCCTGGAACCTCGAGCGTCCCGACCGTGTGGAATCCGTGGCTCGCGCCTACGTGGGAGCCGGAAGCCAGGTGATTCTGACCAACACGTTCCGTTCGAACGGGATCACGCTGTTGGAGGCCGGATTGGCCGGCCAGCTTACGGCCATCAACCGCGCCGGGGTGGAGATCTCCAAGCGCGCGGCGGCCGGCAAGGCCCTGGTGTTCGCCTCCATCGGGCCCACCGGCAAGCTTCTCATGAACGGCGAGGTTGGGCGGGATGAGGTTGCCGCGGCGTTCGCCGCGCAGGCCGCTGCGCTTGCGGAAGCCGGCGCGGACGCGCTGCTCGTCGAAACCATGAGCGACATCGAAGAGGCCGGCATCGCCCTGAGCGCGGCCAAATCCACCGGTCTTCCGGTCATCGTCTCTTTCGCCTTCGATAGCGGGAAGAATAAGGACCGGACGATGATGGGCGTCACCCCCGAGGCGGCCGCGCGCGCCATCGAATCCGCCGGCGCCGATGCCGTCGGCGCCAATTGCGGCGCGGGTATCGAGCGCTTCGTGCCGGTCTGCCAGAGGATCAAGGCGGCCTGTTCCCTGCCGATCTGGATCAAGGCCAACGCCGGTCTGCCGGAGATGAAGGAAGGCTCGGTGGTCTACAGTACGCCGGCCGGCGTCTTCGCCTCGTACCTGCCGGCGCTCGTCGAGGCCGGCGCTTCGTTCATTGGCGGCTGCTGCGGGACGACCCCGGAGTTCATTCGGGCGCTGGCCGGGGAGAACGTGTCGAGACGCCCGGAACGGGTCCGCAAACCGGAAGTCTCGACACGGCAGGCATGAGTGCCCAATGCCACTAAGCGGCATATTTTCAGTTGCCAAGAGGGAGAACGTAAAACTATGAAAATGTTCCAGAATGCGGTATGACGATGAGTGGACCAACGAGAGTTTCGTTTTGAGGAAGAGAAGT
>Ga0224558_1004340_pt1 | contig 11087 bp, 7 predicted proteins | sample 714S32024metaG_FD_180682 | JGI IMG/M metagenome (GOLD analysis project Ga0224558, IMG submission 180682) | Peat soil microbial communities from Stordalen Mire, Sweden - 717 S3 20-24 | ecosystem: Environmental > Terrestrial > Soil > Wetlands > Peat | place: Sweden: Norrbotten County, Stordalen... | reverse complement strand
CGATGCCCCCGTCTTGAAAGATATCAGCTTCAGCGCACGGCCGGGTGAGAGCGTGGCCATCCTCGGCGCCACCGGATCTGGCAAGTCCAGCCTGGTGCAGTTGATCCCCAGGCTGTACGACGTGCTGTCCGGCCAGGTCATGGTCGACGGCATCGATGTTCGGGATTACCGGAGCGAGGACCTGCGCCGCAGCATCGGCATGTGCCTGCAGCAGGCCATCCTGTTTTCGGGCACCGTCAGGGACAACATCCGCTTCGGCAGGCCGGCTGCCTCCGACGAGGAGGTGATTGCTGCAGCCATGGTCGCCCAGGCACACGAATTTATCACCGGACTCCAGAACGGCTACGACACGAAGTTGGGACAGCGGGGCGTGAACCTGTCCGGCGGGCAGAAGCAGCGGCTGGCGATAGCCCGGGCAATTCTGATCAGGCCGCGCATCCTGATCCTGGACGACAGCACCAGCGCCGTCGACCTGACCACCGAATCCAGGATCCAGCAGGCCCTGAAGGATGTTTTAACGGATACCACCAGGTTCGTGATCGCCCAGCGGATCACCTCCATGCAGGGGGCCGACAAGATCATCGTCTTGAACAACGGGCTGATCGACGCCATCGGCACCCATGATGAATTGCTGCAGACCAGCGCCATCTACCAGGATATCTACCGATCACAACTGGGAGAAGGTGATCTGCGGTATGCCTGAAGATAGAGCGGGCGGACCCAGCGAACCGGGCGGACCGGCCAGGCCGCCAATAACAGCCAGGCCTGGAGGGTTTGGCAGGCCAGGCGGCGGCCGCGGCGGTCCGAGGGGCAGCATCGCGGCCATGGCCTATGCCGAAAAGCCCAGGGATGTTGGGAGCACCTTTAAGAGGATCCTGACCTACCTGGGCCGGCAGAAGAGCGGCCTGATCGTCGTGCTGCTGCTGGTAGCCTTCAGCACCGGGCTCGAACTGTTGGCGCCCTACCTGACCCAGATCGCCATCGACAATTACATCATCCCAAAAAAACTGGGCGGCCTGGCAGTGATCGCCCTGGTCCTGCTGCTGATCTACTTGACTGATGCCGGCGTGACCCTGTTGTCTTCCTACTCCATGATCGACGTCGCCCAGCGCGCCGTAAAAAGTATGAGGAACGACCTGTTCGCCAAGGTGCAGTCGCTGCCGATCAGGTTCTTCGACCTGAGGCCGCACGGTGAACTGATGAGCAGGTTCACCAACGACATTGAAAATATAGACAACACCATCAACCCGAGCCTGGTGCAGCTCATCTCCAGCGTGCTCACCATCGCAGGCGTGACCGTGGTGATGCTGCTGATCAACTGGCGCCTGGCCATCGTCTGCCTGCTCAGCGTCCCCATGTTCACGCTGCTCACCCGGGGGATCGCCAGGTACACCCTGCAGGGTTTCATCGACCAGCAGACTAACTTAGGCGTCCTGAACGGGATTATCGAGGAGAACGTCACCGGGCAGAAGGCGATCAAGGCCTTCGTCCACGAACAGGAATCCATCGCCGAATTCGGCGCCGCCAACCTGAAACTGAAGCAATCCGCCCTGCGCGCCCAGGTCTTCACTGGGTTCATCATACCGATGGGCAACCTGCTCAACAACATCACCTTCGCCCTGATCGTGGGCATAGGCGGCTGGATGACCATCAAAAACCTGGCCACCATCGGAGTGATCGCCAGCTTCGTCAATTACGCCAAGCAGTTCGCCAGCCCCCTAAACCAGATCGCATCCCTCTACAACACCGTGCAATCGGCGCTGGCCGGGGGTGAGCGGGTGTTCCAGGTGATGGACGAGCCGGGTGAGTACCAGGGCGACCAAAAGCGGGAGATCGCCCGGGTGCAGGGCCAGGTAGTGTTCGACCAGGTCTGTTTCAGCTATGATCAGAGCACGCCCGTACTCAAGAATGTCAGCTTCGAAGCCCAGCCGGGGCAGATCATCGCCCTGGTCGGCCATACAGGGGCGGGCAAGACCACTATTGTCAACCTGCTCACCAGGTTCTACGACGTGGACAGCGGCGTGATCAGCATCGACGGCGAGGATATCCGCAACCTGGACAAGGACAGCGTGCGCCGGAAGTTGGGGATCGTCCTGCAGGATACCTACCTCTTCAAAGGCACGGTGCGGGAGAACATCCGCTACGGCCGCCCGGATGCCACCGACGAGGATATAGAGAGAGCGGCCGTGATGGCCAATTCGGACCACTTCATCAAGCACCTGCCCGAAGGCTTCGACACCATCCTGTCAGAGGAAGGCAGCAACCTGAGCCACGGACAGCGGCAGTTGCTCTCTATCACCAGGACGATCCTGGCCGATCCGGACATCCTGGTGCTCGACGAGGCCACCAGCAGCGTCGACACCCGCACCGAAAAATACATCCAACAAGCCATGCTGACCCTGATGCAGGGCCGCACCAGCTTCATTATCGCCCACCGCCTGAGCACGATCAGGGAGGCAGACAATATCCTGGTGATAGATCACGGGGAGATCATCGAGCGGGGCAACCACGAGGAACTGCTGGCGCAGAAGGGCTTCTACCACGACCTCTATTACAGCCAGTTTGCCAGGGCGGTCTGATCTGAAAAACCACAGTTGAACCACAGTTGAAGATTGACATGCCGGGCAGCTTGATGTAGATTTAAGAAAAGCACTCAGCATTCCTTCCTCCGCATCCTCCGCATCCGGGCTAACGCCCGGCCTGAAAGAATGCGGAGGACCCGGGCTAACGCCCGGCCTTGCACTCCGCATTCCGTTCGGGCTGAGCAAAGCTCAGATGCGGAGGAAAGAATGCGGAGACCCTTCGAAAAGCCATCCGCTTTCACTATTAGAGTCTTAAAACAACTGTGCACTTGCGCGCATTGGCGATATACGCCTTGCGGCCGTGGCCATTCAGGCAATTGGGCAGGAACTGCCGGCTTATCACCTGTCTTGGAAACAGCGCCGGTATTGAAACACAGTTTTACAAATCAATTTACCGTCAAGGAGGTCGCTATCATGAAGGCTTTGGAGATCAAACCTGGTGTCTTCTGGGTGGGAGGCATCGACTGGAACTTGAGGTACTTCCACGGTCATAACGCCCCACGCGGCACCACCTATAACTCTTACCTGATCGTGGACGATCAGATAGCCCTGGTGGACGCCGTGAAGCACAATCTCTGCGACGAGATGCTGAGCAGGATCAGGGATGTAGTCGATCCCGCCAGGATCGACTACCTGGTGGTCAACCACGTAGAGATGGATCACTCCAGCGGCGTGTCCAGGCTGCTGGATGCCGCCCCCCAGGCCAGGATAGTCACCTCGCCGAAGGGGAAAAAGGGTCTGGAAAGGCATTACAAGAAGGATTGGAACTATATCATCGTCAACTCCGGCGACGAACTGAAGCTTGGCAAGCGGACGCTGAAGTTCGTGCACACACCGATGGTGCACTGGCCGGATTCCATGGTAACCTACATCCCCGAGGACAAGCTGTTGCTGCCCAACGACGCCTTCGGGCAGCACATCGCCGGCAGCGCCCGCTTTGACGACGAGGTGGGCTGGGATATCGTCCACGAGGAGGCGGCCAGATATTACGCCAACATCGTCTTTCCCTATGGCGAGCAGGTGGACAAGGCCCTGGAACTGGTGGCCAAACTGCCGGTGGAGATGATCGGCCCCAGCCACGGTCTGATCCTGCGGTCTTATATCCCCCAGATGCTGCAGGCCTACGACCGCTGGGCCAACAACAAAACGGCCGCCAAGGCCGTGATCACCTACGATACCATGTGGGGCTCCACCCAGAAGATAGCCCTCGCCCTGCAGGAAGGGCTGGAGTCAGAGGGGATTCCGGTTACCATGCGCTTCCTGCAGACCAACCACATCTCCGATGTTGTGCCGGACTTGCTCACCGCCCGGGCAGTGCTGATCGGCACGCCCACCCTTAACAACGGCATGCTGCCCACAGTCAGCAGCCTGCTCACCTATCTCAAGGGCCTGCGCCCGAAGAACCGGATCGGCATGGCCTTTGGTTCGTACGGTTGGGGTGGCCAGGGAGCCCGGGAGGTAGCAGAGTTGATTAAGGAGATGGGCTGGGAGATGCCTGAAGATGCCATCAACATTCTCTACATCCCGGACGAGTCGGAGTTGGTGGCGGCCAGGGAGACCGGCAGGCGATTGGGTCAAAACATCAAATTGAAGATGAGCGATGAGTAATTGTACCCGCTTTTAGGCGTCTTGAACATCTCATGACATAAGTCATGAGATTCCTGATTCATCGTTCCGTGCCTTCGTGAGAGAGGTCTTACAGGAACTCCACAGGCTATCCCCGCAGTTCCTGCGGTTCCAGGGTTTTGATCCAGCTTGGTTGTCACTAGATCACTCCCTTGTTTTATTAGACCATGCGGGAATTTTGCAAACATATTTTCGCTGGCCTAACTCACGACTCAAGTCACTAGTGTGCTGCCCGACGATTATCAAGCCGAGCAACCCGCTCGTAACAAGGACTTAAATCTAATCAGTCATTACTCCTGTTATCGGTTCTAAGCATATCGAGGGCTTTCATGAATTCCGGCGGGAGCGGCGCCTCGAAAGCAAGGGCCACCCCGGTGCGGGGGTGGGTGAAGACAATGCGGTAGGCGTGAAGCGCCTGCCCCGGCAGGTTAAGTTGCTGGCGCCCGCCGGGCGCGCCCCCGAGTTCTCCGCATTCTTTCAGGCCGGGCGTTAGCCCGAGTTCTCCGCATTCTTTCCTCCGCATCTGAGCTTTGCTCAGCCCGAACGGAATGCGGAGTGCAAGGCCGGGCGTTAGCCCGAGTTCTCCGCATTCTTTCCTCCGCATCTGAGCTTTGCTCAGCCCGAACGGAATGCGGAGTGCAAGGCCGGGCGTTAGCCCGGATGCGGAGGATGCAGAGGATGCGGAGGAGCGCACCCGGCGCCGGGGTATCAGCTTTAGCGGGTTAGCCACTAGTTGGGCTCCGGAAATCCCAGGCGCCTGCCTGCGGAGGCGGCGCGGCGCGTAGACCGGGTCCCCGGCCACCGGATAGCCAGCGTAGGCCAGGTGCACCCTGATCTGGTGGGTGCGCCCGGTTTCCAGTTCTACATCCAGCAGCGTATAACCAGCGAACCGCTCTTTAATGCGGTAGTGGCTGCGGGCGGTGCGTCCGCCGGCTACCACCGCCATTCTCTTGCGGTCTCGCGGATCCCGCCCCAGGGGGGCGTCGATCGTACCCTGCGCAAAACGCACCTCGCCATGCACCAAGGCGAGGTAGCTTCTTTTAACCCGATGATCCTTCAACTGGGCTGCCAGGCCCTGGTGGGCGAGGTCAGACTTGCTCACCAGCATCAGACCGGAGGTGTCCTTATCCAGACGGTGGACGATGCCGGGCCGCAGGCAGCCTCCGATCCCCGCCAGATCCGGGCAGTGATTGAGCAGGGCATTGACCAGGGTGCCCCGGTGGTGCCCGACCGCCGGGTGCACCACCAGTCCGGCCGGTTTGTTCACCACCAGCAGGTCATCATCCTCGTAAACAATATCCAGGGGGATTGCCTCCGGGGCAAGGTCGATCGCCTCGGGCGGAGGAACGGTCATCCTGATCAGGTCGCCTTCCCGCAGCCGCAAACTGGGGCGCGCCTGCCGGTCGTTCACCAGCACCAGGCCCTTGTCTATCAGGCGCTGCACCTGGCTCCTGCTCAGGAACGGCTCCCTTGATACCAGAAAATGATCCAGGCGCTGCCCTGCCGCCTCCGGGGGGGCTTGGAAACTGTAGCCGGCCACAGTGTTCATGAGGACTCATCACCCTTCCTGCCGCCCCGCGGGAACAGCAGCATGAACGCCAGCAAGGCAGTACCAACGCAGATGAAGGTGTCCGCCAGATTGAAAACGGGCCAGACCCGGAAATCCAGGAAGTCGATCACATATCCGGTATGCAGGCGGTCCACCAGGTTGCCCAGGATGCCTCCGGTCAGGAAGGCGAGGGCGAGGTTCAGGGCCAGGCTGCTTTTACCCAGGTAGAAGCTTGCCGCCACTATTACGACCAGCAGGACAACGCCCAACAGCACGAACTGGTCCCTGTGGCGGGCCAGGATGCCAAAGGCGCCGCCTGGATTGGTCACATAAGTGAGCAGGAATACACGGGGCACGACCGTGACCGATTCCCCCGGGCTGAAATACTTGACGACCAGCCACTTGGACAGCCGGTCAAGGGTGACGATTATCAGGGATACTATACAATACACCCATAAATAATATCTCTTCCAGTACATACGACCCTCACTCATGTATTCGACTGCATCGGAATTGTTTTTTTTGTATGACCAGCCTGTCCCGGCATTGAAAAAGAAAACTGGTTGTCGAGTTAGAACTCCTCTCCGCACAGTCGGTCCAGCGCATCCCGATCCCTGGCGATCAATGCCTGATAAGCCCTTTCCAGCCTGATGGCCATCTTCTCTGCCGTCACGCTCTGCGCCCTGGCGACAGCGGCCTCCCCCATGCGCCGGCGGAGCGCCTGATCCTGCAGCAACTGGCCGATGCGTTCGGTAAATGCATCCTCGGTATCACAGAGATAGCCGGTGATATTGTCATTGACAATCGCCACCGACCCGAAGGCGGACCGGGCCACCACGGCCAGGCCGGCAGCCATCGCCTCGGCCAGCACCAGGCCTTGGGTTTCAGTAACAGAAGGGAACACGAAGATGTCTGCGCTTTTATAAGCTCCGGCCACCTCCTGATGGGACAGGCGTCCGGTGAATACCAGCTTGCCGGCGATGCCCATGGACACCGCCAGTTGGCGCAGGTCCTCCTCGTCAGGCCCGCTCCCGGCCAGCACCAGGGTCGCCTCCCGGTCCTGCTGCAACACCCCTTTGAAGACCCTGAACAAGGAGTCCAGGTTCTTCTCCTTGCTGAGCCGGCCCACGAACAGCAGGATCTTCTCTTCCGGAGCGATATCCAACCGGTTCCGTAGAAAATGCCGGTCGCCTTCTTCAAACAGCCCGGTGTCGATGCCGGTGGGGATGTTGATGATCGGCGCCCTGACCCCATAGCTCCGCAAGAGCCTTTCGATCACCCTGTTGGGGGTGATCACCAGGTCACAGCGATTGCAAAACTCCTTGGCGATGGTGACCACCACCTTTCGGGCCAGGCCATGGGCAAAAGGAAAATAATGCACGTACTGATCATATAAGGTATGGTATGTGAACACCAGGGGCAGCCCCAGGCGCCGCGCCATGGAGGCGCCCACGTGCCCCAGGGAAAAGGGGGAGTGAGCGTGTACCAGGTCGAGATGCAGGCCGCGGACAAACTTTGTAGCCCCCACGGATAGCGGCAGACCAATATAGAACTCCGGGTAGTAAGGGGTGTGAAACGAGGGAAAGCGGTACACGTCCTGGTCGTCCGAGACGTTCCTGTTGGGATAGCGGGGAGCGAACACTTCAATAAAATGCCCGCGGCGCCGCAGTTCATGGGAGAAAGTGTCTATCGACTGCACCACGCCGCTGACATATGGCCTGTAGCTATCGGCAAAATATCCTAACCTCATGGTCATCTCAATTTAGACCGGGCCTCCGGGATGCCCCTCATCGTCCCTACCAAATCAGACGTCGGATGCCGGAAGTCGGATGTCAGATAAAAGATTTGCTTCTTAGTCCTTTTCTGACCTCTGACCTCTTGCTTCCTCCGCATCCAGACCTTCGGTCAGGCCCGAACGGAATACGGAGTACGACTTCTGTTATTCCTGGTAGAATACCCCGTCCCGGCCGCGCCGGTACGGTATCTCCTCCACGTCACCGTCCGCGTCATGGAGATGCTGATCCTCGCTATGGCGCACGGTATCCGATGAGGTGCCGTACCTGGCGACATCTCCCCAGCTATCCTCTCCGTCGTACTCATTACCAGTAGAGTCATCTCCCGGAACCCCTCCGAACGGCATGGAGATGACCTGCTCCTCCACCGGGCGTATTCTGTACCTGTCCGTAGCGTCTCTCACTTCTTGGCAGACAATACAGAACACAGCCTCCGGCTCCGCCTCCAGCCTCTCCTCAGTGATCAGGCAGCCGCAATGCTGGCAGATTCCGTAAGTGCCTCCGGCAATCCTGTACAGAGCATCGTCGATCTTATCCAACCGCACCCGCCCCCGGTCACGGAGGCCAATGTCCTTACTGCGCTCGAAGGTTTCCGTTCCGATATCCGCCGGATGGTTGTCGCAGACCGATAATTCGGCCAGGGCATCCCGCTGGCCCACTCCCTGCAGCCCTTCCGCGAGGCGCCCGAGCATTGCCCTTTCCCGGGCCCGTTCTGACTCCAAGCGTTGACGGTAATACTGCAGCCGATCCTGGTTCAAAATGAGGCCTCCCAATTCTTGAGTTTCGAAGTTCAAGGTTCAATTTAACTAAGATCATCCTGCTCAGGTATCGGAATTCAGTAGCCAATCCCGTTCTCTTATACTGACTACTGGCTGCCGGCTACCGGTTATTGACTACTGTGGTTATATGCCGCGCACCTTGAGCTGCAGTTGCACCAGGTGCACGATCTCGGCGATGAAGCCGCTAACACCCGGCAAGTTCAGCACCATCAACCGCTGCAGCACGATCAGGACCACCGCGGTGAGTATGGTGAAGCCGATTGCAAACCCCACTCCCTGGGCCAGCCCCGACACAAAGTTATTGAAGAACAGCAGCCACGGCCTGTTCAGCATTTCGACATACTGCGCCAGCTTCATTCGCTCCAGGTTGAGCGAGAGCTGCTCGATCCGTTCTTTCAAGGAGTTGATGAGTCCCGGCCCGACATCCTCCACGAGAGATACCCCTGGACTAATTCTTCCCCAATCAAGTAGCCAGAATTCAGTAATCAGTGTTTTTTTGAGTTAATTACTACCTCGCGGCAGCGCCCGCACAGAAGGGGGTGATCGGAAAACTGTCCGACGGAAATGTCATAGAGCCAGCAGCGGGTGCATTTCTGACCGGTGGCCCGCTGCACGAAGATCTGCAGACTGGCGCTCCGGTCGGCTACTGCCCCAACCGGCGCTGCCTCCCAGGCCTCATGCACCCTGACCCCGGAGACGATTAGGGCCTGCTTCAGCTCCGGCTCGATCTCCTTCAACAACCGTGAGGACTCCTCGTTTTCCGGGTACAGGTCGACCTCGGCCTCGGTGGAAGCGCCGATCAGCTTCTCCTTCCTGGCATCTTCCAACACTCGCGTGATCTCCTCACGCAGTTCCAGAATGCGGTTCCATCTGGCCTCCAGGGATTGGTCCAGCAGGGCGCGCTCCACTTTCGGCATGGCAGCCAGGTGAACGCTCGCGCACTGTTCACCGGCGCACGGCAGATAATCCCAGACCTCCTCGGTGGTGAAGCTCAGCACCGGGGCCAACAACCGGGCTAGGGCGCTGGCCACCTCGAAGAGCACGGTCTGAATGCTCCGGCGCTCCCCGGAGCCGGCGCCGGAACAGTAAAGGACATCCTTGGTCACATCGAGGTAGAAGGAACTCATGTCTACCACGCAGAAGTTGAACACCGCGTGGAAGACCACATGAAACTCGTAGTCGTCGTAAGCGGCGGTCACCCGCTGGATCAGTTGGTGCAGCCTCATCAGCGCCCACCGGTCCAACGGGCGCAATTCGGGGTAGGAAACGGCATCGCAGCCGGGGTTAAAATCGTACAGGTTCCCCAGCAGGAAGCGGAAGGTATTGCGTATTTTCCGGTAGGCGTCCGCCAACTGGTTCATGATCACTTTGGAAACGGCCACATCGCTGCGGTAATCCGAGGAGGTGACCCACAGCCGCAGCACGTCGGCTCCAAACTGCTTGATCAGGTCCTGGGGATCGATGACGTTCCCCAGGGACTTGGACATCTTCCGCCCCTCTTCATCGATTACAAAGCCATGGGTCAGCACCGCCTTATAGGGGGCGACGCCCCTGGTGGCCACTGATGTGCACAGGGAGGAGTTGAACCAGCCCCGGTGCTGGTCACTGCCCTCCAGGTAGAGGTCGGCCGGCCACCGGAGGCCCTCCCTCTGCTCCAGGACCGCAGCGTGGCTGGAGCCAGAGTCAAACCAGACATCCATGATGTCGCTCTCCTTGCGGAAATCCAGCCCCTGACAGCCAGGGCAGGCAAACCCGGAGGGCAGCAATTCCGCAGCCGTCTTCTCGAACCAGATATCCGAACCGCGGCTGCGGAAGAGGTCCTGCAGCCGGGTGATGGTCTCCTCGTTGATGATGGTCTGGCCGCATTTGCTGCAGTAGAAGATGGGGATGGGCACGCCCCACACCCGCTGGCGGGATACGCACCAGTCGCCGCGCTCCGCCACCATGTTGTAGATGCGCTCCCGGCCCCACTCCGGAATCCATTGCACCTGCTCTATTGCCTGCAGGGCCTCGTTCCGGAATCCATCGACCGAGGCAAACCATTGCTCCGTCGCCCTGAACAGCAACGGTTTCTTACACCGCCAGCAGTGAGGGTACTGGTGGGTGATCGTATCCTGATAGTACAGCAGGCCGCTGCGACTCAGTTCATCGATCACGCTCCGGTTGGCATCCCAGATCCGCTGCCCCGCAAACAGGCCGGCCTCCGGCACAAACCGGCCCCTGCCATCCACCAGGGAGACCACCGGGATCCGGTAGGCCTGGCAAACCTCGAAGTCCTCCATGCCGTGCGCCGGCGCCGTGTGCACTGCTCCTGTGCCCTGCTCCAGGGTGACATGCTCCCCGAGCACCACCACCGAATCACGGTCGTAAAAGGGATGGGCGCAGCGGATCCCTTCCAGCCGGGCGCCCTTCCAGGTACCCAGCTTGGCAGCCTCCTTGCGGTGCAGGGCCAGCACCCCGGGCAGCAGCGGCTCAGCAACCAATAGCTTATTCCCGTCCACGTCGACAAGGGTGTAGTCAAAGTCCGGATGCAGGCTGATGGCAGTGTTGCCAGGCAGCGTCCAGGGCGTGGTGGTCCAGATCAGGATATAGGTGTGGCCGTCCGCCGGAAGCAATCCCCGTCCATCCTTGATAGGAAACAACACGTAGATTGACGAAGATTCCTTCTCGAGGTATTCCACCTCTGCCTCGGCCAGGGCGGTCTCGCAGTCGGCGCACCAGTAGACCGGCTTCAGGCCCTTGTAGATGAAGCCGCTCC
>Ga0224558_1004339_pt1 | contig 11087 bp, 7 predicted proteins | sample 714S32024metaG_FD_180682 | JGI IMG/M metagenome (GOLD analysis project Ga0224558, IMG submission 180682) | Peat soil microbial communities from Stordalen Mire, Sweden - 717 S3 20-24 | ecosystem: Environmental > Terrestrial > Soil > Wetlands > Peat | place: Sweden: Norrbotten County, Stordalen... | reverse complement strand
CACAGCTGTTCTTGGCGTCGCTGCTTCTCTCTTCGGCCCATTCCCATGCGCACATTCTACGAACCCGCGCTGTGGCTCACACAATACTTTTTCTCAGGAATCCAGACTTGCACCACGGCCTGCTAGGCGTGCTTCCGCCAACTCCATCGGCAGGTACTGGAGCGAGATAGCTGGCGATGTACTGCGGCTCCGCCGCGGACATCGTGCCGCTCTGCGACGTAATGCCTGGCCGCCACCGGGCGTCCACCGAGCCTCCCTCAACAGGCGCCGAGCAGTTTCGCTGGGGCCGTTGACGGCCCCAGGTCGCGACCGAGCAGGTCTTACTGTTTCGGCCGAAGGCGCTGTGCCAGTCACCTCAGGACGAACATCAATTCGTGGAGCACAATTCGTGCGGCCGTTTTGCGGCCTGCGCGCACAGGCCTTCACCACCGCGGCCATCATCTCCAAAACCTGTCTTTTCGTACCACCCAGCGGTCCATCTCGTTGAGGACATCCCTTCTCGTCAGCACTTGGCGAACGCGGGACACGGGCGGCCATTGGTGGCCGCATTGTTGACATCGCTTTTGACTACCGAACACCGTCACGAACAGGCTAGCGCCGCACTTGGGACAGCCTTCTCCTTGCGCTGCCGGGGCGTTCGATCGTGTGTCAACCCAACCTCGGTCCGTCCACCGGATCTCTTTTTGGGTGGCCTTATTTACCGCGAGGATCTCTTCGCCCTCGTCGCACTGCGTGAATTCGTACCCCTCAGGCAACCCCAACTTTTCCGCCAGCGCTTCGCTTCGGTTGTACTCCAAGACGCCATACACGTGAGTCCCCTGTTTGATCCAATCAAGAGCCTGCGAAGTCGAGTCCGCCTGATCGTCATGCTTGCCGCTTGGAAACGTCGTCAACTCGTGCACATACTCTGCAAGCCAATCCGCTTCGGTCGGCAGATATACGAATTTATTTTCGATGGTACTGGTGATCGAGTTCATCCTCATTACTTTATCCATGGAGGACTCGTAGGGCTTGACAGCGTAGAGGCCCTCCCGGATCAGTTCCTGTATGAGTTGTGTGCCTGACGCTTTGTCTTCGATCAGGATAGTGGTCGGCCGAAAGCGCTCGTACTGCTCCCGCACTGCCCGCTTCAAATCGGGGTAGTCCATGCGTCTTCGCAGCACATGCAGCAAGTAGATCTTCTTATTTTTCTGCCCCCAGGTGGTGCAAACGCTGTAGTCGTTCAATTCCGTGCTCTTGTTCGCCGTATCCCAGCTCTGAAAGACCTGGTCAAACTTAGAAGGTTGTTCTCCGGGGACATAGCTCTTGAACCAGGTCGCTTTCACGATGCCGCCGCCGAGAGGCGCCGGTTGTTGCTGGTATTGTCCGGCGAAGTTATACTCCCCCACGGTCAGCCGCAGATTTTCGAGAACCTCCAATGGCTCTCGCTCTGGGTGAAGCGCTTCACCTGCTCGGCGCTGCACCGTCCGGGTGCGACCAAGAGAAACGATTTGGTGGGTTTCGTCCTCTTCCGCGATGGCCGGCAGTCGCACAAGGTCCCAGTTTTCTTGCTCCAACACGTGACCGACCAAATCGTCTTCATGGAGGCGTTGCGTAATAATAATGAGGCAGCCCTTGCGCTTGTCATTCAGCCGGCTGAGGACCGAGTTGTCAAACCATTCGTTGACCGCTTGGCGCCGGGTTTGCGAAACAGCCTCGTCTGGCTTCAGGGGGTCATCGATGATGATGAAGTCGGCCCCTCGGCCCGTGAGAACGCCGCCCACCGACGTGGCAAGCCGGAACCCATGCAACGTGGTCTGAAAATCCCCCACCGCCTGCTTGGAAGGGGAAAGCTGAACCGGGAACAGCCCGCGATACCATTCACTGCCCATCAATGTCCGGCAGTCCAACGCGAGTTTATTGGCGAGGTCCTGGCCGTAGCTGGCGCAAACGATCTGCGCGCTCGGCCAGTGTCCGAGCACAAACGCTGGAAAACAGATTGAAGCGGCGTGAGATTTTAAAGATCTCGGCGGCAGATTGATGATAAGCCGCGTGGTTTGCCCATCGAGGCAGGACTGCAGCTTGGATGCGATCAGCTCGTTGTGCCAGTTGTGGTAGAAAACAGAGTCTCGATTAAGCTCGCAAAAAGCGCGATGCATGAAAGTGTAGAAATCCTGACGGCACATCACCTGATACTCATCAGTGCTCAACATCATGGTGGTCATCTCCTTCGAATGAATTTGGTTGTTCTTCGGTTACCTGAAATCGTCGCAAAATCCCCTGCATTACGTCTTGATCTAACTCGCCGAGTCCTTGCAGCTGGCTATCGCGTACGTTCTGCTGCGCCTCGGCATCGAGGGCCAGCGCAGTCAAATGACGCAGCGCTCGGAGATCGCCGTCGGCGGCCTGGTTGACCAGTTGTCCGAGCGCCGCTTCCAGCTTCGTTATTTTTTTTCGCCGGCCGTTCTCGTGGATGGTGACCTTCTCGCGAAGCGTCCGCATGAGTACCGTCGCCACATTCAAACTTCCTTTGGGACGCCCGCGTGGATTTCCAGAGGCGCCCTTTCTGAAGCGTGTCGCCTCCGGTGGTGAGCGATAACCCACCTGGCTGTTTGGCGCGGGTACGGGCTTTTCACGGACTTTGCGTTCCACGGGTTACTCCGCATTAAAAATAGCCGATGCGGGACTGAACCCATTCAATGCATTAGCGTCTCTTTTGGGGATTTCGCGTGGAGCTCTTAGGTGTTGGGCTCAACCCGGCGTAGAATTTCAAGCGTCGGAAGGATTTGACTCGGGTTTCCCTGTCCCTTTTTTCAATTCGGTCCAAGGTCGTATTATCCAGGTAGAGTTCCTTACGGCCAGCCGCGCGACATGCAGCGTCAATAACCGTGGAAAGCTCTCTATCGTACGGCCTGCCGGTGCGGTTCCGGATCTCCCAACGCAGCTCGGCGATCAGAGCATTCCTGGGGTTGCGTTCTCTGATGTACCAATGCCACGAAAGGAACTTCTCGATGAAACTCGCTGCCCTCTCGGCAAGATCGGGCAAGTCTTCATCGCGTCGGATCGTTGTATCCCTTGTCGAGACCAGTCTTGTCTCGCGAAACGGATCGCCGAGCTGCCGCGCAAAATTGCGTAACGCCTTTACCAGAGGCAGGTGTTTCCGCACGGAGACTGGATGGTGAAAGTGGGTCCGAGAAGGTCGGTTCTCGAGTAGCGGTATGGCCGCTATGCAATCTGCCCACGATGCGTTGTGGAAGGTTGGATCACGGGGGCTCAGGCGTTTAATCTTGAACCCGGCCTGCTCCAGGCGATCAAGCGCTCGCCGCGCTTCCGAATCCCTTAGGACCCCCTTCCACACGGTTTTCAACTGGCCTAGGGTTGGCAGTTTCAGGCCCTTCTCCCGATCGCGTTGACTGGATTTCCGCAAAGGAACCCCCAATGTAGCTGCATCGTAATTATGAAAGCGCCCGGAGAAAGAAGAAAGTCCGCGAAAGTGCTATCTCCTCCCTTTTGGTTCGGTGGATCGGGATCAGCAGTCCTGGTCGGTCGGGCTCTTATGGCATCCCATCTTCTTTTTTATGTCGATCCAGGAACGGTTCCCTGATAAATCCCTGATCGGATCTGACGGAATCGTCGGGAATAGCGGAATAAACCCGCATGAAACGCGAGGCTGGCCATGAATCCGGCTCGGAGACGAGTTGCAAATTCCCTGTATTGTTCCCTGTTAAACGGGAATTCCGCAACCCGAATCTGCTGGTTCGAACGCGGGCCATACCAACCCAAATTACTTCTTGCCCAGCAGGCGAATGCGCGAAGTGAAGGCGCGGCCCTCAAAGGCGCTGAAGGTGAGGAACTGCGGCGAATTGATGTCGCTGTTGACCACATAGGGGTTGCTGTGGCCGGTGATGTTGTTGAAACCGCCGCGCAGAGCCCAGAAATATCCGAAGAGATGGAAGCGCTTCTCGAGTTGAAGGTTCAGCGAAAAATATTCGGGGAAGCGATGCGATCCGGGCGGGCCAACCAGTTGTTGCTGATCGTTGGTGACGTTGAATGGGAATCCCGTGCGCGTCTCGAGAGAATAGGCGATCTCGGTTCGGTGAATGATGGGCAATTTGAAAAGCGGCACGTATCCCCAGGACAGGAAGCGATTGGGGGTGTCCCAGGTGTAGGGCCCCGGCTGTTGTGGACTGAGCAGAGGGCTGTCGACGTTGAAGTCGAGAACCTGGTTGGAGCGGGCGCGGGAACGGGTGTAGGAGCCCATCAGCATGTAGCTTTCCCGGAAGTTGTGGCGGAGGCTCAGTTCGACGGCGTCGTAGCGGTCGTCGCGCGTATTTTCGAGGATGAACTTGCCGCTGGAACCGCTGGGCGTGTTGTAGACGAAGCCGCGAGAGCCGCGTTTCTCGAGGAATTCCGCTTTCAGATAGATGGAGGCGGGGAGCTTTCTCTCGAGGCCCACACTCCAGTTTATGAAACGGGGAGCTTGGAGGGCGTTCCGGTCGACGGAAAACCTAGTCGGCACGGTCCCGGTGAGCGCGCCGGACGTGAAGAAGTAGTCGGTGCGTTGACCGGCGAAAGGACGGGCGATGAGGAACAGGAACGTTGGATCGTAGATCAAACCGATTCCTGCGGAAAGCTTGGTGTTGCCCGAGTTGTCGAGGGCGTAGGTTCCTGCGAGGCGCGGAGAGAGGAGAGGAGTGCGGATGACTTCGTCCCAATCGAGGCGGACGCCGGTTTCGACGAGCAGACGATCGCCAATCAGCCAGCGGTCTTCGGCATAGGCACTGGACTCGAAGTTGTAGGTGGCGGAAGGCGAACCTCCGGAAAAAGTGGAGTAGCGCGAACAGGGTGAAGGCAGGGTGGGAATTCCGTTGTTAGTGGGACATGGGCCGCTGGCGGGAGACGAAGGCCAGTAGGAAATTGGCTGGCGGGCAAACTGAGCGTCGTAGATAAGACGGTCGAAGTCCGCTCCGAATTTGAAATCGTGACGGCCATGCCATTGGTGCGGAGCGAGAAACAGATTCGCTAGAGCCTGCCAGCGTCGAGCATGCGTTGCTTCGGAAAGATAGTAACTACCGCTGGCCGTCTCACCGAGCGGCTCGGGGGCAATGAAATAGGGCGACGTCCCGTAGGGAGTCCACTTCAGGTTGTACTGATCGAATGCCAACCCGGCTTCGAGCAGTTCGCCTCCCGCGAAATAGTGTTGGTCTTTCACGCTGGCCACGTAGGCAGATTCAACGTCGCTGGGGTTCGACAGCTGCGGGCTCAGCGGCGAGAGGCCGTCATAGTCATCGTGGAGATGGTTCACCAGGAAGCTGGTGGTGACGATGTTACGGCTGGTGACATTGGCCTGGAGTTTGGCCAGGTTGCCGATGCGTAAAAGGTGATCGTTGTCTGCATTGGCGGGGAGCTCGACAAAGACGATGTTGTCGTATTGGCCCTCGACAGCATCGTAGAACCATACTTTTCGTTTCTGCAGCGGGCCGGAAAAAGTCAGGCGCGGCACGATCTGGTCGAACTTCCATCCTCCCTTGTTTTGCCAGGACGGCACGAAGTTGGTGGCGAAGAAGTGGAAGTGATCGTCGCCAATTCCGGTATTCAGCAGGAGCAGGCCGCCCGAACCCTTGCCGAACTCCGCGGGCTCGCGCGCCGGTTCGACCTGGATGGAGCGAAAAGCATCGGTGCTGATGCGGGCCAGCAGTTGGCCGTTGGCGGGCTGCGTGATGTTGAAGCCATCGAGCATCGTCACGGTCTGATACGTTTCCGCGCCCGCGACATGAGGTTGTCCGGTCACGTCCTGCACAACGCCGGGGATGAAGTTGAGCACGTTGCGATAGTCGTGGGTGGCGGGATAAGGAATATTGAGTACATCGAGTCCGCTGAGAGTTTGTTGCGCGGCGATCTGGGCGGGATCGATGGCAGGCGGGGATTCGACCACATCGACTACCTCGCGCACCTCTTGCTGATGGGAAAGAGTGACATCGATGTTCACTGCAACGTTCGCCGCAGCGCCCGTCTGGATCGCAGGCAACATCGCTGAGTAGAAACCTTGCTTCTCTACGCGGAGCTGGTAAGTAGCGGCGGAGAGGTTAGAGAACTCGCAGTGGCCGGCAAAATCGGTAACGCAGCGCAGCGCAACCGCCTGGGGAGGTGCTTGTAAAAACACGAACGCGGACGGTACGGCAACATCGTTTTCATCCGTGACTGTGACCAGGATGTTCTGTGATGGGTTTGACCCCGGTGTTTTTGTGGACGTCTGGGCGAGAGAAACGTGGATAAGAAAAATACAGCCTGCCAAACAAATCGCCGACGTGCGCAACCGATGAGGCCTGAGCATGGCTGTTGTTTCTATTTTCGCTCAGGGAGAACGCATAAAGCGCGTGGAATTATTTCCGCCAGATTCAGTGCGGCAGTGGACTCCGCCAGCTTGTGCTGGCGCTATGCCGGCCACTGTTGCAGGCTAGCGAGCCGAATGGCGAGGAAGGTGCGCAGTGCGCCATTCGTCAATTTCATGTTCGGCTTGGGCGAGTTGCGTGGGTGTGAGCCGTTTTTGAAGTTCTTGTGCGGTCGTGGCGCTCTCCTTCACCGCGTCCTGGGCTAGAACTAACCACTTGTAGGCGGATACGAGACTCGTTCCATTGCTGCGCTCGGAGGCGAGCAAGCGTCCCAGGCGGTATTGCGCCTCGGCGATGCCATAATTCGCGGCCGGTTCATAGTATTTCGCGGCGGTCGCGGCATCGATGGGGCCGCCTTCTCCCGCCTCGAACATCTTCGCCAGAAGGAATTGGGCATAGGGGTGGCCTCGGTTTGCCGCCGGTGTCAGCCAACGCCGCGCTTCTTCCAAATCCTGCGGAACCCCCTGCCCGAGCAAATAGCGCGCTCCCAATCCAAATTGACCCTCGCGCTGCCCCTGGTCGGCCGCCTTTCTGTACCAGTCGACCGCTTGAGAATAGTCCAGTCGGCCGAGCTTCTTATCTACGAAGATGTCGCCTAATTCCACCTGCGCGATTGCATCGCCCAGATCGGCGGCTTTTTTTAACCAGACGATGGCATCATCGACATTGCTGCCACGCTCCGCGCGTAAGTCCCACCTTGCCAGTTCGAGCATCGCCGGAAGTAAGCCCTGCTCCGCGGCTTTGGTGAGCCAGAGGGTGGCTAGGGCATCATCTTGCGGCACCACTTCACCGCGGTGGTACATGGCGGCGAGATTCAACTGGGCAGTGGCGTCGCCCGCCTCGGCGGCGCTGCGGAACCAAGTCTCCGCCGCCGCTGCGTTTTTTGGGATGCCATCGCCCGTCGAATACATCAGCGCGAGGTTGGTGGCCGCGTCCTTCGATCCGTGTTGCGCCGCCTTGGTGTACCAGGAAACGGCCTGCTCTTTATCCGCCGGTATTCCGAAGCCCGACTGACAGAAGATTCCCATCGCTTCTTCCGCCGCGACAAAGCCACCGTTTGCGGCTCGCCGCAGCAGGCGCAGCGCTTCCGCATCATCCTGCTTGAGCAATGTGCCGGCATGGTAGGCGAGCGCTAGTGTGGTCTCAGACTCGGGATCGCCAGCTTGCGCCTTCGCTTCCAACGGCTCCAGATCGAAGATGTTTAAAGTTCGAGCTTTGTCGAGAAGCGCATAAGCGTGGAATTGAAGGGTTGCCGTGCGCGGAATCAGAGGAGGCGGCGACAGGCTTGGCACTAGCGGCCCGACGACCACCTCCGAAAACTTGGGCGCCGCTCGGTCTTTCCCGGGAACAACTGCCGGTGCGCTCGGCATTGGGGGCACCACCTCCGCACCCTTGGGCGCCGTTCGATCCGATCCGAGCACAAGCGGCGGCACACTCGGCATCGGCGGCACCGCCTCCGCCGACTTGGGCGCCACTCGTTCGGGTCCAAGGACAACGGGCGGCGCGCTGGGCATTGGCTTCACCACCTCCGCGGATTTGGGAGCGAGTGGCTGGCTCTTCGCCGCAGGTTTGTTTCCACCGCTTGCCAGAGCGGAATGCTGGCTGCCTCCGTTTGCGCCGAGCTCGATGGTGAGGTTGTTTCCGATTGAGCTGAGATTGACGACCAGCTTGTGTCCGGCAATCGCGCGCTCGCGACTCTGCGCCGACCTGAGTTCGACGACCACTCGTGCGATGGGAGACGCAACGCTGAGTGCGGCAGTGCTCACAGCAAGGACTGGTCCGCGATTTACAACAAAGCGCTGACTTGGGCCAGCCAGCTCACATCCGGGAAAATCGAATACCAGTCGGTCCGGATGCTCGAGCCTGCTCACCTCAGGTTGCACCAGCTCACTGAACGTGACTTCCACAGCAACGCTGTCAGCATGTTCAGCAACAGATATGGCACTAATTACGCAATGCGAATTGCGCGAACCGACGCCACCGGTATCTTGGGAAATAGCGGGGGCCACAGCCATGCCGACCACAAGAAACATAATCGATACTGCTGAATCGATACGCATGGCTGCGGTGGTTCCGCCCCTTTCGCGGCGCCGTGTCGGGCACTCCGCGTTCGTGATCTTAGCGGTGATGCACTCTAGCGTGGCATGCCGCGCACCGCCTAATCAAGTTCTCCTCGAAGTTTTCCCCCGAACGGAGGCGGAATTCCCTGTGGCGCACCTCGACTGACCGGTCCTCTTATTCCTGCAACACTTTCAAGGTGCAACACTTTCAAGGTCGGTTTTCGGCAGCGGGCGCGGCGGTCTCTGAGCGTGTACTTGGGATGGGGGCACTCTGTTCGGGGCGTAGGTAAAGCATCATCACACTCTATTGATGACGCCTTCTAGTCTCTCCGTTAAGGTCTCCGTGATCTCGTGGAGTTGAACAAGGCTGCCTCTTTGAAATTGGATGTCGGCTCCCGTCAAATCATCGACGAGAGCTTGGCAAAGCTGGTGGGCGGCCCGAACACGTTCGCCCGCCAATAACGAGAGCACACTGGTTGAGTCCTGATCGGTCTCCTTGCGGACGACATACTGCTGGGCAGCCCATGCGGTATTCCTGACTCGATTCAAAGCGTCGCGGAAGTCCGCCAGAACATCAGGGTCTACATCGCTGGAGAGCAACAACTTGTGTAGCCCCTGAAGCTCCGATATTCCCTTTTCTAAGCGCGAGCGAACGTTGCGACCATTTGTTGATTTGGACATCACGCTGACCTCACAATTGAAACTGACCTGAGGAACAGCACTCGCCACAAGTCATTTACAACGATTCCAGCCCTCACAATAGCAGACTAGACTCCACTAAAACCGTTACGAAGGTCCATGGCGGCGACAGAAAAATTCGTGACAGACCAGATCAGATTTTGCCAGTTCGAACAGCTGCGTAACAAACTACTCCATCTCAAACGCCAGCCACTGAAATCCGCCCCCGCGTTCCACCTGCAGCACGACCGGATCGTGCGGCTTGATCTGGTTCAGAGCCGCACGGAGAGAGCTCAAAGAGTCGATCGATGTCTGGTTCACGCTGTGGATAACATCTCCAGTCTGCAGACCAGTCGCAGAACTCATGAAATCCGCGACTCGTGCCACGACAACGACGCCGGAGGGATTGCGCAGCGTGCCCATCATGGAACGCAACGAATCGTCCAGCGTAAGCGCCAGTATCCCCAACCGGGAAACCAGGTTTTCGCGTGAATTGGCGAGATCAGGCAGAGCGTCCATTGGATCTTTCATTTCAAGCGCGGCGATGAAAAGTGTTTTTCGTTCGGTTCCACGGAGAACTTCGAGTTTCAGCACTTCATCTAAAGGATGAAGATAGAGAGCGCCGGTGAAGGCCGGCAACGTACCGATGAGGCGGCCATCAGCCCTTACTACAATGTCGCCAATCTTCAGACCGGCTGCCTCAGCGGGACCTCCCGGTGTCACGTCATCGATTACGACTCCCCAATTTTGCGCAAGCCCCAATCCTTTGGCCAAGCTGTCAGTGATCGTTTGAGCGCCTGCCTTGACCTCGATGCGATGCACGTGACCGTACTTGCGCAGGCTCTCGTAGACGAAACGCACGATCCGTGCCGGAATGGCAAACCCTAGCCCCTCGCTCCCACCCGCTGCGGAGAAAATGAAAGTGTTAATCCCGACTACGTAGCCTTCGGTATCCACCAACGGGCCGCCGCTATTCCCTGGGTTGATGGGAGCGTCGGTTTGAATGAAAACCATCGGGCGGTTCGGATCTGCCTGCCTCGCAACTGAACTCACGACGCCCATGGTCACCGAGTTCTCCAGTCCTTCAGGACTGCCCAGCGCAAACACCAACTGTCCTTGATGCACCGGCCTGCGGCTGCCCAGCGAAAGTGTGGGTAACCCCTTCTGCTCAATCTTGAGCAGGGCAAGGTCAGGCTCCTTGTGCAGGCCGACGAGCCGTGCCTCAACAATCCGCTGCTTGCCCACGGGCGCAATCTGGTCGGGAAAATCCACCGCAGGCAAAGGCAGAGCCACGTGGATGCGCTGCGCCCCTTCGACCACGTGCGCGTTGGTCATGATGTAGCCTTCCGGGTCCACAATCACTCCCGAACCAATCACATTTTCGCGGGTTATGAGCGCCGTTTGACCGTGGTTGTTCTCTTCCAGAGCTCCATAGCCGGTAACCAGAACTTGGACGACCGCAGGGGAAATCCTGGCGGTGAGTTGCTCGATTGCGGAATTCAGTTGCTGCAGCACCGCTGGCGGTTCCGCAGGCCGAGATCCCATCTGCTTTGCTTTGCCAATGTCAGGCTTCGCCGTTTCACCACCGGCGACGGCCGGGGTTTGCGGCGCCAATTGTTGGCCAAAGCTCGGCGCTACAAGCCACAGCCAGCAAAGCGACGCAGCAAGAGTAAAAAGCGAAATGCGAAATCGACCTTTGGAACCGCAAGGTGGGAAGAGCATGGCGACACACTCCTTGGGAAACACTTCTGCCGGAAACTGGCCTAAATGGCCTCTCGTTCCATCCTACGGCCCGAGCCTGCGCAGGCAAGAAGTTCAGTGGCGGCGCGCTGGCCGCTAGCGATGGCGCCGTGCAGCGTCCCGTTGTGTCCGCTGCAATCTGTCGCTTCTCCGGCAAAGAAAAGGGTATTCCCAACCGGCGTAGCCAGTCTGCGCGCAGCTTCCTCACCATCGACAAGAGCGTAACTGTAGGCAGACT
>Ga0224558_1004337_pt1 | contig 11089 bp, 8 predicted proteins | sample 714S32024metaG_FD_180682 | JGI IMG/M metagenome (GOLD analysis project Ga0224558, IMG submission 180682) | Peat soil microbial communities from Stordalen Mire, Sweden - 717 S3 20-24 | ecosystem: Environmental > Terrestrial > Soil > Wetlands > Peat | place: Sweden: Norrbotten County, Stordalen... | reverse complement strand
ACCTTTCCTTCTTACTCGCAGGATCGCTTCCGCTCGACCTCGACTTCAAGCAGAGCCTGCTCTCGACGCGGTCGGAAGCAGAACGTCTGGAGGCGGTGGTGGGCTATCTGGAGGCGATTCTGCCGGGACTGCGGCGGGCGGCGAAGGCGCGGTGGAATTAGCTGTCAGCTGTCAGCTCTCAGCTCTCAGCCAAACCAGCTTTTCCTGATGGCTGACGTGTGACAGTACCCTCCGGCGGATGAAGGAGTGCGCGTGAGAACTCGGTCGTCCCTCCGGGACTTGAATCGTTTTTCCCACCGTCCCCAGCGCTGAAGCGCTGGGCTAAGTTCGATCGCCCCTCCGGGGCTTGATTCCCGGGCGCTTCATTCGTCCCCTGGGCTAAGTTCGATCGCCCCTCCGGGGCTTGATTCTCGAGCACCTCATTGCAGTTAAATCTTATCCAGAAAAGGACACGCTATTGCAGCTAAATCTTATCCAGAATAAGGCCACGCTCCAGGAAAATATCTGCTCTTACTGAGAGCTGAGAGCTGAGAGCTGAGAGCTTCCTCAGCGGTATAATCCGCGTAAGGCTGTTTCCTTTGGGGGTTCTACCATGAGTGTTGCCCGGACTCTTGGCGAGTTGCGCCAAAGTCCTTTTACTGCACAGCGGCTGGCTTCGCGGCGGGTAAAAGATGAGCTGCGCGAGAACCTGATGTCGCGGCTGCGCGAGGGCGGCACGATCTTTCCGGGCATCGTTGGCTACGACGACACGGTGGTGCCGCAGATCGTGAATGCGATCCTTTCGCGGCATAATTTCATCCTGCTTGGATTGCGCGGACAGGCTAAGAGCCGAATTCTACGGGCGCTGACTACGCTGCTTGATCCGCAGATGCCTTACGTCGCGGGTTGCGAGATCCACGATAATCCTTACGCGCCGATCTGCCGGCGGTGCCGCGAACTGGCGGCGAAAGAGGGAGACGCGACGCCGATTGCCTGGCTGACGCCCGAGCACCGCTACGTCGAGAAGCTGGCCACGCCGGATGTCACGATCGCGGACCTGATCGGCGATATCGATCCCATCAAAGCGGCGCGCGGCGGGCACGAACTCTCCAGCGAGTTCACCGTGCATTATGGCTTGCTGCCTCGCGCCAATCGCGGAATTTTTGCGATTAACGAGCTGCCGGATCTGGCGGGCAAGATTCAGGTGGGACTCTTCAACATCATGCAGGAAGGCGACGTGCAGATTAAGGGCTATCCCATCCGGCTGCCGCTGGATGTCGCGATTGTGTTCAGCGCGAACCCGGAAGACTATACCGCGCGCGGGAAGATCATTACGCCGCTGAAGGATCGCATCGGGTCGGAGATTCGGACGCACTATCCGGCGACGGTGGAAGAAGGGATCGCGATTACCGTGCAGGAAGCCTGGCGGGATCGCGAGATCGTTGGTGAGAATGACGGCGAGAACGATCGCGACGGATCGCGGCTGCATGTTCCGAAGTATGTGCAGGAAGTGATCGAGCGGATCGCTTTCGCGGCGCGCGACGACAAGAAGATCGACAAGCGGTCGGGTGTGAGCCAGCGGCTTCCGATTTCGGCGATCGAGAACGTGGTATCGAATGCCGAGCGGCGCGCCCTGACGCATCGGGAGAAGTTTGTCGTGCCGCGGATCAGCGATATCTACGCGGCGCTGCCGGCGATCACGGGCAAGCTGGAACTGGAGTACGAAGGCGAGATGAAGGGCGCGGATCATGTGAGCCGCGAGTTGATCCGCACGGCCATTGCGAAGACGTTCGATGCATATCTGCACGGCGTCAACTTTAATCAGGTGGTGCAGTGGTTCGATCTGGGCGGCGAGATTCAACTCAGCGACAATGCCGGAGCCCAAGAAGTGCTCGAAGGCCTGCGCCAGATTCAGGGGCTGATGGAGAAACTCGGCAAGCTGAATGTGGAGCCGAAAGACAGCAGCGAGATGCAGGTGTCGGCGGCGGAGTTCGTTCTGGAAGGGCTGCACGCGCACAAGAAAATCGGACGCAACGAGGAGCGCGTGTTCAGGGCGGGAGAAAAGCCCGTGAAAATCGCTGAGAAGCAGCCAGCGTTTGAGCGGGACGATCCGGAATTCGGGCGGAAGCGAGGATTCAACTAGAGGTCTCAGTTCTTAGGTGTCAGGTCTCAGGAAAACCGCTTTTCGCTGAAACCTAACGTCTACCTTTGCGGGTTTCCTGAGACCTGAGACCTGACACCTGACACCTGACACCTAAGACCTGCTTTTATGAAACGGATTCGCTACTCCAAGTACGTTCCCGATCCCGCCAGTGAGATGAGCATGCAAGACTTGCTCAGCGCGCTTTCGGACTATTTTCTGCAGAGCGGATTCAACGACAATTTCTGGTACGAACTGCCGGAGGGCGAGCAGACTTTGGACGAGTTGAGACGGGCGCTTGAACAAGCGCTGCTCAACGGCGAGATGTTTGACGAAGAAATGCGGGACCGGCTGCAGCAGATGCAGATGGAGGGCGAACTTGAAGAGCTGATCGAGAAGCTGATCGAGCGCATGCAGGAGGAAGACTACATTTCTATCGATCAGCCTCATGATCCGTCCAAGCAATCTAGCGTGGGTGGACAGGTCGGCGACGCGCGGCAGCAGGCGAAGTTCGAGATTACCGACAAGAGCCTCGACTTTTTGGGATTCAAAGCGCTGCGCGATCTGCTGGGGTCGCTGGGCAAGTCGAGCTTCGGACGTCATGACACGCGCGACATGGCGACGGGCATCGAGGCGAGCGGCGCTTCGAAGCAGTATGAGTTTGGCGACACGCTGAACCTCGACATCACGGCGACGCTTTCTTCCGCCATAAATCGCGAAGGGCTCGGGCTTCCTCTGAACCTCGAATACAACGATCTGCAGGTGCATCAGTGCGAATATCAGTCGTCGTGCGCGACGGTGCTGATGCTCGACTGCTCGCATTCGATGATTCTGTATGGCGAGGACCGCTTCACCCCGGCTAAGAAAGTTGCGATGGCTTTGTCGCAGCTGATTCGGACGCAGTATCCGGGAGACTCGCTGTCGCTGGTGCTGTTTCACGATTCGGCGGAAGAGGTTCCGCTTTCGCAACTGGCGCGGGTGAAGGTTGGTCCGTACTACACGAACACGCGCGAGGGCCTGCGCATGGCGCAGCGCATCCTGCAGCGGCAGCGCAAGGACATGAAGCAGATCGTCATGATTACCGACGGCAAGCCCTCCGCACTTACGCTCGAAGACGGGCGCATATACAAGAACGCGTTTGGGCTCGACCCGCTGGTGGTCAGCCAGACGCTCGAAGAAGTATCGAAGTGCAAACGGGCGGGCGTGCTGATCAATACGTTCATGCTGGCGTCGGACTATGGACTGGTGCAGTTCGTCCAGAAAGTGACGCAGATGTGCCGCGGCAAGGCGTATTTCACGACGCCGTATACGCTGGGGCAATATTTGCTGATGGATTACATGTCGCGGAAGACGAAGACGATTCATTAGGAGGCCGCGGAAAGACTGGTTCCCGCGCAAAAAAGTGTGACCTCAGCGGCTAAAGCCGTCGATGAAAATAAGCCAGGTATCGCAGCGGCGAAGGGCTGCAACTCCTGACATCGTAATCCGAAAACGCGTTACTGACTATCGTTCAATCACCTAGCACAGTGTCATTCTACATGCGCCAGTAACTACCAGGTTGACCGTCATCCGGGCACCAGGTTGCCCAGGCCACAGATCACCAACCCCAAATCCACATCACTCTGCAACGTGACCCTGAGCACAGACAATTCACCCTGGATTGCTGTCAAATTGGCTTGGTCGTAGACCAAGAACTTGCGTGAGCGAGAGTCGGAGAACTGCGGGCTTTAGGTTGCAGTGGTTTGGGCCCCGCGTACGGTGCAAAACAGCCGAGTTGCCGCATACGGGGACCGCAAAACCGATGCTGTGACTCGGCTTTAGCTTTTTGCGAAGGGATACGGGAAAGGAGTCGTCGGCGAATGGATTCTTATCTTCATCCCGTGCCGACCGCGACTGCACCGTGTTGATCAGGGGAGGAAGCGGGCGCGGGCAAGGAACTGGTTTCCCGCGCAATCCATAATCTGAACTTGTAAATAGACACCGATATCGCAGTTATTAAGCTTGTGGCTGAGACTGACTGGCGGAACTTGGAATTCTGGAGGCTGGAACGTTGAAGCTGGAGAGATTGAACTCGTTCATATTGGCGGACACTGAAAAGTGTGTCGGCTGCAGGACCTGCGAGATTGCCTGCGTGCTTGCCCACATGGCAGTTCCTCCCGAGGTTGCGGGAGAGGTGAACGCCAGGCTGATCCCCAGGCTGTTTGTGGTGAGCGCAGGAGAGGTTACGGCCCCGGTCATGTGCCGGCATTGCGAGGACGCGCCCTGCGCAAATGTCTGCAAGATGTCGGCGATCTCGCGGGTGGACGGCAGGGTCCTGGTCGACACCGAGCGCTGCGTGGGTTGTCATCTCTGCCTGATGGCCTGTCCGTTTGGGGCCATCGAATTTGCCCCACAAGACCGTGACGCCGCACCAATCTATGCGACGGCAGCAAAATCCAGCGGCGAAAAAAACAAAACAACGATGTACCGGGCCACGAAGTGCGACCTGTGCAACGATCGCGTAGATGGGCCAGCTTGTAGCAGCAACTGTCCGGAAAAGGCATTAGTGCTGGTGAATGCGGCGGCGGCGACACGACGGCGCAGGAACGAGGCCGCGCTGGAGCTGTTGGCAGAGCAGAACGCGGTTTGGGTGTAGCTCTTTGGGCGTAGATCGAGGAAGTGACGATGAACACCGACGGGTTCATCCAGATTGATCAGGAGTTGTGCACGGGTTGCAGACATTGTGGAGACAACTGCCCGGTGCAAGCCATTTCCGGGGAGCCCAAGAAGCCGCAATCGGTGAGCGCCGAACGCTGTGTAGCTTGCGGACAGTGCGTGCAGATCTGCAGCGCGTTTGATTCGATCTTCGACGAGCCCTGGGGAAGGCGCGCGGAGCGGCTGCAGGAACGCGAAATGCCGCAGTCGGTGACGGAGCCTTTGTTCGCGGCGCATGATCGCAACTTCCTTCCGGAAATCGAAGCGGCGCTGATCGAACGGAATTTGCGGACGGTGGCGCACTGCGACGCTTCCGTCATTGGACCCCTGGCGGAGTTCGGACTGCGCAGCGGAAGCATCAAGCCGGGACAAGTGGTCGCCGCGCTGCGCAAGCTGGGCTTCCACCGGGTGTACAGCAATACCTTCGCGGTTGGAATCGCCATCCTGGAGCAGGCCAGGGAAATCGCCGAACGAGTGCAGAAGGGCGGGAATCTTCCGGTCATCAACTCTTCGTGTCCGGCGGCCGTGCGGTTCATCGAGCAGTCATTCCCGGAGTTGATTCACTTCCTGTCGGGATGCCGCTCTCCGCGGCAGATTGCGGGCAGCGTGACCAAGACCTATCTGGCGCAGCAATACAAGACGGATCCGGCCTATCTGTTCAATGTTTCTGTGGCGTCGTGCACGGCGCACAAATTGGAAGCTACGCGGAGCGAGTTGCGGGTGGGAGAGCATCGCGACATCGACGCCGTGCTTACCGGGCGCGAACTGGCTTGGATGCTGAAGCATTATGGCATTGAGCCTTCCCAGCTTGAGGAATCCGAGTTCGACCAGGAGTTGCCGCCGATTGATGAGCTGCGAAAGGTCTTTTGCCATATCGGCGACCTTGCACAAGCAGTTCTGGAAACCACGGGGGAACTGATGGGCGTGGACCAGGCAGCGGTCGAGTGTAGCGCAGCCGATGGCGGGGGAGCGTGTTTCTCCAAAGTTCGGATTGGCGACGGAGAGTATGGGGCGGCATCGGTTTCGGGGCTGCAAAACGCGGTGCCTTTTCTGGAAGCGGTGCGAAAAGGCGAAAGCTCGTTCCGCTATTTGGAGCTTATGGCATGTCCTCTGGGCTGTGTCAGCGGTGGGGGGCAGCCCAAGGTTCTCTTGCCGGAGCGCAGAAAACCGATTTATGCCATGCGGGCGAATTCGACCGCGCTCGCGTTTGCTAAGCCGGGAGCAAGGCTTTCCACGAATGCCGCCATCAGCCATCTGTACGAGGACTTTTTCGGCAAACCGTGCGGCGACAAGTCAAACCATGTGCTGCAGACGCGGTATGTCGAGAGGTCCATTGAGGTGCAACCGGTTCAGGCCAACAGTTCGTAACCGCTCTTGGCCGAGGGAAGCAATGCGTTTTCGACTTACAAATTCCTGGTCCTTCGAGGTGAGGCAATGAGCTATCTATCTCCAAAAGAAGTTGCAGCGAGTGCGGTGGAAATCGAGTGCAGTAAGGCCAATCTCAGCATAAGCAAGATGATTACTCTTGGATTTCTGGCGGGCGCGTTCATCGCGTTCGGGGCAGAAACAGCGACCCTGGTCGCCCATGACATTCCGGGAGTAGGTTTGGGGCGACTGGTGAGCGGCATGGTGTTCTCGGCAGGCCTGATGATGGTCGTCATCGCCGGCGCGGAACTGTTCACCGGAAATGTCCTGATGTTCCTGGACGTGTTGGATGGCGAGGTCACGGTCACCAAATTGTTGCGCAGCTGGTTCTGGGTGTACTTCGCAAATTTTGCCGGTTCGCTCGCCGTTGCGTATCTGATGTATCTCTCCGGGTTGTGGGCACTCGACAACAACCTGGTGGGCGCCTCCGCGATCAAGATCGCACTCGGCAAATGCGGACTCACTTTCACGTCCGCGCTGGTTCGCGGCGTCTTCTGCAACTGGCTGGTCTGTTTGGCGATCTGGATGGCGTGGGCCAGCAAGGACATAGTCGGCAAGATTTTCGGAATTTTCTTCCCCATCACGCTATTCGTCGCCAGCAACTTTGAGCACAGTATCGCCAACATGTATTACATCCCCGCCGGAATTCTGGCGAAGGCGAACCCGGGAGCGGTCGAGGCGAGCCATCTCGGCGACAAGCTGGGGATGCTCAACTGGCACACCTTCCTGGTCAACAACCTGGTTCCGGTGACGATTGGCAACATTCTCGGTGCGGCAATTTTTGTGGCGACTTTCTATTGGTTTAGCTATGTGCGCGGCAGCCATGTTCAGGGCGCGGCCGCGGCGCCTGCCCCGGACGCAACCTCGCTGAGGGAGGCGTTGGTACGGCGCGCGTTCGCGGAGAACTGCCCGGCGTTCCAGTCATGTCCAGCCGTGGCAAGCGTGGAGAAAAAGCAGGAGAAACCGGACCTGGTTGGAACGGGCAAGTAGTAGAGCAGGGAGATTGCAGGGCGGCTTAGCAGCCGCCCCGCAATGGAGCGGGCGCATGGGAGTCTTGCTCATAACACCGGAGAGATGTATCAGCTGTCAGGCCTGCGAGCTGGCGTGCTCCTTCGCGCACGAAGAGGAATTCAATCCTTCGCGGGCGCGGCTGTCGGTCATGTCCTGGGATGGCGAAGCGCATTCGGTCCCGGTCATGTGCCTGCAATGCGAAGAGGCGGCATGCCTGGCAGCCTGTCCGGCGCAGGCGATCAGCGAGGACGCGCGGACCGGAGCGCGCCTGGTGAACCACACCAGGTGCATTGAGTGCCGGACGTGTATGAACGTGTGTCCTTTCGGGTCCACGTGGTACGACACCCAGGGCCGGAAGATTCTGAAGTGCGATCTGTGCGACGGAGACCCGCAGTGCGCGAAGGTGTGCCCGTCGGGAGCTATCACCAGCGTCGAACGCACGTCGGTAAGCATTTCGCGGCGCAAGCAGGCAGCGTCGAAGCTGAAAGCAATCATGAGTCGGGGAATATGGCCATGACGTTTGGCTGGCGCGGACAATTTCTTCGAGTGAACCTGACGAGCGGAAAGCTGTGCACCGAACCGCTTCGTCCGGAAGAGGTCAAGGATTGCATTGGGGCGCATGGCCTCGCCATTCATCTCTACAACAAGGAAGTGCCTGCCGAAGTCGAGGCGGGATCTGCGGAGAACGCCCTGATCTTGGCGACTTCGCCGCTGACCGGAACGCTGCTGCCCAACGGCGGCCACTATAGCGTTCTAACTCGCGCCACGCGAGGCGTGGGCCTGAGCAGTGCCAACCTCGGCGGCGCCTGGGGACCCGAACTGAAGTATGCGGGATTCGACGCGATTGTCGTACAGGGCAAATCGCCCAAGCCGGTTTATCTCTGGATCAGCGACGGTGTCGCCGAAGTGCGAGACGCCGGCCACCTGTGGGGCAAGAATGTGGGGGAGTGCGGTGATCTGCTGCGCGCGGCAACCGACAAGAAGGCGCACGTGTGCTGCATTGGTCCGGCGGGTGAAAACCGGTTGGGCGTGGCGGCGATGGTCAGCGATGGGAAGTTCGCTTGCGGCGCGAATGGCGTGGCCGCGATCTTTGGCGAAAAAAACCTGAAGGCGATCGTAGTCCGCGGAACCAGGGGGATACGCCTGGCCCGTGCGGCGGAGTTCATGGCAACCACCCAGAGGGTGCGCCAGGACTCGGCTACCACGCTTCTGCGCGGCAAGGGAAGCAGGCTGCAAGGCCCGGTGCTGCTGGTGAGCGCTGTCGCCGAGGACACCGAGGCGTTGCCCAGCGACGGCGTGCGACCGAGGAGTTGTTTCGGGTGCACGACCGTCTTCTCCTCGTTCGCGGATGAGTTGACGGGCGAGACCATCGCAAGATTCCACAATGAAAGTTTGCCCCAGGTTGACGCGGCACAATTGCGCGAACAGCGCGCGTTTGTCGACCTCGGCCTCGATTATGTGTCGGCCAAGGCGGTGCTTGCCTCGTGCAAATGCGACGACATGCAAGACCAGGTGGAACTGGCAGGCAAGCTCGCGCGCGGCGAGCTTGGCGAAAACACGGAGGCAGAAGTGAGGCCGGGGGAAGCCGGCAATAGCGGATGTGTGGTCGGCGGCTATGTTCTGGTTCCAGCGATGGCGACGGCCGGGCTGGGGAATGATGCGGGCGCGGACGCATCCATGTTGGCAGCGGCAGAGTCGGCAGGATGCTGTCCCTTCGCGGCGGCCTTGATGAAGGCTCCGGAGATTGCATCTCTGTTGAGCTCGGCGACCGGAATGGACTATACGCCGGAAGATGTTTTGCGGGCCGGCAGGCGGATCGCCACGGCGGCGGGAAAGTGAGAGTAAATAATGCCAGCGACTGTCACTGAACGGCCAGATTCGCAGCTAAGCGCTCCCGCGATGCCGCCACGGCGCGAGATTCCGCTGCCAGTTGCTCCATCCACCGGAAGCAACGGACTGTTCTTGCTGGCATTGTTGCTCTCCGCGCTTGCCATGTGCGGCTCGCTGGGGCTTGTGATCCGCAGCCGCGGCGCGATTCTGGCCAGGGATATCGGCAGCCTGCCCTGGCTTCCGTCGAAGGAAGCCCTATTCGGAGTGCGGATTGACGCGCTGAGTTGCCTGATGCTGCTGGCCGTGACGATCTGCGGTTTCCTCATCATTCTGTACTCCGGCGCCTTCATGAGCCGCAGCAATCGCGAGCACCCCTCCGACAAGGGACAGGGCCGCTATTACTTCTTCATGGTGCTGTTTGTCGCCGCCATGATCGGCCTTGTGTGCTCGCCGAATCTCTTCCAACTGTTCATCTTCTGGGAGCTGACCACACTCTGTTCCTGGGGGCTGATCTCGTTTTACGGAGACCACGCGGCGCTCGTTTCCGGCTACAAGGCCCTCCTGATGACGTACGCGGCGGGGATGTTTCTATTGGCCGGAGTCATCCTGGTCTACATCAATACCGGTTCCTTTGCGTTCAGCGCCATTAACCTGCTGGCGCCATCCACCAAGACCCTCGTGATCGTCTTCATGGCGATTGCGGCCTTTGGCAAGGCCGCGCAATTCCCATTTCAGACGTGGCTTCCGAGCGCGATGACGGCGCCGACTCCGGCTACGGCGTATCTGCACGCCGCGGCCATGGTTAAGGCGGGCATCTACCTGATGGCGCGCCTGGTGCTGACGGTGGCGGTGTTTCCGCCGAAGCTGGCAGTGCTGTTCAGCGCCATGGCGATCGTCACCATGTACGTCGGGGTGTTGCAGTATGCGGTGCAGGACGATTTGAAGCGGCTGCTGGCCTACTCCACGATCGCGAACCTTGGCTACATGATGCTGGGACTCGCCCTGGGCGCGTTGGGGTCGCCGATTGCCTTGCGTGGCGGCCTGCTTCACCTGATCGGCCACGCCTTCACCAAGAGCCTCTTGTTCCTGGCCGTGGGCGCGGTTTCCTACGCAGCCGGCACGCGGAGCATCGCCCAGCTGAGCGGTCTGGGAAAACGGATGCCGGTGACGGCCTTGGCGTTCGTCATTGGCGCCATGGCGATCAGCGGCGTGCCTCCGTTCAATCTCTTCTGGAGCAAGTTCCTGATTGTCGCCGGGGCGATCCAGTTGAACAGCGGTTGGGGAGTGGCGTTGGCAGTACTGGTACTGGCAGAGAGCGTCATAGGCTTTGCGTGCTTCCTGCGAGTGGTCCACAAGGTCTTCCTGGGGCCGCTTTCGGAGGCCGCGGATGCGGCACAGGATCCCCCGGCTGGGATGTTGACTGCTCTCATTGTCCTCATGGCGTTGACGCTATTCTCCACGCTTTTTGCGCTGCCGCTGATCGGCAGGATAGTGCAAGGGTGAGTTGAGATGAATGCGGCTGAAATCTTCGTCGTGGTGATGTCGCTGCTGGGGCTGACCAGCTTGCTGTCACTGTTGTGCGGCTCGCAACGGATCATGGCCGGAGTGCTCAACTTCATTGGGATACTTCTGGCCAGCGTGGGAATGCTGTCTCTGGCGGTGCGCGCGCTGCTGGGTGGCCCGGTGCAATTCTCCTTCGGAACGGTGCACCTGCTCGGGCTGAACTCGCAGCTCGCCTTCTCCATCGATGCGCTGGGCGCGGTGTTCATTGCCATCATCACGGTTCTCTCCACGGCTTCCTCGCTCTACAGCATCCGTTATCTGACGCATTACACGCGCGAAGATCCGCGGCGCTACTACTTCCCGTTCCCCTTGTTCGTGGGGGGAATGCTGGCGGTGGTCGCCTGCTCCGACTGGTTCTGGTTTCTGGTCTTCTGGGAGGTAATGACGCTGGCCTCTTACTTCCTGGTGATGTTTGAGAACGTGGAGCAGGAGAACTTGTCGGCGGGA
>Ga0224558_1004335_pt1 | contig 11096 bp, 6 predicted proteins | sample 714S32024metaG_FD_180682 | JGI IMG/M metagenome (GOLD analysis project Ga0224558, IMG submission 180682) | Peat soil microbial communities from Stordalen Mire, Sweden - 717 S3 20-24 | ecosystem: Environmental > Terrestrial > Soil > Wetlands > Peat | place: Sweden: Norrbotten County, Stordalen... | reverse complement strand
CTTTCTCGCGCGGAGAATTGCACGCCGTGCGGTCGGTCTCCATGCTGGCGCCCAACCTGAACGGTACGGTTCAGATCACGCGGCTGGCTCCGGTTGGAGCGCTGGCTCACGATAAGGACCTCGTCATCGAGTACGACGATTCCGAGCGCCAGGCCGCCCTCGAAGAGGCGCGGCTGGGGGTGCAACTGGTGGACGAGCAGATCAAACAGGTCAAGGCCACCCAGGACATCCAGGCGAGCCAGGATGCGTTGGGCCTGCTAGCGGCGCGTTACGCCATCCGCACGGCGGAGTTGAACGTGCAAATGAACCCCATCCTGGACGTCATTGACGCCAAGAAGAACATCCTGGCGCTCGATGAAGCCAAGCGGGCGCTGACACAACTGGAAATCGACGCCAAGTCGCGGCAGGACCAGTTCGCTTCGCAGCTCGCCGTCTATCAGGAGCAGCGCAACCGCAGTCTGCTGACGGTGACGCAGGAATTGGGCCGCATCGCGCAGACCAAGTCCCTGGCGCCGATGACCGGGTTAGTGGCCATCCGGCAGAACCGCGCCGGGAATTTCAACTTCGGCCAGCAGATGCCCGACATACGGGAAGGCGACACACTCCAGCCGGGCATGCCGGTGGCGGACCTGCTGGACCTTTCCGAAGTCGAAGTATGGGCCAAGATCGGCGAACTCGACCGCGCCAACCTGAAGGAAGGCCAGGATGCGCTCTTGCAGCTCGACGCCGTTCCGGACAAGCAGTTTCACGGCAAAATCAAAACCATGAGCGGCACCGCGACCTCGGACGTGTTCTCCGGCGATCCCTCCAAGAAGTTCGATGTAGTGTTTTCGGTGGACATGCGGCAACTGCTCTCGGGATTGGGGATGAAGCCCGCCGAAATCGATGGCATCATGGCGACGGCGGTAGAGAACGCCAAGAAGAACCTGGGGACCTCCAACCCCGGCTCGATGTTCAGCGCCGGGCCGGGCGGCGAGCAGGGTGGGGCGCCGGGCGGAATGCCGGGCGCGGAGGACAACCAGGATCAGGGCGGCGGGCGGGGACGTGGCGGCCGCGGCGGCCGCGGCGGAGGCATGTCCGCGGCAGACCGCCAGAAGATGCAGGATTTGATCAAACAGTCTCAGAACAGCACTCCGGCCGAGCGCCAGAAGCTGCTCGATCAGTTCACCCAGTCAATGGCTAGCGGCCCAGGAGCCTCGGGGCGCGGCGGTGAAGGCCGTGGCACTGGCGGGCGCGGCGGTGAAGGCCGCGGCGGCGGCGGCGGGCGGCAGGGTGAAGCAGCGGCTACCGGCGCGGGCCGCGGCGCGGCCCAGGGAGCCGTTGGCCGCGCAGGCGACAACACCCTGCAAGAGTTAGTCAAACGGTACACCGTTTCGCAATTCACCGAAGAGGAGCGCAACAACGCCAAACTGCCGCTTCCTCCGGAACAGGACACGCAGGTGCAGGTGCTGCTGCGGCCCGGGCTTTTGGCCGACGTGGAAATCCAGATCGAGAAGATTCCGGATGCCTTGCACGTCCCCGCCCAGGCGGTTTTTCAAAAGAATGGAAAACCGACGGTGTTCGTGCAGTTGAAGAACAAGAGATTCGAGCCCCGGGAAGTGCAACTCGTCAAGCAGAGTGAATCCATGATGGTGCTGGCTTCGGGCGTGAAGGCGGGCGATATCGTGGCGCTTTCCGATCCCACGGCCGACAAGTCGGGAAAGAAGGAAAAGGGCGAAAAGAAATCGCAGAGCAGCCCCATGGGCGGCATGGGGGGAGGGAAATAGCCATGATGCTTTTTTCGCACGTTCTTCCCGAATTGAAGATGGGGATGGCCAGCCTCTTTGCGCACAAGCTGCGCAGCCTGCTGACCATGCTGGGCATGATCTTCGGCGTGGGCGCGGTGGTGGCCATGCTCTCCATCACGGCCGGCGCGCAGAAGGAGATGATGAGCTTCATCGATCAGCTCGGCGTCAACAACATCATCGTGGAGGCGCATGAAGCGGTGGACCGCAACGAGCTGCAGCTCGTCCGCGCCGTTTCGCCGGGGCTGAGTTTTCGCGATTACCGGGCCATCTCGGAAAACGTGCAGGGTCTGGTGGCCATCACGCCGCGCAAACGGTTCAAGCCGCAGAAGCTGCTGCCCAAGACAGCCCAGGAACCACCCCAGCTCATCGGCGTGCTGCCGAATTTCGTGGAGATCAACAGCCTGAAGCTGGTGGCCGGCCGATTCTTCACCGACGAAGAGAACCAGGCTTCGACGCCGGTGTGCGTGCTGGGCGAAAGCGCCAAAGTGAACCTGCTGGGTTACGACAATGCCGTCGGCAAGTACGTAAAGGTCAACGACACGTGGCTGCAGGTGATCGGGGTGCTGACGCCGGCGGCCGGCAGCGATGCGGAAGTGGAAGGCGTGCAGTCGGTAAACCGCAACAACATGGTGATTGCGCCGCTCAACACGGTGATGCGCCGGTTCGAGGACAACACCAGCTATCTGAAGGACGAAATCGACGGCATCTACATGAAGGTGGGAACGGGCGTCGATTCCATCGAAACCTCCAACGTGGTGCGCGCCATTCTCGAGGCGACCCACAAGGACGCGGGCGATTTCACCGTGGTGGTGCCCGCGGGCCTGCTGGAGGAGCGCCGGCGGACCCAGTTCATCTTCAGCATCGTCATGATCTGCATCGCCGGCATTTCGCTGCTGGTGGGCGGCATCGGCATCATGAACATCATGCTGGCGACGGTTCTGGAGCGGACCAGGGAAATCGGCATCCGCCGCGCCATTGGCGCCCGCCAGAGCGACATCGTGCGCCAGTTCCTGACCGAGGCGGTCCTGATCTCGATTGCCGGCGGTCTGATCGGCATCGCCTTCGGGTTCACGTTGTCCCAGATCATTGCGTCCGCCGCGGGCTGGTCGACGGTAGTGACCGGTTCTTCCATCGCGATTGCATTCGGCGTGTCGGTATTCATCGGACTGTTGTTTGGAATTTATCCGGCCGTTCAGGCCGCGAAATTAGATCCCATCGAGGCCATTCGTTACGAGTAGAACTATGTTGTTCCGAACTTTATTTACAGGCATTCTTCTGACGGCGGGCGCGCTGGCGCAGACGTCGTCGTTCCCCAAGCCGTCTTACTTTCGCGAGGCGTTCCAGAGGACCCAGACCAAGGTCGAATTGAAAGACCCGGTGCGGCTCAAGGACTTCGTGGCCAACGGCAAGCTGGAGCTTTCTCTCAAGCACTTCCTGGAGCTGGCGATGGCCAACAACACGGACATCCAGCTCCAATTGATCAGTCTGGAGATTCCCAAGAACAATATTCTGGCGACGTTCGGGGTGTGGGATCCGAAGGCCCTGGCGAGCTTTGCCACCACGCGGTCCACCACCGTGCCTACCAATGCGACCACCGCTCAGAATGCCTCCTCACTGACGAAAGCGCTCACCCAGCCTTATAACCTCCAATACTCCCAGACGCTGCCGGAGGGGTTGAGCTATACGGCGAGTTTTTCCGGGTCGAAGAGCTCCCAGACCAACTCGTACAACAACTACAACCCGTCGCTGACGGCGAACATGCGGTTCAGCGCCACCCAGCCGTTGATCCAGAATTTCGGCTCGTATGTGAACCGGATTCCGCTGATGACGGCACAGAGCAATTACCGGATATCGGATTACGCTATGCGGGTGCAGCTCTTGACCTTCGTGAACACCGCCGAGACTGCTTATTGGAACGTGATCTCGGCGCGCGAAAACGTGCGGGTGGCGGAAAGCGGCCAGAACAATGCCGCCGAGTTTCTGAAGTACATGCAGAAAGAACTGGAACTCGGGGCGCTGTCGCCGCTCGATATTTATAACCCGGAGCAGTCGCTGGCTACCGCCGAGCTCAGTGTATCGCAGGCGAAATTCGCTCTGGCCCAAGCCGAGGATACGCTACGCCACCAGATGGGCGCCGACCTCGACCCGGAGATCCGCAAACTCCCCATCTTGCTGACCGAGTCGGTGGACCTGGGGCCGGCCGATTCCATCGCCGTGGATGCGGAGCAGGCGGTAGTGAAGGCGCTGGTTAACCATCCGGCCATGAGACAGGCCTTGCAGAAGCTGGATGTGGACGACCTCGGGATCCACTCCGCCAAGAACGGCCTTCTTCCCAATCTCTCCTTTTCCCTGTATTACCAATCCAACGGCACCGGCGGCATGTACAGCCCCGGCCTTTCGACAATCGCCGGAGCCGGCGGTCCGTCGGCGGTGATTCCGGGCGGCATCGCCGATGCGATGGACCAGATGTTTGGATTCGGGTATCCGACCTACTATGCGGCCCTTACCCTGAACCTTCCCATCAGGAATCGCGCCGCCTCGGCGGCCATGGCCACCGCGATCGTCCAGAAAAAGACCGACATGCTCAACTTGCGCAACCAGGGGCAGGCCGTCCGCTTGAACATCCTGACTGCCGTATCCAAGCTGGAGGGCGCCAAAGAACAGTTGAAGCTGGCCAAAACCGCCATGGATTTCGCGCAGAAGAACCTGGACGCCGAGAACACCAAGTTTCAGCTCGGCACGGAAACCAACCAAAACGTCATCAACGCGCAGACCGTGCTGGTGCAAGCGGAATCGGCCGTGGTCACCAATCAGGTCGGCGTTCGGATGAATCTGCTGAACCTGCTGACCCAGACGGGCGAACTGCTGGACGAGCGGGGAATCGTAATCCGGTAGGCGCGTAGCGCCGGTGGCGCTACCACACAATGCAAACGCTGATTCTGGCGCTGCTGCTGGCAGCCGTGCTGGCTTTCTTTCTGTCCACGGTGCAGAGTCGTGTGCGGGGCGCGTTGCATGTCCGCACAGCGGCCATCTGGGCCGCTCCGTTTCTTCTCGCCGCCATCTTCAGCGGCGCGGCCGCGCTGGCGGGCGCGTTCAGCTTCCGACTGGCGCTTCTGGTGTTAGGGTATACAGCCGCGCCGGTGGCCTGCGCGTGGATTGAAGGCGCCGGGCTCATCCCGCGGCCGGCGGCGCTCGATTTCGTGGCCATTCTGTTGCTCTGGCTGCCGCTCGAATTCGCTGTCGGCGCCCGCTTGGTCCCGCGCCCGGCGCAAGCGTTCCTGCACAGCGTGGCGTATGCCATCGCCATTCTCCTGGGTCTGGTGCTGTTTACCGGATTCCGCTCGTTCCCGGGCATGAAGTACAACTTGCCGCGGCGAAGGTCCGATTTCGGGCTGCCTCTGGCGGCTTTCGCCATCACGGCGCCGGTCCTGATGGTTGTTGGGATCGCCCTAGGGTTCATTCCCATGCCGCACTGGCCGGGGGCTGCGGCAACCGCCGGCCGGATGGCCGGAGCTTTTGGAGTGATCCTGGCGGGCACGGCGCTGCCGGAGGAAATCCTCTTCCGCTCGCTCATTCAGAACCTCATCATGCTGCGCTTCGGCGCCGGTTGGCGCACGCTGCTGGCGGCCGCTTTGATTTTCGGCTGCGCCCACCTGGACAACGGCCCGCAGCCGTTGCCGAACTGGCGCTACATGATCCTGGCGACCATTGCGGGCGTGGCGTACGGCAAGGTCTTCCAACGATCGTCGACCGTGCTGTCTTCGGTGGCGCTCCACGCCATGGTGGATTGGACCAAGCACTTCTTCTTTTAGGGCGCCGCGATGGCATCCTCGACGGATACGTGGTTCGCCTCCAGGGTCAGCCCCAGGCCCTGGTCGAGGGCGATTCGATTGTGGATATAAGCGGCCGCCGCCGCCAGTTCGCTGGATTGCGCTGTCGCCAGATCGCGCCTGGCTGCGACCACAGTGGCGATGGTGGATGCCCCCATCTGAAATCTCCTCTCTTCTCCCTGGAGTAGTTTCTCTACGATGGTTTTGTGTTCGGCGGCCGCCTGATATTGAGCGCGCGCCTGCTGCAGAGCCATCACCTGGCTGGCCACCTCCACGGCAAGCTGATTGAACGTCTTCTGCGCGTTCAATTGGGTTTGCCGGTGGGTCAACTGGTCCATGGCATGATCCGCCTGGGCTTGCGTATTTTCCAACTGGGCCGAGAACCGTACGCCCACGCGCTCATTGGGAAAGTTGCGGCGAAACACCTGTCCCAGGGCCGCGCCGGCGCCGCCCACAAAATAGGGGTCCGGACTTGCCCCCGGGACGGCTTGGCCGGTCTGGCCGACGTTGCTGCTGGTGGCGAAGACCTGCAAGCTGGGAAGCAGGCCGTTGGAAATACTGGAAGCCTGCATTTCCGCCAGCTCCGCCCTCAATTTGGCGTCGGCCACATCGGGCCTCCGGTTCATGGCGGTTGCCAGAAGCTCGCGCAGAGGGGGCAAATCGTCGGTCTCGGGAACCGCCAGCGTATCGAACGCGATGATATGCGCGGCGGCCAACGCGGGGTCGGACTGCCCGTGCCAGCTCAGGGCATCCTTCAGAGCATTTTCCCGCTGCCCGGCGGCGTTCAAGGCCACCGCCAGCGCCTGTTCCTGAAGCGCCAGGGCCGATTTGGCTCGGATCTGTTCGACCGCCGGGACCGCTCCCACGGCGATCTCCTTGCGTGTGGCCTCATCGAACTCCTGGGCGATGTCGCGATTGCGCCGCTTGTATTTCACGTCGTCGGACGCCACCGAAAGGTCCCAGTACCGGTCGAGGACGTTGGCCACCACCGCCATAAGGCGCATCTGGAATCCGCGGTCCGAGCTGGCCGCGCGTCGTCTCGCCGCCCGGATAAAGCGGCCATTGACCCTTTCGCCAAAACCCTTCAGCAGATTGTGGCCGATGACCACCCCGAGGCTCGCCGAAGAGGTCGGATTCAGAACATCGGTGGGTGCGGATTCATTCAGGTAAGCCCCGTTGTACGTCATTCGCACCGTGCCGCCGCTCAACAAGCCCTGTGACACCTGGCCGTAGTAGGACCGGGTGGCGTAAACCAGTTCGTTGGTGCCGGCCTGCACAAGCTGGTCTTGAAAATACGTCTGGTGCCCGAAGACTGTGTAGGCGGTGAGAATCGGGTCGAGCTGCGGGGTGACGGGGCCGATTTGCTGGATGTTGGCGGCTCCGGCTTGGGCCGCCGCTCCACTGCCGCCACTCCGGCTGCCGGCCACGCCCTGCCCGGAGGCCAGCGTGACGGTGGCGCCGGTCCCGCTCTGGACGCCACGCAGCGCCCCACCCGATTCGGCCCGCTGCAAGTCCCATCCGGACGCCAGTATCCTGTACCGTTCCACCTCCAGGTCCAAGTTGTTTTCAATGGCGATGGCGATGGCATCCGGCGCCGTCAGATAAAGGTTCCCGGCCCGAATCATGGCATGCAGGCGCGATGCATCGGACACGCGCAGCGGCGGCACGGTATCCGCCCGATAGGACCGGATGACGGGCACGCCGGCGGGTTTCACCGGGGCGATGGGCGAAAGCTGCTGCCCCTGCGCGGCGCCGGCCACCAAGCAGGCCAGAAATGCGCGCCAGCGATTCGACTGGTTATTTCCTGACATCCTATTTCCTCCCCGCACCAGGGTTTGGCAAGACAGACTGGCGCTGGACCATCCCCGAAGCGGCTTCCGGCATGCTGATGCCGTTTCTTTCCAGCGTGATTCCCAGGGCCTGCTCGAAGGCGATACGAGCATGGGTATAGTTCGCCATGGACTGCACCTCTTCGCTCTCGGCCGTTACCACGTCGCGCTGGGCTTGAATCACCAGGGCGTTGGAGGAGCTGCCAAGCTGGTACTTTCGCTGCTCCGCCTTGAGGGTTTCCTCGGCCAGCTCTCTGGCCCGGACGGCGGTTTCGTAGCGGACCTGCGCCTGCTGCAGGCCGATCACCGCGTTGCGAACGTCGACGCCCACCTGGTTCACGCTCTTTTCGAGCCCAAGCTGCAATTGCCGAAGCTGCAACTGGTCGGTCACGTAGTCGGCCTGCGCCGCGCGATTGCGGAGGGCGATGGTGAGGGAAATACCGGCGGAATAGTCCGGAAAGTTGCGGCGGAGAAGTTGGCCCAGAGCTGTGCCGTAACCGCCGATATAAAACGGGTCGGGAGTGCCATATTCATACCCCACGTTGAGGGCATTGGGAACTCCGGCCTGCGCGTGATTGGTGAACGTGGCGAAGGCCTGCAACTGGGGTTTCAGCTCACTGCGATCTCCTTTGAGAACCAGCGCCTGACTGGCGATGTTGAGCCGGTTTTGCTGGAGGTCCGCGCGTTCGGCCAGCGCCTGCGCCACCAGCTTCTTGGTGGGAGGGATCTCCAGCGCCGGCGGCACTTCGATAGGGTCGATCGGAACGATGTGGACGTCCGCCAGCACGGGGTCTTCAATTCCGTGTTTGCTCAAGGCGTTTTCGAGGACGATTTCCTGTTGCAGAATGTTGGTCTGCGCCAGCAGCACATCCTGCTCGCGGGCGGGAATCTCGGCCTGGGCACGGGTAGCTTCGATGGCCGCCTTGGCGCCGATGGCCACCTCCTTCTTGCTGTCCTCGTACAGCTTTCGGGCCGCATCCAGCGCCTGCCGTTTGAGGCGCAGGTCCTCGTTGAAGGTCACCAGGTCCCAATACAGGTTCAGGACGGCGGCCACCGTGGTGATCACCTGAAACTTGAGTTGCAGATCGGACACCTTTACGTTGTTTCCGGCGATGCGGATGTAGCGGCTGTTCACCGAGGAGCCGAAGCCCTGAAGCAGGTTCTGCGTCATGCTCACGCTCAAACTGCCGGTATCGATGGGGTTCAACAGGTTGCTGGGACTGTTGCTGCTGTTCCGCGAGGCGCCGTACGAGGCGGAGACAAAGGTTCCCGGCAGGAACTGCTGGCTATAGCCGAAGCTGAACGAACGCGATCCCTGGACCAGGTAATTGGTTTGATCCACAATGACGTTGCTCTCCGGAGAAGTGAAGTGGCCCAGGCTGGCGGCGATCGAGACCAAGGGATCCAAATTGGGGATGGCGGACCCGAACGACACCGTGATTCCCCCGCTGGAGCTGACGCCGGTGCCGGAGGAGAGGCTGGTGTTGCCCACGTTGATGCCGGCCAGGCTCACGCTCTGCGGACCGGCGGCGATGGGTGTGCTGGGAACCCTCAGATTGCCGCCCACCTGTGCGCGGCGAAGGTCCTCGCGAAACAGCAGCGGACCATACCGTTGGGTCTCGATATCGATGTTGTTTTCGAGCGCCAGCGCAATCACGTCCGGCGCCGTCAAATACAGATTGCCCGCGCGAATCAGAGAAGCCAGGCGGCTGGAATTGGTGAGGTTGATCGGGGGGACGATCCTCTGTCGATAGGGCCGCGTCAGGAAGCCCAGCGCGTGCGGCTGGGGAGGCAGCACGGCGATATTGGACGATTGGGCCAAGGCGTGGAAGGCAACCAGCGCCAGGGCGGCCAAGCGAAATAGTCTTGCGCGGTACGGGTACACGCGTCGGAGGGAGCAATCCGCGGGCCGATCCGGCTTTCCCATGGCCGGCGTACGATGGGAAGGCTGGGGCGTCGGAAGCGGTGGCGCCGGTGTCCCTTTTTGAGACGCAGCCGTCCGAGTTCGAACACCTGGACCTGGTGGGGCAGGCAGTGCTCGCCTGCCCTCGCTGGCGTGCCGCGGAGCGGGACCCGGCGAGCTTCGCTCGGCCGCGGGCAGGCGAGCACCGCCTGCCCCACCACGAAGTCGTGTACTCGCTGCGGGTCCTGGCGCGTCTCAGTCCCTGGCCCGCACGGAGGGAACTACGCTTCGAAAGCTCGCCATTCTGGAGCCGGTGCTGATGTACGCCATGATCCTGGCGTACATCTGGGACCTGCGCTATAGCCACAGCGGCGCCTGGGTGGGGATTCTCGGACTGATGCTGCTCTCGCACCTGGCCCGCCGGGAGGACGCCTATAGCCTGGGCTTTCGCACGCGCCACATGGGTGACTGCTGGCGGGATGTCGCACCGGCGCTGGCATTCCTGACGCTGCTCATGCTGGCGTCGGGCACGCTGCTTCATACCATACGGCCCATCGGCGTCTGGACGGCGCTGGCTTCATGGCTCGTATACGTGCCGTGGGGCGTGTTCCAGCAGTACGTCCTCAACGGCTATTTTCTGAACCGGTTCCATGCGGTGCTGGGGCGCCGGGCGGCGTCCCTGATTTCGGCGGCGCTTTTCTGCGGTGTTCACGCTCCCAACTGGTTTCTGATGCTGGTGGCCTTTCCCGCGGGTTACTGCTCTACGCGCATCTATTGGCGGCACCGGAATCTTTACTTTCTGGGACTGGCGCACGCCACGGTGGGCTTTCTGCTCTACCTGGTGGCTCCGGATTCCGTCAGCCACCATCTCAAGGTTGGGCCGGGCTGGTTCGGGCACTGACTCTCCCGGCGTCCCACGGCGGCACAGGGTATCCCATTAGCGGACAGTCGCATCGGGTGGCTATCCCTTTTATCTTCTGAAACGTCATAATGTTAAGTCGGGCGCGGATTGGCAGGCGCCGTGCCCAATCATCACCGGACATCGAAATGGACATACCGCGCAAAGACGCTGCCAGGAAGAGACTGATCCGCCGGATCCTGATTGGAGTGGTGGTGCTGGCGGCCATCCCGGCGATTACGATTGGGCTGTCGCGCTTGAAGCCGGCGGCGCCGGGGATCGACCGGTCGACGGTCTGGATCGACGCGGTGAAGCGCGGTCCGATCGTGCTGGAGGTGCGGGGCCTGGGCACGCTGGTGCCCGAGGAGACCATGCTCATCCCGGCAACCACGGACGGCAGGGTGCAGCGCATCCTGATCTACCCGGGCACGCCGGTCAAGGCCGATTCGGTGGTCATGATTCTGACCAGCCCGGAACTCGAGACGCAGTTGCTGGACGCCGAATTCGGCCTGAAAGCCGCCGAGGCGGATTTCGCCAACCTGAAGGTCACGCTGCAGAAGGCCAAGCTCGATATGCAGTCCACGGCGGCGCAGGTGGGAGCGGACTTCAACACCTCGAAGCTGCAGGCGGATCGCGACCAGGCGCTTGCCAAAGAGGGCCTGTTCTCGGAAGTGGATGCCAAAATCTCGGCGGTGAAGGCGGAGCAACTGGGAGGCCGGGTGGAACTCGAGCAGAAGCGCCTGGACATCAACGGCGACGCGGAACAGGCGCAACTGGCGGCCCAGCAAGTGAAAGTGGAGCAGCTTCGCGGGCAGTACAACCTGAAGAAGAGCCAGGTAGACCAGTTGA
>Ga0224558_1004334_pt1 | contig 11099 bp, 12 predicted proteins | sample 714S32024metaG_FD_180682 | JGI IMG/M metagenome (GOLD analysis project Ga0224558, IMG submission 180682) | Peat soil microbial communities from Stordalen Mire, Sweden - 717 S3 20-24 | ecosystem: Environmental > Terrestrial > Soil > Wetlands > Peat | place: Sweden: Norrbotten County, Stordalen... | reverse complement strand
GACATTGGGCGCGGCGGGCGAAGGATTGGGTTTAGCGGTATCCAGGTGACTGGCTGCGAGGGCGGAGCCGGCGACTAATGCCGTCACACCCAGGGCCAGGGTCACGATCCGAACATTCAATTGAGCTAGTATCTTTTTCATAAGTATTGCGTTGAACTTGTTTTAGTTTATAGGGATTAGAGCGAAGTGACTGTGACAGGAAGCTTTCCAGGGCATTACAGTTCTGTAAGGAACGATTTGAGGCGATGAACGGTGTGGCATGAGTTAAAGTCGAAGGAATATGGAAAATAACGATATTATTGGTTGGATACCCTGGCCGGTGGCGTTGGCGGCGGCTGGCTGGTTCGTGGTGATGGCTACCAAGGCCGGGAAGAACAGGGTTTTGTGGGCCTTGGGAGGGGGAATGTTGGGGCTGGTAGTGACGACCCTAGTCGTGGGTCTGGGGCAGGCCACCTTTATACCGTTCTACAGCGCAGCGGTGGCCCCGTTCCGCATGAAAGCCGCGGTGCTGGCGATTCTGCTGGTGGCGGGCATCGGGTGGCTGTTCACCGGGACCCTGCACCGCCACTTGCTGGCGTCCCTGAAACATACCGCAGCGCCGGTCCCGGAACCGCCGGCCAAACCGCCCGCACCTGTGCCCAAGCCGTAGCTTCGGGGCCGGCGCGCTTGAAGATCTCGGTCATCATCCCCGCTTTCAACGAGGAGCGGCTGATTGGCGAAACCCTGCGCCAGGTGCAGGGGGCCACGGCGGCGTTCTCCCGGCGCGGATGGGAAACCGAAACCATCGTTTGTGACAACAATTCGACCGACCGGACGGCGGAGCTGGCGCGGGCGGGTGGCGCGGTGGTGGTGTTCGAGCCGGTGAATCAAATCGCCCGGGCGCGCAACAGCGGCGCGGCGGTGGCTTCGGGGGATTGGCTGGTTTTCATTGATGCGGATTCGCACCCGAGCGAGGAATTGTTCAGCGAGGTGGCCGGGCAGATTGAAGCGGGACGATGTCTGGCGGGCGGCTGCACGGTGAGGCTGGAGGGGCATTACCTGCTGGGCTATCTGATTACGCGACTTTGGAATAGTATCAGCCGGGTGGGGCACTTGCTCGCGGGGTCGTTCATTTTCTGCGAGGCGGGGGCCTTCCGGGAGCTTGGCGGATTCAGCTACGAACTGTATGCCGGCGAGGAGATTGACCTGAGCCGCCGGTTGAAACAACTGGCACGGAGCAGAAAGAAGCGGATCGTGATTCTTCATCATCACCCGCTGCTTACGTCGGCGCGCAAGATGTATCTTTACACGGCTGGGGAACATATCCGGTTTCTCCTGAAGGCGGTGTTGTCGCCCAAGAAGGTCCTTTCCAATCGCGACGCGTGCCACACCTATTGGTACGATGGGCGGCGGTAGAGACGGGGGTGCTCTGAAGTCATCTACGGCTTGCCAAGAGGGCGGAGCGATTGTTTAATTGGGTTGTGGTACAACAGCAAACACTTAATGGCCCTGCGAGCTATTCCGGGATTGGCTTGCACAGCGGCAACCGGGTGACCATGACGTTTCTCCCGGCGGCGCCGAACAGCGGCATCCGGTTCCGCCGCGTGGACCTGGAGGGCAAACCGGAGATCGAGGCGAGCACGGAGAACGTGGTTGAGAACAATCGCTCGACGACGCTGGCCAAAGGGAACACACGGGTGCACACGGTGGAACACGTGCTGGCGACGTTTGCCGGGTACGGCATCGACAACGCCATTGTGGAACTCGACGCCAATGAGCCGCCCATCGCGGACGGCAGCGCGCGGGAGTATTGCAAGATGGTGCAAACGGCCGGGATCGTGCCCCAGGACGAACGCCGGGAGCCCTACGCCGTGACCGCGCCCATCGAGCTGGTAATGGGCGAGACGGTGATGGCGCTCTTCCCGGATGAGGCTTTCAAGATTTCGTGCACGAGCGCGGACAAGCAGGGACGGTTTACGCAGTTTTACAGCGTGGAGATGTCGCCCACGACCTGGGAGCGGGACCTGGCGCACGCCCGCACGTTTTGCTTCTACGAGGAGATCGAATACCTGATTACCAACGGCTTGATCAAAGGCGGCAGCCTGGAGAACGCGGTGGTGATTCGCGATGACGCGGTGCTGACGACGGAGCCGCTGCGCTATCCCGATGAATTCGTCCGGCACAAGATGCTGGACATCGTGGGGGACTTGTCGCTGCTGGGCCGGCCGCTGCGGGGACACGTGATTGCGGTCAAGCCCAGCCATGCCGCTAATTGCGAGCTGGTCCGGCGGATCGCGGCGCAGATGCGCAAGCCGCTGGTAGCCGCACAGGCCTTCTCCCCGCCTCCGGCAGCTCCCAAAGCCGCGCCGGCGGCGGAAGGCGCGTCCGATGACACAAAGGCACAGGATGGGGCCATAGACATTCAGGGCGTGATGAAGTTGCTGCCGCATCGCTATCCGTTTCTGATGGTGGATCGCATTGCGAAGGTTGACGGCAATCACGTTATCGGCATCAAGAACGTCACGATAAACGAGTCGTACTTCCAGGGGCATTTCCCCGGACATCCGGTAATGCCCGGGGTGCTGCAATTGGAGGCCATGGCGCAGGTGGCTGGAATCCTTATGCTCAAGAACGCCGAGAACGCAGGCAAGATGGCCTATTTCATGGCGGCGGAGGATGTGAAATGGCGGAAGCCGGTGCACCCGGGGGATGTGCTGGTGATTGATGTTGAGCTGACGAAGGTACGCGGCAAGATCGGCAAGGCCAAAGGGGTATGCAAAGTCGGGGGAGAAGTGGTGAGTGAGGCGGCCGTGACCTTCATGCTGTTTGAAGGCTAGGGGTTGGCAGGCGATGATATGTTGGCAGTGAGCGGCGGGTAGTTTGAAACGGGAAAGCGATATGGTTCATCCAACGGCAATAATACATCCCAAGGCGCAAATCGGCGCCGATTGCGAGATAGGGCCGTACTGCGTGATCGGGGAGCATGTGGAACTCGGGCCGGGTTGCCGGCTGTACTCGCACGTGGTGATTGACGGGCACACGCGACTGGGGCAGGGGAATGAGATCTTCCCCTTCGCCAGCATCGGGCTCAGGACCCAGGACCTGAAATGGAAGGGCGGCCTGACACGGACGGAGATAGGCGACCACAATACGATACGCGAATGCGTGACCATCCACAGCGCCACCGGCGACGGTGAGGCAACCGTCATCGGCTCACACAATAACATCCTGGCCAGCAGTCATATCGGCCACAACATCGTGATCGGCAATCACGCCATCATTTCCATGGCTGGGCTGGCGGGGCATGTGGTGGTGGAGGATTTTGCTTTGGTTGGCGGGATGACGGGCGTGCACCAGTTCTGCCGCATCGGCAAGATGGCCATCGTGGGCGGCTGCTCCGCAATCCGGCAGGATGTTGCGCCGTTCATGCTCGTGGAGGGGAATCCGCCCGAGACGCGCATGGTCAACAAGATTGGGTTGGAGCGCAACGGTGTGCCGGTCGAAGCACAGGCCGCGCTCAAGCAGGCCCACAAGATCCTGTTTCGGGAGGGGTTGACCACCTCCAATGCGCTGGCGCGGATTGAGCAGGAAGTGCCGCCGCTGCCTGAGGTTCAATACCTGGTGCAATTCGTTCGGACAAGTGAGCGAGGTGTTATTAAGTAACGAGGCGAAAGGCAACAGCCGATCTGAAAGGAACTCCGTTGGGAGAAGCGTCACGCCTTGTTTGCCAAACACAGAAGGTAATATGCCCCAAACGCTGCCGCCGCTCACGCCGGGCACGCTCTATCTGGTCGCGACGCCGATTGGAAACCTGGAGGATATCACGCTGCGCGCACTGCGCACGCTCAAGGAGTGCGATGTGGTGGCCGCGGAAGATACGCGGCGCACCGGGCAGTTGCTGAAGCATTTCGGCATTTCCAGGCCGCTGCTGAGCTACTTTCAATTCAACGAGGCGAAACGGAGCGAGGAAATTATCGGGCGCTTGCAGCGCGGAGAGAAGGTCGCGCTGGTGACAGACGCCGGCAGCCCAGGCGTCAGCGATCCAGGTGAACGAGTAGTCAAGGCAGCGATTGCGGCGGGCCTTCGCGTTGAGCCGGTGCCGGGGCCATCCGCGCTGGTGGCGGCGCTGACGGCCAGCGGACTGCCGACCGACGAATTCCATTTCATCGGATTCCTGCCGCACAAACCGGGGCGGCGCCGCAAGCAATTGGAGCGGCTTAAAGGCTATGAAGGAACGCTGGTGCTCTACGAGTCACCGTACCGCGTCGAAAGGCTGCTGGGCGAATTGAACGAGCTGTTCGCCGGACGCCAGGTGGTGCTGGCGCGGGAGCTGACGAAGAGGTTCGAGGAGTACTTGCGGGGAACACCAGCCCAGTTGCTGGAGGTGCTTAAGAGCCGGTCGCTGAAGGGCGAATTTGTAGTCCTGGTGGGAGGCGAGGCGGACGGAATTGCTGGGACGGAATAGAGGCTAGACGAACTTGCCGGGATTGAGAATCCCGCGCGGGTCGAGGGCGCGCTTCACGGTGCGATGCAGCCCACGCACTTCTTTCGAGACAGCCAGTGGCCACCAGCGCTGCTTGGCCAGGCCGATGCCGTGTTCGCCGGTGATCGCGCCGCCCCAGGCAAGGACCTGCTGGAACAGCTCATCCAGGGCAGCCTGGCTACGCCGCTTGGCGCCGGGCTGATTGAAATCGACCATGACGTTAGTGTGAATATTGCCGTCGCCGGCGTGGCCGAAACAGGCGACCGCAAGGCCGTGCTTCCGCTGGAGCCGCGCGGCGAAGGCGAAGAGGTCCTCCAGGCGGCTGCGCGGGACGACGATGTCCTCGTTTAGCTTGGTGAGGCCGGTGTCACGGAGGGCGTAGGAGAATTCGCGGCGAATCTGCCATACGGCTTCGCATTGGCTCTGGCCGAGGCCGATTTCGACGAAGAGGGGCTTTTGGGGGGCGACGAGCGCTCGGAGTTGCCCGAGTTCGCCGCGCACGGAGCGTTGCTGGCCGTCCAGCTCGACGATCAGGTGAGCCCGGCAGCCCCGCAGGCGCTCGCTCCCGGTGCGCTTGAAAGCAGCGGCGAGCGTGAAGGAATCCGCGAGCTCCAGCGCGGCCGGCAGGAAACCGGCGGCCAGGATGGCGTGGAGCGAGCGCACGGCGGCGCGCATTGAGGCAAAACCGATCGCGAGGCAGGCGCGGTAGGGGGGCAGGGGAAGCAACTTCAACGTGGCCTCGGTGATGACACCGAGCAGGCCCTCGGAGCCGACGAACAGCCGGTGGAGGTCGAAGCCTGTTTTGTTCTTGTGCGTGCGCCCGCCCAGCCGCAGCACCGTGCCGTTCGCAAGAACCACCTCCAGGCCGAGGATGTAATCGCGAGTGACACCGTACTTGAGGCAGTGTGGGCCGCCGGCGTTGGTGATGATGTTGCCGCCGATGGAATTGTCCGCCCGGCTGGCCGGGTCGGGCGGATAGAATAGTCCCTTCTTTTCGACTTCCTGCTGGAGCTTCAGGGTGTTAACGCCGGCTTCGACGATGGCCACAAAGTCGGCGGCGTTGATCTCCTTGATGCGGTTCATGCGTGCCAGCGAAAGCACAATGCCGCCGCGGACAGGCACGCAACCGCCCACGTAGCCATGACCCGCGCCGCGCGCTGTGACCGGCAGGTTGTGGCGATTGGCGAAGCGCAGCAGCGTGGAGACGGATTTGGTGCTGCGGGGCAGGACAACGACGTCAGGTTTGTGCGCGGCAAACCATTTGTCGCCGGCGTGTTCGGCCAGAACAGGTGCGGCAAAACTCACTTCGCCCGCGGGCAGAATTTGCTTCAGTTGGGCGAGGAGCTTAATCTTCTTGGGGCTCATCAGGAGGCGTCGCAGCGGCTAGGAACTCCCTGGCGTCAGCCGCTTCCTCGGCCGGCACCTGGACCAGAATGCCACCCGCGGCCAGCGCGTAGCCGTCCATGCTTAACGCTGAAAGCTCATGGGTCACGACCGCGTGGAACTGCGCGGCCTCGAGCCGGCAGCGCGCCAATTGAGCCTCGGCGGGATTGAATGCGCTAAAGAAGGTAACGAGAGCCATGCGAAGTTGACTTGGCGTGCTGGCCTGAACGGTTCACGCCACGGCCGCCGGCTTCAGGTCGGCAAAGACGATGACGCCCGCGCCGGTCTGGAGCTGGCTCTGGACCTGCACTTCGACCTGCTGGCCAACCGCGCTATGGGCGTTGTTGACCACCACCATCGTGCCATCGGGCAGATAGCCAACGCCCTGGCCTTTGTCCTTGCCTTCGCGGACGATGCGCAAGGAGATCGTTTCGCCCGGCAGGAGGATGACCCGGAGCGATTTGGCCAAGTCGTGCAGGTTGACGTGATTGACCTTCTGCAGCTCGGCGATATTGCCCAGGTTGTGGTCGTTGGTATAGAGCTTGGCACCCAGGTTGCGCGCCAGGCGCACCAGCTTCGCATCAACGTCCGTTTCTTCCGGGAAGTCGCCATCGTGGATCTTGACTTCGTTACGCGTGTTGCGCTGGATGCGATTGAGCACCTCCAAACCGCGGCGGCCCCGGGCGCGCTTAAGGGGGTCGTTGGAATCGGCGATTTGCTGGAGCTCTTTGAGCACAAAGCGCGGCACCACGATTAGCCCCTCGACAAAATTCGCTTCGATCAGGTCGGCAATGCGGCCATCCACGATGACGCTGGTATCGAGCAGCAGGAGATTGTCCGGTTTGTTTTGGGGCGCGAAGCGGACATAGGGGATGATGAGGGAGAAGTCCTCTTTGTTGCTGCGCATGGCGAGGACGATGCCGATGTAGCCGAAGCTGAGGAAGAGGCTGAGTCGAATCAACCAGCGGGTGGGCTTTTCCTCGGCGTTTTCAAACAGGCCGGAGCGGTCGATGAGCAGCGCGACGACCGTGCCCAAGAGCAGGCCGAAGGTAGTCGCCGAAAAGGCGCGCAACGAGAAGCCCTTGAGCATCTCGTCGAGGGCGATCATCAACCAACCGAAGGCGAAACCGATGACCATGCCGAGGAGACCGCTATAGTGGGCGACGACGAACTCGGGGCGCACCTGACTAACGGCAAAGCCCCCGGTGGTGCACAGGGAAAGGAATAGAATTCGAATTACCCAAAGCGCCATATATCAGTCAAAAGGATTCTTAGGTGAGGTCAGGGGCCTCAAGGCCGGGGCAGGCGCATTTGTTCCTGGAGTCTTTGGCCGCCACAAGATGCGCCAGAGGCCCAGGCGGTTCAGATTGCTGGTAGTGATGCTCAAGTTGTCAACGATTCGGGTAACATTGGCCGCAACTTGCTCGTTTTCAAGCAGTTTTCCGGCTAGACCCTTGCCCTCTTGCACGCCCTCCAGGAGAGCTTTCAGTGTGGCCGTGGAGGATTCGATGTTTTTCACTGCGGCGTCGATCTCGGGCGAGTTGGTGGCCACCAACTCCCGCACTGCGCTGGCGGCCTGGTTGATCTGCTCGGTAAAGAACAGGATGTTGCTGACGGAGAGGCTAAGGGCCGGGCGATTAGTCTCCACGAGCGCATTTAGATTATCCATGACGGTCAAGGATCGTTCGGAAACCCTCTGAAAGTTGTCGAAAGTGGCAGCGAGATTCGTCAGGGCCCGGGCGCTAAGAACGGTCCGACGAGCCTCCATCAGGGCGTCGTTGATATTTGTGGCGGCAGAATCGATGTGCTGGAGGAAGCCGGCGGCAGAGCGGGCCACTTCCTGGAGGTCGAGCGGCGCCTCTGCCTTGGCCTTGTCACCAGAGCCGAACGTCGGCCCCTCGTTCTTCGTCGGCAGGATGGCCACGTATTGATCGCCGAGAAAGCCGGAGGACGCGATCACAAAGCGCGCGTCCTTGTAAATCTGGTGTTGCTTGTAAATCCGTAGGGTGATGGTCACGCTCTTCCCGTCGTGGGCAAGTTGCATGGCGGAAACCGTGCCGACCTGGACGCCGGACATCAGCACCTGGGCGCGCGTCTTCAAGCCGCCCACGCTTTCGGCGTCCAGCAGGATGTCGTAGGTGGGACGGAAGAAGGTCAGGCCCTTACTGAACTGCAGCAGCAGCACGGCCAGCAGCGCCAGGCCGATGAAAACAAACAAGCCGACCTTCCATTCGAGTCGTGATTTGTCCATATTAAAAGTAGAGTTCTTTCGGATCGGATACGCCCTCAACAAACTGGCGCACGACCGGGTCCTGGGAGTTGAATATCTCGTCCGGGGTGCCGGTCGCGTAGATTCTCTGGTTGTGCAACATCATAATGCGCTGGCCCAGCCGCCGTGCGCTGCGCATGTCGTGCGTTACCACCACCGTCGTCACATCGAACCGGTCGCGCACGCGCAGGATGAGCTTGTCTATGCTGTCCGACACAATCGGATCCAGCCCGGTCGTCGGCTCATCATACAAAACAATTTGCGGCTGGTAAATAATCGCGCGCGCCAGGCCGACCCGCTTTCTCATGCCGCCCGACAATTCGGAAGGTTTTTTGTCCTCGGTGCCGGGCAAATCCACCATTTCGAGCATCTCGGCCACCTTCTCCCGAATTTCCTCTTTCGGCAGCGAGCGTTCGCGGCGAAAGGCAAACCCCACATTCTCCGCCACGCTCATGGAATCGAAGAGCGCGGCGCTCTGGAACAACATGCCGAACTTGCGGCGCACGTGCAGCAGCTCCCGTTCGTTCATCTGGACGATGTTCTCGCCTTCGATCAGCACCTGCCCCGCGTCGGGTTGCAGCAGACCGATCAGGTGTTTGAGCAGGACACTCTTACCCCCGCCGCTGCGACCGATGATGACGACCGATTCGCCTTTTTCAATCCGAAAGCTCACCCCGTCCAGGATGGAGTGGGCGCCAAAGCTCTTCTTAAGATCGCGGACCTCGATCATAGCGTGTGGAAAATGTGGCCCAGGCTGAGCGTGAGGAAGAAATTGGAGATTAGGATCGTGATCGAGGAATATACGACGGCCTCGGTCGTGGCGCGGCCCACGCCCTCGGCACCCTCTCCGCAAGACATCCCTTTGTAACAGCCGATCAGGGCTACGATGCCGCCGAAGATAAGCCCCTTGATCAAACCGACGATGACTTCCGCGACGGCGGTGTACCGGAGCATGTTATACCACAAATACGTCGGATCGATGCCGTAGAAGTACACCCCTACGAGGTAGCCCGCAATGATGCCGACGGCAATGCTCTCCGCAGTTAACAGTGGGAGGGCAATGTGAAGAGCCAGCAAGCGCGGCACGACCAGATAGTCCACCGGATGCGTAGCCAGAGTGCGCAACGCGTCGATTTGTTCGGTGACGCGCATCGTGCCCAACTCCGCCGCGATGGCTGCGCCGACCCGGCCCGCCACCATGAGCCCGGTCAGGACCGGCCCGAGTTCGCTGCACATGGAAACACTCACCACCGCCAGCGTGGCAGTATCCATTTTGACCTTGTGGAACTGAAGGTAGGTCTGCGCGGCGAGCACCATGCCGGTGAACGCGCCGGTGATCAGGACCACCGACTGGGACTTCACGCCGGTGAAATAGACCTGGTAGATCAGGTCGCGCCACGCGACCTTGAAGGTCAGGAGCGACGCGACGGACTCCTTTGCTAGCAGGGTGATGCGACCCAGACCTTCCAGCCATTCGGCCATCCATTTGTTGCCCCAGAAATTCATAGCCGCAGCCAAAGTAGCAGGCGACGGGCATTATAGCCAGAACTTGATTCGGCGGCCGCGGGCGCCGGGCGGATTCAGTCCACGGAATTGGTCAATACCAACCGCATCAAGGGCCGGGGCTGTTCCTGATAGGCTGGCATTGCGCCCATGGCAATGGGCCTGGGCCCCGGGCCAAACAAGCTCAGCAATCGGCTTCGAGCCAGCTTGAGCCGGGACAGGAAATCGGAGGGCTGGTTGACGCCCGGGTCAATTCCCCAGGTCCAGAGCGTGCCGTCGGCCGTCATCCCCAAGGCGGCGGCGCCCGTGCCCCACAGGGCAGTCCAGTCTGACCGCTCGCCCAGCCGGTGCCAATCGCCCACCGGGGTAGCGGCTTGTGTGTTCAGCGGCTGCGTCCTTTCCCAGAGGGTGCCGTCAGAGCGCACCTCATAGATTCTTGGCTCGCCACACCATGCGGAGGCGAAGCGCCCGGGGGCCGCGTTGGTAGCGACGAGTTGGAAACTTGAGGCGGCGGAAGCTTCAGGGTTCGGAGCCGCATGGAATGGCTCCCAGACCTCGCCCAAGCGGTTCCGCACCAACGGCAGGAAACCCCAAGTGACGAAGCCGGTCCAATTCGACTCAGCGCAAACTTGGGTGGGCAAGGGCAAGTTGTTTGCGGTCGCCCCCCAGGATCCCACCACATAGACCTGTCCCCAGGCCCAAAGGGTTCCATCCCGGCGCAGCGCCAGAGTGCCGCGCAACGGGCAGCAAAAGGCAGCCCAATCGCTGTTGGTGCCTGCCTGCACGGGCTTGGTTTGGTTCGGTCCTGGCCCGATGCCCAACTGCCCACTGGAGTTGTCACCCCAGGCCCAAAGGGTACCGTTGCTCCGCAGGGCCACGGTGTGATCGACCGCGGCGGAGACGCTGACCCAATCGCGGTTTGAGTCCACTTATGTCGGCTCGATGCCGAAGTCAGCGGGATTGCCAACTCTGCTGCCGCTCTGACCCCACTCCCAAATCGTGCCGTCCTGGCGCAGCCCTACCAAGTGATTGTAGCTCGCAGCGGCCTGCAGCCAATTGCGATTGGTCCCCACCGGTTCCGGCGCCGCCGCCGAAGAACGGGCCACCGATCCCATCCTGCCCCAACGCCAGAGCGAACCATCGGGAAGGATCAACAGCGCGCCGCCTGGGCCAGGACAGACCCGGACCGGTCCGTTGCTTTGGGTTATGGATACAACGACCGCAGGCGACGAATGGGAGCGCGGTCGCAAGACCATGAACCCGAAGCAGATGATGACCAGCGCTAGGCAGCCGGCAAGCGCCAACCACCTGCGCCGTTTTCCCGAGGGCATCTTTAACCGCAGAGACGCGAAGAGCACAGCGCGGCAAAGCCGCAACCGAGTTTGTTGATGCGCGTTGGTATGACGAGCATGACGAAGATGGAGGATGGAGCGTGGAGGATGGCGGTGGCTGAACCTCGAACTTTGAACCTTGAACTTTGAA